>Ga0315915_1002531_pt1 | contig 23098 bp, 5 predicted proteins | sample MpolbnodulesMG_FD_207738 | JGI IMG/M metagenome (GOLD analysis project Ga0315915, IMG submission 207738) | Medicago polymorpha root nodule microbial communities from Los Angeles, California, United States - branched nodules | ecosystem: Host-associated > Plants > Roots > Nodule | place: USA...
TTTAAAATACTTCTCCGTCGAAATTTTCACCGAAACGTCATAGATCGATCAGGTCAAATTGCGTATGAATGTAGGGTCCAACGACACGTGTAAGTGGTGTCTTAGGTCAAAAATTGGGGTATGACAAATATCATTACATGGAACATTGGTACTATAATATATATATGAGCTATTTACTTTGTGCTTACCTATAGAATTCTCATCATCACCATTTTGTAGTTGTACGTTGACTAGCTTTGGTTTTTCCCACTCCCATCCATGGGATATGGAATCAAGATGATTGAATGACTTTACCTGTGAGATACAATTTGAAACTCACAAATGATCTGTAGTATACTTTTGCAGCATGACTAAAATTGAGCTTCCATATTTTGCAAGATTACAACTCCATCAAGTCCTTTTGTTCTGTCTCTATAGGTTAAAATGCCTCTTCTACAAGTCCTATATATTGTGCTCTTGTCTTGATTAGTTGGATTCATAAATTTGATATTTATATCTTCATGTAAACTTTTCCTCTTCTTGTTTGTCATCTAAACTCTCTGCTATAGACATATCACAGCATAGTAACTTCATTTTATTTTTTTAAACAACCTATATTAATATGTTAACTGTTAATTTGTTGGAGGTGACAATCAAACCCAAGACCTCCCTTATCGCTCTACTCCTTAACTCTCTCACCTCATCCACTAAATCAACCTTATATCCCCTTTTCAACCCCTTTTTCTATTCTTGATAATCACACCTAACATGTCTTCAAGCGCAATTATTCACTTTAAGTTCTCGATACAAATGTTTGGAAGTGAGGCGACCAAGCAATTGGATTATATGAAATGTTTTCCTGACGGTTATCGAACAGGAACTAAAATGATCGACGCATGGGAGCTGTGGAGTCTAATAATTTATGTTAAACTGATGATATGCATGCCAAAGGCTCAAGTGTGTAGATAAGCCTTAAGTGCCTTACTCAAAAATTCTTGTCCAAACTAATCAATGTATTGTGAATAAGGAGTTGATTTATTCTCCTTATCATATTTATTAATTTGTTCCTAGATATAAGGACATAAATCAGAAATTGATTTGTTTCCATTATATGTAATTATTTAGTGTAATTATATGTATAGCCTTGTAACCTCTATATATACAAAGAATAACAATGAGAAAGGCATCAAGCCATTATTTGTGACAGTTTAAAATATACTGATGTTGCTTTCCTTTATACTTACCCTTAGTGTGTGACAGTGTTGTTTATGGCGTTGGAGTCACTTTGATAGAGCCATTGGACCATTCACCGTTTTTCAGCCGCGAGATGATATATGGTTACCTGGATGATTTTGAAAGGTAAATGTAACAAGTTTTGTGATACAAATATCTGGGAAAAAGTTATTGATTGGGGTACTCGAGTATTACATCGGTGTAATTTGATCTCCTCTCTATCAACATGATAATTTGGAATCCATCGTGACCATCATTTTTGTGCCCTCAAACTGTGTTAAAAAAGAGAGATAAAAAACTATACTCTGATATGCTTGTATCTATTATGTATAAAAAAATTGTCAATAATCTTGATGTTGAAATCTTGATTCGTCAGGTTCTCATACTTTTGTCGTGCCTCACTGGATTATATAGTAAAATGTGGGAAGCAGCCCGATATACTGCATCTGCATAACTGGGAGACTGCCATTGTTGCCCCCCTTTTCTGGGATGTATTTGTAAACAAGGTATCTTTTCATAATTTTTGTGTATTGGTATTTTCTATAAAGCTTCTGCTATTGTGAGAATATTGGCTCTGATAGAGGGTAATGCAGATATACTTGAGTCTTAAACAAGAAAAAGAAAAAAAAACCATTTTGAACTTATTGTGAGAAAAACGTTAACTTCAAAGACTGATTGTGCGTTGTCACATAAATCATCATTGCATCTTATTCTTCTGTTTCTGGTTTTTATATTTATAAAATAAAAATAAAAATCACTTGCAATGTTTTCAATCATTTGTTTTGTTTAGGGACTTGGAGGTACCAGAATATTACTGACGATCCATGACTTCAATTCACAAGTTAGTTGCACATGTTTCCCTATTGGATATGCATTTTGTATTGGGTTTTCTCAATCTTGAAACTTCTTCAAGCTGGAATTTTCTTTTAATTGGCAAGAAAATTACATTTAGTTTGTAACGGAGTTAATATCTTCATCGATCATGTCAGTGTTGTAATCGCTGGATGTGCTATATATGTTATAGGGTACCGAGCAACCAGATAGACTGGCCTTATGTGGACTTGATCCTTCAAGTCTTCATCGTTCTGATCGTCTGCAAGACAACACTAATGCACAACTTGTCAATATTTTGAAGGTCTTCTCTTACTCTTGTATTCTTTATTTTCCACCCACTTTTAATCTCTATAAAAATTGTAAGGTGGTATTCGAAAAGCTATTGCGGCTTTCTTTATCTAACTGGTTTTTCCCCTTATCAGTAAATCTAGTTCCTTGGACTAGTTTTTCACCTTAATATTAATTGATTAATTTAGAGAATCTTTACACTTGTATCTCGGAGCAAAGGCATTGTCATTGATGTGTATAGTAAGCAATGGCCTAATGCATTAGTAAAATATCATCAAATTATGCAGTCATGGATTTGACCCTTCTTCATTTCGAGAGTGGGGGAGTAGAGGGTTTGGTCATGAGTTCTCATTTATATTGAGTTTACTTTGTTGGTAATTGTAAGTTTTCATCTATTTCTTCTGTTGGTTCTTCTACCAAGATTATATCATCTGTTACCAAAGTGTATTGTGGCACCATCTCTTGGATAGATTCGTTAAGCACATCTATAACTTCAAAAAGATAAGGACTCAAAGCTGACACTTGGTGTCTATGAAACACTTACTCAGACATGGACACCAAACATGATACCGACATAAAACATCAGTAATAATTTAAGAAAATAAAAATGAACGAATTCAATCACATGTGTCGGCGTTGTGTCAGTCTCGAACACCAGACACGCCTTTGAACTGAAGTGTCGGTACTACATAGCTTGGTGCAACTATTAGTGGGCATCAAGGACCAACTTTGAGGTCTAATCCTATATCTTAGTTCTAGACATTCTTATTGAAAATATCGAAGAGGTAGTGCCACATTGCATTCTTTTTATAGATGATAAAGCCTTAGCTGGACCGCCGATAAAAGAAATAGAAAATTAGGGATGAAATGAAGAATGCTTCGGATTGGATGTGACTTGAAATAGAAAATTACTACTCAAGCATGGAGGACAATGTCACCACACTGTTATGAGACCTCCAATCTTGCATGGAAAATAATGTTAGGCGGTAAAAAATCAACAATAAAGGAAACTTAGTGTCTCAAAGACGAGAATGTTGCATCGGATTCAGTCACCCAAGTCATGATAGAATTAGAAATACGACTATTGGAGAGAATATTGGCATGGCTCCCATTGTAGTTATGTTTTGTGATATCTATGAAGTCAGTTGCTTGGTCATTTTCATATTTAACTTCTTTGCTGGATTATTTCTCCTCATGCTGCAGCATTAAGTTGTTTCAATAACATCATTTCCCACACTAATTTTTTAAGAAATATTTACTTATGACTGTATGATATTGAGTCTGCCATCAAATTTGCAGGGGGGAGTAGTCTATTCAAACAGAGTTGTAATAATGTCATCTATCCATCCAAAGCATGCAATTGTTCGTAATTTGAGTCATGAACTCGAACCTACTTTAAATGTTCATGGGTAAGTATGATGCTGCAACAGTTCAGCATTTTTAATATCTTGTTTAAATGTTTGATAAAGGGTTATTTTTCTTTTACCTGCAAATCAATATTAAAAGTTTTCAACATAGAAATTGTTCTTGTTAATAATATGTTGGTTAATTACTTTAAAAGAATGCCCTTTCCTATCTGTATAACATGGTTTTATACTACAAGAATTTGTTTGGGAGAGCTTATAAAAACATTTTATGATGAAATTGTCCATAAGTTGTTTTCAACTTATTCCATAAGCCCTCCAAGATAGCTTATGAAACAGCTTATAGCTTATAAGAAAACAATTTGATTTGATTTGATTCTTTGTTATAGGAATAGTTTGTAATGTATGTATGCACTTATGCTGTAATTGCCTAACTGAAATGTTTATCCAAACAGGGCCTAAAGTATTTTCCCTTCGACTTTTGCTTAGTATTTAAAATGGATAATCATATTTGGTTGTAGGGACAAGTTATCCGTTTCTCCTTATGGATTTGAGAAATCAACATGGGATCCTTCAACAGACTATTTTCTTCCAGAAAATTTTAATGCTGAAAATATGAATGGAAAGGCTGTTTGCAAAGTTGCATTGCTGCAGCGGCTCGGTTTATCTGAACATTCTTCTACTATTCTTGTAAGTGGTACACCTTTGTGTCATTCAAGCCTTAATAATGTGGTCCACCCTTTCAGAACAGCCTTCTTTAAACTATAACTTTTATCACCAGTATATAATATATATGATATTGTAAATATTTTTGCATGATTTTTTACTTAGATTATCTGTTCATTATTGAAATTTTTATCAGGTTGGATGCAATTTTTCAGAAGGAGCTGATATTGATGAGAAAAAGATGAAGGATATTGTTTTGAATGCTAAGAAGCATGATGCCCAGGTTGCCATCTCTACGAAACTTACAGTTTTTATCCCTTATAATTAGACTTCATATTAAACATGATTAAAGGGAAAACATGAGGTCCAGGTTGCCATCACGTTCATTAATATTGATATATAGAAGCTCCAAACATAGCACTAGCAGTGTGCATATGAAACTTTTAACTGTTTGCTTAAAGGGAAAACATGATTTATTTACTTTTTTAAAATTCGGTATCCGGCCCAAGGATCGAAAAACATGATTCGTTATAAAAGACAGAAAATAATGTAAGGAAGCCATTTGTAAATAGGTAAAAGTTCATATGCAATTTAATTATGGGAGGAGGAAGTAGTATTATTTTTTCTTTAACTTTGTAGGAAACAAAAAAAAAACAATTTAATATTTAATTTAACAAAAAAAATTAAAAAATGACAGCTGTGGGATTTGAACCCACGCCCTTTCGGACCAGAGCCTAAATCTGGCGCCTTAGACCACTCGGCCAAACTATCTTTGATGACTTTGGTTTGCAACATATTATACATATATATTCAATAATACGCTTTTTCAATTTTCTAAAATGAGGCGTGTAATAATTTTATAAAAATACACTTGTAATATTTTCTTGTATATGAAGAAGTCAAGTTGAAGTGTATGTTGATAGAAGATCATGATTCAAATGGATTAATACATTTTCTTGTTTTCAATGATTATTAACGCTCCGCAGTTTATATTTATGGAGACCAGTGAAAGACCAGACTTAAATCAGACACTAGAATCACTTCATAAGGAATTCAAGGTGCCCTTATACTCTTGATATTACGTTATCTGAAAATCAAATAATAATATTTATTTAGACTCGTGTGCGGCTAACACTGTCATTCCATTCAAAATCTGCAGGATGATAATAATATTAAATTTGTGCGTTCATATGATGAAGCTCTATCGCATTTATTATTCGCAGGATCAGACATTATATTATGTCAATCTTTTCATGATCTTACTGATGAAACCCCAGTAAGTCCATCCCCATTCCCTTATGTTCTGATTGTCCACCTTTGATTTTTTATCAACTTGCATTTTATTTCATTTTTGCATAGTAGTATAATTCAATAACATTAATCTAAACAAATTTGGTTTTGAGTGGAAATTTTCGTGTGGCACGTATAGATCTTAGAGGTCAATGGTCTAGTTATCAACATGATTTATGATATAAAGTGCGATAGAGCAAATAGTCTATGTGGGATAAGACTTGATTGTTATTTTCGTTGTTTTGTGGTATGTGAATTGAATATGTAGCTCAAAGCTTTAAGGTATGGAGCAGTTCCAATAGCAATTGACTCTGATTCTCAGACAAACAGGTAGAAGCCCTTAAGAATATTTGTGACATATGTGTATTTGTTTCCATACTTGTGTAACACTCACATCATTCATTTTTTATAGGAACTTCATAAACCATGACCAAGAGGCAACTAAGTACTCAAAGTTAATCAACAATACCTTTGGAAACATGCCACTTGGCCTTGCCGTTGATGAAATTGTACGTAGTTTCTGGTGCTTTTTCTTATTTATGTTTTACTCTATGATTTATGATTTAGAGAACTCACTCATGTTGTGATGACAAACTCCCTCTCTTCCAAAATAAGTGTCGCTTTAGCAAATAAAACTTGTTTTAAAATAAGCGTCGTTTTGCTTCTTTAACGCACCATTAAATTATGACTCATTAATTGATTAGTTATTGACATTGATATGGGTGTAGAGGAGTAACCCATCCAAATGGAAGCGAAGAATAATGGAAGCAATGGCACATGATTTATCATGGGATGGTGAATGCTACGAAGTTCATGTGGCAGCTTACTCAGCTACAAAGAATATGTGAAGTGGGTGTGATGTTCTTGTATGTATTTATGTATATATGTAAACAATTTTTATTTACTATTTTGAGATATATGCCTGATTAGTTATTGTATAATTTGTAAGTGATTAGCCAGCTTTTCAAACTTCGTATGCTGTAAAATCTGAAGTAATCTTACTCGAGAAGGAAGCCGGAAAAAGCATCCGCAACTTTGTTAGCCTCACGATGGATGTATTGAAACTTTTAACACAATAGTCAAGTAAGCAAACTCGAAATATGAGAAACTATATGAGAACAAGGGTGTCCTCCACCACGCCTCTTCACTATAAGCTCAACTGCTTTATGCAAAATCTGATTCAACAATCACCTTAAAAACATAATCTAGAGCTAGCATTACACCTGTATGAATTGGCTAAAGCTCTTCCAAAACAATGGAGGAAGCGCCAAGATTAGAAGAAAACCGAAAATTTTAAACTCCCATCTGAGTTGACAACAATTCCATCACAAGTCGCACAACCCACCATAGTCGGTAACTGCACCATCACCATAAATTTTGACCCATCCATCGCGAGGTTCCTCCCACACACTACGATAAGTTATCAGAGAATCAAAGCTAATGTGATAGAACAAGCTTTAGGACTTCAAAGCATAATGAATACCTTGCAATTGAGAACGAGAACGAGAAACCACTTCTTGCATTGAAATATAAACATTGCTAAACAATTTTTCATTTCTTATGTATCACTCTTATCATTCTTCACATAGTAACCTCTTATATTATTAAGAAGCCAAATTTGGTCATCACCAAGAATAACATTCCCAACTGTAGACATCAAAATGTTGGACCCCAGCTGACATCCTCGAAGACTGTACAATAAAGACTCACCATTCCAACCACACGATGGATATCACAATTCAACTCTCATGCCCTTACGAGCTCGTTGATCATTGGTAAAATTACATCCTCGAGCTAAGTTCCATAGAAAACATAACAATCTCTTCGGCACTGACCACTTTTGTATAATAATTCCTACGCCATCTTCTCCTATTTTGTTTTTTGATTTAAATAGATAATGTTAATAAAGAGAAATAAATTGATAATGTTAATAAAGAGAAAAATAATTACAAGTAGAGTGATGCATATCAGAAAACACTTGGCCATTTTTTAGTAGTGGTAAATTATGTTTGAATGGTGTGAGGATTGTCGAAGAAGGTGATGTATTTATAGGAGGTATTGCGCAAAGTACTGATTAATGCTGATGTTGCTCTACAAATGTTACCGTTTTGGTACTGTTTGGATTACTATTCATAGCCGTTGGTCAACTGGTCAACGACTTTAGTGGTCTTTGTCAGTGATATTCAACTTTTGCTGCATTTGTTTCTCCTACCTGCTGGCAACTGAGGGAACATGTAATGACAAAACTTACTCCCTTCGTCTTACAATTATTGTCTTTTAACATTTTTTATTTTTCTCAAAATAATTGTCACTTTACAATACCAATGCATAAGTTGTTATTTTTTTCTACTACTATACCCTTATTTATTGAATTTTATCCAACTTAACTATTCCACTAACTACAACTAATGAGAATATTTTAGTAAATGCTACTAATTTTACTATTAAAATCAACACAATTAATCATTTCTTTAATAATCGTGCGCAAACCTTAAACGACTAATATTGTGAGACATCTGAAGTACCATTTATGAGATAAATTTGCATGGTTGGAATATGAGAGTAGTCCCAAAAAGTTTAGGTGAAAAATTTGTTGATGTTTTTGTTCTACCTATTGTGTTTGCGTCGTGTGCACATCATGTAGTACGTGGATTGTTGTTGGACGAAATGAACATAATATGTTAATTAGTGGTCATGTGTAATGTATGTCGTAGATGAGACATGCGTTATACAAACATTGAGGTTCCACTGTCCTTTGTCGATACATGCATTGCCAAGCATTGAGGTACGATGTTTGTTGTTGTGACATACATTGCCCGAAGAACAATTTACTCGTGCGTCCGCGCATGGTTGAAACACTAGTTCATATACATTTGAAAACCTCAATTGTTTCTCCTTCTAGCTACTCCACTGAGTATATCATAAGCAAACCAAGACGAAAAATTCCCTCATCATTTGCTTTACGCCAAAAAAGAATATCATCCCCGTTAGCATTGGTCGAAGATACCAACGTCCCAACTCTTTCAAGGATATTGCAAGACACAATGGTATCCAAATCATGCAGGTTTCAATAATTATTCACATCTAACTAATATACTTGCCAAGCCGGCTTGGCAAGCTCATTAGCAAGTATATTAGTTAGAGTTAACTGTTTCAATGAATTTTTCAGTGTCTGGTATTGTAGAGTCCTACCAAAAACTAATTTGTAAAATTGTAAACCATTTCCAATTCTCCACCCATGATTCTCAACCAACTTTCATCATACTAGTTGTATAAATATTACGAGTTAATCTAAGACTCAACTTTCTTACAACCTTTAGCTTGCAAATGTTGTCCCAATAAGCACAAAACTCCTCCGAGCTGGCCCCATAAATGTATTTGTCTTATGTATGTAAGAGAAGACAAAATACAAGTCTTTTTTAATTTGGATGGATAGACACTTTCATCCTAAAAAAGATAGATATTTTAGTAGTATTTAAAAACTAAAATGATTACGTAAACTAACTAACAAATTGGAGCGGTGCGAACCGATCTATGACGAACGATTGCGTAACTATAGAAAGCAAACAAACTTGAATTAAAGATAACACTTACTTCATTCAACCAATACCATCATTACTTAAAATTCTCAATTCCAAATTCAAAATTCCTGCGAAAATGGTACCCAAATCTGGTCAACCTCCCAATCCTTCTTGGTTTACCCCCAAAAGGTGCTTCTTAACTTTTTTCATTTCAATGTCTTTCTAATCTAATAATAATAATAATATATCGTGGTGATTTCAGGCTTCTTATAATATTTTGTGTCATAAACTTGATCAATTATGTGGATCGAGGAGCTATAGCTAGCAATGGTGTAAATGGAACTCTTGCTACTTGCACTGAATCTGGTGTTTGTACTGCTGCTACTGGAATTCAGTATGTTCCACAATTCGTTGACTTTTTTTTTTTTAATTATCTCAATTTTGTTCTTAATCGATGTAATAGTCGTTCGTGAAAACAACGACTTAAAATTGTAATTATTCGACATTTCAGGGGGGATTTTAACTTGAGTAATTTTCAAGATGGAGTTCTTTCATCTGCTTTTATGGTTGGACTTTTAATTGCTTCTCCAATTTTTGCTTCCCTAGCCAAAAGGTGAAGGATCATTAATTTCTTCAATGTTGCATTTTATATTTATGCATTAACCTTGTAATGTATAATTTAATGTTAGCTCTGAGGGCTCCATAGTCAAGTTGCATTGAACCAAAGTTATCATCTGCGCGCAGCTGCAGAGACTAATCACATTGAAGTAATGAGATTCATTTAAGGGGTTGATCTCTCCTAACAAATTTTTTTCCATACACACCAGTCAGGGATCCAACCCTAGACCAAATGGTTAAGGGACCTAAGCATTCGTTTTAATGACTCAATATGATGTGTGAATTCTTGAGTCTCTTGATCCAAGTCTTGAGTAGAACAAATTGAATATTCCACTTCCGACAAGATTGTAAGACTACCTCTTACTTGTGTGTTTGTGGAGGAGAGGAGTTGTTTGGTTCTTGTAGGACTATGATATTATGTTTGGATGGAACTGTATCCAATATGTTGTTGAGGAACTGAACTGTTCATTCCAAAAGGTTCGACAGTTTATATCTCCAGCAATAAGAAAAGAAAGAAAGGAAAATTGTGTTTTCTAGATTTTGATTTCAAATTCACCAAAGTTCTTGTTGCTGAAGAGTCTAAGGCCTATATTTGAGTTACTTGTCTGATCATTCCCGTTCTTTTAAAATTCACATCAGTGAATAACAAGCCTGTCATGGATTAAACAGTTCAACTCCTCCTGGACCATGCACAGTACTGTGTAGTTTTTTTGTTCCCCTAAGTTCTTACTCTCAGTTTGGTTAATGTAATCACAAAGGTGTAAGAATTCTACAGATGAGTAGCTATTTCTGCTCATACACAGTTTATTATATTTATAGTTCTAAATGAATTGACTATTTATTCTCATGTGGTTTATCTAATCTTTATCTTTAAGGAAATAGAAAGAAAGTCACTTTTGTTTCTCCTTGTTTCTGTAATGATTTTACGTAACCTTCCTATCATCTATTATGAGTTTCTTTGATCAACTGTGAGCCAATATTTTTCATTTTGAAAATCTAGACATTGAAGGGAAATGAATGATGTCATCTTTCCGCATGTTAAGTGTCATGATTGCATATCATTTTATTACAAAGTGATACTATAGAGTATAGAATCACATGAATTGGACACTGACTATTTCAACCTATATTCTAAGACAAAGCTTATGTAGCTTAACATGAGATAAAATATTTGCAAACTCCATGTTTTCCCTATAATTGAATGGTGATCTAATACATTATTATGTTTTCAGTCACAATCCATTCCGGCTTATTGGTGTTGGATTGTCTGTTTGGACATTTGCAGTAGCTGGATGTGGCAGTTCTTTTGATTTTTGGTCTATTGCAATATGCCGAATGTAAGGGAATATTTTAGTGCTTTCAACTTTTCAAGACCTTCACCATTTTCTTATTTTATATTTGAGTCAAGACTGACAGCATTTTGTTTCACAGGCTAGTCGGTGTAGGTGAGGCTTCCTTCATAAGTCTTGCAGCACCATTCATAGATGACAACGCCCCTGTTGCACAGGTGTGACTTATTTCTTCAGTCCCCTCCAGAATTCGTTTAAAATGTTTCTCTACAATTTAAAATTCAGAGTTTCAGCTTTATAGTGTTTTTATTGATGGCAGAAAACAGCATGGCTTGCTACATTTTACATGTGTATACCAGCTGGAACTGCTCTGGGCTATGTTTATGGTGGATTGGTAAGATTACTCGCACAATCTAGCTTTGTTAAGATGGTTTTTATCGTTTACTTTGGTTGGTGGTGTGAGCTAATTGTTTTCTTTCTGTCATGACTCATGGCAGTTTTTACTATACCTGTTAATTGTGTTGTCTCATTTCCTCGGTGTGTGTGTGTGTATCTACATATATATGGATATAGATGTGCATATGACCTTGTCATAGCATCCCGCTCATTTACTGAAAACAATGAGATATTTGGGTCGCCACATTAGCATCCCACCCATTTGCTCTGGATAACCTGATGTGAAAGGAAATGACATTCCAAGGGAAAGTGGCATAACAATTTTCTGGCCTAAGCAATGTTCTATTAATCCAACTTGTGAAGATCCAAACCCCCTTCTTTCTTAAAACTACACCACTGGTCATATTTCATATCTGTAGTACCTGACAAAAAATCCCTCATAATTTTTTTAGTATCTGACACTCCCAACTGTGATATAAAAGATAGATGGGTATCCTGAATGAGGATAATCTGCCCCCTAGTGAAAAATAAGCCCCTTTCCAACTCTATAGGAGCTTTGAGATTTTCTTCATACTGGAACGTCCTCGTTTCCTAGATCTGACAATCTGCTATTGATGTAAAGAGGGGATCATTTTGACAATCTAGATTAACACCCACCATACTGCTTATAAACATTAGTCTTTGACCAAGAGTTATGTCCATAAAGCTGAGAGAGATCAGAAATCTCATCTTCCTTTTTCTAAAAGTGAAATTCTTCCCTTAGCAAACTGTGAATGAGAGACAACAACCTCTTTCAAGCCCACTTTAACTCCTTCGGTGGACCCAAATGCAACTGCTCTAGAAATTGAATGGTCAAGTACTTCCTATAATATAAGTGAATGAAAAAGAAAGGACATAGCTTGAATTGAACCATTGCAAAAAATATAATGGAATTCTGCAGAACTATTGAGTACATTATCCATGCTTTTAATTTAGGGTCATGCTAACATCTGTCTTAAGGGCACATGTTAAGAATTCTACAAATAGCAAATATTTATTGAGAAAAATTAATTTTCAACTTTTTGAGAAATAAATTGGCACAATTTCCAATACATAATTTCTACTTTTTGTATTTGTAGAATCCTTAACATGTGCCCTTAGGGAACATGTTAGCATTTCCCTATGCAAAACTGTTTTCAGAAGAAACTATTGTATTACCCTTATATAAGCTACTGGAAAATTGCAAGCTCAATGACCATGCACAGCTCGTTTATTATTATATAAGAATTTTGAACATTGTTTAGTTAGATAACGAGTCTGCTTCAAATTTTCAAATAATGTTGTATAGGTTGGAAGCCAATTTAACTGGCGCGTTGCATTCTGGGGTGAGGCGATTTTCATGCTTCCTTTTCCCATATTGGGTTTTTTAATAAAGCCTTTGCAGTTGAAAGGTAACCATTTTATTCTTTTGAGAAGTTTTTAATTGCCCTTAATTCTTCTAATCCTTCTTTAGTAACTCGTTATCTGATTTCTGATAATAGGTTTTGGTCCCATGGAATCCAAACAGACTCGAACATCTAATGAAAGAAATGTTTCAGAACATGGAGGTATCTCTACATCTTTTGTATACTACTACGGCAATTTATGCTCTATATTTTTTTAGATATCTTTCTGAAATTTATGGGAGACATAAATGTAGGGCAGATTTGGTTTCTGTTTTTATTTTAAATTTTAAATACAAAAATGCTACCAAGATTTCACTGTTTCATATTTTTTATGTTTTGTATGAGATACAGTGATTTTCTTTTCATTACCCCTGTTCATATACTATTTGAATATAAAAAACAATGTGAAAAATAGGGGGTATTTTTGCAATTAAAAATTAAAACAGAGAATGGAATTGTAAACCAAACAAGCTTGTGGGAAAATTCAAAGGCTAGACAAAATTTGCTAGATAAATTTTAATTTTGAAATACAGCAGTAATACTAACCAAGAGAAGAAGAGGATAGAGTGTGTTGTCTTCATAGAAAAATAAGTGAACATTTTACCTTTTTTGCTGGTGGGTATCCATATGTATCTGTTATTAGTTGAAGATTTTTTTTTGTTGATGTAGCCTTAAATCATGTTTTGCAGTATGTCTGGTTTACATTCAAAAGCTGCAATTGCAGTGAATGCCAGAAAATGTATTGCCTTTATAGTAATTATATCTCTCATAGTTTTTAAAGGTTATTTTTCATCCTCAAGGAAGAAGCCATATTGTTTGGAAATCATAAAAAATTAGAATAATTGTATGTACTTTAAGTGTTGTATGTATCAATATTTGAAAACTTTTTGTTGCTTCCCGGTTCCCATCTTACCTTTGTTTCCTTTTGTATGGTCTGTTTTTTTCTTGTGGTACTAAATGATTTTTATGCTGGTTTCCCTTGTATATAGATGATGGCATCCTTGCAGAAGATCAAGCCTTTATCAGAGGATCCAAGTGAGTTGCTCTGTTGCCTTTGATTTTCTGATTTTATTTGTGTTTCCCTGCTTCTGTTTCTAAGCAGAGGAAAACCCTAACACCAAAGCAAATTTTTAAACATGCACAAAAAATGGGAAAACAAAAATGAAGTTAGGGGCAGAATTCTACCATGTTAGATAGAAGTCTTTGTGACTTGAAGCAACCAGTGACCTTGTCATTGGCACTATTGCAGATTGATAATCTTATCAGGACTCTAATCAGACTGAAAATGATAGTATGCATGTAGATAGTCAGTCAGAGACAAAATCACATACGCATGCGCATGCACATGCATATGCATACTCACATAGTCACATAGCTTACTGGAAATTGGATTATCTCACTTGATGTCATGTTTCATTTTGCTATTAGATCGATGCATTGATCTTAATATAACTGAAAAGAGAAGAAAGTTGCCATAGCATATTAATCACTAATGCCCACACTTTCACCAATTCCTACTTTCAAAGAACTTTTCTTGTAACCTATTTTAATGTTTTTGCATATTATGATTAAAAATCAGTTTTACGCTCTCGTGATGGGTGCCCCCTCTAAAGTTCGAGTAAATTTTAGGACCTCCTTAGCAATCTTGTTTTTTTCTTGTGTTCCAAGAGATTAATCAAAACATTATTTATTCGACAAGTTTGAGTAAGTTTGCGATCTTGTCAGGTTAACATCCAAATTGGGGAATCAGTTCACCAGATTCTTGAACGATATGCAGGAGCTTTTGCATGAGCGTGTGTATGTTATAAATGTTCTAGGTATTGTTCCTTTTCCTTACCTGCTGATAACTACTTTTCTCTCGTTTATCTCTGGAACTTAAGGTTTATCATATAAAAAATGGGAACATTATTTAGTGTGATTGTTTTATCGACCATAATTCCCGATAAATTGAATAAATTTTTATTTTGAGGATTCTAAACTATGTTATTTCTCTCCTTACTTGAGAATTGAATTATTGCCAGGGTATATAGCGTACAATTTTGTCATTGGAGCTTACTCCTACTGGGGGCCAAAGGCAGGATATAGTATTTACCATATGGTATTTTCATATTTTCCTTCATTAATTTTATCGTATTAAGTATTGTGAGAAACTAATCAAGAAGGCCTTAATCTTAATGCTCTTTTTTTATTTGAAAGTTTGGTTTTTGAGTCCAATGTAGTTGATTTATTTATCTAGTCGACCACAATTAGTGGAATCAGACTTCGTTGTTGTTGCTTAATGTTGTTTGTGTGTTATTGTTACCTTTTTACTTTGGTACAATTCCAGCATTGCTGGTAGGAATGCACTTCCTTGACAATTTTTTTTTGACAGAGTAATGCTGACTTGTTGTTTGGAGGTATTACAATTGTTTGTGGGATTTTTGGGACTTTAGCTGGAGGCTTGATTCTTGATAAGATGTCTTCAACAATCTCAAATGCTTTCAAGGTAAACATGGTTATGCCATTTACATGCACTATAAATAAGTCAAATGACTGATGAATCCCGCTGTTTTTTGTCCGTTATTTGATTGAAAACCTAGGCTCGCAAAGGTTGTGTATTGCTTGGATTTAAAATATCTCTTGACCTAGATACAGGAAAATGATTTACACCAGTAATACTATGCATGATTTCCTGAATTTAATGTCATTGTACACAAGGCTTTGTCAGCCACTTTGTGCAAACATAAAACAGAGATAAAACATGTTGTGTACATGTGTATTTCTTTGATTAAACAGAGATTGCCAGTGAATTTGTATCCTTATCCATATTTATTATATTTATGAGAAGTTCCAATGAGTTTGACCTTATTTTTTTAATCGTTCATGGTAATTTTATGCTACACTGTTTAGTTCATTTCTTCTTTGGCTTCCCTTGTTACAATTGCAGATTCTTTCTGGAGCAACATTTCTAGGGGCAATCTTTTGCTTGGTTGCTTTCCTTTTCAAGGGCTTGTCTGGTTTCATCATCCTCTTCTCTGTGGGTGAACTGCTGATATTCGCCACCCAGGTAATTTTATGAATCAACTGCTGGATTAAATTTGTTTATCTCTTAAAAGTGTTCACCTGCTTTTTTATTTGTATGAAAGTTGCATTTTATTGGTTTTGTATTGGATTTTATTTTGAGATTGGTTCATCCTTTTCACTTCTTGGGCGAGTTTACCGACCATTCCGTCTGTGTATCTATTTTGTAGTTATTGCCTTAAAGTGTTCATTGCCTTAATTTGGATTTAGTCAATGCTCTCAGGCAACAATCTAATCATTGGATACTTCTGTTGCCTGCTTTAAGGGTGACCCTGTATATAATTTCTTTTGAGGGGTTGCAGACCATAGATCTATAGCACAATTATATCTTGGATTTAGACATCTTGCTTTGGACTGCTTGATTAACTACACACCAGACTATGAAAACCAGAGTCTAATTTTTAGTGATGTGATGCCTTAGGGTGTTTTTAGTTTTTAGAAATGTTTTTTCTTTCATCAATAATTACAAATTTGTTACTTTGCTTTCACTTAATTTTTTTTTTTTTTTGGAAACGATGATAAATATAACATTCATTTCTTGTATAATTACACCTTGTTATGTCTAGAGTAAATGTTAGTGCTTTGAAAATTTTACCATATAATGATGATGGTGAGATATGCATTAAGAATATTGTTTACAAAGAATTTTTTCAAAAAATATGATTTGATTTTAGCAATCTTATTGTTTAATTTATTGAATTTTGTGGTAGTTTTTTTAAATATTAGTTGGATATCATAGCACGGTGTAAGGGAAATACAATGGACTTTTCACCTTTTATTTTGTACTTTCATAATTTAAGTCATGGTTTGGTTGCTCATTTAATAGTAATTATATATTTATTGCATCGATCACACTGATGAAATATCAGAGTGTGTGCATTGTTATATTAGGCTGGTCTGTTGCTTGATTTTTTTTTGGTTGTACTGATGGAAATCCGCGCATTTCGCATGGACCAAAAATACTAGTACAATTATTTGAAAACAGGAAATAAAGAGAAGGTTACATTTTTTTGTGAGTTTATTAATGAAAATATTACATTTGTGTAAGTACTAACCAAATGCATCCTCATTTGATTGGATATGCCACTTCCAGATTTCCTTTGATGGCATGATGATAGTTCGATAGAGATCTCAATCATCTGTTCATCAATTGATATTATCTTTCTGGATTGAATTCTGATATAATCTCTTTATTAATATGTGGTTGATGACATAGTACTATTTTTGCAGGCTCCAGTAAATTATGTTTCTCTCCGTTGTGTAAAACCAAGTTTGAGGCCGCTGTCTATGGCAATTTCGACGGTTTCAATCCATATCTTTGGTGATGTCCCTTCCGCACCACTCGTTGGGGTCCTTCAGGTTGCACCTAATTTCCTGATATTTTTGTTGTCATACATGAATTTTGTAAGATGATTCACTTATATTACTCTAGTGAAGTTCATCTTACCTACTCTGGAGTCTGGCCTTCTTAGGATGGTCTGTAATCAGACCCGAGTTTTGCCTTTTCTATTGACGTTTGTATGTTCAATCCAATGTAAGTTGTAGGATACATGATACACATGGTTTAATTTCTCATAGTATTGTTGTTTTAGCCGTGTCATTGTCTACTTAACTTTCCCATTGATGTGAAGGAGTTCAAGTCTTAGTTTGCTAAACTAGAAGATAACTAGTAATGTGCCCTTTAAAGATATATTGAAAGATGTTTGAAAAATTAGTGGCAAGAACAAAACAGATTTCTGTTTTGCATATTGATGTGGCCATCATGAAGATTTGCTGGCCTAACTATTCTTGACAACACTCAGCCTTTTGCCTTTTTTTGTTTTAATTTTATGCATTATCTCAACTCTAAGCACCTCAGTTTTCCTGCACAGGATCATATTAACGACTGGAGGAAAACATCTATTTGTCTAACATCAATTTTCTTTCTTGCTGCTGGAGTATGGTTCATAGGTAAGCGTCACACAGCTTTACACGTAATTTACTAGTTATTCATTTCTTTCTTTATATCACGAGGGGAGCTGTAAGTTATTAATGACGGAAATGCCAACCCTGGCTACTCATCGGTGATCTCATTATGTAATTAACCTGAAGTTTGAACTTTTTCCCAAACCTAATGTGTTCTAGTAGAGATCAAAAGGGATGTGCAGGTATTTGTTCAATAAGAACCTTAATGACAGTACCCCTAACTGGATATACAAAGAAAGTTTTACTATTGAAAGTTGATATATACGTACCTGGATTATTTATAGTTACTTAATCATATAAATTCTACAGGAACCTTTTTGAAAAGTGATGATCTCTTTAACAAACATGATGAAGAAGACGAATCCACCGCAACTCTAAGAGGGGTAAGGAAGCCATTGCTTGAAGGAAGCATTGATGCTTCCAGTCAAGCCTAATTTCTCACGCACTTTTATTGCTTATGTTATGCTTACAATTTGCAAATGAAAGTATCCTGGTTTATCTTTCAAGCGGTAAAAATCAGTAGCATATTTTCTCTAATAATCAGTCATATAGAAAATGGTGGGTGCTACTTTTGATATTTGTTGGTAAAAAGGATATAGCATAAACTTTATGTCTGGAGGAGCCTGCAGAAATATTTTCCAGGTCTTGTAACCACTCATCACGATCAAATTATCGTTCCACTTATCATGATATTGGATAAACTCTCATCATGATCAAATTGTTGTTTCTATGTAAGTATTGTAATTCTCAGGTCTTGTCATGAGAAAGAAACGAGTAGTGGATATTTGTTATTCCATTTCATGTAATTATTGTAATTAAGTACTGACTTCAAAGGAAAAGAAAAACTAGCAGCAGATATTTTCTGCTGTAAATGTGTACTTGCTCAAAGTTTCTTTCGTTCTATAGAATTCTATAAGCTTTCAGGAACAATCAAAATGCTCTTTATTTTTTCGTCCTAAGGTTAGAAAATGCACGAATATGTCACCCGTCATGACAGGAGCAAACATGGAATACATAGAAGAGCATGTCATTACACAATGGAATTCTTTTCAATAAAAATACACGAATATGCTTTTTTTAATTCAGAAAAAGGGAGAGGAGTGAACTTAGAAATATGAATGAAGTAAAATTATGTTTGTGACTTTGTCCGTTTTCTTTTTGTAACAACGTTTATTTGTATTGAAATAGCTTATGAAGAACTCACTAACAAAAAGAAGCTTATGAAGAAACTAGCAACCAATAAAAAAACATGTTATATACTTTAGTGTACACTCTCTCCTATCACTACTATAAGCAAAACTCCACTTAGATACATCGAATAGTTACTGTATCTATTCTATAATAAAGACTAGATACATTAATTTTATTCAATATATTTAAAAAGTGAAGTTTTGCTTATAATAGTGACCGAATAGAGTACACATTTTCATAGGTGATTAGAAATTTAAAAATTAAGTTCACAGCTTACGATTTCTTTACTAGGAAATCTCATTTTGTGGTGATTGTTCTTTTTACTTCAATTGTGATGATCTCTTTTAGATCTTGCTCAAGGAATGTTATAGCGTAAATCATTGATCAAAATCAACTATTGATTGTCACATTTAAGAATTTTGTTTTAAAGTTGTACCAAAATAATGCATCAATCAACAAAAAATTTGCTTCCTCTAAAAAAAACAATAAACTTGCTGATTATTTGGAGTTTAAACTCCTCGAGAAGATTATTTTTCTCTTCATTTTGACTCAAGAATATTTTTCTTTAAAAAGCAAAATCACAACTGAAATTATTTTCCCTCTCACACACTCCTCGTTCGTCAGAAAATACTCTTGTTCGTATTTTATAATTCAATAGTGTGGTTTTTAGTTTCAGATATTAGAATATGGATGGATCGTAACCAAAAAAGATATTAGAATATGGATTATGACCAACAAAACCATGTTTTAAGCTAATTTCCGTATTTTACACATCCGGATTTTAGAATTCATACGAACTACTAAACCAGAAAACATGAAAAATGCAGAAATTGACTGAATCAACCAATTAACCCTGGAATTGATATTTTAGTGGGTACAATGACTTAGGACACACCCTAGCCTGGTGGTCCTTTATGATGATAATGGATACGACACGAGGAGGTTAATAGGGCTTCCTATCGCCGAACCTAATTAATTTTTCTGTTTTAAATTTTCGCATCCTAGATGTTGTTTTACCCACATACATGTGCACAATAATAATTTAAAATTTAGAGCTAGAGACTACAAGAAAAGCCTTGGATTTGAATTTTCTGCAAACATACAAAATGTCGGATCAAATAGTTGGTTGAATCCAGATAAGACAACTTATATTAAAAGAGACTATAAGAAAATATTTATGAATAACTTATACTTAGATGGTAAATATTTACATTAGAGTTAAATCAAATCATCTATCATGATATTGAAGTCTCACTTAATGCCACAAGATGATTTGATGGGAAGCTCTAAGTGCCACCCGATTTGCAACTCCAGTTTCGCCCGCGAAAACAACAAAACTTGTGGCTTGATGGCTTACATAGCAAAGTAATCCCAATTTTATATATTAAACTTTTTGGCTGTGTGTATTGACTTTAAACAATGTGGGACTTCTTCAGCCTCTACCACATTTTACAACTCCAACCCTTTTGTCTTTCTCTTTAAGAATGGATCACACCATTGCCTCACACTGTTATGCTTATCTTATATTTATTTCATTTCACTCAAAGTTTTGCTTGGTTTTCTTGATTTTTTATAATTCCAAATCTACCTGTTATTCCTTGGAACTTTACTGACAACATTGCATTCACATTAATCTATTCACATTTTTCTATTTGCATTCCCTAAAAAAAAAAACATTTTTCTATTTGTTAAAATTCAAATTAATCCTACTATAATATGTAGGTTCCGCGTAAATTTGCTATAATAGTGTGTTAGGTAGTGTGATGTTAACATTATTCATTTTTGTTAATTATCACTTGTATTCTCATTGAATTGGATCAAATCATTCAAATATAGTGTGTGTTACCATTGAAAGAGGTTTTCCATCACCTTAGCCAAAGAATCCAGTTCACAATTGGAAGGAGATGAAGGGGCTCCTCCATGATTTTTGGTTCATTTGTAGTTTTGTACCATCTTCCTCATTTTCTCTTATTCAATCAATACCATGTTTCCTAACAAAAGCCTCAAATGAAGTTGAAATAATCTGTTATTCACTGTAGCACTTAAAGAGATTAGTCTTCATGTGCTACTTTTCCCCTTTACTTTAAAAAAGAATGCTTCAGAGCTTCCATAAACAAATTGAACCTATCATACATCCATTGATCATCTTCTAGGATACATCTGCCATTGATCATCTTCCATTGATCATTGTCGCAATGCTTCCCATTCAAGGTGAATTTTGCTGAGAACCGATTCCGATCAGAAAGAGCATCCTTAATGGTGAGCATGTTGTGATCAACGTAACATCAACCTCATCCTTCTGGACGTTGCTGGAGAACAGATTCAACTGTAAAATGAGAGAGTCCTCTGTCTCTCTGACATTGCAGACACGGAATGACAATTACCAAGAACTTCAAAAAGTGTAGTAATCACTTCCCATAAACACAATTAACAAGGAAATGAGGCCATTAATTACTTGTAGTGTAAATATAAATAATGTGTATCTGAGTACATTAATCAGGTAACTTTCAATGTTCTCTGTCACCCAAAAAAAAAAAAAAGACCAAAGATTTAACTGTTAAAACTATTGGAAATACATTTAGTTAAGATAACTTGTTTGTTAGTAATCAGTAAGTCCTAGCTACTCTTGCAAATGCCCAAAAGAGGATAATTCAATGTAAAACCATTATAAAACCTAGTCTAAGATCTAGTCTGTCACACAATTGATCCGAGGTAAAACCATAAATTCGTATCCAAATCAGGATAATTCGGTCTACGCAAAATCAGCATGAAAGGTATGTTTTTCTTTACCTTGGGCCTTTGACCACCTTTATTCCCAAAAGAGGCAGCCAAAGTAATCGACTAAAACAGTGATAAATGAAATAGGGAACTACTTGAGACAAGAAAAACAAAATACACTGAAGAAGAAAATATCATTCATTGCAATTCACGTGGTAATAACCATAAAATCAATATTCAAAAACACCTCCAAAGGAAAGATAACATGAAATTAACTATGCACTTTTAAGTTGTAATCCATTATATTACAAAAGAACATGAACTAACCTACAATAACAAGTATTGTCTGTAATCCTATATCGCTTCAAGTTACAGACAGTCTTCCATTTTACAGCGCTCCTGTCCAACTGTTCAATTGGGTTGTTCGATCTCCAATAATATATTGCCTAATGTAAAACTTGTCAAAGTAAAAGAATCGAAACCATTATGGTTATCAAAAAAAAAGAAAAAAAGAAATGGGAAATGAACACTACAAAACAGCCAAAAAAAAAAAGCTCTTACAACTTGTTTGTACATTACATGCTAATGAACAAGACTAAGATCTGTCCAGTTAGAAGGAAGCATCCCCAATCAAACATGTATGCACAATTTGAGAAGACTATTGATCTCTCCACCTAGGACTTGGCATGGTGAAGAAGCTTGAAGGAGATAATGGAAACATAAGGCCGGGAGAAGGTGGTGGTTGAGGGCCAGGCCCTAAAATTCCTGACTGTGCCATGGGTGAGAACGGAAAATTGGGTAGTGGTGATGGAAACTGAAAGCCGGGTGACAATAGTGGATAAGGTGACCGAGGGGACAGTAAATTCATGTAACCAGTTGGAGAAGGCAGGAGAAATTGAGAGGTTGGAGAAGGTAAAAGGGGAGGGCCATTTCCATGTGGTGGAGGAATACTAGGCATTGGATGATTATGGGCATTCATTGGCGGTACAGGACCATTGTTAAACCTTGGAGAAGGGATCGGTGGCACGTTAGGGTTAGGAAGCAAAGCCGGTGGAGGAGGTTGAGGCTGATAATTTCCTTGTACTTGTTGTTGAGGGTATGGATGTGGTTGAGGCTGAGGCGGAAATTGATTACCCCTTGAACCTGGATCCATCATCGAATTCTGAAGATACCGCATGTAAGCAGAGATTGGCGACTCAGTTGTATTGGCCCACAAATCCCCGGGTGTCAAAGGAGTAGGCGATGGTTGTCCATAATGAGCA
>Ga0315915_1002532_pt1 | contig 23095 bp, 9 predicted proteins | sample MpolbnodulesMG_FD_207738 | JGI IMG/M metagenome (GOLD analysis project Ga0315915, IMG submission 207738) | Medicago polymorpha root nodule microbial communities from Los Angeles, California, United States - branched nodules | ecosystem: Host-associated > Plants > Roots > Nodule | place: USA...
AAAATTAAATTTTATTTCGTCGACGTTTTTGGTAAATAAGATTTAATTATTATAATTATAGGTGATAGAAAACAATTTTTCTCTTGAAAAAATAACACATTTAACTATTAATTTAGTGATTTGGTGTACCAATACACTCAAAAAAATTGGTGTACGATAGAATTTGCCATTTAAAATTACAAGAAAGAGAGTAAGATTGAATAAATGAGAGCCATTGTTTTTTATATAATCTCGCGTTTTTTTTTAATAAAAAACATAGATATTTTGGCCGAAATTTTTGACTTTCAGTTCAATTTGAAGGAAGAATCGATTTTTTGCAATTAAAGAAACTGATTTTTAGTCTAGAGTACGAAGGATTGTGGAATTTCTTTGAAAAAAATGGATTTCTCAAGGATTAAAATCAAATTTTCGATCAAAATTTGAATTGTGTATAAGTTCCAAGAGAATCTATCAATTCCCATTATTATTATTATTATTATTATTATTATTATTATTATTATTATTATTATTATTATTATTATTATTATTCATTACCAATTCTCATTATTAATGAGATCAGTTAGTTATAGAATACGAAGGTGTGGAGTCCGTGGACATAAACCCTTCATATTTCTTGTGAATGCGGGCTAATCATCACGATTAAAAACATTTGAATTATGCAATGCATCTATATAATCCTAATTAATCCCCACTAACGATCATTTAACATTCATCAAATAAATAACGAGTTTGTGACACCCTTCCTTAAAAAAAATAAAATAAATAAACAATGAGTTTGTGACACCCTAAACCTCAAAATAATATTTCTAAATTTTTTAATTATGGCGTCATTTACTAATAAAAATCCAAGTTTTAAAAAAAAAAAATCACTATAGCAAATTGTCTTGTTTTCTTTGCACTACTTAATTAGAAAAAGAAAGGGAAATCAAATCATGAATGATATAAATATAGGGGAGATTCCTTTTTACCTGGAGAACAACTCAACTTATAGTGCAATGCATGCTACTACTCAGATTCCGCATAAGTATTTTATGGCCAAAATTTGCCTTAAATGCATGAGGATGATGTGATTTCTTTTGGCATGAACACGATTACCTAAAAATTCTTATTCATCCATCATATTCACAAAGGAAGGTTAACGTCTAGAAGCCAAAATCCTGTTTGAAGAATATTTTTTTTTCTTCTAACAATTAACATGCATATCATGTAACTTAATATCATGCGATTATTTTGGTAATATTAAATGAAAGAGAAATGATATTTGTACAACTATTTTGATACAACTTTTGTACAACTTTCTCTCTCATACTCACATTATCTTCTTATTCTCTCTCTTACTTTTTCTTTCTCTATTGTTTTTGACCAATCAAAAAAGAGAACAACAAGATTGTCTAAAAAGTTGTATCAAAATAATTGTTCAAATATCATTAGTATAAATAAAAATGTCATATCCTGTTTAGTAACTAAATTTAGGATTCTAATTTTATCGATACCTAACCAACATTCATTATCTGGAAAATACTTGTTGATAAATATTTATAAACCAAATCACTATTTGTTCGGTGTGGGAGAGTTTATGAAGAGAATTCCTCTCTCGTATAATAAATTTATTGTGTTTGATAATTTCTATATCGTTCCAATTTTATAGATATCGTCGAAGGGAATCGTGTGGTATATTTAAACACCTTTGCTACCATATTTTGTCATTTATTTTTTAGCAGATCAAATACACCTTATATATTTTTTTTTGGGTCATAAATCTTTCTACTTCGTGTTCTTTTATTTTGGGTTCAAGTTTGAATGGTTAGTATTTTTTTAGGCAAATGTTAACATGTGCCCCAATGACATATGCTAAAGAATTTAAAATAGAAATATTTGTCTTTAAAGTTGTGCATTCAACTTTTTAAAGTCAAATTTTTGTTCTTTTCAATAAAAAACTTTTAGTTTTGGATTCATTAACTTGTGCCCTAAGTGTGTTTGGTTTGCAAAACAATAAGTACTAGACAGAATAGTACAAGACAGAACAGCACAACACATGGCAGAACAGTACATGACAAATTTTAATAGCATTGAATAATTTGTTTGGTTTTATATGATTTTTGGGGGACGAAATGCTATTTTGGTATTTTAGATAACTTATATGTGGGACAAAAAGTTGTGTTGTGGTTTGGTGAGGGACAAAAATATCAGTTTTTGTCCTGTACATTGTCTCCAGTTTATCATGTACCTGAAACAGTTTTATAAATTAAACACTGGACAACTGAAGTTGTTCTGTCATGTCCTTCATTTTTTAGCAAATCAAATGCACATGGCACAAGATAACAAGACTTTTTTTAATACGGCTAAATTTATTAATCAAACCATTTACCATAAGAGGTGCTACATGTTGGGAAAAAGAATACACCTAGTGATCACACATGTACGGGCTCCAACGATGAAGCAAGGAGCAACAACGACACATGAAAGTACTCCACCCAACACAAAACTTTGGACCAACCATAAACTAGAAAACACCCTACAAATAGAAAAGAGTGGTGACTTATATATCTAAAGTCGATAAGTTTTGGATGAATTTGTGGCTCAAAACTCATCTAGCATTTGACTCAAAAATCATCTATAACATTGCTCCATCATGAGAATTATACTTCACTAGGCCATGTTTTTCACATTTCTTACATCTCAAATCCGTTTCATGGTTTTTCTTCATATAGTGCTCACCTTTAGCTACCGACACTAAATTTGATGAAGTGTTATCCTCACTTTTCAATCTTCTTTCTCCAAAAATTAATGATTTTCCTGACAACTAATTCAAAACTAAAATTTTTATTTTCGTATGTCAAAACATGTTTGATATGTCTATTGCAACTCTTTCTTGATAAAGTTCCCACACCCAGAGTTTAAGGTGTTGTAATATGACCATTGTGGATATCAAAGATATGAGTGGGCTTTGTGGATCCCATCAGGAATCAGCTTGCTACATGCATGTTTAAGGTTTGTGAGATCTCATCCCATATTTGGTATAGAATTTTTAGGTGGCTCGGTGGGTATGGGTCATGCCTCCAAATTTGCGTCTCTCTTGTTGATATTTACTCTTTAGAGGTGGGAAACGATGTGAGGATAGATTAATATTGATTTAACATTCAAATAACAGATGACAACAATTATAGTTACACATATGGTAAAGAGATTGATTTATGTGCGTTAAAGATGAAAGCTATTTTATATATGCATCAAATCAAATCATGTCAAATAGATATTTTTAGAGATGATCTAGAAATTTAGAGTGATTTGATTTGATGCATGTGTAAAAAAAATTAGGTTAAAGTATACAAATATGAAGAATGATAATACTTTAACAAAAGGAAATACAATGGTAAATATGTAATTTCTTGTGAGATTGTTAATATGTACGTTTAACTATTTAGTTGAAAGTTTAATCCCTTCCATTGTGTAATCTCTTAAGTGAATATTAATGACTAAATAAGACAATTTTTATTGCAGCTATTTACAATTTGATATAGATAACAAATATCGGTACCTATAAACTTCCAAAGAATTAAACCGGAATCAAACCAACCGCATACTAACCGGTTCAATTGGATCAACTGGCTGGTTCGGTCCAATACTTAGAACAATGGTTAATACAGTGAAATCATAATAAATCTCAAAAAATGAGCTTGGGGACATTGCAGAATGAAGTTGTGTTCTCAAACTTGGTCTTAAGTGTTTATAAGACCCTGTTTTCTCTTATGTTTGTGTGTTTATGTGTGAAATTGTGCTAATATATGAATGTGTTATAAACTTTTTGTTAAGTGATTTTGAATGTGTTAATTGTGTTTTAAGTTAGTTGTGAGACTATTAAAATCATTGCCTAATTATGAGAAATTGATCTTGGGAGTTTTGAGAAGATGGAGAGTGATTTAGATTTAAGAAAAATGTGCTTTCGAGTTTGTCACTTAGGCGAGGTTATAGCTTGCGCAAAGTTAATGTGTTTATTAATTTAAATTTCTATAAATTTGTGTGCACGCTACATGTCGCGTGCACATTTAAAGTGTTGCTCTCATACTCCATAGTCTAAAGCTTTAATTCATTTCAAACATTTCAACCGTTGAGTGTTAGAGACCTTACTAAACTCATTGGATTGATTGATTCCTCTTTTCAAGTAAACTTTTTGTCACATTCTTTGTCAATTGGTTTTTAGAGATACTCATTAGATTATGATTCTTATCCTATTTGTTGTAAAATATGACATTATGTGCCCATGTGATTATTCGATCGAGTTTGCTATATTTGTTATTGTAAACTATGTACCTTGACATTATAAACTATTGTACCTTAATTACTCATCTCTTTGTTTGTGTTTGCACGCTTTGGATCACCGAGACACTCCACATGAAAGATGTGAAGATTAGTGATGATTTGAGAAGTTATCTTTTGTGAGACTACTTGATTGGTCTTATAGTGCCAAATACTTTTTCTTTTAGGATTTTGTTCATTGACGCTCTCTCTAATGGTGATGCCAAAGGAATTTATTTTGAAGGACCAAAGGAATTTGTAATCATGTACATCTTTGCTACTTTGCTATTTTTGTGCTTTGGTTATGTTATTTTTGGAACAATTCCACATGATACTCCAGTTTATAAAAAAAAATGTAGCACGTTAACACACATCAATAATCGAGATTAATTTAATTCATCATAAAAAAGAAATAAATTAACCATCAATGTATTCTTTAAACTATCACACTCTTTTTAATTTGGCATCCAAATATATTGCTTATGCTAAGAAGGAAACCAAAATTAGTAAGTGTGCATTGAATTCAACAATATTTTAACCTTTAAAATGTCAAATTCAACACTTTTCATAATTTTCAAATACTCACTCCGTCCCATTTTAAATGACTTAATTTTAAAATGTCTACCGTTCACATAACATGTTTTGACCTTATTTTTCTACTAATATATAAAGACAAAATATAACATATAAGATGTTGGATTCGTGTGCAGACGAATATTTTCAAAATATCAAATTTTTATAATTTTTTTCAAATAGATTATTAAAGATATTTAAGTTCAAAATTGTGTATTGACATACATGACAGAGTCAACTAGGTCACATAATATCAGACTAGGGGAGTACAATATTTCTAACATTTCCCAAATTATGTGGTTTCATAAGATGATAAAGACTAAATTAACATATTTATCTAAAAACTATTTATTACTATATTTATATAATTTATTTAAGGAGTAAATTAAAATGAGAGTGATAATTTAGAGATTACATTGATGATCTATCGTAAAAAAAAAGTATTAACTAATTAAATGGTCGACAAATAGAGAGGATAACCCAACCAATTAACAAATGTTGAATGAGTATATCCATGATCCCATTAACCTTTAAAAGTACAATAATATTGAAACATAAAAGAGTCCATAAAAGGCTAATAGAGGGTAAACAAGTAAACTACAAAACTATCCTTCAAAAAAAACTACAAAACTAACCAATCAAATTACAATAAAGTTGGGAGTTGAGTTGAAACCCTAGTTAGAGTGCCTGTCTGTCTTTGTCCGTCAGTTATCCCTTTGAAAATGCTTATTGAGAACGCAATATACATTCTCCAATTCTAAACGCCAACCCATTTCCTTAAAATAGGTAACTTTTGTTTTCCCAAATCTCACACATCATGTGATACTATTATTCTCTTCCATCTGAGGTATCAGATCTGGCTCAGACAGGTTTTAAGTTTAAGGTTGTTTTTGGTACCTAGGATTACGATGTATAACTGTTCCTCTCTCTCTCTTACTGGCAGATCTTTAAGCACCAACCAATATCGATCTTCACTTATTATTACTAACAACCACACACTCATCTCGTTTCTACATCTATATATACATCATTTTTCAACCTTCTTCATACCACTCACATCTCTCAACCCTTCTTCTCTCTAATTTATCATTTTCTCTTTTTATAATTTTTTCCTTTCAAGTTTTTTAGCAATTATTTTCTATACTTACACTCTTTAGGTATTAAATTTATTTGTTTTTTTTTTGTAAGAAAGGTTTATTGATGAGAGAACTATTAGGGTTAGGGTTCCACTACCTAATTACCTTTTTCTCTTCAACTTCCTCCTCTCTATTTCCCGATCTTGCTTGATCTGTCTTATGTAGCATGAATGGTGACTAAGTATGATAATCATGGAGAGATCTGATGATGAAACCAGTCGTTGATTGCCGGTGGAGCATCATCAGGATTCACAAGGTTTTGAAGGGTTTAATTTGTTTTGATTGTTTCAAATATATTAAGCCCTTTGACATATGAGAATCCTGATGATGCTGCAGCTGCAATTAATGACTAATACTGCTACAAGGTTCTTGATCCGAAGGATTTTCAGCACACATGAGTGGGACTATGTCAGCTTGGACCAAAAAATAAAGGTGAAGCCAAATAATTATGTCAATTTTAATTTGTTTTCATAGTAGATTGATATATTGAGGTGAAAAAATCATATAGATTGATTTTTAGTTTTACGTTGAATTTGACCGAATCACAAAATGATTTTAGTAAAAACTATACTTTAAAACTTCAACAACATCACAGCGTCACCGTTATTTTGTATTCTCAATTACTTGTATTCTCAATTTTAAAAAACCATGATATTTTGCTTATCATCTAATCTAATTAAAAGTTAAATCATTTTTCAATTACTTGTATTCTCAATTTTAATTAGGTAGTAGTGGATGCTAATGTAACCTAGTCATGGTAATTCATAGTTAATTAACTCATCATGTAAAAGTTAATTAACTCAAACATTCTTTAGTTAGTGTAAATAATAAAGATGTCAATGGTGTATCTGATAATGAACTGTAATCCCTGATGGTCAGGCATTTGTATGTACTGCAAGACACACTACCCTGTGTAGCTCATCAGCAATGTCTGTACCATGGTGGAACTTTTGTGTACTATCATAAATCATTAAATATGCTTTAGTTTACTTCTTGGATATTTGGGGTCACATGATTATATTTCTCCTTTATCTAGAATCTAGATTTCGATCTTCGTTATATTCTTGAGTACTGAAGAAAATAAATCTCTTACTATATATAAAGATATCTCAGATGTATGGACATGACCCGTTTTAACTTTTACATGATGTATGTCTTCTGTCATATGCATTATGCAATATTTGTTGCTCATGTCAGTCATTTTGATTTTGATGCTTCTGTGTGCTGAAAAATGTAGTAAGTAACCAAATGTTGTATGTGCCGGTTCCTATTTGATGCTAGCGTATATGAACATCATCAGTTCCACTGCTTTAATTTTTTTTGGTTATAAACCGAGTATAGCAAGTTCACAACTGTCCTAATCACACTCGCCCTCGGGTATGATCACGTGGATGGCAAAAATGTCTTCAAGAGTTTCAACTTTGCTTCGATCTAAAATTCAAACTCAAGACCTCTGGTTAAATTTGTGTAATCTCATCGCCACAGGAAAAATGGGTGTCATCGACACGTCCAAAGGTGGTCAATAATGAAGGAAAATCATTGGTAATAAAAGCACTGTTGGATGATATCAGTTCCACTTGGTACGTCCAAAAGTGGTCAATAATGAAGGATATGCTTTATATTCATCATAGTTTAAAGAACAGAATATTGTATCAAAGTGAAACAAAAGAAACTAAGTTTTTGTCAAAAAAAAAAAAATGGGAATAAAGAGTATTTTACTTTTATGGTCTTGGAATTGTTTGGTTAATTTTACAAGACGAACTGTAATCTGTTGCTGCTTTAATATTTAAAAAAATTATCTAGTTCTACCAAAATATATAGATGATTTAATAATGTTATACGTTCTGCGTTCATATTATGAAACTAATTTGTTCCAATTGATTTCAACTATTTTTCATTAATATAAATGTCTCTTCAAAGAGCTCAACTCTTCCTTATATGCCACTATATCCATGTATGCATACTTCATTTGTTATGTTTCAATTGATGTTTAATAGGAAAAATTGATTCTATATAGATCGTTTCAAAAAATATTATTCATTGTACTAAAAAAACAAATATTATTGTTAGATATATAGTTACATCATAAGTCTTATTGTTAGGTTGTTTCAATAAAGTCTTAAATTAAAAGGAAATCTCGTGTTTATTTTATGGCAAAATGAATTTATCAAAAGAGTGATAGTACAAAAGGGTTCTCGAACCGTTGCATGGTAGAAAACAAACAGAAAAGAAAGAAAAAAAAAACAACCAAAAAGAAACAATCAACTGTAAAATTAACCCAACCAGATATACAATGAAGATTTTTACTATTTTTTTTTTCCTCAAGATATTAAAACAGTAAGAAATAGCCATTTATTCCCCCTAAAACGAAAGTCATTTAAAAATTTAAGGGACTAAATTACTCTACCCAATTTCAAAGATCAAAATATTAGTTTTCTTCAAAAATATTTAGGGCATAATTGAAAAAGAAATTAACAAATGAGAAAGATAATTGTAAATGGATAATAAATAAATAAAATAGATCTTTCAATAAATAAATAAATAAATAAAATAGATATTTGATACATTAAGAAATTTTTTGACAGAACATTAAGAAATATTAAATATAATATAAATCTCTTAAAAAATGATATAAATATGGGTTTTGACTGTATATTTTTTTAAGCGATTTGTTTTTTGTGTAAAATTACTTTAAATAAGACATAAAGAAGAATATATTCTTGTTATTTTTCTTAGTCATATTTTTTTCATCTCTTTTGGGCGAGAATTAAAGAGTAAGAACTAAAAGTTTTTCCGAATTCTGACAAAGGAAAAAAAAAATGTTATCATGACAATTAACATATTAACATTTGTTTATAACAAAAAAAGACTTAGATGCAACTTTGACCCTAAGTCCCATGAATACGATTGTTCAATTTTAGCCTCCTCAATTTCAATTGCTCGATTTAAGTTTTAATCCTAAGTTTTAATTGCTCGATTTTAACCCTCTAAATCTACTCCCTTTGCATTTGCTATTCCCAATTGATTTTATCAATAAGTATAACTTTTCTCTCTTATGAAAAGAAATGAAGATGCCAGAGGTGTGGCAAATATTATTATTTTTAGGGTACGTGCAAACTTACAAATTATTATAGTGTACGGATAACATTATTCAAATGCAAAAAATGTACGGATATCATTATTGGTATGCTAGTGTTTCCCCTTTTTATTTGGCTTCTGTATATTTCACCATCATATTGTTTTTCTATAGGAGCACCATTCAATAATTTTGGTTCACGAGAAGAGATCGTACACGGGGAACTTATATGAAAGGAACAATGAAAACATTTGATAGACATTTAAAACTCAATTGACATCTTAAGATAAAGAAATAGAGAGAATGATGTGATTAATGTATATTAATGATGTAATGGAAGGAGTGAGATAAAGAAAAAATAAAGTGTTAAACGAGTGCGTGAGAATTAGATATGTCCACATATCATTACTCAAAGGAACTAAGTGTGTAGGAAACGAGCGAAAGAAAATATAAAGTCGGGAAATACACTGTTACAAGTTGTTTGTTATAATTTTTTATGTCAAATGTTGAACTTAGAGCAACATTAGTATAGATTGCATCGCATCTATTCATAAAAAGCTATGATAACCTTGTGTTTATGTTCTTGTTGGTGAATGTGAATATCTATTTTAATTTCTATGTTATATTTATGTTCATTTCCTAATACCTATATAAGATTCTGAAATCTAACATGCGATTAATTTCAAGATTGTCGATCACCGTCCAGTATAAAATTTATGGATTTTACTCAACTAAAGTGGGTACTTAGTAAAGTAAAAAAATCAATTGTTAATATAGTAATCACCTATGATTAATCATGCATGTTCACATAATTTCAATCATTTTTTAATACAGATGAATTACAGGAGTACAAGGAGTATTCAATATCATTATAAAATAGTATTAATCACTTAGAAGACAAAATAAAAATAGTAGAGCACATTGATATAATCTTTAGCTCTAGCTCTAACTACAAACCAAGACCAATATAAAATTTTAATACCATCTAGAACAACTGATGTTAAAAGAGTTGGAAGTTACGTGGAGATAGTTAAGGTAATTAAAATAGAGTTGGTAATCAACTATAGTTAGTTGATAGGTAAACTAATGTTAGTGGCTTGGTTAGAAGTTAGTTAGAGTTAGTTACTCAAACTAATATAAATATATATATACCATTGTACTCATTCATCCATCTTTTTTCAATCTATGTTTATTCAATATGAATTTCTATGAGTATTCTTCTCATGAATACTCATATGGTCTATATCTTGCATACATTTATGATCTTTCTCCCTATGACTCCATGATTCTCAACATGGTATCAAAGCGATACCCAAGGGAGGAAGATGAAGATTGTGATTCCGCTTCCGATTTCGAAAATTGCGCAGAAGATGGATCTGATGATGAAGAAGAAGAAGAAGTTATCTGCGTTTCTCCTCATAATATGGAATCTTCAACTTCACAAAATTCAATTCTTTTTAGCAGCTTTGAAAGTCCAATTATTATGGTTGCTACCTCTTCAATTGCTCCAGTTTTTTATGGATTCTCCATCAAGATTGGGGAGATATCTTGTTTCTTTGGTGATGCTTGCAACAACGATGGTGTTTTTACAATCGATGCCTCAGAAGAAGAAACGAAGGATGTAGAAACTCAATTTGTGATTTTTGAAGGCAGCGAGATACCCGCGAATATGGTTGGGAATATGTCAGGTCGGCCTACAGGGGCCTACGGTCTAGCCTACGACAGGCCAGAACAAGCTTTTTTCTTAAATAGAGAAGGCCTAGGCTTTTTTAGAAGTCTATTTAGCTTAAAAGGTCAGGCCACAGACCATTCAAAAAGCCTTTTAAGCCTATTAGGCTGGCCTGTTTAAGTAAACATGATAATATTATTTATTATTATATGATATTTTGTACTTTGAATTAAAATATAAATTTGTTAACTTTTTCAGTAATTTAAACTTATTAGTATGCATTAATTTTTTGCATATATAAAATGTATTATTATAAACTAGAATTAAAATATGATACAATATTTAGTCAAATCCCCTAAAATCTCATGGTGATTATCAAAAGAGAGTTTAATCTAATTTATCTATTAGTTCGCTACTTTATTTGAATTTAGATCACATTGCTTATTTAAGGATGTCCATAAGATATTGGCTTTTAAGCAGGCTATCAGATTGTATCAGGATTTCAGAAGGTCAGGCTCAGGCCTAAGTAGGCCTATGACAGGCCGCAAGCCAGGCTTTAAAAAAATTTGACAGGTCAGGCTTAGGTCTTTCAAAGCCTAGCTCGGTCTAGCCTATTCCCACCCCTACCTGCAAATCAATCAAGTGTTCAAGCCTTTTCTTCAATGATCAAGCATCAATGCGACAACAACATCGATCGTTTTTTGCAAGATCACAACAAGAAAGGTGAGAAGCTCTCTGATTCACCACTGAGTTTGTCAGAGATCATTGGTTTCCCTTCTCACCATCGTGATGTATTCATCATTCCTTTCAATCCTGGTGGAGTAAATTCCTTACAATCATCATTGATTTTGTCACTTGTGTTTGTGGCTTTTTTGTTTGGTTGCTTCTCTCTTTTTGGTATAATTTGGCTTTTCTCTATGATGATTTCTCTCTTTGGTTGTTGCTCCTCTCTATGATGGTTACTCACTTTGGTTTCTCCTCTTAGTTGATTATAATATTAGTTGGTTTGGTTTGATCTCTTATGTTCAGGGTAAAATTGTAATAAGTTTAAAATTTATTAAGTATTTTATTTCATTTTTTGTTTGACAAACTCTCAATGTTTCGTGTTGTTGCATCATGAGTTTGAGGAGAGGTGTTAGATATTATGTTATTGTGTTCATGTTGGTGGACCTGTTAGGTTTATAAATTTAGTGTAGGCTTTACGATCTATTCGATTTTAACCCTTATTTTGTTATGTCGTGTTGTGGTATTATTTTTTTTTTAAGGGACGTGTTGTGGTATTTTATGAAACTCTAGCATGCCTCCTTTATTATTCTCTCTAATTTTATATTTGGGGGTCCTAAGCTATTTAGAATCATAAAATGATGGAGCGATGTAGGAGGCTATCATGAAGTGGTGAAGGATTTGTGGAGGAACATGAATGGAGAAGTATGAAGACTTTTGTGCTGAAAGAGAAGTTCAAGTTGGTTTAACAAGGGCTAAAAGAGTGGCATATATATGAGTGAATGTCAGATTGTCAATAAGTGAGGTTTAGAGTTAAAATGAAAGTATAATTTGATTTCGTTGCTTCTATAAGAAATAATTGACAATTAAAATTTATGGTGTTCTAACGCTCAAGTCAATACTCAATAGGTAAATAATGTAGTGAAAGGTTTAGAGTTAAAATAAAAGTATAATTTGATTGATGATACGAGACTTATATTCGTAATAGGAGTTATATTGTGTAATGAATCTTTTAGCATTTAACATGTGTTGTGTAACCTTCTAATAGAAGCTTTGCGAATTCGGGCCATGATCCATTGCAATGCTCCCAAACATTGCTTAGAAATATTGTTGTATGACTTCAAAATTGGTAGATAAATCTGTCTAATTACGACTTTTACACGAACAACAGTTCAAAGAATGCAATAAATTAAAGCAAAAATCATCGATTTATAATTGCTATGGTAAAATCTCAATCATATATAATCTCATATAAATACAAATATACAACCACATCTACCACGCTTCTTTTGTCAATGCAAAGGAAAACTAAAAAACAGAATATTAAGTTACCATTTCATACATCAAATTACATGAATTTGTGGAGTTCTAAAAACTACAATCAAAAGAGAAAAACGCTATTTTATAAGTAGAGTTTTAGACCTTAGATTCCTTTTCCCTTATAGGTAAAACTCTAAAAATCAGCTCCAAATCAGGGTGCTTGAAGTAACCATCCTTCGGTGGGACCTTCTTCTTCGTTGAATAATCCACCGGCTTCTTTTTCGGCGCTGAGGGACACATAGTCACGGGCGGTATCCGACAACCGCTGTGTTTTGGTATCCGGCAACCTTCTTCAATCTTCAATTTCATAACAATTTTCAACAAAAAATTGATTTTGTAACTTGTTATTTATAGGTACTCAATTTAGGAGTTCCTTGCTGTGGAAGTCGTAGAAAAAACCGCGAAAAAAGCTTCTGTTGGAATCTAAAGAGAATCCACGTGGCAAAACAACCGTGTTTCTGGGTGTGGGACCCAAAGTGTTAAAGACATCTAGTTGTACTAGAAAAGTTTTGTGTTGTGTTCCAAATTTAGGCCACATGTTTGGTTTTTGCGGGAATAATTTAGATTAATGGGTGTTGTATCCATTTTTGTGTGCAGTTATATGAACACACATTTTTTACAACATACGGTGACACAAAAGTGTATGCTATATAAATATGATGAACAAGGTATTTTTCTGTCATTTTTTTAATATGGAAATAACAATTTGTAACACAAAATTTGAGTTTTGTTGTTAATTAATTCTACAACATTGTGAAACACAAAAATGTATGTTTTAACCATTTTTTAACATAAATTTTATCAATTACTTTGATTATCTCATTAACCACAAAAATACAAGTTATTAATAAATTATTTTAACATAGTTTCAAGAAAATGACAAGTACATATATTTATGTAAAATAAGTGATTAGTACTTTGCATTTTTGTAGTTAATTAAGTAGTTAAAGCGATTAATGAAATTCATGTTAAAAAAGTGATTAACAACGTATGTTTTTGTGGTTAATAAAGTTGTAGAATAGATTTTCCACCGATTTGTCCTTGGGATCACTTACATGACATTGTTACACTATCAGGATTACACACCCCATGCCATGATTGAATCAATGTTTCATGTTTGTGATAGCAGTTTCCACAATATGAATATGTTTTGGTAAGTTTTTAAAATTTTGACCAGTATTTAAATCCAAAAATACAACTCTATTAATAGTTGTAAGGATGTTCATAGAGTTTGAATTCTGAATTTTCTACAACTTGAAAAGAAAAAAAAAACTATTCTACTAAAAAAGAAAACCAAACTATTAAATATTGGATTTTACTTAATAGATACATGGAACAACAACACTATTTCGTATTTAGTCTATATCAAATAATTTGACAAAGTTTTACGTTGATTGTCGAGACACCAAACACAACTCTCTCCTTTCATTCTAGCTTACCTTGGAACTTGCTCTATATAAGTGCAAATTTTAACTTTTTCATTCCTAATAATCTAGGAGTGCAACTAGCTAGGGAGTTAGGTGCTCACAACTCAGAAGCATTCAGATACACTATTTAGACACACACATTAAAATATATATCATTTAATTATTTTAGAATATATATTATTTAATTATTTTCTTTTTCTTATTTTTTAAATATATGTGACTAACTGATGTCTCTAAATATTTGTTATGGTTTCCTTAAAATAAAAAATTGTTAATTCTACTCTCTCGCCCACTGGTTTGTAGTTTGTACTTTCTTCAAATTTTTAGAACAAATATTTTGAATTATAATTAATACTAATAAGTATTTTGATTTTCACTAGCTTCTTTCTCTTTCTCTTCTACTCTGTCGCCCACTGGTTTGTAGCTTGTACTTTCTTCAAATATTTAGAACAAATATTTTGAATTATAATTAATACTAATAAGTATTTTGATTTTCACTAGCTTCTTTCACTTTCTCTAATTACGAAAATTAATGACCAGCAAAACTACAATATTGCCCTATCTTAATTATTTGACACCTCAACATATTTTAACCATTTTGTGTCTTTTGTAACAAAAGATCATATTTAAAAAAGAAAAAAAAATAACTGTCAAAATATTGATATTATTTTGTAACAAAATATTCTTTTTATATAGTTGTATCTAAACAAACTCTATTATTGTTTTTTAATTGATTTTATCACAATAAACAAACAAAAAATAGATTTTGATTTTTTTTTTCTATATAAAATCTCTAAATAATATCTAAATTATGAAGAAAAAAATAACAATTATACCTTCATTAATCGCATTCTACATAACTCGATGTCTTGTAGATAACGAAGATCTATTTTATCCTTTAATTTTCGAAGTCTCGCTCTGTTGACTGATAAAATATCATTACCTTTCGATAGTGTGCGTGATTGTAAACATAGCTCCTGTCTCGCAACTAGAATCTACAAATGTTCATATTCGATGTCCGTTAAATAAATAATCTATGTCTAGCACTTTCTAAATCAAAATACCAATTTTGGAGTGCACGTCCGAAAAACATTAAATAAACAAAATTTTGTATAACCATCCAAATCAAGTATTTATGTTGGGTTCATAGCTTACCACCCATAATCCCAACACAATGAGATCAAAAAGAGATGGCGTTATATCAAATGACTTTAATCTTCAACTCTCCAACGATCCATCTTGCTATATATGACCAATTGTTCCTCTTCTTCCCCTGTGGTTTTTCTTTGTTCTCTAATGGGAAAAAAGAAGAAACTCACTATGATCTGAATTACGCTTACCTTGAAAAAGATGAATTTTAGAAATGGAAGAAAAAAAATCTTATATTTACTGATTATAAGATTCCATTTCTGCAAATAATAAGTGCATGAAATGATAGGCATTAAAGATAGGAGGCAATGATTTGTTCAAGTATGAATTCTAATCTGCTCACAAATTCCATATTGTCCTCTTAGCCAATGTCACAGATAAAAATGTTCAAATGATGTAAACACTCTTTAAGATATGAGGTAAACCAATCATGCAAAACCTAATGTGCCACAAAGCTGAGATTCAAATTTCTAACCCAAGCATAGACAAAAGTATTTCAATTTAATGTATCCTTTCCATATCCAATGCAGTCTCTGTTACATAAGGTGGTAATGAAAGATAAAGAAATGAAAAATGGGATGGCCCAAAATTATAAGTAGTGGATTTTAAATTGACTGTTTCTTTTCCCATCCTACTAGTTTTTCATGCGCTTTCGGATTTTATAATCCAAAAAGCGTTAAACGCCCTACAAACCTTCCCAGACACGTTAAAAAACCCTCCATTTTTCGGATTTTGTAATCCGAATAGGGTGTACGAGAAGAGAGAAGGGTGAAAAAAGAAAATATTCTTCTCAACTATAAGTAGGAACCGTGACACCTTAAGAAGGACTTAAAAAGTACTGAAAATGTATTAGTGCATCTATCTTTGAGTTTAGTCTTCTCAATTTGGAAGATTATGACTTTCTTAAATCTGTCAGCTGTCAGCTGATTATAGATTATGATTTCACTATCTTCTGCCAAACTGGTTTTTCTTTTCTACTTAGCTTGGAACTGTTTCCTCAGTGATCCTTGGCTGCATCAACCAGGCTCTTCACTACTCCTTAGTCCTTTTTGTTTTCTTGCTCATTATCTCTCCTTCCCTTTCATTGATCCATATCATATAGTTTTTAATTTGATTGTTACTCCTCCTTACTTGCATTAATTCTTTTCTAACAGCATCCAAAAAATTTACTCTTTAATTTGTTGAATAAACCACAAACACCATATTTGCTTCATCTCCACAACTATTATCCGGTAACCATTACATCAACATAGTCATTTTGTCTTTATGTTTTATAACTATAGTTCAACAGAAAAATAACATTTCTCAAAAGAAAATTGACAACCATGGCAACAAAATTTTGCAATACATAGTTTATACTTTATACACATATTTCGCAACACAAGCCTTTATAGTTTTATACATAATTCACTAGAGCAATGCTTGTTGCTATTTCAAAACCATAGACACAAAGCAGCTAGGCTAAGTTTGAGTCCCAAAACCGTAGGCAATAGCATTGCTTCAAAAACCAAAAAATGACTTACCCAACGACAAGTATATAGTCATTCGGGTTCCCCGGTTGGCAAATCTAACGAACGATAATCATTCAAATCACCTGGGAAAAAGGGATCCTCGGATGTTTTTTCTATCCTTTCAAAAGCTAAGTCCGCCGCTGCATTGTTGACAAAAGTGTAGTTTGAAAGAGGTTCTGAGGTTACACAGTTAGACTTAGACATAAATCCACCAAACACATTAGGCATCTCTTCTTTAAGATCTTGAGTACTCTTTTGTAGCATTGCTTCTTTAATTTTTTCCTTTATCTCCTTGCTTTCCTCTTCATATGGCTACATGAAAAGTAATTAGAAATGGCAAATTTCAAACATCATTTGTTGCAAAAATATAAACTTTCGACTTTTAATCGATATTATTATGTCAAATTCATTTACCGTACCTGTTTCTCCTTGTCTGACAACTTGTTCCAAGCATCAATAGCCATGTCTACGATTTCTCTGCCACTTATGTCCTGATGATACGCTTTTAGACGAGCACATTCCTGTTTGAGGAATATATTATATCCACTCTGTCCTATTGGAGCACATCTCCGTTTCTTCTTTTCTTGAGTATTGCAGCTTAAGCACCTCTGAATTCACATGAGCCACCATTAAACTGAATTTGGATTGTGAGAAGTCACACTCATGTGACCTGTGATTGTACGCAGTCAAGCACATCGTGGTCGTTCGATCAAGATGGGTTGGTCCATATTTCAAACTCATGTTTTAGATTTATGAAAAATAAAATCAAAATCTGCAAGGAAATCTGGACAGAGGATCATGTTCGAACCACCAACGATATGGTTGATTTTTGGCTTCTCATAATCCAAATCCATTTAAACTCTTGCAACAAATCACTGAGTTACTAAAGTAAACTCATGTCCATAGTGCAGATAATAAAATACACAAAGTAGCAAACCGGTTTTGGAACTTTAGTAAATTCAGTTACCAAAGTTGGTTGTATTCTGTTATGATACTTATTTTGATTCAGGTATAGTTAGCTAGTTACTAATTACTTGAGTGCATTTTTTTTTCATTCAATCAATGAATTCAGTTTTCCTCTCATTAAAATTCTATATCTTCATAACCTGTAATTTGACTAGAGTAGTCTTCGGATATCTTTGCCGCCTTTAGATAATCTTGGTCGTCCATTAATTGAGATAAACTTGTGGTTGAGTTTTGCTTCCCTTCAACTTAATACGTACCCAAATGCAGCACAAACATAATACAATGATGTTACTGAAATGAAATGTATTATGTTATGTTCAACCAGTCAAGTAAAATTATAAACTGAAACCGTATATGTAGAAACCGCCAATTAACCTGTATCGCTGCCAGTTGCAGGAGACCTGTAGAAGTACAATGTCTCAAATTTGAACAGAAGATCTTTATAGAGCTTTTCAATTTGAGCACATAAAGTTGCATTGTTTCCTTCCAGTTTTAGTGCAGAAACAACATCACCCCATTTCTTTTCTTGATCAACCTGCAGGAAACATTCAAGAGAAAATTCATATAAGGATACATTAAATTGAACAAAAAACATATTTGGATGGATAAACTTGATCTGCAAATGGAAGCTACATATTTTTTTGGTTTCCCACACATACAGGAGTAAACTATGTTTGAGGCAACGTCGAAAACTAAATGTGGACACCACTCTCAGAGGAGATTCGAGCTTTAGTTTGCATTAATCTGCTTTAATACACAAGTGGAAATGTGTTAATATCATATGCACAAAAAATGTATCACCACTCTTAACAGATCAGAAAGAATTGCAGAGATAGAATTCAAGAATAACATTAGCATCAAAACGTGGATGTGAACTCGAGAATTTCCTACATCGACATTTCACATTACAGCTGTGTTGCCAATCCAGAATGCGGATAATAGGTGTACATTCTAATTTTTCTACGCTACAATGTAATAGACACTACACAATAGCACGATAATTTTGTTATAGCCACTACTTGACAACACTGCATTATGGAGTAAAAGACCACCAAAAATACGTTTACAACTTACAGAATTTGTACTATGTTAACACCAAACATTCATTAGGACAAGCCTCATGAAACACCCTATATCTTTATCTCTGGCTTTAAACCTTGACATATCAAATAGAGCTCTCTTGATGAGGGTCTTGTAGCTTTAGGTCTCAGCCACACCGACTATGTAAACAATGGTTTACAAATCTGGCTGATTTCTGTAGCATATATATTCAGAGCATATGTTCTGTTTAGAGCATTTCACTCCTCTAGAATAGCAATTCACTCTAGACTAGATGATAAAGTAATCTTTGAGGAATAAACAACCATTGATTGTTAAATATACATGAATAATAAAAAAGAAATTAAGCGATATGCACTGTCATGTAGAAGGTGTTTTACATCGACAATCAATCACAACTCGGCAAGACAATAAACAATTGCATAACTGCTTTTTGGATTTTTACACTGAGATCATATTTGAAAAATATACAATGCGGCAAACTGAAGAGTTGTGATTAAATGTAAATATAAAAATTTTACATTTACAATGTATAGCCATTAATTTTATAAAATGAATACACTGAAATATCAAACATTGACATATTCATCAATGGCTAGGAACTTATGATTACTTCTTTTACTCCAAAGCAAATTGTTCACTTTTTTTAGCAACAAAATTTATTAAAAACATGGCCCCTGAACGAAGACCCGTATCAAAGATTACAAAATAAAGGTTTCGTATATAGGCGGAACACCCAAAAGAAACACCATAAAAGACACAATACATCCATCACCTAACCTACCTTCAACCCCCATGAGAGCAACAACCACCAAAACCAACTTCATCACCTAAATCAAACTACTCCATCGCAAACGGCCATTGAAAACGAACTACATAAACACCCTTCGCCCGCTACTCACCCAAAAAACACCCCTCTAAATCAAACCACCTATATATTCTCATCACCTTAGCTAAGCCACATCCAAAAATGTCATATTCCAACGCTTAGTTGGCCCCCACCACCTCTCTACCCCCGGTCAACCAAGGAAAATCGCCATAAATAGTCCAAAGCAAACCTTGAATCAAAGCACCGACTCCCAATCTCGAATCAAAAGTGATCAACCCTTCAAACTCCAGAAACAAATCAGCAAAGTAGCCACCATCGATCCATTGGAAAAGACACCATGACCAACCAAACAAACTTGCACTAGACAATAATTTCCAATCTCGAAGCAAAAACAATCGGTGCACCAGAATCCAGAACACAAATCTATAAGGCATTTGACAGGATGGGCAGTGTTGCAAACTAAAATCATATAAGAGAAGGAAAAGGCTCAGCTCGAAGACCACCCACACTCAAGTACCCAAACACAAAAGCCACACAAATGCAAAAGGAGCTAGCAACGACGGATATGGACCCAAAACAGAGGCGGACAACAACAAAAACACTAAGAGCTCACCACCATCCATAGAAACACCAATAAAACAACCACCTCCCTACCTAAACCACATCTACCAAGCCTCGTAATTAGCTTCCGTCCATCGAGCGATCTGACGCCAGATCTGAGTCCATATTATCCACGACCACCCCAACTGACCCACACCACTACAACCAACACACACAACCACACAAACCTACACCTCCACTACCTCCCCCAACCATCTCGCGGCACAACTAACACTACCAACCACAACAAACCACGCAAAACCAACATGACGGCACCACGACACAATCACCACATCATCACCACAATTAATAGGATCCTCTAAAATAAGTAGATAATAAAGTTCAAAAAATAAACATTAATATGCATCCATAGTCATAGTTGTATTTAGTCAACAAAATCATGATTACTTACTCATTGAAATATAATACCAATCATAATTCATCAATAGTTGATATTACAAGTGATACTCTAATAACCGAGAATTTACTAAGTGTAGATAGAAGAACTTGATTGTCTATTGTAACTATATAAACCGACACTTCAGATTAAATACCTAGTGTCCAACAAATATAAATATCATATGCCGACATGTCACATGTGATACCGGCACATAGAATTACATATCAAAATCATATAATTACGATTATTACATGAACAACAGTTCAAATAATGCAATGAATTAAAGCAAAAATTATTGGTTTATAATTGCTGTGGTAAATATCAATTAAATAAACTTGTATAAATACAAATATACATGAACCACACCTACCACGCATTTTTTTTTTGTCAATGAAAAAGAAAACTTAAAAACAAAATATAAAGATACCATTTCATACTTCAATTACATGAGAGCAACTAAAAACTTGTGGAGTAAGATAAATTTGTGGAGTAAGGTAAATTTTTAGAGTTCTAAAAATTACAATTGAAAAAGAAAAACGCTATTTCATAAGTATAGACTATAGAGTTAAAACTTAGATTCCTTTTCCCTTATAGGCAAAACTCTAAAAATCAGCTCCAAATCAGGGGGCTGGAAGTAACCATTCTTGGGTGGGACCTTCTTCTTCGTTGAATAAACCATCAGCTTCTTTTTTGGTGCCGAGGGACACATCGTTGCGGGCGGTATCCGACAACCGCTGTGTTTTGGTGTCCGGCAACCTTCTTCAATCTTCAATTTCATAACCATTTTCAAAAGTGGCTTTTTCTTGTCTCTTTGAAAATATACAAATATGAATTGTTACTTATTATTTATAGCCACTTGAGTTGCTTACTGAGGAAGTCGTAGGAAAAAACCGAGTAAAAAGCTTCTGTTGGAATCTAAAGAGAATGCACGTGGCAATAAAAACCGTATATTTGGAATTGTATGAGGTGTGGGACCCAAAATGGGAAAGACATAAATTCTCTTGATTCTATTTCTAGTTGTTTCCGAATTTATCAAAAGTGTGCTAAGAAAGTCTTTGTGTGTGTTTCAAATTTAGGATACATGTTTGGTTTTGGCGGGAAGAATTTAGACATAAGACCATATTTGTTTTGTTTGATGGACACTTCGTGTTCAAAGTTAAGTGGTGTGGAAAGATAATGCATGTTAAATCACATTTTTCTCCTTTTGTTTTGTATAATAATAAAGAAATAAAAAATAATAAAGAAATCCTCTAAAAAATAATAAAGAAATATAATAATAGTTTGGTATGGGTTTTTGAGGATCGGTGATCCATGAATTTTGAATAGTAGGGCACTTTATATGGGTACCTTATATATAAATTTGTAGCATCCATGAACATATCTTAGTTGGTAGGGACATTGTGGCATGAATTTTTCGTCATTGGGCTACTTGATCGGAAAAAGAAATATAAGTCATAATTGTCCTTTAAAATTATTGATATTCTCAAAAACATTGAATGATTTGTGATAATTTAATTTCATAATAACAAGTTATTGTTTTTTATTTTTAGAAACATAAAGGTTGTGATTTTTATTTTTTTTTAAGAAGCAAAAATGGTATATATATTCACACTAACAGAAACGTCTCTCTAGCACAAGACGTACCAAAGAAGGCGCTCAAAAAACAAAGATCCAGTCGAAACAAATACAAAGACAGACAGTCAGCCGATACCAAACAAGCTAAGGGGTCCGACCACCACTGCCGACAACCAAAAACAAAAGTGGCGTTATTAGCTTTCAACCACCCGTATGAATGAAATTTGACCTTTTCAATGAGTTCTACATTAAGAGTGTGAGAACTATCAAAAAGCCTACTATTACGCTCGTTCCATACTAGCCAAACAGAAAGTAACCAAAAGAATTGAAGAAAATATCGCCGCGCCCTTGAGGCACCTAAACAATTAGTGAATTAAACAAAATGATCACGAATCCTTTAATGATCAACACCAAACACACCAATCCAAAATCGAACATGCTGCCAAATTGTGGCCAAAGAACCACACTGCAAAAACAAATGTTGAGCGCTTTCCAACTGTCCGCACTCGGCCACACAATTACTAGCCGTAGCTGAAATGATGCCACGATTTAGTAAATTAGTTTTTGTCGGGAGTCTATTGCGAAGCAGACGCCAAGCGAAGATGGAGACTTCAGAGGCACCTGAGGATGCCAAATCATTTTTTCTGTATCGTCCAAGATAGTATCCTCCTGATTGGTAGGCACCTGATACCCTGTACGCACCGTGTAGCCCCCTGTGATGTCAGGAAGTGACTGCCAGCTATCGGAAACATTATCCTGCAAAGTAACATTAGATAACACTCCTCT
>Ga0315915_1002533_pt1 | contig 23091 bp, 14 predicted proteins | sample MpolbnodulesMG_FD_207738 | JGI IMG/M metagenome (GOLD analysis project Ga0315915, IMG submission 207738) | Medicago polymorpha root nodule microbial communities from Los Angeles, California, United States - branched nodules | ecosystem: Host-associated > Plants > Roots > Nodule | place: USA...
TCTCTTCCTTTTGCCAAACATTCTCATGAAACATTTCTCACAAAATTCATTAGTAGATAACAATATAAATAAAAGTAAAATATGTTTGTTATCTTTAAAACATCAATAAAGGATTTTGCTTTCAACAAAATTATCCTCCTTATTATGAGTTGCATTAATTCTGTGTCTTTTTTTGTTCTTATTAATGGGGCAACCCTCTGCTCCTTTCCTCCCCCAGAGAGGTTTAAGACAAGGGGACCCCCTCTCACTTGTATTTTTATAATTTGCTCTGAAGTTCTTTCTGGCTTAATTTCTAAGGCTCGGGAGGATGGTATCTTACATGGAATTTCAATAGCAACAAATGTGTTTCCTATCTCTCACCTTTTATATGCTGATGACATCATTCTATTTTGTAAAGCTAAACCAACATAAACTATTGCCATCAAAAGTATTCGATATATATACCAGCAAGCTTCTGGCCAGAGGGTTAATTTGGACAAATCAGAAATGATTTTCAGTCTCACCTTCCCATTAAAATTACTGCCTACATCTCTAAATATTTGGGCATGCCTACTCATCTTGGAAGGTCCAAAAAGATTGACTTTAATTTTATTTTGGACAGAATTTGGAAAAAATTGAAAGGTTGGAAAGAAAGAAATCTCTCCTTTGAAGGAAGAAGTGTTCTTATTAAAGTTGTTGCACATGCTATCCCTACCTACATTATGAGCTGTTTCCTTCTCCCTAAAGGCTTAGTTGATAAAATTGAGAGCTCTGTGTGTAGGTTTTGGTGGGGTAGTTCAGGTGATAGCAAGAAAATACACTAGGTTAAAAAGGAAAAGCTGTTTAAATCCAAATATGATGGTGGTTGGGATTCAAATCTCTCAGAGACTTTAACTTGGCCTTGTTGGCTAAACAAATTTGGAGATTTCATACTAATCCTAACTCACTTATTGCTAGATGTTTTAAAGCAAAGTATTTTCCTAATTCCACTGTCCTCAAGGCTACTGCGGGATGTAATCCCAATTTTGCTTGGAGAAGCATTCATAGTGCGCTCTGGATAGTTAATAAAGATAGCTGCTGGAGAATTGGAAATGGCAACTCAGTGAATATATGGGATGATCATTGGCTTCCCTACCAGCCCAACTTTAAGGTTTTCTCTAACAAAGGATCTACTCCTCGGCCTGTTCTAGTTAGAGACCTTATTGACAATGACTCAACTAGCTGGAAAACTAACATGTTGGAGGATAAATTTATTCCATTAGATAAATATCAGATTGAACAACTTCCCCTTATTAACTTAAACCACCATGATGAGTTAATGTGGTTATTCGAGCTTGATGGTCAATATTCTGTTAAGAGTGGGTACAAAGCTCTTCAGCTTTGGAAAGTTCAAACTAGCACTAATCCTTCCTCTAGTGGTTCAGACACAGCTATTTGGAGGACAATATGGGGGCTACATTCTATCCCTAGACATAAAAACCTTCTATGCAGGATCCTAAATAATTCCCTCCCTGTGAGGAGCGATCTCAGTAATAGAGGAATCAATTGCTCTATTTTATGTCCCAGGTGCACTAAATCTGAAACCATTACTCATGTGTTCATGACATGTCCTTTGGTTACCAGGACTTGGTTTAGCTCGTAACTATCCTTAAGGATTTTAGATCAACCTATTTCTGATTTCAAAGACTGGCTTACTGATTTTATCACTACTAAAACAGAACAAAGCATCATACAGGTAGCAGCACTCATCTATAGCATATGGCATGCAAGAAATCAGAGTATTTTCGAAGATATGGTTATACCTGAAGACGTTATCATCAGCAGAGCTCAGAGTAGTGTGCTTGCTTTCCGATCTGCGAACATGCAACCCCCAAATCTGGTTCCTCAAGCGCATTGTACTCACCATGTTTCTTCTCCCAGTTGGATTCCAAAATGGATCAAACCAACCAACAACAGACTTAAAGCCAATTCCGATGCCAATCTTCAAAACTGGGGTATGTGGGGCTTAGGAGCTATAATCAGAAACGAGGATGGTATGGCTATGGCAGCTGCGACTTGGCTCTCCAAGGGTTTCCACTGTGCTCTCACCGCCGAAGCTATTGTGTTGCTCAACACGGTGAAGCTTGCTCGAGATTGTGGATTTAGGCATGTAGAGTTCGAATCTGACAATGAGAAATTGGTAAATCTACTGAAGCATAAGGAACATGCCAACAGATCGTATGTAGGTTTGGTAGTCAAAGAAATTATCTTGCTTTTGTCTCAATTTGATTTTTGTGTCTTTAGACATACCCATAGGTTGGGTAATAAGGTTGTCCATAGCTTGGCCCAATTGGCCCATTCAGAGCGCAATAGGGTCTAGCTAGAAGAGGTCCCTTATCAAATCCAATACATGTACTCTTGTGAATTATTCAATTAATAACATCCTTTTCATTCAAAAAAAAACATTTGTTTCTTTTAAAAAATTATCATTTTCTATTAACAAAAATATATGTTGAAAATGACCAAGAAGGGTAGTATTGGAAGAGAGAAAGCGATTGCAGATAACTGACGGTGGTCAGCCAATTAATGTCGACTAGACTTTTGACCCGTGCGTCGCACGGGTCTGACGTACTGTTTAGTATTCGCATAAATTATTTATAAATCAACACATATTAAATAAACTTTCTATCTCATAAAATGTTACCCAATAGCTAAAGTATTGAGACGTTAAATGAGTGTAAAAAAGAGATCCAAGGTTCAATTCTCATAAATCACATTTGTTTGAATATATGCATAATATAAAGGATAATTTGTTAAGCAAGGATTAGATTAATATGAGCGATCTATTTTTTCAAAAACATAGGAGCGATTTGTTAACAAAATAGGAGCGATCTCTTATTTCAAAAAAATAGGAGCGAAAATAGGATTGGATTGGATTTAGGAGTGATCTGTTGTTTTTGATTTCAGAAGTATTTGAAAATAACATTTTGATTAAATTAAATAGGGGTAATACAGTAAAATTAATCATTGAAGTTAGGTTAAATCTAGGGCAACATTTTGCGTTCGGGTTAACATTAAGGAATAAGAGATAAGAGATTTCAAAAGTATTTGAAAATAACATTTTGATTAAATTAAATAGGGTTAATTAAATAGGGGTAATACAGTAAAATTAATCATTGAAGTTAGGTTAAATCTAAGACAACATTTTGCGTTCGGGTTAACTTTAAGGAATAAGTGAAAAGAGATTTCAGAAGTATTTGAAAATAACATTTTGATGAAATTAAATAGGGTTAATTAAATAGGGGTAATACATTAAAATTAATCATTGAAGTTAAGTTAAATCTAGAGCAACATTTTACGTTCGGGTTAACTTTGAGGAATAAGGGATACCATTGCTGAAGGTCATTCACACCCATCTCAATCACTTCCAACCATGCATACTTCAAAAAACCCTTCAAAATTAAGAAAAGCCATACTTCAAATACGAATTACCCGAAAAGGTAATTTCCGACACAAAAAAAATTGGTCTTAGGTAATTTCCGACATTATCAAGGCCTGCATAAACATAAATGGAAAAGAAATAAAAAAGACTTATACATATGCATTTTTTAATCGTCTCATTTTTTTTAATTGTGTAATTTTAAATTCTTACAATTAATTGAACGATTTTGACTCTCATGTTTTCCTCCATGATAACGTAGCCCAACACAAATTTTGATCAAATTTGAAATTTTTATTTAGTGAAAATTGATATACTAATTCTTTCTTTCTTTCTTTTTTTAAATTTAATTAATTTTTGTTAAATAAAAATGTCACGTATACAAAATGTTGTCCAAATCTATATATGAGGCTATAGAATCACTAATGGAAAGGAAAGGGTAAACTGGATGTGTCAAAAATGCTCGGATGAATCCACTTGGGTTAATATGATGGTGTTGGTCTTGAATATTGGAATGTGTTCCTCTCATAATCTCATATTCGATTTTTCAGGAGTCAATTTCGTAAGCCAGTTTAACTTCTTAAAAAAAAAAACCTAAAGGTTCAAAATCGTACAAATAAAAAATCATGTGGGCTAAAATTGCTCAATTGAAACTAAAAGGGTCAAGATTGCACTAATGAAAAAATAGAATGTCAAAATCTATGTACTGAAGTCTTATTTTAAATCGTTATCAGTAGTTTTTTTAATAAAATATATTGTTCAGTAATATTATTAGGTGTCATGATAGATTAATCTCTCTATTGATAAAAATACCGAAATTGTTAGATCGGACAACATCTTATGTGTGAATTTATAATATTTTTATCATTTCGAGTATTTAAGTAAATGTAATTTAGAAACGTAAAAAGTGTTGTATCGGACTGAAAGCAACTTTGGTCCACCGACCTTGAGGAATTTGTCAATGTGGTCTTTCCACACAAATTTTTGGTCCCTACAGTTCCCTTGCGTCATAGTATGGTAATAATTTGTCTATTTCATAAACAACATAAACCCTTTAAAAATGAAGCTGTCGATTTCATGAAAATCATCACAACTTATATATATGATCCCGTTAAATCCATGTCCACTCATCAAATTCATATACCAATCATGAACACAAATATGACTTGTTCCAATCCTACTGGTAGTATCAATGTCACCACAACTGATCACAACCCTAATAGTAGTAATGATAAGATGTATAGAGGAGTGAGGAAGAGAAAATGGGGAAAATGGGTGTCTGAAATTAGGCTTCCCAATAGTCGTAAGAGAATATGGTTAGGATCACACGACACACAAGAAAAAGCAGCTAGAGCATTTGATGCAGCCCTTTATTGTCTACGTGGTCCTCATGCAAGTTTCAATTTCCCTAATACACCTCTTACCATCAATGTAGCTTTTCATGGTTCCCAATCTCTTTCACCACAAGAGATTCAAGAAGTTGCTGCTAAGTATGCAAATGAGTCACCACCAATTGAGCTCACTCAAGAAGAAGATCATCAAGTATCTTCAGAATCACAAAATGATGCCACCAGTAGCGGCCTAAAAATTCGAGGGTCGCTCGAAGAACGTGAAGTCGCCACCAAAGTTTATTAAAATAGGGAAAACATCGAAAAAAAACCCTTAAAAATGAAAAAGGGTCTTTGAAACCAAATTTTAGGTTCGGGAGTCAATTATGCGAAGGGAAGGTATTAGTATCCTACGACATCCGTTGTAAACGGTTACCTCTAATTAATTGTGCAAAATGTCAGTTAACTTTATAAATATTTATTTCTCCTTTTTTATTTAATGCGAATAAAAATTAAATAATCAACTGAAAATGTAATGTGTTTAGTTAGAGAAAAAAATGTTTTGTTATTATTGTCTTTGACAAGAGTTTGATCTTGCTCCTAGTATCTCCTGGTGTGATGGAGAATTCAAAGCTATGTAGTTCTGGAATAGAAAATGTTTGTTTGTTGGTTGTTTTTAAAGAAAATATTTTTGTTGTGATATATGCGAGTAAAAATAAATTGATTGTGAAAAGTTGATTGTGGTGAGTTTGTTTGATTGTATTGATGTTTGCGATGATCAAACTAAAAGAGAATTTAGCGTGATCATCGACTTTGAGATTTTGCAATGACCAAACCAAAAGAAGATTTGGAGTTGTCATTGACTTTGATTATTTTTTGTGGTGATCAAAACAAAAGAGGATTTGGCATGGTCATCAATTTTAAGATTTTTGTGTTGAGTTTGAGAACAACCAAGTTGTACAACTTGTGTTCAGACGACTCGAGGATCAAAGAGGTGTACACAAGCACGGATCCAAACACAAGCAATTGGGGGCAATTGACCCCACTTGATTTTTTATTTTTTAACCAATAATGAGATGCTTTCATACTTTGACCCCACATTAAATAGGGTGATGACCCCACATGGTTCTACCAATTACACTTAAGACACTAATATAAATATCTACGATCGGTTTTTGATAACTTTTGTGACTTTCTTTCTCATATTCACATTGTGTTATTACTTTTTCTTTCTACTATTTTGGTTTTTGTGTCAATATCTTCGTTTCTTTGTAAATTTATGACTAAACCAAAAATTGTCATAAAAATGGTTGTTCAAATAACACAACTCTACTAACATATACTCCATCATGTCACATTTATAAACAAGTTAACAAAATGAAAGAAACATCAACACAAAAATCAAGACCATTCATCAAAAAATGTTACAACACTTTCATAATATGTAAAAAAATCCTAAAGTACAATTAGGATTCAAGTCTTTAAACTTTTTATATACAATAATGTAAATATTTATATAATCTAATGTTTATTGCTTAACATTAATGATGTCATGATTTATATATTTTATATAAATATTTATAGTAAATAATTTTGACCCCATCTGTTAAAATTTATGGATCCATCCCTGGGTGTACACACCCAATTAACCCGCTTTAGATGATTTATTTGTTATTAAAAATTATTCTAAAAAACAAGCGTTCAAAACGATCAAGTTGTACAACTTGTGTTTCGAAGACTCACATACTAAAGAGATGTATATCCAATTAACCCTTTTAGAATTTAAAATATTTTGTTCATTTATGTTTTCATTATAATTAGAATTAGAATGGCAATAATGTCACCATAACGTAACATAACAAATAATAGTAATGTAAATGACCAAAAGATGGGTGTCCCAGCGATGGACTAAAATCATATAGAAATTGCTAAATATGTACAGGAAACAAAAGATTTGAGAGCTAGTGTTTAAAAATAATAAATAAATAAAGTAAAGGAAAATAGCAATATAGTGACAATGAGGGAAAGGAAAAGTCTCAGTACAGTAAAGAAAACAGAACAAGAGTTGAAGAAAAAGAGAGCAAACGTGAGAGAGGTAACAGACGCGGTTAACGACGGCTCTATAGCGGTGCTGTGTGTGATGGAAGGTAAGAGATGGATGGAAACGGCGACATTCATATCTCTTCTCTCCCAAAAACTCCTCCCTTTGAATGATAAATCCTCCCTCTCTTTATAGATGAAAAGAAACTTGGAGATCAAGCTTGAATAGGGCTATTTTTATTTTAAGCTTGGGGATTAAGATGCCTTTTCTAATCATTCAATCCTTTGGAGTTGGAACTTTTGATTCACATGCATATATGATGTGGTTGTTTATTGAGAGGGACCTAAACTGAATCCTTTTCACCTGAAGCTCTCAACAGCCAAATTTGAAACCCTAGGGTGATATTTATTTGATGAGATAAAGACATAAATTTTTTGTATTAAATAATACACCGATTTGTTTTCCATTTAAAATATTTTACTCAATAAAACCCTCAATAAACACTTTATATATACTTTTTTCGGACCTTGTTATAAGAAAATTTGAAAATAAAGTTTGGTCCTACTTAGAAGAAAATGTCACAACTTTTAAAATGTACTTATTGTTTAAAAGACTTGTCTACCCCTCATTTAATGTTTGTCATTTTTATATTAATGGATGTATTTAATATTTCACAATCTTTTATAAGAGTGTATTTGTAAAAACTTTCAAATGTTACGATAATTAATTTCTGCATTGGTCTTGATATTTTTAGTTTTTTTTTGTAATTAAGAATAGAGGGAGTCTAAATCAAGCAATTGGACTCAAGTGGTTAACGAGTTTCACCAAGGACGAATTGTTCGCGAGAACCTGAGTTCGATTCCTGGGTGGAACAATTCTTGGCCATACTATCCTTGCAAGTTTGATTTGATTGCGCAAAGCAGTCGTGTTTTGATTGCAGAAAATTAAATAGTTTTGATTCCATAATTTAAGGGTGGTTAAGATTCTTCAAATCTCTTCTATTTCATTGTTGGAAAGACAAGCAGTTATAAGTTATGAGAAAAATGTTTAATTTAAGCGATGAGTTTGTGAGATTTTTTCAACCCTCCAACTGTCAAGTTGCACCTGCTGATCACAATAAGGTTATACACGCTCTACAGATATATGGTTGTCAATCCTACAAGGACCATAAACATATGTAAGGTTGTTAGAGTGGTGTCTTACTCACTCGGAGGTAATTGAAACATAAAAGAATTGGAATTTTTAAATTGTCGTCTAAAGGCTTCAACTTCGTCTATGAATCTTAGAAGTACATCACATACCATTTCTTACCTTGATAGTTCTACAAACAGATAACCATATGTCGTCTATCTTGGTGGGAAAGAATAAAGTTTATAATGCAACGTTCAGAAAAGTTGACCAGAGATATCACCTCACAATTACTGTCTACGCTCTTGTTTTTTATGTTCAACTAAGATTCACTAGGTATGTCACACTCATTAGGATTCCTAAAAACATTGAGACTTTTGCATATAAAATTAAATAAATCTCAAAACATAAGCAAATAAAAGATTTTGATCCAAAAAACAAATAGAGATTCATCTCAGAATCATACCCAATTAGAGTTTAAAGACATATTACAAAATAAATAAAACATATTCTAGAGACAAGTTGAGGAGAGACTCCTCCTTTGATATTCATAGTGCTTTTTTTTTCTCTTGAACGACTTTTGGCATGTTTGCCTCAACATTGGGAAACCCACGTTTTCTGTAAACCACGTTTTGAACCCACGTTGGACCAAAAGCTTCAATTGCTAGCTTTTAAAAATCACGGTAGTTTTGTCTTGGAAATCCCCCAAACTTGCTTTTTTGCTTGCAGACTCCAACCCAAACAACCACTTTGTTCTGAATGAGAAATTGTGAAGCAGAGAAGTTATATTTATTAGAGACTGATTAATCTTCTATTGGGTTTAGACTGAAAATTTGGATTTTTTCCTCAAACTTGTGTGGAAAACACAACTGAAAGATGTAGTGTCTAGAAACCGCACGCGCGTCTCACGCGTGAGCACTACAAAGTACAAACAGTGCTTTCCATGACCTTTAATTTGAAAAGGAAAAAAAACTACTTACCAACCAAATAACGTGTGTTACTAGTAACATAGTTCATGGAAATTGTCCAATAAAAAAGCATGAAACATATTAGGGGAATCAATTCATGGCGTTTACCATCTTAATTGCAGTCCACACAGTAAAAAAAAATCCAAAAACTAAAGTAATGGAATTCAAGTTAGTTATTTGCTTATGCAATCAAAGTGATTGATATTGGTAATTTGGTATATTACTATACAAAACCTTACAACCATCAAAATTGGAATTGAGAACACCATAATAATCTCTCCTATATCAAGCTTGTTGTCCAACTCAAAGCTCCTTTTTAAGACTTTTACTTAGAACATAAGTCGGTCTGTCTTATTTTCTTCTCCAACATTAAGCTACCATCATCATAGCTATCATCTTCATCCAATCTATCTATTATTACTTGAAATTACTGACCGTAAACGTTTGTTTTGTTGCTCCAATACACCTCTACATTGACAAAAAATGAAATTCAATGGGAAAGTTTGAACCAACAATCAAGCATATTTTGGTCGTTAAACTAAAACTTTTGAAGTTTGAACAACAAAAACATTCACAAAGCCAATATAAGCTTTCATTTCAATTCCTTTGTTATGATATATAGCATGAGCCTGATAAAAGTTTTAGAATTTAGTCATAGATCATTAGATACAAGTTATAGCATATCATCGATAATAAAGAATGAATAAAGAAATTGTGTACCTTTGAATTAGGTTGATGAAGGATAACTGTCAGAAGGAGAAGGATGAGAGGGATGACTATCCTCATTCCGTTTAGCATCAGAATGTTCAGAATAGTTTAACCGTCTGATGGGATGACGTTTAAATAGCTAAACGACTGAGGGCAGGGATCTCTCATTGAGCTTAGCTAAATGGTCCAACCCATCACGGTCCATTTAGAAAGAATAGTCCAATCACACATATTCATCAACTAATTAGTGCTTAACACAATAGACCATAATTTATATTATGACATTAACTTATAATAATTGAGTATTGTCAATCCATAGTTGATTAATTAAATAATTAATCCAACAGAGCCTTGAGCACGATCCTGTTTGTTCATCAATCACGGTGCGCACCTATGACCATGAATTTGATCCACTTATGAGACGTGGATTCGTTGCAACAACTTGGTGCATTCTTGTGTTCTGAATTCCGTAATTCCCCCAATCCTTCAAAGTTTGGTCTATTATGATATTGCAGCTTCGAGCCTTCGACATGGAACGGTCTCAAAGACCGATTTTCTCGTGCTAATTGTGTTCGTGTCTCTTCCCTCCAACATGAATTGTATGCATTTCATCAAATTTCTATCTCTGTAAATGATTACTTTACTTAGATCAAAAGTTTTTAGGAAGAAATGGAGATTTTTCACCCAACTCCACATTGCACTTGCACTGTAAGTCGTGAAGGTGATGCTCTGTGCAACTATACAAAGTTCAATGTTGAAGAGTTGATACATCTTTTTCTAACCGGTGTAAATGATCATTATGCAATTATTATGTTTCCCAGACCTTAATGTTGCTTTTGATATGATTGTCCAAGGTCAGCATTATGGCATTTTAGGTTTGGTCAATCCTCTTTCTCTAGACTAGACTTAGCTGTGGAAAACATGTACCATTCTTTTGGTGCTAGAAGTTGCATCTATTAACATTTGGTTGGTTCATCAACTTGGTGTTAATAATGCATTTCCGCATGGATCTATGTGAAGATGTCTACATGAAAGTTCCACAAGGATCGGAGGGAGTAGGAGAAAACAAAGTATGCAAGCTTGTTAAATCCTTGTATAGTATAAAACATGCAAGCAAGAAATGGTATGATAAGATTTCACAATTTCTCACATTGGCAGGATTTTCACAAGTTACATTAGATCCCATTTTTATTAACTAGGAATCCACTCAGAAAAAGAGATCACACAGAACCAGAGACATTATTGCTTGTATCTTCTAACTGAGCGAGGTGACTTGGGATGCAAGCCATCCAATATTACAAATTTACAATGGATCCAAACATCAAAATACATCATGATGATAGCCCTCCTCACACAGATATCTCAATGAGTAGAGAACCGTGATTGGAAAATTATTGTACTTAACTAATACAAAGCTACACACAAAGTTTTGAGATATTTATTTGAAAGGACGCCGTGTTACTGGTCTTTTATTGCCGGGGGCCTAATGATTCCAATTACTAGCTAGGATTTTCTGATGTTGATTGTGCTGATGCTAAGACACAAGAAAATCAATAACTGATTATTGTTTCTTTATTGGTTCATCTTTATTAGCTGGAAGTCAAAGAAGCAACAAACAATGTCTAGGAGGTCTTCATCAGAGGCAGAGTATATGTCACTTGCAATATCCACTTGTAAGCTACAATTGCTTACATATTTTCTCAAAGATTTGCAAGTAACATGTGATAGAATCCCATTCTTGTACTAGGATAGCCAAAGTGCATTTCATATTGCATCTAATCCTATTTTTCATTTAGAAAACAAAGCACCTTGACATAGATTGTCATGTGGTTCTAGAGAAGATTCAAGTAGGATTGATGAAACTCTTTCCGATCTCAGGACATGATCAAACGGCATACATCCTCAACAAGGCATTGCATCCTTCCAATTTCCATAAATTGTTTACCAAGCTTGGCCTTCTAGACATTTACAGGCCCTAGCTCTAGGAGGTGTGTTGAAGTCTAGAAGGCATTATATTGGAGACTAGCTTCAGTAACGTCCTGTGCAAGTAATTTCCAACTAAGCAACTGTCAAGTTAGTTATTATTTTTAGTAGTTATAGGAGTTAGTTATGGGTTAGTTGGGTTCTATGCATTCACAATATATTATATAAGCTTGCAATGTGCTTCATTAACACTTGAATTGAATAATACACTCTTAATTGATGGAATGATGGACAGAAACCTCTCATTGGACTCAAGACCGGCCCAACAGATTAAGAGGCCTAAAACAAAAAATTTAATATGGCCTTCAAATATATATTTTTTTTAAAAATATTTAAAAAAAATATCATTTTTGAAGAGACCAAAATTTGAATTCATGACCAAGAGTAATTGAAGCCTTTTTGGTAACCAATTAAGCTATGCAAATGTCTATAATTCATCTACCATATAATATATTTATAATCAATTTAATTTTTTAGAGGCCTTTTTTTTCACCCAAAATTTTGAGGCCTAAAGCCCTTGTTTAGGTTGTTTGACCCTTAGGCCGGCCCTGAATGGATTTAACAGAACAATCCACCTTATCACGGCCTATTCAATAACAAAGGCCAAACCAAGAAAATGTTAAACAAGTTATTGTCTGTCATGGTTTACCACTGTACTATTGATGAAGAGAAAGAGAGGCTTTTCTAATAAGATTTGTTACTTTTTGATATATGAATTTTTTTAATAGAATGAGGTAATTTTTGCTTTCTTGTTTTAAACTCTTCTCATTTTCCCTGCTCCATGAGTAGACAATAGTGTTCTCGTGTTCAATTCCTATACTTGAGTTGCATAATTGATCTTTGTTACCATAGATTTAATAATATATACAATTAATTGTTGCAAGTAATGCTCCAAAATATAAAAAAATCCGCATTATATACCTGAATTCCAATACAAAATATATACAGATAATTGTTGGTCAGAAAGTTGATCGACATGAAAACAATGGAAATGTCCCTGGAAGAATGTTTGGAATATGCTCTTAAGAGACCCTATATATAAAAGTTCCCAATGAAACTAAACAAAATAAAATGCATTATAGGTTCATGGTTTGTGCGTAAGTGCATGAGCTCTAGCATATTTCATTGAATCTCTCCTGGCACTTATTGATGAAGATACTTTCATGATCATTCAAATTTTATGATAGATATCTCCCAACACTTTGAATTATTCCATGTTGAAACCTTAGGCTTATCTTACTTATAGATATTTTTGTCTTAATCACATTAACAATAACCCCTGTATTATACAAGTAAATCTAGATAAGTATATCTAGAATCTTGAAATAGTACTCTAAAACATATGCAAAAAAATTCATCCTAAAAATTCAAGACCAAGTAAAAAAAAATCCCTTCGCATTAGAGACATTTGTTTGTGCCAAATAATCCATAAAAATAAATTTATATAAAATTTGATAAACGTGTAGATTATGGAGCTTAACTCATCTTTACAAAATCGGCTTCTAACATGAGGAGTGTCTCCTCATTATAAACTCTTCTCAAGGATTCTATCTACCCGATGTGAGACTAAATCCAATGGATGTTGGCTGCAACACACCCTATCACGTTTCAGCCCGGCCCAATGGGCCTGAAGCGTGGACGATGCATGAAGCCCAACTATAGATATATGATAGGCTCTTATACCATGTCACAAATTATGGAGTCTAATTCATCCTTACAAAATCGGCTAAATGAGTTAGACTCCATAATTTATGACTGTGTATCAGAGCATCTTTGTATTCCCATTCTTCTAAAGCAGCCTTTTTTGTCGGTGCGGGACTAAATCCATTGGGTGTTGGCTGCAACACCAAGTAAGTAACTTGTCCCATGTAGGTAACTCGGTTGGTGATTTAAGGGACACTAAAAGAGTTTAAGAAGGGGTCCAAGATTCACAACCTAGAAAAGTAACATAACCAACATTGTCTATCCGAAAAAATTAAGTAATCTGTTACCTGTGATTCAAATTTCAAAATTTACAAACTAGATATAGGTATATGAAGCTGGAACCAATGGCATGTGGTCATGGAATTGTGCCATGCAACTCTAACATAGATGCCTAGAAAAATTATCCTTTTCTATGCTTATTTAACTTTTCCATGTTCAACAACTCTGTTCTTTACATTCTTGTTTCTTTGTTCTTTTTCTTTTCTTGCTCCATTTGTACTTTACATTATTGTTTTTTTTTGTTCTTTTTCTTTTCCTGCTCCATCATTAACAGCAAATTAGTATCTAAAGCTCTTTACTTAAAGGGTTTAAAATGGAAGCCAAAGCAAGTCTCTGCGGAATCGCTACGAAGTCGGTATTTGACAGAAGCAACTACCAACTTTGGGCAGTGCATGTGGGGGCATATTTAGAAGATTTGGATCTATGGGGAGAAGTGGAAGAAGATTATGAAATCCCTATACTTCTGAACAATCTCACATTGACTTCAATCTAAAGGAATATGAAACTTGATTCAGAAATTCAAACTTCAAAGAGTGAAGGATTCCAACGACCAAAGATTATTTGACAAGTTTCTCAGTATTGTAAACAATGTGAGACTTCTAGTAATGTGTGACTCAAGAATTGTTGAAAAAAATTCTTGTAACAGTAACTATCACACTACCTTGGAGAATACCAAAATTTTGTCAAAAATTTCTTTGGTAGATTTTCTTAAGATATTGAAGGTGATAGAACAAAGAAAATTCATGAGAGAGAACACAACAATTTAAGGAGCGGGAAGAAAAGAGTAAACTGCCAAATTAGAGAAAAAAAGTTAAAGTATTGCTAACGAGTGCCTCCGGAACACTCTTTAAGAATTCTATATTAAAAGTTATTTTTTAAGAAATTCAAATATTATAATTTTCAATATATTGAATACACATATTTTCATAAAATTTAAAGTGTTTAAAGAGTGCTCTATAACAATTGTTAGTATTTCCCTTTAAGTTTATGTATGAGGGAAAAATAGATAGTTGAGGTAAAGGGATAAATTTTTAAAGTAGTGCAATTCAATTTGAGGTTGCGCCTCAACCCCACACACACATACAAGAATTAGATTTCGTCAATAAAAAAAAAGAATTTAGATAAAGTAAGACTCTAATATAATTTTAATGCATACTTTTATGTTTAGTGCGGGTCTTGAGTCTAACTGTCATCTTTAATTTGGTTATGATATCAAGTTAAACGAGCTTGAATATCATCTTAAATACTAATTTATGAGATGAGGGTGTTCAATCACATACATACGTCCACCATTTTGGAGAACCTTGATAATATGATACTCTAATACAACTTCAATAGTCACTCTCACGTCTACATGGATATGGAGTTCCTATATTGTCATCCTTAACATAGCTCTAATACCGTGTTAAATAACTTTGGATCTCATCTCATAAATTAACTCAAGAGATGACATTGTCCAACCATGTGTACATTCAACAATCCAAGAACCTTGAAAATATGAAACTACAATACAACTTCAATACTCATTCTCACTTCTATTGTGGGTCTTGGGCCCAAGTCTATCGTTGTCATCCTTAATTCGACTTTCTTATCATGTTAAATGGTTTTCACTCTCAAAAACTAATTCATAGATGAAATTGTTCAACCATGTATATACATTCCACACAGTCCACGATTTTTAAGAGTTAATTGAGACTCATAATACAACTTCAATAGGTGGGATCAATGTAAAATTTAACCAATAAAATAAAATATGTAAAAAAAAGGCAAGTTCTTCGAGAGACCAACTTCAGAAGTGTTCCACCTTGGATCAACAATAAAATTATCAAAAACTTTAAAGAAGGCCGACAATACTATTCAAAATCAAACTCATGACATTCCTTATATTTACGGCTAAAAGAGTGACTTGATTGAAACAAATTTAAAAGAGCTACATATTTATTTTTCTTTGTTTTAATCAAACTAGTATCAATTAAATCATTATTTCAATCTTAAAAATGATAAGGATTATTAATATCTACTACCAAGAAATGACATTCATCGTTAAATTTTTAAATATTTTTTAACTACTAATCTATAGTGGATCACTTACAAAAGTGTTCATATTAGAATTCTACTGTTAAAAAAAATGCAAGTTAAGAAAGTGTGTTTTTAATTATTGGTATTCATGTGTGTGTTATAACATGAAAATATTAAAAGAGTAACTTAAGATAGCACTTAATACTAAGAGTGTTCATGTCCAATCCAATCTAATACAAACCATAAAAACCGAACCGAAAATCTAAAAACCGAACCAAATCAAAAACCGAAAAAAACCGCAATTTTAAATGGATTGGTTATTGGTTCTCTTTATATAAACCGATCCAATCCCATCCAAACCGAAATATATACTTGTATATATATTATTATATAAAATTTTTATAAATCTTTTAAGAAATATTATTAATTTATGATTTTGTAACTATTTTACTTAACCTACTATTTTATTTTCTACTTATTCATCTTTTTCTTAACTTTACATTTTTATGAAATGTCATAAAATAATATCTATTCTTAAGAGAAAATGTAAAATTGTACAACAATGAAAACCGAAAACCAATTCAATCCAAACCGAAAAAATTTGGATCGGATTGGATTGGATTTGATTTTAAAACCAAACCAATTGGATGAACAAATAACAAAACCGAAGTAATTGGATTGGATGATTTTTCCTCCCAAAACCGAACCAATCCAATCCGCGAACACCCCTACTTAATACGTAGTATTAGATTAAATTTAAAACATTTTTTTAATGAAGATTAAATTTATAACATATAATACCAACTAAACAAAAATACACATTTTATTTATTTTTCTAACTGCAAGTAGAGTACTACTAGACTTTTATTTATTTTTTTGTCCTCGTAAGATTAACTCAATTGGTAGGAACATTGCATAAAATATATGCAAAGTCCGGAAAGAAAAAAAAAGACTTTTATTCTGAAAAGATAAAGTACTAAACTTGCCACATATATAAACCGAAGTGGAGACGGGGGGTACTACTCAATACTCGTCATTGTGGCTTCAATCTTTCCGTCCATGCATCTAAGACTTCATTTCAACTATATACTGTCTTTGTAATTTGTATAATATAACGTGAAAAATCAAACTAAACAGAAACAAATATCCTTACAATTACTATATGGTCTTTATTTATTATATTAGTTGGTGCCTCTAATTTTGACTGGTCGGAGTTCGCAAAGGGATAAGAATTAAGAATATAGATATTTGTCAGTGTGTAACCAAATTGATATTAAAATTGGTTATGTGTCGAAAATCTAGAGAATTAATGTTATATTATGGTGGCCATGCACTTTATACGTACATAGTTCATGCCTTCGTTGGGTATATTGGACCATTTTTCAGGGTCTTTGTTGACTATAAGTCGGAGTCATCTTAGATATGGAAATGATACTGTGTCATTGTCAATACACAATTAAGTCATAGTACTTTGGATATATATATATGGTCTTGAACACAAGGAAATGAATCTATTTTAGGTTGAAAAAGTAAACGAATCTATTGTATTGTAGGGCAAAAAAATGGAATGCTAAAAACGGTGAGAACACTGTAGCTAGAACGGCTAGGTTTTTTTCTTTCTTGAAGGATACTGCTAGATTGTGTTTCTTTTTTCAGACCAAATAGTTGGCTAGAAAGTGTTATTATCCTTAAATAATAGAAAACAGTACATTGACTAATGAAAGCATGTGTGATAGAGAAATAATAGCACGAGCTATATAGGCAGTGGAAGTCTTGTACGTAGCTGTTGGGGCGTAATTAAAAACAGATATTGGGAAAATATCACATTTTTTTTGCAACCTATACTCATATAACGGCTAAGCATGAAGTTATACTTTCTTTAATGTGTCACATTCACACAGCATTTATATATTTTTCAAATATAAAACATCACATTTAATCAAAATAAAACATAGGTGAATATAGCTGAATTGGTAAAGATAATGTTATAAATTAGGGTTAGGATTTGAATCATAAATTTTCCACTTAATCATCTATTAAAGTACAATTTGTATTATGTTTTACCTAAGATTCAATTAAGTTTCTTCATTTGCTGTTTAAAAAATAAAGAATAAAAGGGTAGCAACAAATTCATATAAATTTTATAGACTTTAAAATAAACAAAAGTTGCCTGTAATAAAGAGTTTTTGCCATTCTAATTTTTTTTATTCGAATGACAAATATTAATGTTAATTGTTATATTAGTATTTTTTTTTTTTAATTTGTTGAGACTTAAACAATGGACCTCGAACTCATTAACCATTAGTTCAAATCAACTGATCTATCCAACCTCCTTTTTCGGCATGATCTCTTATACTCTGAAAAATGATATTTGTATAACCATTTTGTAACAACTTTTTTATATTCTCATCGTGTTTTTACTCTCTCTATTGTTTTAGTTACATTTCTTTGTATATCTTTAGTTGTCTCATAGATCGTTAAAAAATAGTTGTTAAAATAATACCTTGCATATTTATATATGAACTCTTTCCTGAGTGTTTTGAACCGGCCAACATATATTAATAGTTAACTTTTTTTTTTTTGTATAATCAACAGTTAACAGTGCATGCATTATAAATTTATTCTACCTAGTTAATCATGACCACAGAACCTTAAACTTCTTGACAACGAGTGTAATAGTGATGTGTTACATCCTTAGAAGTTACGGTAAAAATTGGTCGTTGTTCAAAATGACCAAGAAGGGCAGTGTTTGAAGAGAGAAAATGTTTGTAGATAATGGCGGTGGACAGTAAATTAATGACGATATCGATGACCCTGTCTGTCACACTCATCAGTTATCACTATCACTTCCAAGCATAGTTCAAACTTTTTCTTACCAGAAAAGATTTTGTTCTCACATTCTCAAGGTCTATAGAAACATAAATACAAAAAGAATTAACAAATTCACAGCAAGATAAATATATGTCTCATTTAAAATCATTATAATATTTATTATTTTTCATAAAATATACTACTTTTATTATTATTATCTAATGTTATGATAAATGAAAAAGTACCTTAATTAAACAAAAGTACCTTATGGAAAACAAATAACTGCAACTATAACCAACACATATTGAAAGCGACTTTGGTCCACCCAACTTGAGGAATTTTAACATGTGCTCTTTTGTAGACAACCTTTTGGCCCTACTGCGTCCCCATGCGTCACTAGCAATAGGATTGCAATCTTGTAGTAGCAATATATGCGGTCGTTCAATTAAGATTTAATGGTCTACATTTTGATATATTTATTAAATAATTAAATATGTTTTTGGTCTCTATAAAATTTAAAACTTTTAAATTTAGTCCTTACTTAATTTTAGTAGGTTTTTTAGTCTCTGTTACAACAAATTTGTTTAATTATCCTTAAACTCTTAAATTTTTGAACAATTTTTTTGAGACACGTTATGAACACTATGAAAGGTTCATTTACTAAAATTTAGAATTTTTTAACATGAAACAAATTAAATATGAATTTTTTAAAACAGCAAAAGTTAAAGATAAAATTAACAAAATCTGGACGTAGAAATCAAATTTTACAACAATTTTTTGCAGAAGAGCTTTTAATAATGTTTTTAACATGTCTTCAAAAAATTGTTCAAAAACTCAAGAGTTTAAACATAAATTAAACAATTTGAATTGAGGAAGGACTAATACTGAGTGCAAAGAAAAAAATAAGGAAATAAAAGAACTATTAAAATTAAGCAAGGACTAAACTCAAAAGGTTCCAATTTTATAGGACCAAAAACATATTCCTTTATTAAATTTAAAATTGATTTTAAAATTATCACCGTCTAATCTTGATCGGTGGATCATTAATCTTTCTATTGCACAACTGCAGAAGGCTTTAATTGTATACAATTTGGATCCCCTTATTGATATGTCACATACTCGCTTTACTTTCTAAGCTTTGTCTGTCAAAACATTTTAAGTTCAAATTCTATGAGTTACTTCAACTCATCTACATTGCTCCGTCCTTAAATATAGAATTTCGTTGATTAAGTTATGCAACTCAAAAATTTGACAGTAGTATTGAACTAATTGTTAATCTATATATTTTTGAATTTTACCATCTATGACAAAATATTAGTTTGTATTTTTCATGGCATTTATTATATATTGTAAAAAGAAAATACAATGTAATTAGAAGTGTTAACAGATAATTAATACAGTTAAAAAATTTGAAATATGTCATAAAAAATCTGAAGAAAATAATAATAATAATAATATATTTTGAAATGGAATTGACATCCCCTCTATTTCTTTTATTAAAAAAAATTATAATCTATTTCTAAAAATATAGAGGATTACATTTATGAAAGAAATAGACACAAATTGAAGATTAATGAGAGTCAAAGTAAAATATTTTAGCTACTTATTTCATAAATGATTTTTTTTAGAGGCTGTAACATAAATGATGTCTCTTTCAAAAAATAAAACATAAATGATGTTAACCATTTTAAAATAAGTGTAAAATTCATGGAAACCATCACAGCTTATATATAACATCCCATTAAACCCATGTCCACTCATCAAATTCATTATACCAATCATGAACACAAATATGACTTGTTCCAATCCTACTAGTAGTATCAATGTCACAACAACTGATCACAACCCTAATAGTAGTAATAATAAGATGTATAGAGGGGTGAGAAAGAGAAAATGGGGAAAATGGGTATCTGAAATTAGGCTTCCAAATAGTCGTGAGAGAATATGGTTAGGATCATATGACACGCAAGAGAAAGCTGCTAGAGCATTTGATGCAGCCCTATATTGTCTACGTGGTCCTCATGCAAGTTTCAATTTCCCTAATACACCTCTTACCATCAATGTAGCTTTTCATGGTTACCAATCTCTTTCACCAGAAGAGATTCAAGAAGTTGCTGCTAGGTTTGCAAATGAGTCACCACCAATTGAGCTCACTCAAGAAGATGATCAACAAGTACCTTCAGAATCACAAAATGATGCCAATTCCAATCATTCTTATTCATGCCCACTTAATGATAATGATGGGAGGGTGCAAGTAGATTATGGAGACTTGAGGAGAATGGATTGGAGATTTGAGGATATGTTTGATGACTTAAATGGGGTTGCTAATTGCTCTAATTTTTATGGGCAAGAAAATATGCAATACTCAACACAAGTTTTTGAAGAGGATAATGTGGACCAAATAGAATGTGAAGATACTTTTTCTGATCATTCATTCCTTTGGAGTTGGAACTTTTGATTCACATGTATATATCATATAGGGACCAAACTGAAGCTCTTACTTGATGAGTTGGGATCCTTTGCCATACTAGAGAAATATACAAATAAACAAAGTGGTGTATTGAATATCCAATACACCAATTTTTCATAATTTTATTTTTCCATCTCTAGATGAATCTCTCTATAGAAGCGGAGAGGATTCAAATTCCTCACCGGCCAATTACACTCAAACAACTTTACCTCTCTTCAATAGTGATTATACTAGTTACACCTCCAAAGAAAAATAGTGATTATATATACTAGTTGAAATCTTGCATGTTTATATTATTGAATTGTTTCACTTTGAATTTAAGATTGGGCCATTACTCCCAATTAACTTTTATAATTTCTCCCGTCAAGAAAAACTTTTATATTTTCTCTCTTTTTTTGGTTCATTGATCTGAGTGGCGGAAGAAGGAGGCGTTGGAGAATCATTGATCCGAGTTTTAAACCAATGAGCAGATTTGTGGTTGATATGTGTGGAAAAATCATCACATAACATCACACTAAAATAAAACTATACAAATAAGGAGTCGATCAATTGAATTGAATTCGTAATCAATGGAAACAAATCTGACAACTCGAATAAGGTAGCATTTTCGACAATAGAGTCTCAAAGCCTCGTTCATATTCTCAAACTGCTGATCAAATGAAAAAAATTTATTGGTATGCTTGTTACCAATAAGATCCATTCCACCAGTTCCATGATAAAGGAACCACCAACTCACCATGATATTTGCCATCAATGTAACTACAACAAGATCAACTAATTGAGCACCATGATTACTCTAGCCTGCAATACCAAAACATGGAGAAAATTAGCACTTCGTGTTGCTCCTTTTCCCCTGGGATTGCAAGCCAGAAGAATCATGGTGCACAATTTGTTATTCTTTCTGGTGGTTATATTGATAACACCTATCATGGTGAGTCAGTTGTTCCTTTATACTAGAAATTGGTGGAAGATATCTTAGTGGTAGCAAGGGTAACAGTAATTTCCTAAGTGAAGTGTGAAAACATGATAGGAAACTTCAATTACTTGTATTTCACTAATAGGTCAGATAAAGGCACATTGTTGTTCCACTGAAAGCAGCACAATTATGAATTGTTGTAAATATCAGAGAATGACAAGCAACAACTGCAGCACAATAAATTGTTTAAAAATTATTTTCATGAAGGAAATTCTCATAAAAATAATCATGTGACATGTTAGATTATTAAGAGTTTGATAGTTTAATAAAAAAAAACTCTTTTAATGATACAATAACATAACATATAATCAAAATAATATGAGTACTTTTTTCTCTTTTAACTCTAATTAAATTACTAAATCCTTGAATCAGACATAACCAGTACCTTTCCTTAAAAAAAAAAAAAAGCAGAGAGAACTATGATAAGTGTATAACCTTAAATTTTCTACCTCTCAATGTTTTCATTCTAAAAATTTAATAAATTAAAATATCATAATTAAAGTTTAATGAAAATTTTCCTTTGTCTCTCAAATTTTCATTCTGACTCACCGTTTGTTTAAGATCACTGCCTCTTCATTTGTAACCTAACTCCCAAACATCGCCCTGTTGATCCCATACAACGGTTGAAAATTCACCAATCAAACAGGGGAAAAATCATTAATTTTTCTAATACAAATTGATGACAGGTCATCTTACGTTATTGTTAGCATGTTTTCCAGTTTATTTTAGTAGGAAATAGCAGCAAAAATGAGGAGTATTAGAACGATTGCCTATGATATCGGGACTTTTGTAATGTTTTCTATATTTGAATTTATAATTCTAGTTTTCCCGAAACATAGCAATTTGAGGGGGGTTTTGAAGTAATTCACGAAGAAATCATGCAAATCGGAAAATCAAGAACAGCCGAAGAATTGTGAAGATTCAAGAGAAAAAGAATGAAGATTCAAGAGGCCTCAGAAGACTTACAAGTGGGATGAATTCTGTTTCCGAAGTACTGAGGCAAGTTATTTGAAGACGAAGACCTAAAAACGACAGAAAATCGAAGATTGGGCCCAGAAGAGAGACAGAATGCGCCTAGGGCATTCCTTATGCGCCCCATGCATCAATAAAAAATACAATATGTGCCCTATGCATTTTCCATGCACCCCGTGCATGAAAAAGTCGGAGCGCAACTGATGAGCAAAACCGCAAGTGTACGGTTCTGCCGAAGTAGTAAAAAGAGAGTATCGTTCCAACAGGGAGTTGTTTAATTTGATTTACTTTTAATGGATGATTAGAG
>Ga0315915_1002535_pt1 | contig 23089 bp, 8 predicted proteins | sample MpolbnodulesMG_FD_207738 | JGI IMG/M metagenome (GOLD analysis project Ga0315915, IMG submission 207738) | Medicago polymorpha root nodule microbial communities from Los Angeles, California, United States - branched nodules | ecosystem: Host-associated > Plants > Roots > Nodule | place: USA...
ATTTTCTTCTCACTATCCGGGGTGAGTGTCTGCCAGGACCTATCGGTCTTGATGGTGTTTGTATCTATTCTTATCCTTTATCTATTTATAACATTACTTTGCAATTAAAAAAGCATAAATTTAATAAATTATTTGTCATCAACTTAGATAAGTTGTGCAATCCGTACCTATGGAAGATGTTTTGAGTTGTTTTTCCGGTAGAACACCATTTGTTACAATGAGGCACATACCATATAAGTTTTGCACTTTTTGTAATCTCAAAACTGAAAACAAAATGGATTAGTCATGATTCTCCATGAACTTTAAATATATATTAAATACATCCAACCGGTTCAGAAAACACTTTAGTATAATTTTTCATACATAAATTGATGTAATAATAATAGTCAAACAAATATTCCCTCTAAAATAATAGTCAACCAAATATACAAAAGCAATAAAATATAGGGATAATGATAAAATGCGCGACAGAATTTTTCGTGCATGTTGCACGACAACATATTTCTCTCTCTTATTTGATGATAGTGTTGTGCTAGATTGCTAGTGTTGTACCAGCATATACATATCTCTTGTGAAGTTGTGATAGTATTTTGCTACTCCATATCAATCTCATAATATAATATATTTAAATAAACTCTGATGGTTTATACTTTATAATACTGAAGAAAACACTGCTTTAATTTCGACTGTAGTGATAAGACCATGACAATAACTATAACTACATTGTGGTAGCAACTAATGGTGGTTTGAGCTGCGACAATGGCAAAGGTGATGATGAAGACAACAACAAATGGAAATGTCAACGGCGATGGTGAACGCAACTACATTGGAAGACAACAAAGAAGACGGTGACGGCAAGAGACAACAAAGAGTTGTTTAGACGGCGAGTGCATGGCAGTCATTATTAAAAAAGTGTAGATGGCAACTGTTGCAGCATATAGAAAAGGATATTAGGTGTGGGAAAAGCTTTAAAAAGCGTCCGTGCAAGAGTCGTGCATTTGGCTCTCGTGCCATTTAGCACTACTCAAAATATAGTGCTCGCGACCGCAAGGACATAATTGGTAACATTGTCAATCAACAAATCTTTTTTTTTAAGTAATCAACAAATGGTTTTAGTTGTCAATATTTTTTATTTTGCATTTATGGTAATAGTCAATACACCGATAATAAGAAAAAAAACTATTGACTTACTTTTGTAAAGAAATCTTCTTATGAATCCATATTTGTTGCCACTTGGGAACACAGACGGCATGCGTGCTAATGCGTACAAGGGTTGCACGCCATCTGATTCTGACTTTGATTCTGATCTGTGGGTAAGTGGCAATTGCGGGAATCGTTGGAGTAAACTCAAAGCCACATCTAGTATGACAACATATTAGTATTCCGTAAAAAAAATCCATTAACATTAACATAACTTTAATTTAATCCAAGATATGTCACCATTTACCGAATATTTCTGCATTGATACAACGTGTTAGAAGCAAAACACCATTGTGAAAATCTTCATCTGTCATTTCTTCCAAATGAGTTTTAGGAACAAGATAACTAGTCATTTCTTTGTGTCCCTTAGCTGCAGCAAGAAGAACTGGAATTTCACCATTGTTGGTCTTCATAGATAACAGGTCCTGATCAATAACCTGCCCTCCCTTCTTTTCTACCATACACTTTGCTATTTTGGTGTTTCCAGTCAACTCAGCAACAAGAGCTAGGGCTGTGTATCCACGATTGTCTTTCATTTTCACTAACTTATCTTTCCCTTCCTTCACCAATTTCTTCACAATTTCTTTGTGACCAGCAATCGCTGCAACATGAAGAATACTCCTTCCCGATGAAGACGTGGAAAACATAGATGTTTCATCCCTTTTTATGAATAATTTTGCATCATTCCAATTACCGCTCTCAATAAACCTATGGAGTGGTCTATAGTGATGGAGACTATCATCTACCACACCTGCAAATTAACATGTATTTTAAGCTGCAATCATGTGGTCCATGGACCGGCCCGAACCAACCCATTTTTATTTTATTTATTCACCATTTTTTTGTCTTTTTTATATATTAGTTCTTCACAATTATGTATTTGCTCAAATATGATTGGATGACATAGAATTGTAAAAGTCTACACAATTTTCAATATAAAATTGTTACTTTTGCATGCTTAAACAGTACAATAAAGATACTTGTTAGCATTTTCCATATTATAAAATGAACAAATAATTTAAGACAAAAAATTAAAAAAGAGAACACCAAATATAAGACGGAGGAGTATATAAAATATGTCAACTCATAAGCATACGTAAGTGGCGGATCTCTTCAGTAGCCCAAGTGGGCCACGGCTCCCCCTATACTTTGATATATATACTAAATATGCGACAAACATCTATTAGTTTGCTTCCCAACATAGTGGTAAATCATTGTCCAATCAACAACATGGTGGTGGGTTTGATCCCCACTGACTTATATTTTGTTTATCCATTTTTTTTCTTTTTTCTTGTGCTGGATTCAATAATAAACACGTAAACCATAAACAAATTGTTCAAACCATTCGGCACCCCCTAAGGTAAATTAATTACACCGATGAATTTTAATTTTTGGCACCCCTAGACTTTTTTTTTCAAGATCCGCCACTGCATACTTTCTTGAGAATTGAGATATTAAAGATTAAATTGACGGATTTTCACGTACCTTGCTCAATGTCCGTCTCGGCTTTCAATTCTGAGCCGTATAATGCACTAAAATAATTCCAAGCTTCTTTAGCAGTATGAAAACCTCTAATATGTGCAAGATTCTCTGATCCGCATGCTAGTTGAATAATATGCAAAACCTTAGCATTAACCTTGTTCCATGCTTCAACCTCTTCTTTAGATCCTACACCCATTTTAGAAACAGAAGTCACAACTCCCCACAGATCATGCCCCTCGAGATAGTTTCTCACCAAACAGCTCCAGTTATCGTAGTTGTCTTTTGTTAGTGGTTCAAGCACTATTGCATTTGCTGAAATGCTTGCCATTTTTTCTGATTCTGGATGATGAAATGAAAGACAAAAATGGAACAACAAATTATTATATTTTGGTCCCTTTGACCCTTTCAATTGGTGGACTCGTAATTTTATCTACTAGAAAATTTATGGATGACAATTCGAGTGTGTTCATAGTGCAAAGTTTGGTTTGTGCAAATACAAAGGAAGCAACTAATAATTATTACAGAGGAAATGACAAAAGGAAAAAAGTTAGAGAAAGTTAAGTACTTACAATGCGCAGATCTAACTTTAGAAAAGCATGCACAGCAAAATCGTAAGACACTGACGGATATTATATATTGTGTGTTGAGTATTGACTATGATCATGCAAAACTATCGATGCTGTAGACTAATAATCCATTATAGATCTTTTTACCTGGATCCATATTATAGTTGCTTTAAGTAGGCAATCTGGACGGTAGATTTACGATTCAATAGCTTCAATTATGCAGTGATGGATTGACAGTTTCACGTCGAGTTTGATCTTAAACATTTATTTTTTATCCCATGGTCGAAAATATTTACTGTGTCACAAACTAATTTGCGTCTTCATATTTATATTAAAAGGAAGGTTTCTTATTGAAGAAAGACCGGCATAAAAAGTAGATAGTACGTTCCAACACAGTGAATTCCACCATCATATAGGGATTTTCTTTCTTCTCTTCCCCTTCCTTCATTTCACAGACACTAAAAAAGACCATCATAATTTTCATTTTTATCAATAAATAAAATCTCATTGAAACCAATCCAAGCAACACAAGTCCAGAAGAGACATAAAAAATATAATAAATAACAGAGAGCTAAGAGTAATATTTTGATCAAGTGCATCAAGGGATCATTTAAGTTTAAAATTTGTACTAGATTAATTTTTTAGTTTTTAGTTTCAAATTGATCAATTATGTTAATAAAATTGTACACCTAGTCCTTTTAGTCGTAAAATATATGTACCATTACCCTCTTTTCATCAAACTCGGCTAAAAAATGTTAGAGTAATGATATTTGTATATTACAACCGATTTCTAAATACTTTTGAAACAACCTTCTTATTCTCCATTTTTATTGGTAAAAAACTGCAAATAGAAACAAATAAAACGAGAGAATAAGAACAAAATAAGAACATGAGAGGAAATTGTACAAAAGTTGTTACAAAATTATATGGGTTTTGTTAACAAGTGCCTCCGGAGCACTCCTTAAGCATTCTAAAATAAGCAATTATTCTTTAAAAATGTCAAATATTTCGATTTCCAATACATTGATTAAACATATTTTCATAAATACTTACTACATATAGTCCTTAAACAGTGCCCAAAACACTCACTAACATTTACCAAATTATATTTAATGTAAAAAAATACATAAATAGATTGTTGAGTGTGGTTGTTTACGGGGTATTAAAGCAAGTAAACGTGACTTGCTCATTTCATCAAGTTTGAATAAGATCAATATTTTTTTGGAGGTTTCAAATCTCATCCTTGCCAGTGTTCTTAGACAAAGGTAAATTTAAATTTATGTTCCATGAATGTTATGGTGTTATCTACCTACATAATCCCATTTCCCTAGTTTTTTATTTTATAAAAATATAAGATCAATATTTCCAGTCAAAAGAATATAATCAATACTAATCGATTTTTATTTCTCTTAGGAAATCAATATTTAATCCATGACTTGTGTATATCATGTTTTTGTTGTTGTTGTTAGTATTGTGGAAAATTAATAAGTAGGAAACCAACATGGGAACATGACACTTTGGCTTGGCCAGTTGACCTTATGGTCTTCGTAGGAAAAAACAACATTTTTGGTTGACATATACACACTGTTTAATGCCCAGACTAGTGAAAGGGATGTATATTAATATTTCCATCATATTCTCTTGATAGATATAGACATTTCACCTTATCGAAGATGAACATTGATTTGATTGTTTTTAAAAATAAGTTAACGAGTGATTCTAGTGCATTTTTTAAGCATTTTAAATTAAACAGTTATTCCTTAAAAAGTAAAATATTTTAATATCCAATACATTATTTATATGCATTTGCATAAACATTTACTACTTATGGATGTAACCAAAAAAACATTTACTACTTATGGTCATTAAAGAGTGCTCCGGAGACACCCGTTAACATTTTCCTTAAAATTATATCAATGACTCAATTTCAATATCTTATTTCATAATATATGGGAAGAAGGAAATGGTAAATAATATGATAGAAAAAAAAAATGATCATATAAATATTTTTTTGTGGTACCTTGCATATATTATGCATTATCCTTACCATGTGAGTTAAGCTCACGAGGACGATCATATTAATATATTGGTATTGTAAAATGATTTATCCCCGTGAGCTTATCTCAGTTGGTAAAGATATTACATTTCATATGCAGGGGCCAAGGTTCGAACCCCGAACACTCCACTTCTCCACAATTTAATTGTGTGAGCTCTAGCCATTAGGTTACTTGACCCAAAAAAATGACTTTTAATTAAACACAATTTTTTTTTAAAAAAATTATTTATAAAAAAATATGAAGGGAGTAAATATTTATTGGAAAAATTTACTTCTTAAATGTTTGTGAAATAATTTGACACGGTTTCTAATACATAATTTTCATCTTTAATACATTATTCTCATAGTATCATTAAGAAGGTACATGTTAGCATTTTTCTTGTTTTAGATTGGTCCTAAAGTCATTGCGATTCGACTCACCTAAATTAGAAGAGAAATTTCATTACTGGAGCAACAAAGGAACTAAACCAACCGACCCATAATTTCAAAAGAATTAAATGAAGAAAAAAATATTGTTGCAGCTATAATGGTAGTAGTAATTGGCAAGAAACTTACTTAAATTTATGACATTGTAGCTACAGTATAATGTTAATAATTTCTGCAACATGTTTGCAGTATTGCTGATGCAGCTAGCTAGTGTACAGTAAATGATCAGTTTATTCATTGCATCTTTCTACTCTACTGGAGTAGTTTTATTGAGGCACATGCATGCAGTTGAACTCAAAAAAAAAAGTGCAAAAACCTAAGTAAAAAGTAAGGCAACTATCTCAACCAATATATAAATGCTCTCTTGAATGTATTAAATACATACTGTTCTTCACTTTCACATAGTAAGAAGTATAATTGTGGTTTTAGAAAAATATTAAACCGTGGCTCTTCAACGTAGATGCAGAACAAGGACAAAGCCATAAAGGGTCAATAGGTAGTAAGTAGTACAGTAGTACTTGTAGTAAATATCTTCAGAGTACAATCGCTTGAAGTAACTCTTCAATTCACAGGCTTTAATTGATGAGAAACCAGCCATTAATTTTATCATTGAGTACTAGATTTAAATACAGGTTTTGTAGTCACTTATTTTAACTCATTCACAATTTGTATCCCTGTTATAGAAATATTTAGTATTTTTATCCTTTAGTTTTTAAAATGTGGGACAATTTCCCTTAAAAAAATCGCAGATCTAACTTTAGAAAAGCTTGCACATCAAAATCGTAAGATACTCACGTATTAGGAATATGTTGACTATGATCATGCAAAACTATAGATGTTGTAGACTAATCTATTGGGGAAAATGTTAATAAATGTTTTCGGGACACTCTTTAAGATTCAATATATATATATATATGTGTGTGTGTGTGTGTGGATGCTTGAGTTCCTAATTTCCTCAAACTATTATAAGATTTTGGTCGTTGTGTATAACTAAATCAATTTAGGAACGGTACTGTAACTATTTTTTTTGCAAAGACATCAATTTAGTTTTTTTTAAGGAACAGATGCAATTTAGTTGATGAATGTTAATTTAGATGGTATGTATTTGCATTGATTTCCATTCAATTGTCAATCAAAATTTTACAATGAAAAACATTATTGATGTCATTTATCACTTTTGATGTATGTGAAATAAGAGTATAATTTGTTGACCATTGAATCTATATTTATGGAAAAATGTTAATGTTCAAATATAAGTTAGGTTAACCCATCAGAATGCATAACCCATTAGTACTTACACTACAAGAATTCATCGTTTTAGCAGCCGCCATTTCCTGCGGATTTTAAGCCTACACAAATTTGATGCAGGCATATATGCATTTGTGGTGGAAACAACCCCGCACAAATGTATTTCTGATAAAAATAAATATTAAAAACATTTGCGGCGGATTTAAGGCTTTTTCGGCGGACAAAAAAGCCCTCGCTTATATAACGCGGAAAAATATTTTGAATTTTTAAATTTGCGGCGGATGAAGGCCCACGCAAATACTGGGTTCGTTGCTGCGGAACCCGGCCCATGCAAATGATGGGGCAGGTGTTTGAAGAATGAATTTTGTGTCGAATAATGGTTGTTGCTAATCAATAATGGCTATATTATTTTTAATGTTGGTAATTGCGTCGGATAAAAGCCACCACAAATCTTACCTATCAAATTGTGTTGCGGTGGAAACAGACCCACACAAATGCACGTTCAGGTATTTTTTCCCTAAATATATTTCTCTTCTTCCTCTTTCATTCACTCTTACACTACTACTCTCTACAACTTTTATACTTCAACTTTTTTAACAATTTATCTACCTTTTTTCGACAACTTTTTTATTTTGGTAAGTTTTATTTTTATTCTTAATTAATTTTTTTTATTTTGGTAAGTTTTATTTTTATGTTTAAGTTTTATTCTTAATTATTTATTTAATGTTTAATTTTTTTGGTAACTTTGCGGCGAACTGTGCGTCTCACACAAACGCCACTTTTTGCAAGCCTACAGCTTAACTTTTGCGGCGGCTGATTTCCCACGCAAATCCATATTGGCTTTTGTTGTGACCAATATCTGCCTCAGCGTTTTGCGATGGAGTTTTTTGCTACGGCCTTTTTCTGCTCAAAATGCTGTTTGTTTGGGCTTTTTTACCCTTTGCGTGGGAATTTGTCCCACGCAAATTCCATAGTTTTTCCAACTTATAAGTTTCTCGCGCACCCTATTTTTTTTCAAGAATAACCTTAGTTTGTATTATGAAATACTACTGATTTTGTGGATTTTTAGGATTATATATGAAATCTGAAACGTGCTAAGATTTAAACAACATGCTTGCAATGATTTCATGTCTTTGTTACGCCAACAAATTTCCATTATATAAAAAAATATAAAAGTCAATGAGTTTATAATTATATCAAAAATCATTATATAGTTGTTAGTGATATACATTTCAACTAATTTGTCCCAACATATATACTACAATTATCAAGTCCAATGCTTTCATACTTTTCAATTTTAACTCCATCTATGACCTTGTTATGAGAATCAACCTTCTCTTCAGGGTCAAGGTATAAAAATTATCATCTCATATTACCTCGTAGCCCGCCGCCTGTCTTAGTTCATTATAAGCAATCATCCCATACATATCTTTCATCCCATTTTTTTGCATCTTTTCGACAGTATTGTCTCCATAGCATGGAAATGGGAGGAATTGGACAACCATCCTTCAAATATACCATAATAAAATGTTGTCATTCACATGTTCTAGACACACAATTCGGTCTCTATACTAAGGTGCATCATGTAGAGGGAAAAAATTTATGATTACCTTTTCTCGATGAACAGTAGTCTTGAACCAAAGTGGATTTTACAACAATGTCTCTAAGGTTTTGATGATAACATTGTATGAAAGAAAAATTTGGTGCTATAATGTTTGTTCAAGTGTGAAGAACCAGATAATTAAAGTCTAACTTCAAGGTTAAGTTTTTAGTTTTGATACATCATGTTATGAGCACAAGGAAAACTTTATGGTACTAAAGAAAAGCATTGGAAACTACTGAAGACTAGAAGATGATAGAGAAAAAGTCAAAGTTATGATCAAAAAATGTCTTGAAGACTCTAATCAGAACAAGCTCTGATGGATTCAACCTCTAAAGGAAACAAGTTTTGATGATATCAGCAGTCTGGGTGACTCTGACCAGTTTTGTCTTCTTCTTATGGAAGGTCACTTTCAAGCTCTAATAGTATAATTTGTCTTCTTTTAACCATGTGCAGAAACAAACAAAGAAATTCAAAGGAAAAGATAATGTAACACCTCGTTCTATAAGAAACAATGGATTTCTCAAAGTAATATTCAAAAATATTATCCAATAAGGAAAAGTTTTCAAAATCTCGTCAATTTTCTCAATGATGAATTTGGTGAGTTGGCAATCTTCAATTAACGACTCTATTATTTCTCTCCTATATAAGGACCTGAGAAGTTTGAAGAAATTAAGAGATTACGAATTATTACAATTGTGAAAACTCTGTCAAATTCAAAAGCACTAAAACACTTAAAAAAAATCTTACAAACTTAGTATCCTATAATTTCTTAAGTGTCGAAAGTTTCTTGTTCTTAAAGTTAGTTTCCCATTCTTAGAGTTCTGAAAGTGTAAGCATATACTAATCTATTTGTAAACTCTAATTGTATAAGTTCTCTTGTATGAGGTAAGGAAGTCTCTGACTTGTGTGTTGGACCAATTCTAATCTTGTGTTATTATAGTGAAAAAATCCCTTTAAAGTGCAAGGGGGCTAGAAGTAACCTCTAATTGTGGTGTGAATCATGATAAATCTTCTTGTGTTCTCTCTCTCTCTCTCTCCCTCTCTCTCTCTCTCACTCTGATCTCTCTCTAATTATCTTTATACATTGTTTTGTTTAAACTCTTAAAAATATTTTCATAAAAAGTCAATATAATTCAACCCCCACTTTCTTGTGTTTTTCTCACCTTCAAGTATAACCACCACATGCTTGTATCTCTATGCAATGATGAAACTCATACCCGACAGGATCATCCATTTATCCAATGGAGCGGGACCAACACCATCACCGTTCATGGCATGTAAGACCTCTTAGAATCGTTTATCTGACCCAATCAATCGTCGATAACAATCATTATCTTCACCATTAAGTTATCTCAGGAGTTGATGACGGATCATTTGATAATCACCAACATACATATTCCTTACGCCCGCAACTTCACGGAATCAAAATCTATATATACATATTGCTCATTTAACTTATGGTAACAAATTTGAATCACTATTCATAATAGCTTATCAGAAAAAATGACATACTATCAAGTTACAACTTACAATCACTTCTACAGTCACTTCATACCAAATAAAACTTACAATCCTTTCTACAACAAGGCATAATAAATCAGATTTTAACTTCTAATTTGTGGATCTTCAAGAAATAACACTTGGAGAAGCTACATTTGCCAATGATCTTGCATAACCTGCACTTTATTTCATCAATATTTGTAATCAACACATAATGATCAATATATATATATATATAAAAGCAAAAATGCACTCAAATCACTCATCGTATTGTTAACCAGCGTTATTCATTAATGAAGTTATCTACAACAATAGCAGGTGCACCAAAGCTATTACCAACATCAACAAAAGTGGAAAGTCCACCGGTTGTCAAGCCTTGTCAATAAGCTAATAAAATAATCTTACAAGCTCGTGAGAAAGAACTATTACCAACAAGATGAAAGATGTGTGGTTCAATGAGTTGATGATATGTTACACCGAGCGAGAGATATTTAAGTCACTTGATGATGTTGATATTATTCGAACATTAAGCGCAAAGAGGTCTAGGAAAGGGCATTTACCTCCTAATTTTATTTAGCACACTATTGACAGGTTATGTTTCATCTCTCTTATTTCAAATTCTACTTTTGTAGCCAAAATGACGAGCCTCTTTGACATAATGAATATATCTCTCTTACGTTTTACTAACCGAAAAGATCTACCAATATTTACTCTTTTGTGCTGACTAACACGAAAAGACTGTATCGCAGTTTATCAATAAAAGAACAGATTTTACCACGCGGTAAGTGGACTATTGTTGTTTAGTGAAAGATAATGACAGTGTTCTCGTTGTTGTTTGTTGTTTGAATGGCTTTTTATGACAGATTCCTATATAGTACTCCCTCCGTTCAATATTAGATGACCTTATTTGACAATGTGCATTATTTACCTAACATACTTTGACAATATTTTTATATTAATATACAGAGATAAATAACATCATATGAGATGTTGTTGGATTCGTCTCGATAAATATTTTCAAAATACTAAATTTTCATAATTTTTACTAATAGATAATTAATAAAATTAAAAAATATATATACATTGGTATATGTGACAGAGTCAACTGTGTCACTTAATATGAGACAGAGGAAGTATAAGTTTTAGTTATGTGAAATGGTTTGAAATTTGCAATATACGTGTCTTTTTTGAATTTTACAATGAAATTAGATGTTTTTAACGTGATTATGACGCCATGTCAAACCGATTATTGAAGATTGTATTAATTTTAATATCTGATTTCATAGTTTAAGTTTTTCGAATATTAGGCGTAACGTAAATCAAGTTGTCCATTATTTAGCTAAATATTCTATTCTTAATTCGGATTTTATATAGATTGAAGAGACTTCACATTTTTTGTCGTCTTATTTTTAATTTATGGAAAATGCTAACCAGTGTCCCCAAACACTGATTAAGGGTATTAAATTAAAAAAGGAAATTATACAGTAATTATTGCATTGAAAACTGTGTAGTTAATAATAAAAAAGTCAAAAATGTTTCCTTTTTATGGCAATAATTTCTTTTTTTGACATCCTTAACCAATGTCCTAAGGACACCGGTTAACGTGACCCTTAATTTATTGTTAGACTTTTGTTAATAAAATTCTATTTAATGTAAAAAAATTGCTAAATATGACTTTATGTAATTCAAATTCATATGAATTGAAGAGACTTTATCTTAAATTTATTACTAGATTTTTGTTGACAAAATCATATTTAAAGTAAGAGAATATATAAATTGTAGCATGTGGTTTAGGCATGGCAACAAAACTCGTGCTCATGGGTACCCGTCCAAACCAACTTCGATTTGCCGGGTTTTCCTCGATTTGATTGGGTTTGGGTTTTCCCCGATTTCATAATACGGGTACGGGACGGGTAAAAGAGATATATGTACCCACCCCGAACCCATACCCAAACCCTACCCAAATGTAGAAAGGTCATGATTTTGTTTTTGTTGAGGGGGTTGATAATGATATGTCATGTTATTTGGTTTGATAACTATCATGATATAAGAGCTTTCATTGATGATTAAAGGAGCAACTGAATTATTCGATAAGGAAATGTTAAAATGAGCGCAAATTCTTGGATAATGTTACAATATTACCAATGAAGCTTAAAAGAACTCTTTTTTCATTAAAAGAAATTTGATTCATTGCGAGGACGGGGATGGAGAGGGAATACCCAAACCCATTCGGGACGGGGATGAGATTCAATTTCTCATTGCCGTTGGGTATGGGTAGGGGAGATATTCTTCCATCAACTCTCACCCAACACATTATTCTTACACCCAACCAATAAAAATATGACACGTGTTATTAACTTTAAAAAAGTGTGATTTTTTTTTTTTGGTCAGGAAAAAAAGTGTGATTTTAATTAAGGAAATGAAAACATAAATGGTGGTGGGTGGTTCTTGTCGATTAAAGAAAGTGGAAAAAAGGAGAGAGAAATATTAAAATAATGAGAAAAAATTATGCTATTAATTCTTTTTATTATTTTAATGAGGTATTTGATTTTAATTGGTTGGGTGTAAGAATGATGTGTTGGGTAAGAGTTCACGTAAGAATTTCTCATGGGAAGGGTAACATGTAAGTATATTGGAGTAGGAAATGGGGATGGGGATGGCAAAACCGGTCTCCACCCCGCCTCATTGTCATGTTTAATGTGATTGTTTATGGGGGGATTAAAGCAAGTGAATGTGACTTTTGCATTACATCAAGTTTAAATAAGATCAATATTTTTTGGAGGTTTCACATCCCATCCATGCTAGTGTTCTTAGACAAAGCTATGTTCCTTGAACGCTATGGTCTTATCTACCTTAAATGGAAATATAATCCACTTTCCCTAGTTTTTTATTTATAAAAGTATATGATCAATATTTTTAGTCAAAAGAATAAAATGAATATTAATCGATTTTTATTTTTTTTAGGAAATCAATATTTAATCGATGACTTATAAATATCATTGTAATTTTTGTTATTGTTGTATTGTGGAAAATTAATAAGTAGGAAACTAACATGGGAACATGACACTTAGGGCTTGGCCAGAGTTGGCCTTATGGTCTTTGTAGAAAAAAAGAACAATTTTTTGTTGGTATATACCTATGAAGCCTGGATACGTAGTACGGATACGGGTACGCGGATACGCAAGATTTTCAAAATTAGGATACGATACGGCTAAGATACGTTAACAAATATTTATACTAAAATTTATATGCATGTAAAATACTTAAAAAAAACATTGATTACTCTTCAATATTGTATAACTGTAAAAGTCACAATTTAAAAAAATAATACATGTGATAAAAATAAAAAATGTAAAGTTTTCATATAAATCATATTCTATTTTCATTCATATGTTAGGTTATTTCAACTCTCTCGTTACTTTCATCCACCAAAAACATAATTTTTAATTGGTTATCGAAAAACAATTATAGTGATTCATATTTTAAATTGAATCATATACATCTCCATTGAATTTTCACAACACGGTCTCATTTTTTTTACACTTCATATTTTTCCAGGATACGTCTCTGTGAAATATCTTATAAGTATATGTGTGTATCTGTCGAGCATCTTATAAATATCCGATAAAATATATATTTAAAATTAAAATAGTAATTCTGACACTCTGTGGGTATGTATTCGAGAGTATCAACGGAGTATCGGTATCCAATACGTATCCGATACGGGTACGTCTTCATTTTGGAGTATCCAGACTTCATAGGTATGTACGCACTATTTAATGCGGAGACTTGTGAAAGGCATGCATATATATTTTTTTGGGTTGCAAAGGGATGTATATTAAAAAACCTCTTTATTTTATCATTTTTAATTATTTCCACCATATTCTTCTCTCGATAGATATTTACACTTCACCTTACAGAAGTTGAATTGATTTGATTGTTTTATAAAATAAGTGAAATGTTCAGTTGTGCTCTTAAGGCACATGTTAATATACCAAAGATAGGAATTATGTGTTGAAAATTATGTCAATTTATTTTTCACAAGATTAAAATTTAATGTTTTTTTAATAAATATTTGTTCTTTATAGAAACCTTAACATGTGTTCTAGTAGCATGGCCCATAAAATAATATCAATGATTCAATTTCAATATCTCATTTCATAATGATAATACTATATGGTAAAGGTAGTAAATGGTAAAGGATGTGATAGGTAAAAATCATTTATTGGTATTATAAAATGACTTATAATAATCCCCGTGAGTTTAACTCAGTTGGTAGGGATATTGCATATTATATGCATGGGTCAGGGTTCGAACCCCGAACACTCCACTTCTCCACAATTAAATTGTGTGAGCTCTAGCCACTATATCACTTGACAAAAAAAAATGACTTATAATAAAAACAGTTTTTTTTTCTTTTCAAAATGACTTATAATATAACAGAGCTTTTAACTCCAAATGTAATTTTTACAGTTAAAATTATTGTTCAACTCAATTTAACGTGAATATTCACATTCAACTCAGTGTTAACTAAAAATAATTTTGTCGTGGTATTCGTAAGTGCTAAATTATACTTGTTTTAGCGATCATTCTAACATGTGTGTCAAGGGCACATGATAAGATTCCATAAGTGGTAAGTGTTTATTAAAAAAATTAATCTTCAGAAATCTGTTAAATAAATTGACACAATTTTTGATACATAATTGTCATCTTTAATACCTTTCTTTAAAAAAAATGCATCTTTAATACCTATGTGCCCTAACATTTTCCTTGTTTTAGATATGATCCAAAAAAGTCATGGTGGTTCGGTTCACCTAAATTTTCTAGAACACAAATTTCATTATTAGGGTAAGAAAGTCATAAAACCAGCCCGCCCATAATTTTAAAAGAACTGACCGAAGAAAAGGCGGTAAGAAACTTATTGAAAGTAGCAATTTTACGATGTTAACAATTGTTTTTGGGGAATTCTTTAACGAAACCAAATTTAGAAAATATTCTTTAATGTCAAATGTTACAAATTTCAATGCATTAATTACACTGAAAAACTTATGTTCTTAAAGAGTTTCCTAGAGACACTCGTTAACATCTCCTTTATATAATAACTTACTTTGACTTATTTTAAAATTAATGAATATCATGCAAATATCCAATTTTCATGTAAGATTTTGTTCGTGTTGTCTCAATGAATATCATGCAAATTTCAAATTTTCATAATTTTTTGGTATTGAAATATAAAGATATTGGTGGTCAAAGTTATGTATTAACTTGTGAGCAGCTGTTGACTAAGGTTGACTACGATATGTATTTCGAAATGTGTGAAGTAAATGACAATGTAGTTATAATGTTAGTAATTTCTGCAACAGTTTATTGTTGATGCAGCTAGTTTACAGTAAATGCTCAATTCATTCATTGCATCTTTCTACTCTACTGGAGTAGTTTTATTGAGGCACATGCATGCAGTTGAGCTCAAAAATACAAGTGCAAAAACCTTGGTAAGGAGTAAACGCAACTATCTTAAGTACCAATATATAAATGCTCTCACAAATGCATTATATACACACTGTTCTCCACTTTCACACAGTAAGAAGTACTAGTACTCCATAGTTATGGTGGCAGAAAAATATTAAACCGTGGCTTTTCAACGCAAATGCAGAACAAGAACACAGCCATAAAGGGTCAACAGGTAGTAGTTACTAGTAGTAAATATCTTCAGAGTACAATCCCTTGAAGTATCTTCAATTCACAGGCTTTAATTGATGAGAAACCAACCATTAATTTTATCATTGGGTACTAGATTTAAATACAGATCTAGTAGTAACTTATTTTAACTCATTCACAATTTGTATCCCTATTATAACATTTAGGATTTTTATCCTTTAGTTTTTAAAATGTGTGACAATTTCCTTTCAAAATAAATATGTGACAATTTCAGAACAAAAAATAAATGTGTGACAATTTCGTTCTATTTATTTAGAGTTTTGGATTGTATTTGAGTCACAAGATTGTGTTGGGTTTGGTCAAGTTCATCGCCCAAGTCAATCATATTTCATCTGGTTGATTTTGGGTTAAAAACATAAATTTTTCCATGAGATCCAAACTGTCTAATCAATCTAATTTGGTGAAGACTCGGTCTCTAGGGCATATATTAATATTTTTTTGTTAAAGACAATTAAACACAGTAAACAAATATGTTCCTTTTTCCTCTTTTTTTATTTTTTATCTCTCAAACAAAAACATATGTTCTTTTTTTCTACGAAGACCATAAGGCCAACTTGCCAAGCCAAAGTGTTTTGTTCCCATGTTGGTTTCCTACTTGTTGTTAATTTTCCACAAAACTAACAAATAAAAAAAAAGACCGGATTCTATCAGCCAAAATGCAAGTATTGTAACATTTGAAAATTATTAGGTTTTCTTGCTTGACTTTGCTATAACCAGCACGAATTGTTTTTCCTTCTATCATAATTAAATAAGTGATTTCACATATTTTTTGTTTTCTTTCGTTTGTTTTTGTGATTTCTTCGTCTCTGAACGACTTTGTTTGTTTTGATTTCCCGTCTTTGTGCGGTGTGTTTTTGATTTCCCGTCTTAGTGCGGTGTTTATTTGATTTAGGTTGAAAGATTAGCTTTGAGCAAGTGCAGATCCGATCAATGACAATGATTTTGTCGTCGTCAACGTTGCAGTTCCAGAGACATGAGTATTCCGGAGTTATAAATATAATCATATTAGTCATATTTGTAGGCATAGGTACTTTACCGTTTTATGCTATTAGCATGAATGATGTGAGTTTGTTCACAGATTCACCCTTTTTGTTTTTAGCAAATTTAGATTTGTATAGTATCGATGTACTCAATCAATTTGAATGAATGAATATCGTTTAGTTTTGTCAAAAAAAAAATCTATAATTCATCCTCTTACCTTTGCATTTTGTTGTATCATGTTTTCTTTCTTTACTATTCAAAAATCTTCTTTAGTCTCATCATATGATTTTTTAAATTTCTTGATTATATTATTCATAAAGAAAATTTGTTTTTTCTTTATTAAGTTATACTCTTAAATTTGGTCCCCCTAAGTTAAATTTTGTCCCTGATCACAAGGCCGAATGCAAGATCAACAGGCTCATTACTATTAAAATCGGAGGGTTGGCATAATATAAAATAGTCAAATATTTAGATTTCCAAAGTATTAATTACATGCATTTTCATAAATATTTAATGTTTATTAAAAATGCCACGGGGGCACTCGTTAATATTTTCCAATAAATCTTTCAAAAAACATTTCCCAATAAAATAAAATGTAGTGATCACTATACATACGAGATAACAGTGAGCAATAGTATCTTCTTATTCCATCCTAATTATTACCTGAGCACTTTCCATCCAATTTTTTTGAAGATTTTCACACACAAACGCAAAACACAAGAACAATGGACGTAGCCATGCTTTCCCATTCCATCTCCAACATCCTACAATGTACAAGCTCCCTAACACCCCTACCAAGTCTTTTATCAGGAATTGACATCAAGCAGCTTGAAAACAATCTCAAACATATCAATGAGAAAGTCCATGAACACAGCCACTCCGACTGGCTTCAAAAGGTTAAAGATGTAGTCATCGATTTGAACGATTTGATGGAGGATCTTCGTTACAAGGAGAGTATCACTGACTCATCAAAATCGCTTCTCAAAACGGGCTTAAACATAATAAATCGTTACCAATTCAAGAAAGCCATTGTCCAAGTCAACAAAGCTACCGAGGAACTCGAACTCCTGCTGAATGAAGAAAAAGCAGTTATTAGTAATACTAATGAGAAAAGAAAGTTGGCATATAAAGATTTTGAGAAAAGTACTGAGCGTGTAGCTGTTGGCAGAGAAAGAGAGAAGAAGGAGATTATAGCTCAACTGCTGAAGATGAACAAGGCTGATGCTGCTGTTCCTGTTGTAGTTGCTATTGTTGGTGTTCCTGGAATTGGCAAAACAAAACTTGCTCGTCTCGTTTGTGAGGATGAGCAAGTTAAATCAAATTCTGGGTTCCAACCAATTTGGATCAGTGGTCTTCATCACAGATTTGATGTTGAAACCATAGTAAAATGCGTTACTGATCAGTCTGATCGTAAGAAACGCATCTTACTTGTTATAGATGATTTGCGAATTGAGATTAAGAATGATGATCTCAAGAAGTTGCAGAAGAAATTAATGGAGGCTGCTGGCGGAAGGACTGATACCGCGATACTTGTTACAACAACACGAAGCAACCATGTTGCCAACAACATTGCTGCTAGACATGTTTTGAAGTTGCAGGGGCTTAATCAAGAGGAATCTTGGTCATTGTTTCGAAAGATTCATGGACCAATTACTTCAACCAAAAATGAACAAAGCACCACTGAACCCAAACCTGAACCTGAACGTAAGATCATGGAGGGTTGTGGTGGAGTTCCTCTTTTGATTGTGATCGTAGCGACGGTAATGAAGAAGCAAAGTGGTGGTGGTGGTCGTGGTGACAACTGGATTCCGAAAGCATTGGAAATGCTTAAGTTTATCTATTATGACAACCTTCCCACTTATCAGAAGTTATGCTTTGCATATTGTTCATTGTTTCCAGAAGATTATTTGATTGATGCCGAAAGATTAATTCAACTCTGGACTGCTGAGGGGTTTCTTATCAATCCAGAACAACAATTTGGTCAAGCTTGTTTCGAAGACTTTGCTCCTTTGGTTTTCCATCAAGCGGAAGAAGAAAGTGACTACCTTCGGTACTGCGGTGTTGTGAGGAACAACATGAACAACTGCTTGTATAGAATGAATCCGTTGATGCATAAACTCGCAAGGCAAGAAATCGTTGGTAACGAAAACATCACCGTGGATGTGATGGGGGAAAGGGTTCAAGATGGAATGCTGCGGGTTTCGTTCGATTTTGCTTTAGATCTTTCATGTGAGATCCCTGATTTGGTGTTTCAGAAAGCAAAGAAACTAAGGACCATTCTTTTGCCATACAACATTAACAACCCTCGGCTTCCGCACGAGGTAAAGCTGACAACATCAACTTGTGATAAGATCTTTGACACCTTCAAGTGCTCGCTACGCGTGTTGGATCTACATGATTTGGGGATCAAGATGGTTCCGAGCTCTATTGAGGATGTGAAGTACTTGAGGTATCTAGATCTTTCCCATAACAACATAGAGAAGCTTCCTAGTTGCATAACAAATCTTATCCACTTGCATACGTTGAAACTGTCTCAATGTCATGTCCTCAAAGAATTGCCAAAAGACATGGATGATTTGAGTAGCCTCAACCATCTTGACTTAGAGGGATGCTTGGATCTAACTCAAATCCCAAGTGGGATAAATAAGCTCACTTCTTTGCAAACATTGTCACTTTTCGTAGCCAGCAAGAAACAAGTCACGGGAGGACTAAGATCACTCACAGATCTTAACAATCTGAGAGGCCACTTGGAAATTTCTCATCTTGAGCAAGTCAAGTTCTCTCCATCAAAGGAAGCTGCTAAAGATGATTTTTTGAAAAATAAGCAACACCTCGAGTTCTTGACTCTAAGATGGGATCATGACGAGGAGGAAGAAAGCAATGTCGACATAGATAATAAATTTATCGATTGTCTCGAGCCACATCAGAATCTGAAAGAGCTATTAGTTGTCGGGTACCATGGCCACATGTTGTCTAATTGGCTCGCTTCACTTCAATTCCTTGGTAAATTTACCTTGAACGACTGTCCCAGTTGCGAATTTCTCCCACCAATGGATCAGCTTCCACGTCTCAAGGTTCTCCAACTTCGGAGATTGGACTCTTTGATATTCATTGCAAAGAACAATCACACTAATACACCAAAATTCTTTCCATCCTTGAAGGAACTTGCAATCTCAGATTGTCCTAATCTAAAAAGTTGGTGGGAAAAAGACATATGGGAAAATGATAGACCATCTTTCAGTTGCATTTCAAAGCTAAATATCCAATATTGTCCTCAGTTAGCTTGCATGCCGCTATATCCCGGTCTTGATGATGAGCTCGTTGTGGTGGAGTCGAGCGTAACATCAATGAAGGATACAATGAAGTACACTGCTCCTGAAATCAAAACTTCTAATTCACAATTGAAACCCTTCTCCAAATTGAAGTCCATGGTAGTTGAGCGCATCGACCATTCTCCACCAGAAAGATGGCTCAAAAACTTCATTTCTCTTGAGGAACTTCACATTAGAGATTGTTTCAAGTTAGCGTCTCTACCACAAGGTTTCCGGTCTTTGAGTTCACTCCAAACACTCACTATTGAAAGATGTCAAGAACTTGATCTTGACAAATATCCAAATGAGTGGGAGGGTCTGAAAAACCTATGTTCTCTTACATTAAGGAGTATTCCAAAACTCAAGTCCCTTCCATGGGGAGTTGAAAACGTGAAAACTTTGAAAGACTTGAGGATTTATGATTGTCATGGTTTAACTTCTTTACCAGAAAGTACAGGTAACCTCACTTCACTTGAAAGACTGGTTCTTTCTGAATGCAGAAATTTAGATTCTCTTCCCAAAGGAATAGAAATGCTACAGTCTCTAAATACTTTGATTATTATGGATTGCCCTTTGTTATTGCCAAGGTGTCAACCAGACACAGGTGATGATTGGCCACAAATTGCTCATATCAAAAACAAACTGGTGAAGGAAACTCCTCAAGACTTAATGGATCACTTGTGATCAAGATTTGAATTCTACTTTAATTGATTCTTTTTTCATGATTTATTTCTTGTAATGTTGAAGTTATTTATTAGTGTTGATTTTCAGACAAAATGTAGTATCTCTTTCATTAGTTATTTCTTGTGATGAAAACTTGAATTCTATTTTTATTGATTCTACTTTTGTTGTCGAGTCTTTTTGAGTGTGAGTGTAGTATCACTTTGTATAAATTCCCAAAATGTCAGTATAATACTTCTTGTACTTTTATCCATTTTCTATAAATATAATTTGCCGTTAAAAAAAAAGAATTTAGACATATCAAAAAAGAATTAACACAAGCACAGAACTAATGCAGGAAGAAATCCTCCACCATTGTTTGACAAAACAAAATTATGAATCACAATAACTCCTCTATAAATGATGATCCGGCCTGCCTCTTTGATATATCGCACCAGAAACTTACTAAAAACCAATCTGGGCAATAGATAAGATCAGCTAAACTGCAATTTAAATCGCAAAAACTATGATTTAAAACACAAACATGAAAAGTGATGATGAAGTTAATGGAGATAGAGTTGAAGATAAGTATGATTAAAAAAAAGAATTTAAAACTGGTTTTAGATTCTTTATTTTAGATTTTTATTTTTGTAAAAATTGTAACATACTTTTTTTTAAGGGTGTTAGAAACAGATTAAACTTTCAAAAGTGATTATTTTAATAAACGAAAGGGATTTTTTAAGAAAAATATGTAACAAACATATGCCCTTAATCGGTACATAAAATTATATACTCTTTTTGTCCCAAATTATATGTCATTCTAGCTAAAAAAAATAAATAAATTCTCCCAAACTATATATGTCATTTTGTGATATCAATAAAATTTTGCACTATTTTTCAAATTTTGTCCCATTATTATCCTAGTTCATCCACTCTATTTAGTGTGAGAGTAGTATACAACAAGTATAGTTCCTACCTATAAAAAAACCATAAAAATTTATAGGTGTTCATGAGGAAATTAAATAAGAAATTCCAACTTGAGGTATAAAAGCTTATTTTAAGTCATTAGAGAAACTGTTTATGCTTTATTTATGATATTCTGAGACAAAACAAAAAAAGAAAAGAAAGAGAGTTTCCTCCATGATTCTTGTAAACCATTTATGTCTGGATTTATCCATTCTTAACACTTTTTTTTCCCTGTCTAGATGGATTCAGAGGGATGTGGTTCTTAAGAAATCAGCGAGCTAAGAGATGTGGTTGAGTTAAGAGAATAAACGAGTTAATGCGTGGTTGTCTTAAGAGAATAAACGAGTTAAAAGTCATGTTGTAGAACCAATAGATTAAATGAGTTATAGTGTTAAAAGTCTAGGTTTCAAATCCTGGCAAAGGAGACAAATATTAACATAACAACAAACATATACCCCCTCCTTATGATGAGAAGCTATAAGCTTTAATATAAGCTACTTGAATTAGCTTATCAAAAACCGATATAAGTTATACTCTCGTCAGAAAGTGACAGTTTCCAAATTGGTCTCTTTTTTAATCAAATGAGCTAATAAGACATAAACTATAAGTTAAAAAACAAGTCTTACCAAACATACTCTTTATAAGCTAAAATTATATTAAAGAGATTATTTTAGCACAAGTACTAAGAATAAAAAATAAGAGGTACAATCAAAGTATTACAGGTAATGAAAGAAAAAAGAAAAAATATACAAAGAGTGGATGGATTAATCAAAGACAGCATAAAGGATTAGACCACCAAACTTGAATTATCACAAGGTCTAAAATAAGAGATGAAGATGAATCTTTTCAGTCAAAAAGTCTATCGTTGCACTCTTTCCAAATATTCCGAAAACATGCCAACCAAATGGCATTGAAGCATTCACGAAACAAACAATAACATGCACCAATGCAAGTGTTCCCGTAAACAAGACAAGAAAAGAGTGTTCAATTGATAAATTGATAAATAAATAACATAACAAAAATGAAACAGTTATTTCTCTACTAACACAGGCTTGGTATTTAAACGAGCGATTACATCTTATAGTAACGAGCAGCACAGCGTAACAAATTGTTTAACATAACATCAAAATTGCAGTAGATATATAAGAATCTATAACTGCCAATGAAGTTTATCAACTTACCATGATCTATTTAGGAAAGAGAACCTACAGATTTGATGAAAATTCTCCAGATTCTGCCATATCCGCATTCCATTACACGCCTTTGTGAGAAAACAAAACAAGATTATATTTATCTCTTTCTCTTCTTATTTCCAGCAGCAGAACCCTTACTGAATCCGCCAAAATCATTAGTCGTGTCAGCTGTATTCTGC
>Ga0315915_1002536_pt1 | contig 23086 bp, 11 predicted proteins | sample MpolbnodulesMG_FD_207738 | JGI IMG/M metagenome (GOLD analysis project Ga0315915, IMG submission 207738) | Medicago polymorpha root nodule microbial communities from Los Angeles, California, United States - branched nodules | ecosystem: Host-associated > Plants > Roots > Nodule | place: USA...
TTGTTGGAAAGAGGAAAATTCTAATTCAAAATGGACAGCTAGAAAGTCACCAAGTATTGAGAGAGAAATTATTTTTAATACCGCATTAAATGTACATGTGAGACTTCTTAAGGAAGGTAGGTTAAGATGTTTAGGAGGGAAATTTAGCTTATGATTAGGGTTAAGCAAAAACTTAACCTTATAAGCTTTTATAATAAGAAGATTACCAGATGCATTTATTATTATTTTTTCTAAAAATACATTTAATTAATACTATTGACTTATTTTGAAATATGAAAAGTCAAATTTAATACACATACAAACAAAAGACAATTTAATAATACTAACACATAAAATAAACACATTAATTATATTATTATGTTACAACTTTTCTCTATGTGAAAAATGCAAATAATGCTTATATACGGTGACAAAAGGAGTAAAATATACAAGGAGTAACTACGTAACGATAAATCCCACAAGGAGCGTGACAAACACCAACATTCCAAATCATAAAATCTCTTCAACTTCTTAACCGCGCGTATATCCACGCTCCAACTTCTCGCGTGGTTCCAAGATTCCCATCTTTATCACAAACAACTTTATTTGAAACAAAGGATGTTACTTTCCTCCTTCTCATGTTACTTTTTCACAGTAGAAATAAATAAATAAAAAGTAGTCACTTTTGTTTGTGTTCACTTTTTCTTTTTCTTTTCCGTTTCAGCTTCCCACTCTACTCTCTCACAGTAGCTTCACAAACCCATTTCACAAAGTGGTAAAAATGGCAGAGGGAAGAGGTTCTACTCTTGTGCATCTTTTAGTGATTGTTTTTTGCTTAGTTGCATTTGGTTTTGCTGTTGCTGCTGAGAGAAGAAGAAGTGTTGTAAGTTACTATTGTCTCTCTCTCTCTCCATTCTTTATTTTTATTATGATTTTATATTTTTAAAGAGATCTATGCTAGTGATTGTGTCTGTTTAAGTTTGGGTTTGTAGATCATTTAAGAAGCTAAATGGCAGGTTTATTAGGTTTTGTGAACTTTGTTCTTGAAATGATACTAGTAAATTAGTTATTTTACACTAATTAATTGAGGGGAATTTTTTTTTTAACAAGCTAAATTAGGCCATCCGAATTGACACGGGGAAGAATTGAACCTGAGACCTTGAGGAGGAGAACACTCTCAGGTCCCAAGCCAATGCCACCGTTGAGGGGAAACTGTAAGTGAAAGCAAAAAATAATTTCACCAAATTAACCTTATCATCCATTGATGTGTTCATTGTTATTTTAAATGCAAGATGAAGGTAAATTACTTGAGATGATGATGATGGGATTAATATTAATAAAAGTTCATAATTGAAAGAAAAAAAATTAAAACTACAAATGACACTTATGTCAGTTGGTGGGAACTTATTTTCCTTTAAAATGTGACACTTATAATGAAACGGAGTGTGTCGTGGAAACTTTTGCTACTTGTTTGGAAGGAGCATAGGTGATGTGGACTATTTTTGGAGGAATTAGAATTACAAGTCGGAGTTTTGTTAACTTGTTTCGGAAATCACATTAGACTGGGGGTGAATTTCCTAAACTTCGACTTAAACTGAAAACTCCGACTGTGGGAAATCAGCATTAATTCTTAAACTAAAAACACAATGTCATATGTATTATATATAAATTCATTGAAAGTAAAATACAATCAAGTTCAAACAAAAACAAACTAAAAGAGAAAAGATTCTCTAGAAGTGGGTAGAATATTTGTGATGATGAAATTATGCTGGCTAGTTACTCATTTTAACCCTTGAGTTTTCTTTGAGCCAATTGAATTCCTCTTTTTAATTGAAGATAACTTAACCATGCTGTCAATTTCCTTCTTCCTAGAACCCTCAATATCTCATTTTTATCGAAATATCTAATAGGATATTAAGTAAAAGTCAAAAGTTTAAAAGTACGTAAAATATAAAATAATATAAAATATTTGAAAAATTTGTAGGATGTGTGATTGAAGTTTTAAAAATGGGGGTGATTTGACTTTTAAATGGAATATGATGCTTTGGTTACTTAAATTTGTGTGGAAGAAGGTTTGGAACAATTTTTTCAGTTCAATTTCTGAACATTTGTAGAACAAAACGATGATTTGAGTGTTTGAAGTAGCAAGAATGGAATATATTAGAAATAAAAAAAATGAGGGGTTAAATTTGCTCAATAAATTATCGAGGAAGCCATAGTAGAGGAAATCAGCGTGTAGGGAACCAAATAACAAGTATGAGAGGGGAGAAAATAGATTCAGAATAAAGGGCATAATAGAATAAGAGAGAAAGAAATTAGTGATAAAAATAAAACAAAAAAACAGAAAACTGAGAATATCTTGTTCAGTGGAAAAAGGAGGTATTTGGAATAGTGAGGTGAGATGGGGGGTTAACTGAAAATATAATATGAAGGACAGTTTTTGTTTGATGGTTTAGAAATTAGTGTTATATGCATTAGGTTTTCACAAGTTATGTAGTGAAATAGGTCGAGTCTATTGTACTGTCTTTTCTACTTTTTGACTCGTGCCAGAACCACTATGTGCGCAAAGTGGAAGTGATTACCATATCCTTGAAATGGTGTTGCTAGAGTTCGGCTACAGTGATGCCAGGGTAGCAATTAGCCAGTCGACTATACTGCTTTCATACCACGTTGTCTCTGTGCTTTGTAAACCCTGTGTTGCCATTTCCCCCTTGCATGCGCAAGTGAATGCAAATATGCGATTGCTGAAGTCTCTTGTTTTCTTTCGGTGTTGCATGGTATTGAAAGAATACCTTCAAGCAACGGTACAACATACTGGGATTGGTGCTAGAATACATAGAGCATTGGACTGCATGTCATTTGTCCGGCACAGTAGCCTATCATTTCTTGTGACACCTATACCTTTTTTCTTTGAAATAACCTTCATTTATCTTTTCTTTTTTTTGGGTACTCTTTACCTTCTACTTGTAAAGAGGACCTATTTAAGCACCAGAAAGAAGGGATGAGTAGATGGAGGATAGCTCAATAGTTAGAGGTAGAGAGAACAGCCATAGGTCAAACCACTGGGAGAGTTCTAGACATTTGGACATAACCTATGACCTCTTGGTCACACGACACGAATTCTAATTGTGTGTCAAAGCTCCGCTTTTGTATGATTATTACTCATGTAATATTTTTCTTTTCGTGAAAATAACACAGGGAATGAGGTGATTACTATTGTGTGTTCAAAGTTTATTGTGTTAAATGATGAACTCAATGAAGAGTTTACATATGCATATTTTCTGGTGGTTTCCGTTCATATATGTGATACGACCAGAAAATATTTTTTATATTGAACTATAAATTCTCTCACAACAGAGAATAAACTCTCAATTCCCTATGATACTGGAAGCAAAATCTGTATGCGACCAAGAAACAAAAATGGAATAGATCCATGCTCCTTATAGAACGATCACGGACACTCCTCAGATTAGACATGTCCCATTGCCGGACACATGTCGTGTCTGACACCGACACCGACACATATAATTACACTGAATTGTGTGATTTTCTCAAATTATTAGCGGTATCCATCCTTCATAGGATATAGAAATGATAATCCTGGATGAGAAGGAACCTGATTCACTACCTTGACAGACCTTCATTGTTTTTCAGAACTTCACTGACACCTCCTTGAATATGTTACACCCTCTGGTATACTCAGTCTCCCTCCTCACATTTCCAAATATTTCCCTCCAATCCCCCTATGCCACCGTCCTTTGTATTATGTATGTTTTCTCTCTTCCCCTTCTACTAATTCTTTTACATGAAGGCCTCGATGGCTTTCAAGCCTGTTTTTCTCTTTCACTTCCCTCTCATATTCTTTTGTCCCTTTTACTCCATTGCCTTGTTAACTGGGCCTGTCAATTTTATTTTCGTAGGGAAACTATGTCAAAAAGAAACATAGCAGGAAGATGAGTAGATTGATTGTGTTGTTTAAGGTATTTTGTGAGGGCATGGAGTAAAACTAGAATTAGGCATGGATTTTGTCTGATATGTGTATGCTTTAATGTTTCATAGGCTATGAAGTATGAATGTTTCTTCATATTTTACATTAATTTGGCCTCCTCTCTTCGCTATTGCTTCACAGGGAACCATCCACACAACTCCAGGAACAAATGAAACATACTGCGTTTACAGTTCAGATGTTGCAACTGGTTATGGAGTGGGTGCTTTCCTATTTCTTCTTTCAGGTGAATCACTGCTTATGGGTGTGACAAAATGCATGTGCTTTGGGAGGCCTTTAACCCCTGGGGGAAATCGAGCTTGGTCCATTATATATTTTCTTTCTTCTTGGTAAGAATTCTGAGTTCATTATTTTACTAATTTTATTTCATCTGAGCACGCTGATACGGTGTTATTAAACTTGTTAAAACTATTGTGTTAAAAGTGGCATGTTCTTATAATGTCCAGTGAAAAATTATTGGAAATTTCATTTTCTGCATCATCGTGTCTTGATTTGTTTGGTTGATTGGTTTAAGTATGTGGTGCTTTCAATATAGTCCTTTAATGTAGCAAAATAATAAAAATATCCCCAAGCGTGTCTTACTAATTTCAGGGATCAAACTGGCTAATAGAGATACATTCGAGAGCCAAACTAACGAACAACAGACACATTAGAGGACCAAGTTGACTAACAAAGAACATATTTATGGATGTTTATCTTAGTTTTAATACATTTAGTGACTATAGTGACAATGCCTCACACAATTTACGGATAAAATGAGTTTTTATTTGTTTATTTATACACAACACAACCCCTCACTCATTTTGGCTATAGATTTGGTTAGAATAATCAAATAGGAATCATTGTTTCATTCCACTGTGTGTTTTTTGTTTTTATTCATGCAAAGCTTCTTGGTTTTTCGAAAATGCCGCTCATGAAACATCGAATTTATTGTGATCTATGACGTATTCATTCTCTTCACTAGTGAATCATTTTGGTTTCAGTTGCTAATTTTTTTCCCTTTTCTCCAGGGCCACTTTTCTGGTTGCAGAATCATGCTTAATAGCCGGTGCAAAAAAGAATGCCTATCACACCAAATACCGGGGAATTATTTATGCTCAAAACTTCTCTTGTGAAAGTTTGAGGAAAGGTATCTTCATTACCGGAGCAATTTTCATCGTTGTAACCATGGTTCTCAATGTATACTACTACATGTACTTCACAAAGGCAACCACTACTCCACTTTCTCAGAAGACCAATCGGGTTAGTTCCACCATCGGAATGACTGGACATGCATGATGGACCTTGGATGAATATGAAAGGGTAACAATTTTGAGTCTTCGGTTCAATGAATGTCTCCATGATTTTTACTACTTGGTAAAACAGTGGTTTTGACTTTGTTTTTGCTTAGTTAACTAGTGTTCATAATGTTCTGGTGGATTTTACTGCTCAAAAGCAAGTTATTCCATTAATATCGAAGTTTAGGTGAAGGGGATATATGTAATCAGGTTTCAGTTAAACTTTATATTGAAAGTGTGTAAAATATTTTGAGGCTATTGCTATATTGTTATCAAATCTGACAAATGCTCGTGAAGATTCAAGATAACAATTAATTAACAAGCTATTCTACATTTCTGCTCGACAAAGGGAAGTTTTTTTCTTTCTCCTACACAATACACCATGTAAGGTGTATCATGTCTTGGTTTAAACTTGATGGGAAGACATTTGGAGAGCCAGGTGCAACGACGAGTAAATGACCCAAAATCACAAGAGAGGATATAACATATAGCCTCGTAAAACCTTATGGAATTAAGTATATGACTCACATCTCTCGTATATCTAATATTTAGTTCATTTGTAATTGTTGTAAGATTACTCACGTTCGAACCCAATTAAATTTCTGATCGGTGGCGGATCTTCTCTATGACCCATGGGATCCATGGCACCCCTTAGGTTTTCTATATATACTATATTATGCTCTAATACTTGGACTAGTTTCTAGCTGTCACAGCGGATTGGCAGTATGTTTATTTTATTAAAAAAACTGTTTTTGCGGGGGTGGGTGGGTGGGGGGGATTTGAACCGGCACCCTCTGACATGCATTCAATCAAAATAAACCACTAGAACAGTTAATAATTTTAACAATTTCTTGAAACAGCTTAATATCTCCATGAACTTTTGGCACCCGCAAGAAAACAACTCAAGATCCGCCACGGTTTCCGATTGAGTTACATGTCAATGACAAAGTCCCTTATTGTTTCATATTAGCTAAGCATATTGTTGTCTACTTCATTAGTAGTAACAAAATCCATAGACAAGAGGTCAGCATCTTCACAAATTCTATCTCTTTCCCCTATGTTGCATATCTTGTTGTACACCTCAAGCATAGTAGGCCTTTGTTCAAACAAAGGATGAACACATTCACGTGCAACTCTAAGAAGAGTAGATACCTTCTCATCTTCAAATTCTATCTTGTCTAGATATTCATCCACTGCATCACAGAATCCAGAAGGGTCGTCCTCCAACATATTCACATGATTCGGATAAGTCACATAAGGAACTGTAACATTGTTAAAATATTCATGTATTTCCCCAAATTTCTTCCCATTAATCAGCTCAAAAAGCAAACAACCAAAGTCAGAAACATCCTTCTTCTCAAGTCCTATGTTTTTTTCCAGATCATTATTCATAAACACAATCCCTCCGAAATTGGATATTTTCGGCTCAAAATTTTTCCCTAACAAGATACAGTCAGAATTTATATTAAGATGAACCATATGCAAGCTATGATGGAGGCAACATAAGCCTCTTGCTACCCCAAGTGCAATTTTAATAACCTTTGACCATTCTAATTTTTTAGTTTCTTTCAACCTATCAGATAGCCTTCCGTTTGACATGTATCGATACACCAAAATTCTTTCATTGTTTCCTTCTTCTATGCTAAAACCAATCAATGAAACTATGTTTCTATGACTGTATTGTCCCAAAATCATTAATTCCAACTCAAAACTTTTGATAATTGATCGAGAATCATATAGTCTCTTAACCGCCAAGAAACAACCGTTCGGAAGAGCTGCCTTGTACATGATTCCAATTACTCCAACACCAATGACATTGTCCAAGCTAAAATATTTGGTTGCATGACATAGTTTTGTGAAGTTCATTCTATAAGTCAATCGTCCAACTTTACTGATCTGTTGAAGTCATCCATCCCAAAAAACAATCAAGACAAAAATATTATTTTATTTCAACATGTAGAGTACTATAAATGTCCATTAATTTATTTGATTATCAATGTTAGGAGAGATTACGGTTACCTGTATGCTTTTCTCTATCAACTCCATAGGAAACACTCTATCTTTTTGTCTAGCTTTCTTTAGTTTCTGTGGATGGAGATTCCCAATAGATAAATTATTAAAAACAACAGAGAAACCTTTCAATTATTTCAGAAACTTCTCAATGAAATCCTATAGCTACAATTTCAAAATGAGTGTTTGGTATCTTTTCTTGTGAGGAATAGATAGAAACAAGCATCTACAATGATATGTTATAGTATAAGTAGTGGTGCTTTTCACTCATTTTTCCAAACAAAAGAAACTTTGAGATTTGAAATAACAACTGATCTCAACAAAAGGAACTCAAGAGTTGGACTAACAAAGACAATCTATAAGGAAAATTGCTGTTCCCACTTGTGTTAAGGCTGAAAAACACCAGTAAAATACACAAATACCTCCTCGGTAGTTAACTGCTGTCGGTTTATACCATCGGTAGTTAACTACTGAAGTTTTCCTCGATAGTTCGTTGCTGCCGGTTTCATCGAAAGTTAATTGCCGATGTGTCCTTTATACAGAAACAGAAGCATCAGTATTAGTTTCTTCATTCTTTAAAAACCACTCAAATTCTCACCAATTCCATTTTCACGATTTGCAACTCATTCATCTCCACTTTATCACAAGTAAGTAGTTTTACTCATTTGTAATCATAATGCTAGTTTGTGTAGTTTTTTTTTTTTTTTGTTGTAAATTTTGGTAGTTTACATGTGGTTAGGGTTGATGTTGAAATTGAACTTTTGGTAGATTGCATGTGTAGATTATGATGTTATTGATGAATGTAGTTGCTGTGAATGTTGTTTGAATAAGTACAATGTGGTTTTGAATGGTGTCAAATTAACACAATGAGAATATGTTTGATACTTTTCACACAAAGTGTTTGACAAAATGCCCAAATGAGAATTGCATTGATTATTTACTTAGTTTATGTAGTTATAGATAATTGTAGTTGATGAGAATGATGTTTACATTATGTTGAAAGTCAATGTAGTTTTGAATGATATTTATATTCTGTTGTGAATGATGTTTAGGTTGTGTTGCGAATGGTGTTTAGATTTTATGCTAATTTTCTTTCTTCAATGATGTTAATTTTTTTAAATTATGTGTAGATATGTTTGATCCGGAGCAGAGGCAGCAGATTGACCCATCTAGGATGATATCTGGTAGACTTGTTATGACTAATAGCGGTAGGCGAGCAAGGCAAAACGTGCATGTCCCAAAGAGGGGAAGAGGTAAAGGTCGGATGGGGGATGGTCAGAGAGTTCCCAGGCTACATAGCCTACACAGTCATAGGTGGTTGACTCGATGCAGTACCTGAATTATTAGGATCAGATACATGATGCCACTGATGGTGGTTATGACGACGATGAGTAGTGTTATGTTGTTAGTTTTAGGACTTGTTCGTTTTAGGATTTGTTAGTTTCATTTTCAGACTTTGATTCATCGTGGTAATTTTCGTTTATTTTGAATCAAATGTTGATAATTTATTATTGTTCATGATGTGAAAATATTCGAACAGGTTGTGTTATGTGTTTAAAACGCATAACAGGTCAAGAAAATGAAGCTTCTGCCAATGCAGAGGCATCATGACGCATCAGCAGTTAACTGCCGATGATATTGAAACTGACGGTAGTTAACTATCAAAGGGGCTTTTGAGTCTTTTACTGGTATGTTTTAGCTTTCTTCAACAATTTTCTCTATAAAGTGTCCGGACTGGGCCAAAGCCCAGTATGTTGTAAGTGCCCTAGGACCACACCGAAGCTGAAGCCAATACATTGATCTCATTAGAACATACGATGGTGATAAAATGATAATCCATCAAACAAGTCATGGACAACCTAACATACTAATGAATAACACTTAGAAAAGCCTAGAGTTTTTCCTATAGATAAGGATACTTGATCATGGTTAAAGGTACACATTCTCTGAATCCTAAAACCTCATCATGGCGGAGTGTCAAATGATGTTTTAGGCTATGTTTTGTATTGTTTTCATTCAAGACGTTGTAATTCACTTTCTTCCCTAATCATACAACTTCATAGGTGTTTTGAGTCTTTTTATTATTAAATCATATAATTTGAAAAAGCACGACACCACAAGAAGGATAAAGGTATATGAAAAATGAAGATCAATGATGCTTCGAAGCGTTTTGAAGACAATACAAGTTTGGGAAATTTCATCGTAAGTTCCAAGACATTTTAATACGGAAGAACACTCGTAAAAGGACGAAGAACTGGAGAATTCATATCCTGACTCCTGTCTCATGTGTCGTGCACATGGAGCCATGTCCGAGTGCACTTTGGACAACCCTGCAGGCTGTCTCATTCGCCCCATGTCAAACGCTATGCGCTTCTAAGGAGTAAAAATGCACTTTCAACTTGTTTTCCATACTAGATTTGAAGATAAAAACCAAGTTATCGTCTCTTAACCCCTAAGTAATTATGCCTATAAATAGTGACCCTTGAACACACTTATATTTATCATAAAGTTGACGGTACAAGGCAAGGCCAGACATCCAGAGCTTCAAGTCTGGGTTCATTCCTCGTATTGTTCTCCATAGTATACTTTTCTATTCTATGGTAATGATGCATATTACCATGTGTAACAAGACCACTTTTGATTAGGGTTCCACGATGAAGCTCTACTTATTTATTGGATTCAATTAATTAAAGTTTATATATACTTTACAATATATTTAGCTTGATCAAATTTGTATATGTTCCAAACGCTATAATGTTTTTCAACTAGCGGTTGATCTAATCTCTAGGTTAAGATATATGACAAACTATCCTGTCTTTTCATGGACAAGAACAATAGTAAATTTCTTGTTTTCTAATTAAATTCTTTTAATTGAATATTAGTATGATTGTTAAGGTACTTATGATTCATCTTTAGGAAAAGTCAAAACTATAGCCCTTGTCTAGGCATAAATACCGGAACTTCCCACCTTTCCATAACAAAGTGATGAGAACCTACTAATATCACCTTATACAAGAGTTAATTTAATAATGGAATAAAATGAACCAAATTAGGGTTTTGCTAGAAGACACGTCTTTTAACAAGTTATTCTATGAGCATTTGATAAAAGACACTAACTAATTTTTATGAAGGTGTCTTTTAACAAAGTTATAACTAAAAAGTGGAAATCACACCTTGAGGGGTGGGTTGCTAAAAGACACCTTCATGGGTGACTTCTAACAAAACCCACCAAATTAATTATGGTTTCAAGTGTTATTTTCGTAGGTGATTATATGACTGTCTTGTTTTTGTCACATCTAGAGTTATGGATGTTCGATTGAGGTGATCTTTAATGTGTTGGAAATTTTAGAATAATTGATTTAACTGAAACTAAAATTGAGTGCTGTAAAACTTGTATCAACTAAAGAAACAATAAAAACATATTTAGTCCTAAAAGAAATACAAAAGGAATATAGAGTACCTCGTTGATCTTTTGCTGTTTAAATTTCTGGCAAGGCAATTTGCGCTTCTCTTCTGTTTTCATACATCCAACCTTCTTATTTTTTCTATTCTTGATAAGTTGTGCGGGTAGACAATAGAACATATAAAAAACTATGACAAAAGTTGCAGTAAAACAATACCCAGCAATAAGACCATGCCTAAATGATTCTTTGAATTGGTTAGAGAATTCCATTATGCCACCAAACCGGTTTACAATGAAGGACACTCACAAAGAACCACTTCTTAAATCCAATTATTCTCAAAATGCTAATGTTTGCTTACACAAAGAACAATATTAACATACTCAATTATTTGCTATTGTATGAATAGCAAATTAAATATTTCCCTATTATATACTCAATTATTTTTTTTAACACCCCTTACCACTTGTAGGAAAACTATGGTTTCCATGGTTACTATATATGTAACATTGACTTTTCGGTATAAGCTACTAAGTTTCGTGGAAAAGGCTGCTCTAACGACCGAGTAAGCGCAAGCAAAATTTCTCTAAATACACTCTCAATATTTTAATTTGTCCATTTCTTTGGGATTTTATTTAAATTTTAAATTCAATCCATGTTTCTTGGAAAAAAATATATGTTGGTTTTCGTAAAACCGAACTGGATGTTGAACCAGTAGAATCACTAGTTTAAGATTTAAGGATCAAACCAAAGGTTTGACAACAATTGAACCATGTGTAATTAAAATATTATTTTTAAATTTAATAAAATTAGTATGTAATATAATAGTATCAATTATAAAGCATTTACTTTTTACGTTAAATACAAAACATTTATCATGAATTTCATGATATGTTATATTCTTAAGGGTTAATTGTTCAAATAGTTCTTGGAATATACCCGAGATCAAATAATAACCGTTGTAAAAAAACAAACCACAAATGCTACTAGTGTAATTTTGTTTTCATCATATTTTGGTTCTCCAACGGTCTAGTCACACAAGAGACGTTGACATGGATAGTAAGTATTTGAAAAATTCGACTGTGAGAAGCCAACTCTTCGAATAATTAGCAAGTATTTGAAAACAAAAATATGATGAAAACAGACTGTGTAATTTTGTTTTCATCATATTTTGGTTCTCCAACAGTCTAGTCACACAAGAGACGTTGACATGGATAGTAAGTATTCGCAAAATTCGACTGTGAGAAGCCAACTCTTCGAATAAATAGCAAGTATTTGAAAAAAGATAAGTCGAAGAGTTGAATAAGTAGCATTTTGTATCCATAATATTTGAAAACAAAAATATTTTGGTACTTACAAGTAGCATTTGGTTCTCCAACAGTCTTTTTTCATATTTTGGTACTTATGAAGTCGAAGAGTTGGCTTCTCACAGTCGAATTTTGCGAATAAATAGCAAGTATTTGAAAAAAGATAAGTCTATGTTGCATGAAATTAAAATAGACAAGGAGTAATTTCAAATGCATAATCCAAATATGGCCTTAAAAAATAAATTCCCAAAGCATTGTTGAAATTACAACAAACATTGTTATGTTACAAATAAAGCTTAGAAGAAAATGGACATTGTCTTGTTACAATTTTTTCCATGACAAAGCCAAAAATTACAGAGTTAAATCCTAAGGTTTTCTTTTAATCAGTCGAACACAATTTTGGCATGTTTCATCCTTAGTGTTGATCAGAGTTTCTGTTGCAACTATTTCTTCAATCTCTGCTTCGAGTATGGGGGAGTTGTCGAAGTGTTGGATTGCTTCTTTCGCTTTTTCCTCCAACTGTGATTGTAGTGAGCCCAGAGTTGCATCTTGAGTTTCAAGTTTTCTCTTTTCCTCAGCTTCAATTTTCGACTGCAACTCCTTTGTTTCTTGTTACCACCTAGAAATGTTGGCATCACAAGAGGCCACTTGTCACTATCTTGTTTAGATTTTTCCTCCAACATTGTCATTTGTTTCATGGTTTCTTCAACATTGCCTATTTCTTGACGTCGAGCACTTGTTTGCATAATCAACATGCTTGTAGTTTCTTTTCGCCTCAAGAAATCATTGGCAACTTGTTTCAAGAGGGGGATCATACTCCAGAATAAAACCAACAATAGAATCTCCTGAATTTGGAGTGTTACGCTTTTGCAACAAGGCCTTGATATCATAAACAATGATAGGATCTTGTTCGACAGCTTGGAACAAGTCCACATATAGAATTTTGGCTTGAAGTTCTTGGATTAGCATGTGCTTGGAGTTTCCAGATGGCTCACCACACGACGTAGTCGAAGAGCCTTGGGATTTGTCGAAGGGGAACCTTATGATGCTCATCATCAACTTTAAGGCTTTGATGGGATTCTTGGCCTTCAATTCCTCAAGTACCTCTTGTCTCAATGAGGTGCCAGAAGTTTCCTTAGAGTTTGATGTAGCTTTGGTTGGGATATCCTCAATGTGTTCAGGCTCTGAGGATCCCTCTTCTTCAAGATCCTCTTGGGGTCGATAGTTAAAATACACCCATTCTGAATTAGATGATTCTTGATGATTGATGTCTTTGATAGTTTTTTGAGTAGGCTCCTCATGAATAGTCTATGTGGTTGTAGGGTCTGGAACTTGGTGGCCTTCAGGCATATATCCTCTGTATTTTTCCTAATTGTTCTCTTCATCCATGTTTATGGGGATATCAACAACCATTTCCTTAATGGGCTCGCTGACTATTGACAGATGCATTGATGGCGAGTTTGTCGAAGTGAGTGGTGTTGGCCCAGTATTTAGTGAGGCATGGGATCGAGCGTCCTGCATACAAACGAAGGAAAGGTTATACCTTAATCTTATAATCTAATTCAAATAAAAATCCAAAAAGGTTTTAAAAAAAATACCTTAGATGGTTCAATACATCACTTGATGGGATGTTGCTCTCGATTTGAACATGTTGAATATCCAAATGGAGTTGACCTTTATAATTTATGCGTATTATACTTAGTCGAAACTACTCTTTGTGATAAAGTTTTCAAATTATTTTGAATAACATTTGAAGATCCATAAGAGAACTAAGTGAAATGGTGGTCGAAAAGCCAAAGCAAATTCAACAGTTGCCAGAGGTGGAAATTTAACACAATGAAATTCTAAAGCAAAACAACATTTTTCTTTTACATAAGGAAGAAAAGTTAGTTTTGGAATTTTATCAACAATTTTTTGTTTTAAAACAGTTGCAGCCTTGAAGACAATTCAACTAAGTTTTTGTGCATTATATACAATTTCAAAGTAATTCTGGAAAGCTTGAGTTTCTTGGATATGCGTAGCTCGACTTTTCTTCGTTCTTTTCTGAGGAAAAGGAAAAGCAGCTATTAATTGTGGAAGCAGATTCGATTCATAAGTGGAGTTAGTGAAATAATATTCACTCCACCATTGGAAAATTCTTCGATGTAGAAATATGATTCTTCATATTCAAAAGGCTGAAAGTCTAGAGCCTTTTGTGCCATGTTAAGCAAGTCTTTTTGATAGTCTTATTTTGTCATTTCAAACCCACCTAGAAAAATGTCCTTATTGCGCTTGTATAGAGATTTAGTCAAAATTGGCTGAGTCTAAATTGTCTTGCGACAAGGTTTGGTTGGTAACCTATGAGACCCAAATTGGCTTTCCAAGTGGTCAATCTAGTCGACAAGAGTGTGGGGCTAAGATAAGCTTTCCAAATTTTGACATTTTCTTCTTGGTACTTGGGATTTATGGTAGGGAATTGTCTCTAGAACCATTTTAGCCCACAACTTCGACTAACAAATGGTGCCATAGAAGGGATGAAGGTATCACCATGTAAGAATATATTAAAATACTTTGAGAAAGGGTCTTTGGTCAAACACCCTATTTCTCTTGGAGTAAGCAAGCCTAACCTTGCTCTTTCCACTCTTTGACGACTTACTCCTTCAGCATAATCTTTTCGTACAAAAAGGTGTAGCTTAGACTCGAAGGTGCAAGTTAACCAAAGTTGGAATAACCATATAGGTCCAGAGATTAAACGGCCTTTTCATGGTTCTAACTTTTGCATTGCATGACTCCCATGACCTAAAGATTTGTAAAGTGATCCTAAGATCAGTCGACTTAGGTAAAAATTGCGTCCTTCATGCAGCTAAGTAGCCAATACCACAATACTTATTGGCTACTTACAGTGAGCTAGAACAGAAAACATAATGGGATAGCGAAAGGGTTAAGAAGAATATGTGTTTTTTGTCAGACACTTCCTCACTATCAGTTTTGTGATGGTTAAGAATTTAGGTTGCGTAGCTAGCATGTTAAGAAGCCCAATAATGGCAGCCACATCAAATAGAGTGGGGGTGAGCATGCCACATTTTAGTTGAAATGTATTGGTCTAACCTTTCCAAAAGTGGATTGCAGCAATGGGTAAAATTCCTATGTTTTTACAGACTTGGGATTTTTTGCGTTCGACTTTTTTTAGCTAATTAAGATAATTGTCTTTCCTGATGTAGAAAGCAGATCTAAAGACTCTGCTAGGAGCACTCATGAAACCCATCTCACAAGGCCTCTTTAAAACAAGGGAGCTTCTATGGTGCAGTCAGGAAACTAACTTTTTTGGAAAAGTTATTTTGTTTACCCAATAGTATAATTGTTCATGTCATGTTATCTAGTGTCCTGCTCGTGGAGCAGTCTATGACTAAGCTTTACCTTATTACAAATCAGTCCTTATACAAAATATCAAGAGGAATTTCAATCTTAGTGCACAAATGAAAATCTATGTGTTGAAGGCGAAAATCAGTATGGAGGGGAATGTGATGATTTTTTAGAATTTTCATTATTCTGTATGTTTCCTAAGGAAATTAAAGAACATTAATTTATAAAAAAATTAATTTTTAGGATTTCGAAGAACAGGGGGATTTTGTTAATTGAAGGATTGGAACCTTGTGAAAATCAGTTTATAACTGTTTAATTTTAGGTATATAATATCACATGTTTTTTTAAATTTTTTCATTGATTCTATTTCTTTCCCCATAAGTAGAATTGGATCCTTGAGAAAAATCAGCATAAAAAGGTTTAATTTATTAGAGTTTTCAAGAAAAAGGTCATTTTGTTAATTAAATTGAGATATAATATAATTTGAGGATTAACTTCACCAGAAAAGTCATTCTCATGACTTCACCAAGAATTTTCCTTAAAACAATCCTAGGTTTTCAATTAGCATATCCAGGGAAAAGATCGTTTACCTTTTTGGTGTTTATGGAAGAGTCTGGGAAAGGGCCTAAGAACGTATGCATGTTGTTGGAAATGGAGAAAGGAATCAATACATGTGAATTCCAGATTTTGGCATGTTTAACATCCATTAAAGGGTCTGGTGTGAAGCTTTGATTTTCTTTTTGGAGAGGAACATCCACTCTTGCAACTACTACATGAATAACTATTAAAGATGAAGAAGCCATTGTTATAGAAAGAATTTGAAGAAAGTTTGAAGCTTTGAAGTTTTTTTTGGATTTCTGTTTCAAAGAGAAAGTTAAAAGGTTTGTGAGTTTTTATGGAGAAATAGAGGTACAAAGGTTGCAATAGTTAAAAAGAGAAGAAAAAAAAGGAGGAGAAAGGGTTTTATATTCTTATGAATAGAGAGACAAAGGGAACCTTTTAGTTTTCTCCGGTAAGATGAAGCCATGTGGCCCTATTTAACGAAACCTATCATGCATTTAAGTGACATATGGTGGTTTTAAGGTTTGTGTCGTGGCCCACTAAATGAGAAAATGGCGCCATAATGGGTTTTTTCTGCAAATGTGAGTTGAAAAGAGAGTTTCAAAAGTGGTCATGATGATGATGACGTCAATGCCTCACCTTTGAAATATGGAAAAGTTTTCAAAAATGTCACCTTTGAAATATTCACAATTCAGTTGAAAACGACATTTTTTGGGGGCGATTTGTTAGATTGTATTTTCTACACACATGATTCGACAAGAAAAAGATATGTCAAGTTGGAGTTAGTGTGTGCACTTTCCAAAAAGTTGCTAGCTTTGACGGATCATGTTAGTACTTAGCATATTGGAGATTACCAAGTCATTTAGTTTTGACAAAAGAAATACAATTTCTTATGAGGAGGAAAGATCAAAAGGTTGAAGACACATGGGAGCATATCAAGACATGTGTCGAAGTCATTTATTTTGTGACTTTTATTTTCAGTTAATTTCTTACTTAGTATATATAGTAAATTTGTATAGGAAATAGGGATCACAAACCATTTACACAATTTTGAAACACTCAAATTATCCATGTTATAGTGAGAAACAAGTGTACCCAGAGAAATGTATGATTATGTCCCCCAACTTTCTTCATTTATTTAATCAAATGTTGTTTTCTTTAAAGATTACTTGCATTTATCTTTAAGTTTTCTTTTACTTTTAAACTTATTTCAATCTAGTCGAAATAAATGGTTATCTTCATCTTCTCAAACATACAAACAATGATGAACATTCAAATTTTTCTGAGAAACTATTGCACAAATATGTTATACGATTTCAAGTTTGATCCTGCAAGCAATTAATTTAAACCTAGTAATTGTTTACCTAAAACACCGGTAAACATAAGGAAATTGGAAAGTTGGAAGATTAAACACCAAGCAATTAGACTTTGATCTAGTGTTTTGTAAATTGAAAAAATTGAGTGTGGGGTCCCACATAAAATAGAACACACACATTAGTAGTGTTAAAATTGTGGTATTTAATTTTAAATACCTTATAATGGTAAAAATAATAGTAATTATAATTTGTTTTTTTCATGGATATCATTTCCCACAACTTTAGCCTATGTTGGTTGTGATAAGATTGAGAATCCAACAAAGTTTCCTATCTTTCCATCATTCATATCTAGTTAGTTTGTTTCTCTTTTGAGCTTATCTGATCTGTCTGTTACTTGGGCTGATATGTGGGTTGCTTAGCGTTTATAAGTTTACTTAATTCTTAAGTTTATCTAAATTAGTTACAAATTTTCCTATAAAAGGAGAGCTCGTCTAGTTTATTCGGTACACCAAAAAATATTTTGAAACTTCGAATACCTTTCTTCTCTCTCCCCTTTTGACTTGTGTTGACGAGTGTTTCTTCTCTTCATCTCCTTTTTTATGCCCCTTCGGAATTTAGAGTGTTTTTAAGACCATAGTCCCTTTTTGGTATAATGTCCCTTAGAAATTAAGAATGATCTTAAGAGCATAGTCCTTTCGATAATATATGTCCCTTCAGAATTATAAAGACTACTTTTAAAATCACAATCCCTTTAAAGAATAATAATGCCCCTTCGAAATTAAGAATGATCTTAAGAGTACATGTATATATCTTTTGGATATTTTATGCCTTTGGGGGAAATTAGAGGCGACAATGGTGCTAACACCATATTTGAATGGTCAAAGTATCATATACATTATTTGGAGATCTTGAAAGTAAGAATGGTAGTAACACCATATTTGAGTGGCCATAATATCATAATAAAGTGGTCACAATACCATATTAGAGTGGTTTCAGTATTAAATTTGAATAACATTAATTGTCATATTTGAGGGTGAAATTCTCGAACAGTTAGCTACAGTGTTGTAGCTAAATGCACAAATGTCACTAGACTTCTTTTATTCTAGAGACGGCGTGGTTGTTAGTTTGACTTGTATAATTTTGTAACTAAACCTCTTAAAGGGAGCAACCTAGTCGTGACTCACCCAACTAACAACTTCGGTAGATGAAAATTCTTTTAAAATAGACTTTGAAAATCCAAATATAACAATTTGGAAATTCAAAACCCAGCAATTTTTAAAAATGGACAATTGCAATTCTGACATATATACTTATCATGTGTGTAAATAATAATAAAATTAAGTTTCATTGAGCATCCAAAAAGTTGTTGAGATTTTTATAATTTACGTGTGGTGCTAGAAAGAAGTGATTGTTATATCCTTGAGAGCACTAACTTTGAGGTCAACTACATCGGTAACTTATCTGTTGTGGCGAAAAACTCTTAAGTTCAGTGTATTTTGACGCCTTAGTCAAATTTAATAAATTTACACCTTCCTCATTTATTTGTTTAGAGTTCTGTTAATTTGATACTAATATTTCTGGTTTATCACTATGTAATAATTCTATGTCTAATTGTTTCGATTGTTCTTGAAAATTTTGTTTGGAAGAAAAATAATTTTTTTCATTATACTTATGGTGGCTTCTAGCTTATTTTCTTCATTATAATTATGGTGGCTTGTACAACTTTATTTTTGTTTAAGAAGCTTTTTTTTGAAGTTTTTGATCAAGCAAAAACGTTAACGTGACCTAGGACAACTCTGTTGCTCTCTGGAACTATCTATATTCTATATCAGATACGAAAAACGGGGATTGTAGCAAATGGTGTGGTATGGGATGATTATCGATGAACGTTCAGTCCGTGGTTGGTTGATGGATGGGAACCGCAAAGAGAGGAGTTATTCAACGAGAAATTAACTTGTTTGTTTGTGGGAATGAGGCTGTTGGCAGTAGTGCACATCTATTTTTTGAATGTTTTAGGTTCTTAACGGTTTGGATGGAGCCATTGCACTAACTGGGAAATATAATGCAGCAACATTGGCTATGAGGTCAAAGTCACGAACTAATTCCTCATCCTTCTCTTTCACTTTCATCCTATATTCATATTTTGGACAGCATGTGAAAGGTTTGAGACATTATAAAATTTGTGCAACTCATAGCAGGCATTCAACAAACAAACTAATGATTTAGCATAACATCTAAGTCATATTTCTGATCGTAGAAAACGCGGCCTCAAACCATCAAAAGCAATGCATATTAACCTGTGAACTACATAAAATGAAATGCAATAATGCATGCTGAGATAACATAAACCTTTTACAAACAAATAGGTGAAAGTAACTACAATTTCTTTATCAAGCTGTAGATTAATATAACCTTTACTGTATTGTGACCACCAAAGTAAAAACTAAAAACATAGAAGTTGCTACAATTCTAAAAAGAGAAATAAAGACAAGAAAGACAAGTGAGATACAATTATTTATTGATTCCTAAAATGAGTGTTTATTCATTTGATCTTTTTCTATTTTTTCAAAACACAGATCTGTTAGAATGTCCTGCTGTGACTGCACTAGATAAAGTTCGCATATATAACCTCTTAGTCATATAACAGCAACATCAACACTTAATTAACCAGATAGTAACTCTTCTAATAGTTTTTTCCTTTGTCTTTAAGAAACCAATCTAGGAAAGATCCTAAAAATAATTGAAGTGAATGCTAACAACTCATTCTCGACTATTCATTAATAGCAGTTAATTCAAACTCTTATACGTCAAGTTGTTCAAATTTTGCTACTCTACAATGTTATAACACCGCTAATAGCCACTACTACAACTTTTTGTACTAAATAAGGTATCGCAGAACAACAATGACTTGTTCAAATTCCGCTACGCTACAGCGAGTAATTCGTAACGCTGAATAAAATTATGATATGGAAAGGAATACAAACTACATCCTACAAAATAATCAAAACTAAGTGCTTGCATAAGTTATCATTCATGTCAAAAAACAATACCGCAATTGGATAGATTAGAGAGGGAATATTTGCTCACCACCTTGACAGAAAATGGAAGATTGGACAGTGATGCTTAATAGAACGGATTTTTTGACAAGACAATTAAGAAGCCCTCAAGAATTTAACTGGCACAAATGAAACCAAAAACAGCCAGCGAAAATACACAACGCAAAAAACCCGCGCAAAACATATTTCGCAAAAATAGAAAAAATGCACAGAAAACCAGAAGAATGCAGCAGATCAGAATCACATAAAACATAATGCACCCTGCAGCGGAACCGCTTTTATGCAGAAACGAAAAAAACCAGAAACAGAACGATGAAGAAAATATCGCAGCAATGCAGAATTGTGCAAACAAAACAGAAACGCTAAAAATTTCAGCAAACTAAAGTGATTATTATGCAGAAATTTAAACCAAGAACGCAACAGTGAAAATATCGAAGAAATTAAAACCAAGATTACGAGAGGAAATGTACACGCTAATAGAATAAATAAGATAGCATTGTTCAGTACCAAAATAATTCCCTTCAAGTATTTTGGACAGTGTGAAAGATTTGAGACATTACGAAATTTGTGCGGCTCATAGCAGGCATTTAACCAAACATACTAATGATTTAGCATACAACCATCAGAAGCAATGCATGACTGGGAACTATATAAACTGAAATGCAATAATGCATGAGGATATAATAAAAACCTTTAACAATCAAATAAATGAAAATAACTACAATTTCTCTATCAAGCTACAGATTAAGATGACCATTAATTAATAATGATCCATGAAGTAGCTAATAATCAGAACAAGTACGAGATAAATATCATAAACATAAATTAAAATATAGTTTTTAGTTGAATCTCATGTTCAAATGATATAGCATCACCACTACATTCTAACATCAAGAACAAGGTGATATCAAACTTTCAACGCAGACTTCTAGGATTAATCTAAACTGAAAATAAGAAAACTTTACAGAGCCATTTATAGAATTGTAAAATACCAAGTTCCGGGTCAAATCCGGTTCCTGTGTAGACTTCCATGTCACTAGGCCATCCTCAAAAATATGCATTACATTGGCAAATAAATAATAAGATGGCATGAAAGGAATAGTGAACAATTTAGTCCAAGACGCTTTATTCCCATACTCCTTCATAATCCAAACATCATTACTAGAAATCAAGCACAAACAATTCCGGAAAACACTCAAGTGCAAAGTAGGTGAATCTATTGCTCTATAATCAGAATCAGGTAGCAAAACTTTTTTATAAGACTCGTTTCCCAAATCAAAAGAAGCAATAAAACATTGACTTTTAACATAATTTTTAGAAGCCAACCAATTAATCGTGCCATTCACATATTTTCCCGATTTATGCTCCACGATGAACTGATCATATTGGAACGTCTCTTTAATGTCTTTCCAGAGATTGGTACCCACATTATGAACCACCTTTACATCATTTTTGTTATTATCAGTGCTATGATAATCCCGAAAAGCAACCACCACCTTGTAATTATCAGAAATAGGATCATGGCCGAAGCCATGCATCTGAAGAATATAACCATTACGTTGCAATTCAAGTGGGGGCAATTCAATGAATTTTCTAATGGAAGGGTTCCACAATCGAAAGATAGCAAAGCGTTCATGAATATGATATTCAGCAACACATATGATGCCATTGCAAGAGCCAACAATGTAAACAGCATGGTTGGAAGGAATATCATGCTGCGCGATTATGTTGCAGGCTACGTCTTTGGTGAAAAGAGAGTCGAGAGGGTAAGACTTGATAGTGTACTTGCGTGAGAGTGAGGAGTAGGTTAAGATGTGGATGAGGCATGTGGTTGAGAAGCGAAAGTGCTTCTTGGCGAATTTGGGATCAGAAATTAGAGAATTCCACCACTTGCACACACATCGAAATTGCATGAGGGGTTTCACCGGGAGCCTATGGAGAATTTCTGGAATGAGATCGAAAAGAATAGTGGGAAGTGGCGACGAGTGAAGTGACGATGAAGCTAGGGTTCCGGTCAATTGCTGCCTCTTGGTATCGTTTCTTTTGACTGCCTTGTTAACCATGTTATCGTGTATGGAACTAAGAGGGGTAATGTGACCGAGGTATCCAGATCCGTGTCATCTATATAGTCTTCTTGTTTTTTTTTTTTAACAAAAATAAATAATAAATAATTTACGCTTAATGTATATTTTTGCATTATTCCTCCGGGTCTTGTATATAATCGGATTTTTTTTCTTTTAAGTTCATTGAATCATAGGTTTATACTAGAGTCTGTTCCTAAAAATAAAAAAAAAAGTTTATATGTTATGGTCTCATACATAATAGGATGTTTTTCTTTAAGTTCATTGAATAATAGATTTATGTAGTTGATTGTAATATTTTTGGGTCAATTTGGCATTTTATTAATAGGTGGATTGGCACATCCGCGGCTGTTCCGTTTCATATGTCAGATCATTTCTATTAATTCAGTTTTAGTGGTGGTATCTCCAAGGTGCGCCGATCGATTTTACAGGCTATATGGTTTGCTACGGTGTAGGAAATCTGGAAGGAAAGAAATAACAGGCTCTTCAATGATAAAGTATGCTCGATTATTCAGGTGGTAGAAAAGATTAAGATTCTTGCCTATTCATGGTTGAAGGTGAAATTTGTCTCACTTCCCTTCAATTACCATGGCTGGTGGCTTAGTCCGTTCGCCATCTTGGGCATAGGCTAGAGTTTATTCTGTTCCTGTGTTTTTATTTTAGTATACAGGTTCCTTATGTAAACATTGTTTCGTCTTTGGTGTCGATTTCTTTGTACATCTTGTGCTTAGAAGGACACCTTATTTTTGG
>Ga0315915_1002537_pt1 | contig 23078 bp, 7 predicted proteins | sample MpolbnodulesMG_FD_207738 | JGI IMG/M metagenome (GOLD analysis project Ga0315915, IMG submission 207738) | Medicago polymorpha root nodule microbial communities from Los Angeles, California, United States - branched nodules | ecosystem: Host-associated > Plants > Roots > Nodule | place: USA...
GAAAGAATGGAGGGAGAAGAAGTATGATTTTGTTATTTTTTATTTGATTTGGAAGGATTGGGTCCTTTGCCTACATACCCACAAGTGGGATCAAAACCAATGTAGTTCACTCTCAAAATTTATTTTTGGTGAGTTAGGTTAATTTTATAATTTTTGAAAATAGTTTTGAGAAAAGGGAAAGAGGCCTCAAGGCATGAGAGAAAATAAGATAAGGTTAGTCAAATTTTAATTACAAGAAACTCAAGTCTAAATATTGAATTTGATTAAGCATTTGATTAAGAAAATAAAAGGAAAAGGCACTTGGATTAAAATCCAAAGTCTTAAGAAAATATTTTTTGAGTTTTGCATTTTTGATTTTTTTTTTGGTAAAAAGATTTTCCTAAACTAAACGTGAATTATTAAACTAAGCGTAACGACGTAACGTTATAAAAAAAAGCGAGATATTTATAAAGGATGTTGGATCCCAAGCAAATTCTCAAGTTATGGAGATGAACCTAAAATTACTAGTAGTTTGATTTTAATAAAATAATTTAAGTCCAATAATTAACCTATTTTTGTCCCTAATTCATTTTTTGTCCTCGATTGCGATTTATGGCGGAATGCGGTAAATAAATTGTGGTGTCGGTGCAACTTTTACTATATGAGTATTACATGGTCCCTAAATACATGCTAAATCTTCAAGGAAAAATAAATGACAATAAAATGCATGGATTAAATTACAACAAAGCCTATTATACACCCTAAAACAAAATAAAATGACAAAAATAAATATGCATGAGATGATGAACAAATATAATGCAAAATAATATAACCAGATAAAAACAGTAAAATAAACAATTAATACAAAGCAAAAATATTTTTAAAGGAAAGAAAACAAAGAGAAAATAAATTTTTAAGAGAAAATGGTGTAATAATTAAAAACAGTGGTGTATTTAACAAAAAAAGTAGAAAATATTTGGGCTTAAGCAGAAAAACGGGTTGGTTCGAAGTACTGGGCCCTGGATGGGTCGAACCGATTCAAATTATATGGGTCATGGGTTTTTGTGATTTGATCTGAAGATTTTGGAGAGAGAAAAGTTTTTGTGTTTGTTCAATAAAGGTTGCAGCTGCTAATCATTTTCTTCTCTGACTTTTCTCTGACGCGCTACAGTGCTTTAATGACAGCTTAAATACCTAGGTTTCTCTGCTGCAGGGCAAAGACCAAAATGCCCCTGCAGCTGAGATTTGGGCAAGAGGAAAGGTAATGACCAATGAAGCAGTAACACGTGGATAAGGACTAAAGACCTCTAAATGACTAAAAAGAAAATGATAAAATAAAAAACGAAAATTATTGGTAACAAACTATATAAAAATCGAAAAATTAATTTTAAATGACATAAAAAGAACTAAATAACTAAATAAATAAAATAAAATAAAAATGTCTCTCTCGGTAACCAAATGAGGTATTTTAAAATACCTCTCTGCCGAAAATTCGTCAGAGACGACAAAATTACTCAGCTTTTAAAAATATAAATATGTAACTTTTTAATTGATAAAGAACGAATAAAAATCTAAAATACGAACAAAAGTTTTAAATATCTAAAGAAAGGAACAAAATAGGATTTAAAATGCTTACGAAGTGGATAAAAATATTTTAACTATCAACGGTATGAATAAAATGTTTTAAATACTTCAAAAACGAATAAAAGAACGCGTAAAAAATAAAGCAAAGATTCTGGTTGTTAAAATACGAGTAAAACTTTAAAATACGAATGAAAATTTCTAACTGGTCAAAATTTGGGGTATGGCAAACATGATATATCCCTACTCTCTACGCTTGTCTAGTTATTTATTGACAATATGTTATTTTCATATACACATTTAATATTTCATAAATATTGATGCGTGTGACATGATTTATTTATATAACTTAAACCTCATCTATTTTGGTATTGAAACAAAATCAAATCCAACCTACATTTAATATTCATCATAACCCAATATTTATCATTTCTCAAATACACTTAGAAAAACTAATATATACACACATCTTAGTACTATGTTAACATTTAGCATATATATAAAACTTTGTTGAATACTAATTTTGTTAAAAAATTATAGAAATAACACGACAGATCACTAATCTATATTCCTCCATTTTTATTTATAGATAATATGTCTTTTTCATATACACATTTATTATTTTATAAATGACGTTTGTAATATAATTTAATTATAGAACTTAAATCTCAACATTTTTCAGTATGTTTATATTGATGTATGTTTGTATTGTGTTGTATATTAATGTATGTTTGTATTGTGTTGTTTCATATCGTAATATATGTTATTATTTTACTTATATTATAAAACATTATTAAATATTAATTTTCTGATAAAGTTTAATTGTTGTTGTTTGAATAGGTGGAAAATAGTGAAATGAAATTAGATTTGAAAATTATTTATGTTTGTATTATGTTGTTTCATAACATAATATATGTTAACTTTTAACATATAGTATTAAACATTTTTTAATATTAATTTTTTGATAAATTTATACAAATGACATGATAGATCATTAAATATTAATTTTCTGATAAAATTTAATTGTTGTTGTTTGAATAGGTGGAATAGAGAGAAATCAAATTAGATTTGAAAATTATTTATGTTTGTATTATGCTGTTTCATAACATAATATATGTTAACTTTTAACATATAGTATAAAACATTTTTTAATATAAATTTTTTGATAAATTTATATAAATAACATGATAGATCACTACACTTTATGGTTTCTTTGTTATTTACTGACATTACGTTTTTTTTTCATATAGCCATTCAGTATTTCATAAATAAAGTGTGTGTCATGATTGATTTAATTAAAGAACTTAAACCTCACAAAATCAATTGTAACTGACATTTTATATTTATTACAACCAAATGAATGTTTTTTATTTTTTATATACACATAAAAAAGTTAACACAAAATATGTACCAACATTTTAAATCATTATACAAAGTGACAAAAAATATGTACCATCATTTGTAAGCACATAAAAGTTGCAATGTTGACACACGATATTTTATCAAAAAAATTTACATATAAAATTACTATATGTGGTGAAAAAAAAATCATTACTTGTATTCGTAAACATATCAAATCTGCAACAATGGTGAAAGATTGTTTAATGGAATATTTCATATAAAATCAAAAAATATTTTAGTGAAGTACTACACGGAGTGATAATCTAGAGCTTATAAATACCATTGCTAGGTTTCAAAAATTATAAAAGCACGAAAATCAATCTAGGAAATATAATTACATACCAATATTCTATTAACTTTTTGATTTTGTTAATTTTGTGTCCCGGTGATTTGATTTTGTATAAGGCTTTGTATTATGGTGTTTGTAGTGTAGTAATCAAGTATTAGTGACAATGAGCCTCTTTCACCTTTTTCAAATCAACATGGAGGGATTTTTTTCCCCTTCTTTTAGAACAATTGTATTACAAAGATCTGAATTAACAAACAACAACAATATGTGTTTCATTATTAAAATACTATCATTTTAATTTTTTATTAATTTAATAATGTTTTTTCTTCCTTAACTTATCATAGGATTCATATCAAATTGTGAGTGTTTCATCGATTACATATTCATTGTTGGCTTCAAGGATTCTTCAGTTGTCTATAGAGAAATACTTTCACGAGATCATCCAAGGACTTCATCATTCATATCATTCCTCAACACAAATTGAGTTCATGTCTAAATTGATAATGATATATCAAAAAATATACTAATTAAACTCGTTTAAGAAACCATTAAAGTCTTAGTTATTGGTATCTTTGTTGGACAATCTACAATATAAACAATTCAATCCTCCCCTATTCTATAGTACATGTGGTGTGGCGTTGTTATGACCTAATAATCATTAATACTTTCAAGGTCAACACAATACTTAATGTTATTATAATGATTAATGGTTACATATTTGAAATTGAAATTCTCTACTCTCCTTAACTATATATTAAATATTATTATTGCAAATAATCATTTGGTTTTGCGTTTCGAATCGTGATTTCGAAATGCATGTAAGACAGTTATGATAAAGTTATGAAAAAATTACAGTTGCAGTTTCAAAATGTAATGCATGTAGGAGGAATCTTGCAGAGTAAATAAATATCAATCATAAGTTCACAACTCATATCACTATTCTCTCCACATTCTCTTATTTTAATTTTTTCCCTTTCCAAATTATATGCTTGAATGAATTTACGACACATTCTATTTTATTTGAGGTTCTTTTTTTCAATCACTCTGAAAACATGAATGGGTTGCATCATGCACATACTACTTAATCAACAAGAGATTTCGATGTTGGACATGATTCAAGGAGCAAGCAGGGTTCCATTTCTTTTTCATTCAATTCTTTTTTAAGATTTATTTGAATTATAGTAATGAACTTTTATTTTTTGTAGTTTAACGCTTGGAAATTGGAAACTCGAGACATCATTGTTAGAGAATTTGATTGAAGTTGATCTCTGTTCATTGGCTTAATAGGTATCCAAAAATAGTTAGAGGTGTCAATAATAAGAGAATATATATGGTAACATGTAACCTCTAATCTTCAATAATAATATTTGAGGCTTATAATTTCAGAATTAGAAATTATGCATTGTGCTATTTTTCAAAAGGTTGAAAATTAAGTTTAGTGAAATCTCTAATATTTGCCCTTATGACCCTAAAAAAAATCAATCATCCTCTATTCTAAAGTACATGAGACATTGTTATGATACAGTAGAAACTCTATAAATTAATAATGTCAGGACCGGAGAAATTTATTAATTTAGAGAGTTATTAATTTATCGATAAATTAATAATTATTAATTTAATGAGAATAATCATGGCTGCTTAAGATCTTGTTTTTACTTCTAAATGATATTACAATCTTATATAGAGATTTGAATGAGGTAATTGAAAACTTTAGAGAAATTACAATTTTAAGCAATTCAAATGATTCAATTAAATTGTCTTTATTTTTTAATATATTTTTAATAGACTAATAAATAATTTCATTGTTATTAATTTTGAGCTACTTTTATAATTTTGAGCTTCAGAGTTAGGTTCTAAAAATACTAGAGACTTGCATCAATTGGTAAAGTGCATTCAATAACTAGAATGTTGATGACATAAGTACCAATAAATGTAAATTTATAACTTGAGATTTGATCACAATCTGAAACTGATACAGCTGTTAGAAAGGGAGACTAACCCAAATTACCTATACATATTGCTATATTAGAACTATGTCTCGAGGTTACAAGGTCGAACTCTTACCACTGAGTTGACACCTCATCGACAAATAATCAGTTAACTATAAGGGAGAGGAAAGACGATTCAAATACAGAATTCGAGCCAATGACTATTCCCTTCCCTTTTGGTATTTATTTTGCTGAATTTCAAATAAAACTCCCTATTCATATATATTATTTGCAGAAATTGATGCCTTATTGATACATAGGCTGCTTCTGTAGTTGTCTGGAACTCCATGTACTGATTAAAGGTGAACTTGGAAAAATAATTGTTGGAAGTCTCTCACTTTCTTCGAGTTGAGGAAAATCAATGGTGTAATGTAAACCCCGGCTCTCGTGCCTCGAAAGCGCACTACTAACCACCAACTTAGCACAACAAAAGAGGTTTCTCATTTCACAAATCTCAGGCACCACCATTGTTGGTTTCCATCCATGCCTAAACAGATACTCCTCCCATTTCGCCTCAAGATTGCCGATTTTTCTCTCAGCTGTCTCTAACCACATTGTTGACCTCACAATTCCTACATAGTTAAACATGATAGATTGCAGTTCTTTCCTCAATTCTTCGGTCGCGGATAAAATTTGGTCATTGGCATTACTTCCAAGTGAAAACGGCACTGTAGGTCTTGGCCATAAATTTGATGCATTCAGGTCGAGGCTAGAGCTCTTCATTTGATCAACTGACGGCTGAACAGCTCTTTGCGCAAAAACGAGTGCCTCGAGCAGTGAATTGCTAGCTAGTCTATTTGCTCCATGTAGACCGGTACATGCTACCTCACCTGCTACATACAGACCTTTCACATTTGTCTCTCCTTGAAGCCCGGCATGAACTCCTCCACACATGTAATGAGCAGCTGGAACAACGGGGATTGGATGACGTGTTATGTCCAAACCATATTGAAGACATGTCGAAGCAATGTTGGGAAAATGTGAGAGAATTTCATTCTTCGGCTTGTGGCTGATGTCAAGGAGCACGTACTTTTCGTTGCGCTTTTTAAGTTGGTCGTCTATACTTCTTGCAACTACATCCCTAGGAGCAAGCTCTCCCCTTTTATCATACAACGGCATAAACCTTTCCATGGCTAAATTGTATAGGATGCCACCATCACCCCTTACAGCTTCAGATATCAGAAATGCATTATCCCTTGGCTCGGTTGGTTTAACAGGAAGCCCTTCATCAGCTAACGCGGTCGGATGGAACTGCACAAACCTGCGCCAAAAATGAATTTTAGAAAAAGGGAAAAAATCACAACGGTCGTGAAATACGATATACTTTATCATGAAAAACACTACAAGACTTGACACAGGTATCCTTATTCCTTCACTAATGGAATAAGCACTTGTGAGATTGTGTGGGAGAGTTAATGGAAACAACTTATGACATATCTATATACTATTCTCAGCTAATTTCTATAAGATCTCCATGATAGCTTATGAAAATAATTTATAGCTTATATAAAAATAGTTTGACTTTATTTTATCTTGTTATAGAAATAGCTTAAGTAAGCTTTTTATCCAAACAGGGCACCTATGACTGGTAATGAAAAATTCATTGAACAGTAAATCTTAATGATTTCAATACAATCCACTTACTCCATGTTGGAAATCACAGCTTGAGCTCGGTATGCCATTGCAATCCCATCTCCGGTGGCAACCTGTTATAGTAAAAAGCATGTCAAATTAACATGAAAATAAGACTAGCCATACAATACAAGAGATACAGCATATACAAATCAACATATTAAGCAAGGAACAACCAGAATGAGATGGTTCATTTTTCAGTACTATCATATCAAGCATGGTTAACAAATTGAGATTCAAATCACAAATCAAAAGACCTATGAATCGTAAGATAAGTGACATAGAAATTAGAAGCATTACAAGTTAATATATCATCTACTAACCTCAATAATTGAAGATTCAAGTCATAAATCAAATGACAAAATAAAAGTGTTTGGCTATACAAAATTGACAACAAAAAAAAGTGGCTGGCTATACCAAGTTTAGGCAGTGATTCATTAGAATTCATCATAGCTAATTGAGATTCATCTTAATGTTTCAGAATTCAAGATGAGATTTATGTTCAACGTAGATACACACTTGAGATTCATATTGATTGAATTTAGTTTTGTATCTAATCGAGATACGAGTATAGTAAGATACCGACAACCATGTTATCAAGTATCAACACTACAAAGGGAAAACTAGACCACTTGATGACTACTCAATAATTCCAGAATGCAATCAAACTACATACAAAATCATCTAAATTATTCTATTTTTCAGCATGATTCGTGTTAAATACCTAAAAATAGAAAATAAACCAAGCAGAAAAATAGGAAAAAAGGGTTCATTCAAACTCTAGAAAAAGAGAATTACCAATGGATTCGTAGTTTTAGGATAAATATGTCCAGCACCCCCTGACGCTAGTAAAGTCGCCTTTGAAAGAAATCTTACCACCTAAAAAAGCTAAAAACGATTAAAGATTAGAAAATATATTCAATGATGGCAGTAATTTAGGTCTCAGACAATCACACATAATTGTTTTTCCCACCTCTAGGGTTTCAGTATTAAGTGTGTCAACACCAAGACAGGTAAAATCAGATCCATCCTGCAACACCAGCAACATGTTCAGTTAGCAAATGCATCAAAACATTCAAAATGTTCGTCAAATTTTTCTGAGATGTCAAAGCAACTTTATGCCATCAACATTATGTGCTAAGAAAATCTTAGGAATACCAAAAGGAAAGAAAAAGAGAACATACCTGACAAGTGAGAAGATCTATAGCAAAATGGTGTTCAAACACGAAAATATTAGGATTGTTGATAACTGCCTTCAATAGAGCGCGCTCAATCTCTTTTCCTGTCATATCAGCAGCATGAACGATTCTGTTATGTGAATGACCTCCCTCCCTCGCTAGATGCAAGTTACCATCTTCCCGATGATCAAACGATGCGCCCATAGCAATCAGTTCTCTGACTCGGTCAGGTCCTTCAGTACAAACAACCTGAAAAAAGTACAAAAGTTGATGCAATGGTCGAAGATGTAGTAATAGTTGCCAATTGCGAATCACAGAAAATAACGGTTCGTTCAATTTCTATCACACTACACCATCATAGTGCCACTATAGCCACATTTTGTATTAAATTGCGTGTCACAAAACAACTGCAGTTTGTCCAAATTCCGCTGCATTATGGTGCTATAGCCGCTATTTGACAACATTGGAAACTAGTAGTTGATCACAATTCTTACATGTAAAAAATAATCATTTCATAAGAAGTAAAGCATAACACCTACTTTCATCAATATAGAAATTACTAGATTTTTGTGCTCAGAACTCGCAAAAGGAATTGTTTTTCAAATTGAAAATACCGTTTATAAAAAAAATGGAAACATTATTTAAAAAGAAAATGAAAATTCAACACATAAAACAACTAAAGAAGAACCATTCTTCTGCAGCTCACGGCATTTCAGATGTATTTGGTGTGATATTCCAGGTCAAAGATAAAAGAGTTTGTTTGGATTGAATTATTTGGGCTTATTTACTGGCATAAGCACTTGTGAGACTATTTGGGAGAGCTTACGAAAACAGCTTATAACAAGTATATAAGTTGTTTTCAGCTTATCTCCATAAGCTCTCCATGATAGCTTATAAAAACAGCTTATAGCTTATACTAAAGCAGTTTGATTTTATTTATCTTTTGTCATAGTAATAGCTTATACATGTAAAACTTATATGATAAGCACTTAACTACATTGTTTAGACAGATAGGAACAAAGTTCTTAGAATGACTTATTTGGTAAAACTAATAAGCCAAGAACATACCCGGACACTCTCTTCATCACAAAGATAAGCACCAGCTACAATGGTGTCCTTCATGTGACTCTCCACAGAATCTAAAGGGCTAAGCACAGCACTTACACCACCTTGAGCATAATTTGTGTTACATTCATGAGGTTCAGCCTTTGTTATCACTGCAACGGTCCCATATTTTGCAACGTCAAGCGCATATCGGAGGCCAGCAATTCCACTCCCAATGACGGCAAAGTCGAAGTATTTTGTAGGACCATCTTTTGTACATGAGGAAATGAAGAGTTTCCGATTCTTACGAAGTGGAGGCCTAGAAAACTCACATCTGTGTATCTGCAGTACCTTGGATACCCTTTTAGACCTATCAAAGAATGAGCCAGAAAGTGAAGATCTACTTAATTCTTTCTGATCGAGTTTCCTGAAGTTACTTCAACAATCTTCTTTATAAATATGCAATGAATGTATAATAATAGTACAGTCTCTTTGCCTTATACAATTTAAGTAATCATTGAGCAATGCTACAAAGTACAAATCATGATGGTAACTTCATCTAGAAATCTAAATCAGATTTTCCGCTAGTTGCCCATAAAACAATCGGCAAGAGCTGAATGTACTTCATATTTTACGAATGTAACCAAAATGGATGTCATACACTCTAGTGCAGAAAAATAAAATTACATAGGAGATCACCACTACTCATAATTCCTTGATCAAAATCTTGTAAACATACACTGAGAATACTATGTGTAATGGATTCAACAGAAAAATAACAATAATAACTAAAAAAAATCATGATATTAAACAAACAAGTAAAACTCCATTCAGAAATGACTCTTGTGAAGCCAAGAAAATCTAATTTTTAGATCAAAACAGATATTGATATATAACATAACTCTTAATATGATTCCTGGTTTAAAATGTTTACCATGAAAGATCTTTTTGTAAGTATCTTTTGATAGACACGTCAGAAACGCATGCAGTTTTTCTACAGCTTTGTCCCTTGTCCGTTACTCTGTAATGCAATGTGCCCCTTCCAGCAGGTATACAAGTTGCCATTGTTATGTCTCTGCACAAAAAGCAGAAAGAGGCGAGATTTAAGAAAATAGTGATCTTTGTCATTCGAAATCAATGCAAACAAATAGGTTTTCATTCCATTCTCAAAATAGTAATAATAACCATAAACTATGCAGAACCAAATTCGGAGCTTGGCATAAACAAACTCTCAATCAACAAATTAACATTAAAAGTTCATTTGAAATGGATTTAGCTCTTCAAAAGTCGACAATTCATGTAATAGAGTAAAGTAATATCAGTTGTTGATGAGAAAATGAACGGTTGATATTCCAGCACAAACAAAAAATATCAGTTTTGAGCAGTTTTCAGCTTATGAAGCAGGGACTCCGACAGACACTAGACACGACACAAATACTTCAACGCTGCTAATATAAGAAAACATAGGACACCAAACACCGTTATGTATATATTTTTATTTTGGCATACTTGTCTGAGTTGTTGTATGAATGTTGTATGGATGTTAGGCACTGACGCATGTTGACCACGGGAACACGCCCAATCTTAGAGGTGTTTTTGCTTCATAGGTTTTTAATTATCTTGGATCAGTTTGCGGGGTTTTTATATCAGTTCGGATCTGTCTAAACACTCCTATTATGTACTATCGACACTTCAGATTGAAGGTGTGTCTGTGGTGTCTGACACCAACACGACACTCTTACTATGTACTATTGACACTTTAGATTAAAGGCGTGTCAGGTGTCTGACACCAACACGACACCGTATGCATACAGTCACTTCAATTTCTCATATTATTATCAGTGTCTACGTATCAGTGTTTGCTTCTAGTGTCTGTGTTGGTACTTCATAACATAAAACACCAGCAAATCAAGTCATAAACAAGTTAAATTCCCTATTTTTCCATTCTTAGATAGTGGAGGTTGAAAATGAAGATAAAATGTGACAAAAACATCAAACAAACAAGAAAGATTAAATTTTTAAACAATCCAGAGACCAAGTACTACTTAGAGTACAAAAACATTACAAAAAAACAAGTTTTAAAAATTTTGAACCAACCAACAAAACATAGCCACTCACCAAATAACAGAACACACAAACAACGTTAAATACTAAAATAAAACAACACAAACACATGTTTCAGTTTATTTATTTATATTTTATATAGAGAAAATGGAATTAAACTTAAAAATGGCGAAAAAAGAATAGTTGCGTACCTGTTATGATTCTTCTATGAAGAGTGAATGAAGACATGAACATGAACACTACAAAAAAGTGGGAGGAAAAGAAGGACTTACACTTGCGTTGTTTCACAGAACATGAATCTTAACATAAAGTATGCCTGGGCCCTACTAGAATATGTGCTCGTACCATGACCATGAAAGAAATGAAAATGCTAATCGATGTTTTTTAATGCAAAAGAGACATTTATGCGTGCAATTGTAAAAATTAATCAACTAAGTTGGATAGAAAAATAAAAAAAATGAATGATAAAGTTTTTCGAATTGTATTTAAACATATGACCTCCGATTAAATTGAAAGAGATTTTGTATCATCTCATCCAAGTGGTAAATATAATTTTAATAGTTTTTTTTATATAGTCATGGTAAATATAATTGTCAGATTATTGTGTCACATTTGCTCAAAAAACAAAACATTATTGTGTCACATGACATAATGTTATTGGATAATATATGACGTCAGAAAACTAAAATCAACCGTTTTCTTAACTAAACAAAATACTTATGAAGATTAAATCCCAAAAACAACATGATTGTATGATTAAAATCATATTTAAACCTAGTTAATAATAAAATATAGCTTCAATATTTGTCAAAAAATAAAATAAAATATAACTTTAATAATTAATAATAATAATAATAAAATTGGCAATATGCCAATTTTAACTTTATATAAGGCTCTTTAAAATAAAACTTTATATAAGGCATCCATCAAAAAAAACTTTAGATAAGTCTAAGAATAATGATAGCAACACATTTTTAAGTCCGTTTTTCAACAAACTAATCTTTACATATTAGTTAAAAGAAAAATGTTAACAAGTAAAAAAGGTATATGACATTCGTCAGTCACATGATTTGGTGGATCTATATGGCTAAAGAGAATAGGTTAAAAAGTTAAAGAGATTCCCGTGAGATTAGTTCAGTTGGTAAGGATATTGTATATTATATGTAGGGGCCGGGGTTCGAACCCCGGACACCCCGCTTCTTCACAATTAAATTGTGTGAGCTCTAGTCACTAGACTACTTGACCAAAAAAAAAGTTGTTAAAGAGTATATAACACTAATCTTTAACTAACAATAATGCTAACAACACACTTTTAACACACATATTTAAACACATTCTTTTTTATTAATTAAAATCTATATGGATATATCAAATTTATATAAGACGCACATGATTAATGGACTCGTGTTAATTTTAAACGATAAAAAAGAATATGTTGAAAAATATATTTTAAAGAGTAAGTTGCTAGCACTTCTAGAGGCATGATCAAATTAAATGAAAAAGTTTTATCAACATTGTTCCAAAGTTCTTATTTCTTCCGATCATCTTAAAAAAATGGATGTTTTGTTGTCGACATAATAATTAGTGGCAGATTTGAAAAGGGTTAAGTCATAACTCATAAGATTTTGAGTGTCCACCCACTATGATTAGGTCAAAGACTAAAACAAACTAGGCTATAAATAAAATTTTAAGTATTTTTTATTTGCATGATATTTATGAATTTTGTCAACTTTATGTAAACGATCGCCAAATTGAAAGGTACGTGATCGATCAATTATTGATACCTCATGCCATTTATAGCTACACAAAGTCCCAAACAAATACTCGTGAGCTTTCTAAATCTATAAAAGACAGTTTCTTTTTTATCTTTTTATCTTGTTAGGTAATTTTGTTTCATAGGTAAGTAAGAATGCTCCTATAGTATTAAAAAAGCACTTTTGCAAATATACTAATAAAAGAATAGGGAAACCTCGTATTTTTAATTCTACTAATACTAATATTATAATATTTCAACAAAAAAAATACTAATATTATAATTAATATGATATATATTTTTCATTAATTGTTTTGTTATGATTTGTGACAACCACTCATAGGGTAGCCACCCAATTATTTGATATATTTTGGACACTATGTTGGTGGTTGAGAAGGACCACACACACTATCACTTTTGATGGGAAAATGCCAAATAATTGGAAATGAAAGTGGGATTCGATAGTGTAATAATGTCCTTTTTTTCTCTAGTCATATTCTCATGTCATAATCTGTTTTTCCTAATGTACTTTTCCATTAAGACAAATTATTAGTCAGCATTTATAGAAATTTTCATTTTTTTTTATTAAACCTCTAATTTCCAATAGAAAATGGATCTTGCAATTTGAAGTTCAAGCAACAGATAAGTAAATTCAAGTATATTAAATGAGGATTTAAACTTAGTTTCTTTTGTGCAATTTGTATCAATTAAAATTCATTAATCCCTTTAGTCAAATCATTTAGCTTATGTGAATTTCATTTAAGCAGAGGTAAAATTACTCTTATGAGTTTTTTACCTTATTTATTTGTAACATTGCAGTTCTTTAGTCTTTATATTTTTCCATTTAAATCCATTATCTTTTATAATTGTACAGATAAATCTCTTTGTTTTCATTTTTTAGTAGACGTCTTTTTTGGTTGAGCAATGATATTTGAACAACCACTTGCTAACAACTTTTATGACAACCTTTTTTTTCTCTTTTTTTATTGGTCAAACACAATGGGGAGAAAAAAAGGAAGAGAGAGATTAAGAAAATAATGTGAGTATGATAGAGAAAATTGTCTAAAAGTTGTCACAAAATAGTTGTACAAATATCATTTCTCTTTTTGGTTTAAGGAAGGAGATGAAGATATGAAAATGATGATGAATGTGTTCATAGATTGTTCTGGGTTTTTAATTTCTAATAAAAGAATATTTAAAAAAAATAAGATAATCATATGTGGCTTGCCAACTGAACATTTTTTAATGAAAAATGAAAAAAAAAAGATTTATTTGTGCACTTTTAAAGGTAAAGGACTCAAATGAAAAAAAAATAAAGATAAAAGATTTAACTGTAACAAACAAATAAGAGAAACGATGTAACTAAACTATCAACTACTCTTTTTTTTTTTTTACTAAAACAAGATATAATTTATTCGTATAGATCAGAATACGTGAAATTTATAACCTCGCAATTACATGTGTAAGTTTCAAAGACGTTTGTCATTTCGTCTACAAATTAAAAAATAATAATTATGCTAAAGAGTATCTTAGTGACTTTGGTTAGACAACCAATATAAATAAGTTTTTATGTATAGAAAACGTATTATTATTAGTTTTTTTCTTGTCGGGGTTTGAACCCCAACCCCGGACCTTGCATATTTATTATGCATTGTCCATACCAACTGAGCTTAACTCATGAGGACATATTATTATTAGTTTGTTACACATGATTATTTATAAAAATAAAATAAAATAAAGACGTGATTTTTTTACAAAATACTCCCTCCGGTCTTAAATATAAGAAAAGATTCTTTTTTAAGGTTCATTGAGTAGTTAATGTATCTGGTCTACACTGTAAAGCAGATACGTTAATTATTCAATAAACTTAAAAAATGAATCTTTTATTATATTTGAGACCGGAGAGAGTAAGATTTAACAAGCGGGCTCTTAATTAATCTAAATTTTAGAAGTGTAAAAACTCTTAAGTGTTGCGGTTGGATATTCTTCAATTGACAATTTTTTTTCCCGAAAAATTAAGTTTTTGTTGAATATTGTGTTGATTATATTAGTTTATTGATCCAAATAAGTGTATTAAAACATCGTGAAGTAAACAAACTTTAGAGTTTAGATGTGAAATTTGTGTCACATTGTAGAGATAAAAATTAACATATATAGACGATTTGTTAGTTATGAGATTGACATCATGAGTTTTGAATGTTCAAAAATCTAAAAAACTTAATTATCAATTATATCTTTGACACAAATTACCAAATTGTTACTGGCTCATTGAGATGAAAATTTAGTTATGCAGCCAAACTTGTGTGTTTTTATGGGATCAATGGAATATGCATTTCTTTATGATTGACAAAATTTGTGTGTTTTAATGTGATGAATAGAATATGTATTTCTTCTATAAAAAATAATAGGTATTTCTTATAACTATTACATAACATCCTTTCAAAAAAAAATAACGATAATCACATAACATGTGTTCTTTATTATATATTTCAGTATGAATCGGGTATTCTCTCTGTTTTTTATCATATATTTGTCATCTAATTCAAATATAAATGAACTAAATATTAGTATTTTTGTATCAAATTTAATTTTCTTCTTCTTATGATACGTATCTTTTCATCGAATTTAATTATAGTATTCATATAATAATTTTTATAACATGTTATATTCATTTAATTGTTATTGAGTTTGTTTAAGGTACAATACCTCAAATCTCATTGTTTATCACACCATAGGTGTCCTCTAATAAGATATAAGTAAAGGATAAATATGAAAACCTAATTTTATACGTTTATTGATTCTATCCAACTCATTAATCACTAGACCTTTATTGATAATTTTCTTATAGTTTTTATAGGTCTCTTTTTACCTCTTTGTAATTTGACTACCATTCACCTATGTAGTTGATCACCAAACATTCAAGATAAAATCTCTTATGATACTGAATAGTTATTTACAAAGATAATTAAAATATATCCCATTCTAATATAATGTCATGAAATCGGTACCTAATTACTTGAAATTCACTTAAATCTATGGGTCGGGAATCAGTTTTTTGAGAATGTGTGGGATGTTGTTTGGACTATGAACCAAGAAGGTGTGTTGTCTTTGCCCACTTTAATTTCAATTTTTTAGAGCTATTGTATGGCTGGTAGGATTAATGAGGTTGTTATGAGTTTTGATGTGATGGATAGGTATGATGTGGAGAAGAATGTTGTTGCGCTTTATTGGTTGCTTAATCTGGTTTGTAGAGAAAAGAATGAAGTTTTTGGATAAGGTTATGGGGAAGGTCGATTTGGATGGGGGATAGTTTCACGATATTACATGAAAGGGTGGAGAAGGAAGGGAATGTTGCTAAAGCTGAAAGTGCTTTTGGTGAGATGTTGCAAGGTTGTGGGGTTTCTTAAAGTTATGAAGGAAGATGATAGGTTTCCAGGTTTGAAATTCTTTAACAATGCTTTTAAGTTCTTGCTAAGCGAAATGATGATGTACATTGTTAGTGGATTATTGCCTAACTTGATCATGTATAATACCATGAATGAGTTACTTTGCAACAATGGTGATATTGATCACACGTTTTTCCTTCTCGATTAAATGGTTCTACACTGTACTTTTCTCGACTCTTTGATGTATAACATGATTTTTGAGTGCTTGGTGAAGAACAAAAAGTTCATGATACAAAGAGGTTGTTTGCCAAGATGATCAAGAATGAGTGGCTGCCCCCATTTCTAATTGTGTTGTCGCCTGATACAACACTTGATATTTGGAGTTATTTGTTTGATACTCGAGTTCGGGTACTTGTGAGTGCAAATATGTTGCTCATTGATTTTTGTAAATGCGTTGTTTAATTTGATGCACCCTTCCTTGTAGGATAACATATGCAAAACGAATGTTGTTTTCTTCTTGAATGATAACGAAGAAAGATATGATATATAGGTAATTCTATTTGTGATTAGAATACTAATAGTGTCAAACATATTGTTATCATCAATATTTGTGAAAACTATATACCTATTTTTATTTAAATTTGCAATTTTAGTCCTTTTATTTTTATCATTTTGCTAGTTTTCGTCCCCCTCTTTTTCAACATCGATTAAATTTTAAGAAAATTCACTTGGACAAAATATTTTATAGAGGAACCAACCTGTTAAATTTTAAAATAGGGCAACTAAATTTGCAAAATGGTAAAAAAAAAATAGAGGGACCAAAACTACAACTAACATGGAGTTTTTTTTTTTGATCAAAAAAGGTATTGTGTTTAAAAAAAAATTCTTTTAATTTTTTTTTTGTGGGAGAATTTTTCTAATTTTTTTTATAAACTAATGTAGACTTTCGACGACGATGTCTGGGTTAGACTTTTGAAATCTTAGTTTCTCCTTTTACATTAGATACTTTATGCAAATGACACATATATTGTTGGAGACTTGGAGGTTACGGGAGAAACAATGGTTAATGCTTCAGGATCATAAGAGAGGATGACGCCACATCTTTACCTAAAATTATTAAGGCATTAAGTATATAGATCACATCTCACACATGAACGCAACAATCTTTCTCTCAAGTGTGAGGTTCCACCTCTTGTATCAAGATCAAATACAGGATCCACTCCACCAAACTTAAACACTCACACTTAATCCCCTCGATCTCCTTCTAAAGTATGAGAAAGTTAATATGTTTTAAATATGGTCTCTATTAATAAAAAAAGGTCATATTTTTGAAAGTTAATATGTTTTTGATTGAGAAAGTTAATGTGAGAAAGACTTTTAGTCCTTTAAAAGAATTTGTTCTCGCTTTTAGTTGGAATGTTTATACGGACAAAAAACATATTTAACCCTAAATTATAAGTCATTTTGGTGATTTTACACAAATTAAAATAAATAATTAATTTTGTATGGTCGCAAAAAGAAATTATGTGCAAATCTACAAAATTATCCTTTATTAATGACATGGAAAAGGAAAATTTAAAAAAAATGGAGAATAATAAATAGTAAATAATGTGATAGAAAGTTAAACATTAATGCCTCACTCATATTGTAAAGTGGCTTATAAGTTTGGATAATTTTTTTCTTGCAAAGTGATTTATGATTTGGGACTGAGGTAGCAAAATCATTCTTGCTTGTCAATTGTATATTGATACTTGGTTGTAATTAGTTCATTTAAAAAAACAAATGAATAAATTACACTTTTGGTCTCTTAACTTAATTTCAGATAATGATTTGATCATTTATTATTATTTTTTCAAGAAGTCAAATTCTAACCCATCAAAATTGACACTAAGGAGAATCGAACATGAGACCTTGAGAGGAGAACACTCCAAGTTTCCAAACCAACATCACCATGTCAACCCAAGTGGGTTAGTCCCTTATTTTATTTTTTTAATTTCATTTTTTCCATTTTCGTCCATTTGCATATCGATTCAAGCTTTAGATCTATTGTTTTACTTTTTTGTGACCTCTCAATCTTCAAATCTATGTTCTTTCATTTATGTTTGCATATGAACCTTAGATTTAAAGCTTAAAATACATATGCAAATGGATCAAAATTGCAAAAATAAAAAGAATAAAAATAAATAAATGACCAAATCATTATCTTAAATTAAGTTAGAGGATGAAATAATAATCTGGCCAAAACAAATTAGTTGACAAATAACATTTATGTAATTTTGTTATTTTCCTATTGGCCAACAAATTCTGAAATAAAAACACATAGAGGGGAGAAAATTGTGGTGACTACGGATTCGAACCTAAACTTCATATAAAATATTCTCACAACCAAAATACTAGATTGCAGTAACATAAACCATTTTTGTAGTTATTGTTATTTAATCAATATACTATATATAATAAAAATATAACAGTGCATTAATAATATTTTGATAGAAAACCAAAGCAATATTATTTTGAATTAAAATTACAACATTGATTTTTCAACTTATTTTTTTTATGAAAATCTTAAAGACTATTTTGAAATATCATCCAATGCAACAACACAATTTTCCGACATTCAAACATCCACCACCTTCATGATGACCCCTTGTTTTACAAGATGTATCACACAAATCATTACTACCTGGACATGTTTCCATAGGAAGGCAATGTAAAAATTCGGCTACTCCTGGCACATTCAATAAAATGTCGTTAGAAATGTTATCCAATTAATATGATGGAGAAATTTTTCATTTTGTTACACACATATATACTATTACCATGGTGGTTCCTAAAACATCAATTGAAAAAATTTCAAACACCACTCTCATATTTTACAAGTGTAATAATAACAAATTTAACAAAGTTGAGTTAGGGAATTAGTTTCTTTGTTACCTGGAATCACATGCGAAGCAATGCACACAATTGTGAAGGTAAAAAGGAGGAGATTGACATAGGTTGTCATTCTGTTTTAAATGGTTTATCATAAGCACCATAGAAATAGGCTATTTATAAGATGATTACAGTATCTTCCTTAATAAAATAAATTAATAACTGATTATATTATATTATGATTTCTAGGTGTATAATATTGTGACATTGAACGTGGTCCAAATACAAAAAATAAATAAATATTTATTGTATGGTCAAAATGTAATAGTGGTTGCTGACATATTTGTTAACATATATTTGATATTATGGGATAAAATAAATCAATAAGGGAATGTTTAATATTTTTGTAGATTAGTTAATCATATCAAGTATTGGTCAAATGAAATGTGGAATAGTAGAGCTAATTTGGGAAAGACATGTTTGAAAAGTGTGAATAATGAAATTGTTCATATTATTATAATATATAGATTTGGAAAAAGGACAATGTTTATTCTAACGATATTTGTCTTTATGATGTTATTCAAACTTCTTTTTTATGTTTATGATATGTTGTTGGATATTTTACATATATACAGAAATATAATAAATTTTGTATATGAGATATATTATGAGTTGTTTTACAAAATCATCCTTAACGAATGATATGAAAAAAAATAAATGAAAGAAGAGACGGTAATAAACAATGAATAGTATAATATGAAAAGTAATATTTATGTTTCATTTATATTGTAAAACAGCTTATAATTTACGACAATTTTTTCTCTGAAGCGATATATAATTTGGTCCTTGAATATGTAACTAGTATAGTCACATTAATCTTTCAATGTATCAAAATTTTGAAATAGTACTTTATTGTGCACTTCATTAATCAAAATATGTTCCGACCTTAAAATGCATCGTTATTATGGTCATATTAGTTATTTAATATACTTACTTCTTATCGTATTAGTTCTTATAATTATTTATTTAGTGTCATATTAATCTTTATATGAAAAGAACTATCCATATTAAGAGACTATTTTAACGTTTTAAACTATTTTGATTAATGAAATGTATATCATAGTCTATTTTAAAATTTTGACATGTCGAGGGATTATTACAACTTACCCATTCAATAATTACATTAAAATGATTATTATTATGAGACAAAAAAAATGTTTTGAGTGAGAATTAAAATAGGGTTTTATAGGAAACCGAGACAGAAAGGTACGACTTTTTCATAGAATATTATTTGTAGGCATGCACATCTTTGGATTTCGTTCATTCATGTAAGTACCGCAATAGAACTTTTCTCTTCTCTTGTTTATTTATGCTGAAATTTAGGGTCTAACTCATCTTTATAAAATTGGCTTTTAAGGTGAGGATTGCCTCCTCTTTATAAACTCTTATCAAGAGTCTTATCAATCCGATGTGGGACATGAATTTTTCCCAATTCACCCCCTTAGGTCAGCACTCTTTGGGCCTGGTGCGTGAATAGGTAGGTGACCCTTAAATTCGACAAGCTCTGATACCATGTTAGAAATCGTGTTGGGTTTAGCACAACCTCACAAAACCGGTTTGTAAGGTGATATAAATACATTGTCAGGCCATCACCTATCCGGTATAACGGGGGAACTTCCTTCCATTGTTTTAAGGCTAATTGTTGGGTAAATGCAACAATCCCCTTGTCTTTTGTACATAGGACCATTTAAGTCTGATTTTGAGTTTGAAAAAAAAAACTTAATTGCAATTTCAATCCCTTTATTTTTATCATTTTGCAAATTTTCGTCCCTCTATTTTTCAACATCGATTAAATTATGAAAAAAAATCCCTAGTCAAAATATTTTATGGAGGAACCAAAACTGTTAAATTTTAAAATTGGGCAATCGATTTTGCAAAATGGTAAAAAGAATTAGAGGAAACAAAACTACAATTAACAAAGATTTTTTTATAATTTTATAAAACGATGTTTTTATTTTGATGAAAAAAAAGTATTGTGTTTTAATAAATTCTTCTAATTTTTTTATAAACTAATGTAGACTTCTGATGATGATGATGTCCATGTTAGAAATATATTAATGTTTTAAATCTTTGTTTCTCCATTTAAATTAAATGCTTTGTGCACATGACACACATTTTTGGAGAGTTCGGGGTCACGGGTGAAACATTTGTTAATGCTTCAGGATTATAAGAGAAGAAAACTCCACATCTCTATCTGAAATCGTTGAGGTGTTAGGCATATGGACCCAACTAAGCCCGGATACTCCAAAACGAAGACGTACCCGTATCGGATACGTATCATACACCGATACTCCACGGGTACTCGCAGATATGTACCCACGAAGTATCTGAATTAATTATTTTAATTTTTAATAAACACAAATACACAGGATACTTCTAAGATACTTCACATATACGTATCCTAAAAAAAGATGAAGAGTAAAAAAGTAAGACAATGTTGTAAAAATTTATTATAGATGTATATGATTCAATTTTTTATATGCATCAATAGAATTGTTTCTCGATGAAACACTTAAAATTATACTTCTTGTGGATGAACGTGGCAAGAGAGGTGATTCAGTTAATCAACATTACATAAAATTTGTGTTGAGTTCTTTTAACGATGTTTATCTCAATATCCCAACATATGAAAATGTAATATGGTTTATAAGAAAGCTTTCAATTTTTTTTTTTATTTTGATCACATGTATTATTTTTAAAAAATTATAACTTTTTTAATAATACAATAATGAAGAGTAATCAATGTTAATTTTCTTCAATTATTTTAAATACATATAAGTTTTATTATAAATTTTTGTTAACGTATCCTAACCGTATCGTATCCTAAATTTTAAAAAATTCGTGTATCTACGTACCCCTATCGTATCGTATCCGCACTCGTATCTGTATCGGGGCTTCATAGTATGGATCACTTATCTTATACATCCAATATTTTAGTCATTCATGGATTATGTGAGACTTAACTACTCACACATGAAATCAACAATCTTTCCCTCAAGTGTGAGTTCTCACCTTCTATATCATGATCCAACACAGGACCCACTCCACTGAACTTAACCACTTACACTTAAATCCTGCAATCTCCTTCTAAAGTGTGAGTTCTCACCTCCCAATACAAACTAGATGCTCCGATACCACTTGTTAGAGGTCACAGAAGAAACAACATGTCAAATGTTCCAGGATTGTGTGTGTTTCAAATGCTCCATGACGTGTGTGCGTGTGCGCCTAAATAAATAAAGGAGAATGCTAACCAATGCCCTAAGGGCATTGCTTAAACATCCAGAACAAGTAAGTTTTCATGAAAAAATTGTGTAATCATTGCTTGATCAAAAGTAACAACTTATATTTTCAAGACAATTTTTATTTGGAGGTTCCTTAACCATTGCCCCGAGGGCACTGGTTAGCAAGACCCGTAAATAAATTAGATTAGCACCGGATGATTGTATTGTTGCAAATGTAACACAAACAATACTACATCTGCCCTAATTATAAGACCTTTTTGAGAGAAAAATTTGTCCTTTTTTATAAGACTCATTTGGTATTTCCAAGTACATTAATTATTTCATTACCAACATACCCTTATTTATTTTGCATCTTTTTCTTCAATTAACAATAAATATTATGTTGGAAACATAAATTAACTTTCTCTCTTAAGAGTAAAATTGTAAAAACAATAATAATTATATACAAATTTAAGGTGACTTCTAGGGTGAGGGCTCTATCAATTCCCTCACCGGTGAACCTCTATAAACAACAATTAAGACCATTAGATTAATCAAGTCCACATATCCTATCATAGACTACATATTCTAGATTACCCCTCTATGTATTTACAAATATGATTATTTGTGA
>Ga0315915_1002539_pt1 | contig 23060 bp, 7 predicted proteins | sample MpolbnodulesMG_FD_207738 | JGI IMG/M metagenome (GOLD analysis project Ga0315915, IMG submission 207738) | Medicago polymorpha root nodule microbial communities from Los Angeles, California, United States - branched nodules | ecosystem: Host-associated > Plants > Roots > Nodule | place: USA...
CGGGGTAAAAATTGACGTTTGATTTGTTTTGTGTTTTTTATTAGTTTTGAAAAAGGTTTTAAAATGAAAGAAAAGCCAAGGCGGCAAATGAGTATTTGTTTGTGTTTTTTATGTTAAAAGAAAATGGTCAAGGTATGATTAATGTAGATTGCAATGTTTGATTTATGAAAGAATGAAAATAAGAGGATCACTTGATTTTTGAATCAAGGTTTATTGTGAAAGAGTTTTTGTGATTTTTGTTGTTTGCATGTTTCTTGTTTTTTGAATAATAAGACTAAAATTAAACTAACAGAGCAAGGAAAGTAAAGCGTAGGTACCTTATGGTGGTGTTGGACCACCACGAGGACCTTTGACCTAAACTACCAAGCATAAAAGGTAAACATACACGCACACATGCACCTAAAACTATTACATAAAAGCCTATCATACATTCTATGGTCTGCGATAAAATAAATGACGAAAATATTTACATTCGAACCTAATTTACATTCTAAGTTCCGAGCCAAAAAAGAAAACGAAAATAAATAAATAAATTACATTAAAGCCTAAATACACCTTCTAAAACCCATGCTACAAATTAAATGACAAATGAATGATAAATATGCAACCTAAACCAATAAATTTCAAAGAAGAAACGACAAAAAATGCAAGAGAATTTAAAATGCATGAAATAAAGTAAAATGATGCGAAGGGGGTGCAGGCAGTAAGTGGGGGGGTACAGTAATTAAAACGGGGACAGATTGGGCTTTGAAGGCTGCTGGGCGTGGGGCTTAGCAGCTGGGTCGAACATTTGGGTTGTGGGTCGGGTTACGGATAGCATATAAAAAGTACTCTTTCTTCTCCTAAACTCTCTGTTCTCTCTCCTCACTCTCATGAAGAACATGGCGGTGCTCTTCCCAAAAACCGACGGGTTTCACGGCAGTAAGGAGGGTTTACGGCGGTGGTTGGCCGGCCGGTACAGCGGCGCACCACGCCGGAAACCTTTTTTTTTTTTTGCTTCCGATCTCTCCTCCTACTCTATCTTCTTCTTTTTTTTGATTTCTTGAAACAGAAACAGCAACAAATGTTTTTTACACAAAAAGGGTTAGATTTATCGAAAGGAAAAAAGAGTAGTGAAAAATATACCTTTTGATGCTTTTTGTTCCGATTTGGTGTCCAATTCGATGAGTTATTGCAGTTGCCCTTGGTTGCTGATTCGTTGGCTTCGGTTTGATTGTGGTTGATGATGTTTTGGATTAGGTTCTGGTGTGATGTTGGTAATGGTACGTGACAGTGTTGGTTTTGTGCGGTTGCCGTCCGTTGTTTTGGTGCTGTGTCGAAACTGTTGTTGTTTAATTATATTGATTTACCTGTGGGTTTGGATCGGTAGTGCTGGACTATGATTTGTGTATTGCTGCTGTGAAATAGTTGTGCAAATTTCGGTCCTCCTGTGTGTGTGTGCAGGTTCAGGTTTTATAGTGCAGGGGTAGACCTAGGGTTTGTTACAAATCTGCAGAAAGTTTTGTGGCTTGGGGAGGAGAACAAGCAATTTCGTTGCTGGATTGGGATGAATCCTGGATGATGCCAGCAAGACTATTTTTGGATCTTTATGGACATTAAAATGAAAAAAAGACTCAAAATAAGAAAAATAAAAAATGAGATAAAATAATAAAAGATAAAGATTTTAAAAAAAAAACGAATTTAAAGCTAATTAATTAAAAGGAATTTAATAAAAGATGGAAACTAAAATTAAATTAGAAAAAAATGAAAATTGAGAGAAGAGGGCCCGACTCAGAATTCAATATGAGGTATTTTAAAATACCTTTCTGCCGAAATTTTCACTGAGATGCAGAGATCGATCAGGGTCAGACGACGTATGAATATAGAGTCAAATGACACGTGTCAGTGATATCTTAGGTCAAAAATTGGAATATGACACAAAGCTATATATATTTTTTAAAACAATAGCATGCACATACCTTAACTCTATTTATATTGTTAATTCTTGATTTCCAATCCTTGGTCGACATAATGCTGAAACATATTTCTTTAAAGGATGGCGAATCCTAAATTTGTCAAATTAAGACCTTCTAATTTTTTTTTAAAGAAATGTGTATTGACAATATGTCATTCCTTTAATTTGGTTTTTGTCTTCAAATTGTTACAGTGATCCAAGCATATGGTTCAATGATATTTCCTTATTGAATAATAAATATCTTGGTGTAAGATGACAAAAAAGTTTGTATAAATTTGTTAGCTTTTTTATTGTATAGATTAACATGAGTATGATTAGAAGCAAGTGTGTGTGGTTGTTATTGTGGGACTGGTGACTCAATCAATATATTATATTTATGAATTTGGCAAAAATATTATTCGCAGTCGCATAATCAATCTTTAAACAAATAAAAGGACTCCACTCCAAGTTCTAAATAAATAGATTAGATTTATTTATTTATTTGGAATGGAAAAAAAGCTTTGTTTTGTTTTTGAGTTGGGAGGGAAAAATTGGGGAGGACTTTAGGAAAAAAAAATAGAGGATATTAGGAGGGGAATGTTTTGAGGGTTTATTTTTTTCATACTATAAAATCATCCTCATTTGGAGGAATTAAAAAATTGTGTTGGATGAGAATTTTTTAGGGTTTGTATGAATTCTTCAAATTTAATTTAATATTCTTCAAATTTATTGGCACGGTTTGTTGCTTTGTCTACATCAAACATTATACTTAGTATGAGAAATGTTAACATGTGTCCTTAGGCGCATGTTAAAGATACCATATATAGAAATTTTGCATTGAAAAATGTGCCAATTTATTTCACAAAATATTGAAATTTAATTTTTCTCAATAAATTTTTGCTTTTTATAAAAACTTTAATACGTGCTCGACACATGTTAGCATGACCCTTTTAGTACTGTTTTTTTTTATTTAATAAATATTTCAACCATTTTTTTCAATCATCACATGATGTTAGTAGTAGAAGCATAGGAGTTTATGATGTAATATCTGTCATTTAAATGTGATTATGTCATTTAATAATTACTTTATTGAAGGAGCACTGCTATACATTGCGAAGTAATTTGTCGTGAGAAATCACGAACGCTGATGTGCCAAACAATGGTAGGATATAATTTCCAAAATTGGTGGAATAAAAGTTGTAGTTGTGGTATAGGCTTGGTCAACGTAGTTAAAATATACGTCGTCGAAAAAATATTCGCTATTTTAAGCATTACCCCCATTACTGAAGTATGATAGATAAATTTTTGTTAAAGCTACAATTAATTTGCGGTATGAGTGATACATATTTTAGTTGGTTATAATAAAAAAAATAATTCTTAAATAATTAATCAAAGGGATTGAGAAAGAATATTTCAGCTAATTTTGTTTATTTTAAAAATCAAATGAAAACAATGACATACATAGGGAGTATATTATAAGGACACGGTCCCTGTGAATTTAACTCAATTTATAGGAACATCACATATAAAATGCAAAGGAAGTGATCCAAACCCAAATTGACCACTTATTTACTTTACGAGGTAAATTTCTAATCAATAGTCTACTTGACAAAAATGAAGAATTGTTCTGTCTTTATAGCTGAAATAACCCTCAAATAATTTTCATTCATTAAATACTTCACAAAATACATTATACTATTATTTTAAAATTCTATTACAATGGCCCATGTCAACAAAAGTTATAAAAAAAATGAAAAATACAAATTGAAAAAATGACAATAGTTGCCCGTGCTTGGCACGGGCTCCATACTAGTTATTACTTATTAGACGAAGAGAAACACATTTCCCATTTATTATGGATAAAGATGATACTCTTGTTACACACATTAACATTTGAAGCTAGATGGACTTGTGCTAAACTATGAATGCAATATTACAATGAGTACTTTTTTATTAGGGCAAATTACACTCACCTCCTCTAAGTTATTTTTAAATAACACTAACACCCCCTCTATTTTTTAACTCAACAATAACCTCCCTTATTTATGATTCAAATAGACAACCACCTCCCTTTTCACTTAACACCGTCGGTCTCTGTTAAGTGTTAGCTAACTAATTGGATTTTAGTCATGCTCACATCCACATTCTCTATTAGGAGCCCTCTCAAAGCTTTTTGACCAATTCCCTCGTCAATTTCTTCCCCTTTTCCAAACTCAAAACCTTAACCCTCCAAATAAACTCATTTTTTGGTTCGACCCCTCCTTCCTCAACCACACTCAAACCTCTTGACTTTTCACACAATTCCCCCATGAATTCTCTCACAAACATTCACATAACTGATTAGAGTTACAATACACTTACCAGTTCAACTACAACCCAATTTTCTAAAACTCACAAACTGTGTCCAAATCTTTATCTTGGCCTTTTCAAAAAACAACTTTTGATGGCCAATGATTTCAAAGGTGTGTCCAATTTTCCAAAATTTCTCTACTCACACTAATATAATTTTGAAATCGGGGATTTCTTTTGCTTTTCCTAGAGTTTGTAGTTCCCTAAGTGTGGAGTTTGGTTGAATGAATTCATATTTTTGTCTTTTGTTGTTGATGGTTTTGCAAAATTTTGAGCTGAGAAGTGAGGACAATGAATTGCCATTGTGAAACAAAATAGAAGACGCTAATCATTAGTCAGCAAATAAATTGCCATGATAAAAATGCTAAATAGAAACAAAACATTCCACAAATACACTTGCAACATGGTGGGTGGAAGAAGATCTCTCAACAATGTGGAAAAAATACTCATGACAGAAAGAATGTGAAGGAGGTTGGAGGAGTCAATTAACATAGACTAACATTGTTAAGTATGAAGGGAGGTATTTGCCTATTTGAATAACAAATAAGGGAGGTTAGTGTTGAGTTAAAAACTAGAGGGGGTGTTGGTGTTATTTAACGATACCTTAGGGGAGGTGAATGTAAGTTGCCCTTTTTATTAAAAGAAATAGATAAAACTACAATGGGACATTTAATTTTAAAATTTTAAGAGCTCTTGGGAGCATGATCAGTTAGCACAAGAGGAAAGTGAATTCATGATAACTCCTATACATTATCCCCACCCAACCAAGATCGTTGTTCAATATTTGAATTCAATTCATGGTTGTGGCCGGCCAGCATGAGCAACAGCATTACCATTACCCCCTTAGTAATGTTAATGTCTACTAATAGTTATGTTGGGTCATGAGAGTTTAGACGATCATTACATTTACACTACTTCCTCTGTCTCATTATAAGTGAGTCTTTTCCTCATTTCACGCATATTAAAAAAATGTGTATAAGTGAAAGAGAGAAAATAACTTTGAGTGTCATTGTCAAGTATCAGTGCATTCCTCTTTATTATAAATGCAAAATTGAATATATTGAATTGTGAGTGGTAAAAGTAGTATTAATTAGAGTTATAATAGAAAAATAATAATTAATATTGTATTGAAAAGTGAAATAGATCAAAAAAAAATTGACAATATTTTTTTTACAAATAACTCACTTATTATAGAACGAAGAGAGTATTGGTTTTAACTCACTTATTGGTTTTGAAATGTTAAGTCATGGGGAAAGTTTGAAGATTGTCACATTAGGTTAAAGGAACTACTAAAAAAAAAATATTGACTGTATAACTTTACTCAAAACTTTAAATATTACATACATGAATCTTTCTTCATCTTTATTTAAGATGATATTATCTATTTATAAAAGAGATAAACACAAATGATAGATTAATGAGAACTATTTTAACAAGTTGATTCCACTCATATATCTAACTTATCTTCCACTTGTGTCTAAATCTCTTAACAAATAGACCAATAAGAAGATAGAATGGTTGAGCAAACTCTGAAAAATTGTTCAACACGCATTTTTTCATATTGGTCTTCTAACTCACAAACTTAACACAACAACATGATAGTTATGTGAAAACATCATGCTGATGGCAACCTTACATCAACAAAACAAAACAAACATAAGGGACCCACAAAGTGAACATGTCCAATGCAACATGATAACATAAGAAGGGGAAGAAACAAGAACAGTGGCAATGGTTAATATTAGTTTGTTACGGTTGGGTTGAAATGGAAATATCATGAATTAGGGTTTGAATTATGATGATGATGATATTGATGGTGATAGTGATGATGAATAGGCACGCGCAGCTCTCTCTTCATAGTAGCTTTTTGAAACAACAAAGAGAATATACATGATTGTATCTTATGCACGCTCTACTTATTTTTCACTCACAAAACCAACATTTTATTTGCACACATTTTCCAACACTAAGAATTACCCCAATTTTCGGTAATTGTCACACCCACTATATATTAATCATCCTATTTTATCCTTTTCCTACTTCTTCATAACTAATATGAATATCCATTCCACTCCATCATCTGCGTGACAAATTGCTGCATTAGCATCATTACATATCATCATGCATACCATCAATACGTGCCTGCCTTCATATAGTTTCGCATGCCTAAGCTATAACCCCATATGGACAAACAACTTCCACGCTGTCAAATCTTAAATATGAGCTTTTTTTTTAAGTACTAATTAAATTTTATCTATCTTATAAGGAAATAAATATATCTTATTTACCCCACCAATTAAGTGTTTTAGACTTTTTTTCTTTCCATGTACAATGCAAAACACTGTCCTTGCTCTTGCTAATTTTATATCGTGCTCTTACTAATTACAGACAAATGATAATGATTGTGTTTAAAGTAGTGTTTGTTATGGATTCAAACCTAAAATAAATAAAAATATATATTAAAATTCTTGATATAAGTAGTATATTACTACTAGTAGTAGATATTATGCTTTTGATAAAATAAAATATTAGTAGTACTGTTAATTAGTCTTAAACAAGTTGTTAAAACAGTACTATACCGAAAGTAATAGTAAGAAATGAAGATAAGATACGGTCCTAACTAGGGAGGGTATAATATCAATCTAAGAAATCCCGCACGCAGTGTGTAATGTATTGTATGTACTTTACGAAAACCAATGAGGATTTTATTTTGCTTTTTTCAAGTCTGAAGCACTTCCACTTTGCTAGATTTCCCGTCTATCAATAATTACTTCCCTTTCATTTCTCCTTCTTATATACGATCTCTCATTCTCATATCCATCCATCCATAACATCACAAACTACTCCTTTCTTGTCTTCTTCTTCTTCTTTTTTTACACTTTCTTTCCAATCCAACTTTCTCTTGCTCTTCTTAGTTGTGATCAAAGAAAAGATGGGTGAAGTAGCTTACACAAATGGAAATGGAAATGGTATTAGCAATGGCATTAATGGAGGAAATGACAAAAGCCATTCACCACCTAATGGTTATAGGAAGAGCTGCTGGTATGAAGAAGAGATTGAAGAGAACCTTAGATGGTGCTTTGCTCTCAATAGGTATACATACTATTTATTTATCATACATTCACTCACTATATTCATCTATTCACTCACTATATTCATCTTATGCAACCATATTATAGTTTAGTACTTTAGCATAACTAAACTGGCCTTTTCTACATTTATATTATAGTAGATAAATAATAATAAAGTGATCAAAGACAATGTTCTTATATCTTCCTTTATATATGGCGTCTCTTTTGGCAATTCATTCATGTTCATGTTGTTTCTTTTTCTTAAAGACTAGTATTTTAGAAGGTTCATGAAAAGATAATAGAAGCCAAGGAACAAGAAGGTGCTTTTTCATTGGGTTTGAGTGAGACAAAAATAAAATATTAGTCTGCGTCTAATGTCTAGTTTTCTTGTCGCCAAAATTTTGGTCATTTTTTGTTTTTTTAGCTAGAAAAAATGTAAAAGTTAAATGCTCTTTTTGCCTTTGTTTGGCTATGAAAAAGTCAGACACAACACAACTAAAATGAAACACTAAGATATATATGTTTGCTCCTTTTCAATACAATGTTAAGCACTATTATATAAATTTATGTTAAATGTTTTTATAATGATTCTAACTTTTTATTCTCTCTGTTATGGTGGGGCTGCAGCATCTTGCATACAGGAGCTAGTCAGTACCAAGACATTGCATTGTTGGACACAAAGCCCTTTGGCAAGGTTCTTATCTACAACAGAAAGTTACCTTTACTTATAAGAAAAGTATTATTAATATAAATTAACCAGCCACTTAATTATCTACTATGTTATATACTTTTGCAGGCATTAGTACTTGATGGGAAGCTTCAGAGTGCAGAGACAGATGAATTTATCTACCATGAATGTCTTGTTCATCCAGCTCTTCTTCACCATCCTATGTATATCCTCTACTCTTCTTTAATAATTGATGATCCATCTTGCGTGATTTAAGTAACACTTGAACATGTTTTCATTATCTATTTTTCATTCCATTTTCTAGGCCAAAAAATGTTTTTATTATGGGAGGAGGAGAAGGATCTACTGCAAGGGAACTTCTCAGGCACAAGACTGTAGACAAAGTTGTAATGTGTGACATTGATGAGGTATGTTAACTTTGATAAGTTTATTTTATTTTTTTTTTACAATTTCAAGTGGTTAAAATTAATGTATTGATGTTTGATGGAAGCAGGAGGTGGTTGAGTTTTGCAAATCATACTTAGTTGTAAACAAGGAAGCATTCCATGACTCAAGACTTGAAGTCGTCATCAATGACGCGAGGTCACTTACTAAGATTAATTTGATTTTACAGCTACAATGATTATGATCATTTCTAAAATTTATACTTTTGATGTTACAGGGCTGAACTAGAAGGCAAAGAAGAGAGGTACGATGTAATAGTTGGTGATTTGGCTGATCCAATAGAAGGAGGTCCTTGCTATAAACTTTACACCAAAGACTTCTATGAACTCTCTCTCAAGCCAAAACTGAAGAAAGGTGGAATATTTGTGACACAGGTAGGTGGAGGATATACTTGTGCCACTAATATGTATAATTAAAAACTTGATAAGGTGAAAGAAACAGAATACAAAATGTAATATTGTTGTTATTATTCTTATGCAGGCTGGGCCTGCTGGAATATTCAGCCACACAGAAGTTTTCTCATGTATTTACAACACCTTGAGACAAGTTTTCAAGTGTAAGTATTCGTCTAGACAAAGATATGATAATGCTACTTACAACTATAATTAATTTTTTCTTCATGTTTACAGATGTGGTGCCTTATTCAGCTCATATCCCATCTTATGCTGATATTTGGGGATGGGTCCTGGTAAATTTATATATTATTGATGATTAAATTTTCAAGTTTTGACAAGTTCTTATTACCAAATCTAAGTATTCTATGTTTATTTTTCCTTTGCCTATAACAGGCTTCAGATTCTCCATTGGACCTTAGTGCTGAAGAATTAGATATCAGAATGAGACAGAGGATTATTGAAGAGAATAGATATCTTGATGGAAAAACATTTGTGTCATCATCAACTTTGAGCAAAGCTGTTCGTAATTCGTAAGTGAAAGGCTTAAACTTACTATAATCTTGTTGTTATAATCAAATTTTGTGCTCTAATTCTGATAGACATTGAATGATACTATTGGCAGGCTAAACAATGAAACTCATGTATACACAGAGGGAGCAGCTAGGTTCATATATGGTCATGGAAAGAATGCATAACCAAGCTTAAAATCAAAACAAAAAGTAAAGCAAAAAAGACACACAATGCAAGTTAACAAAGGCTTTCAATCAAGATATTTCTTTCATTATATGTATTTCCTTTCTGCTCTTTTTTCTTCCTTTTTTACCCCTTGGCTTGTACTTTCACCACTCAAAAAAATGCTTGTAAGTGTTGTATCAATGGACAGCCAATGATTCCTATCTTGTGCTTCTATTTGGATATGCTCTCTACCCATACCACTACTCTAATATATTTAATTTAAGAAAAAAATGTGGAAACTGATTTTGTTTTGTTTATTATGGTACATTAGATACTACTGCCTAATTATTTGACCAATATTAAACTTGCAACATCAACCCTAAACTTTTGTTATCATAGGTAGCCAATGTTTGGTTTGGCGTCCAACCACTTTTACTAGCGTTTGACAACTCTTTCACCGTGATAAAATAGAAGCTAGGAAAAGTGGCTTTAAGACAAACACACATATGTTGCCAATTTGCCGCAAAAACAAACAAGCTAGTAATCGAACTCGGTACTCCTGAATTTAACATCATACATCGTAACTAACCATTTGCGCTAGACTCGGTATTCGAGCTCGATCTTAAACTATGTATGCCCATCACACTTTTACATCTATAATAATAATAACATGAATAAAAGAGTATGTTGCATACTATTATGTGCTACATATATACTATTACTAATGAAAGCTAAAGCAGATTAATATTCATTCCAAAATATGTTCAACAAAAGAGTCATAAAAGTAAATACATGTAAATTGTTTAGCATTTGTCACATAAATAAATGTGATAATATAAGTACATGCATTACATACCCAATTAAGCAAGCATAATCATCAATCCTTACACATCAAAAGGTTGCTTACCAGTAAACTTAACCTCAATTGGGCTAACATTCTTTCCAATAGACCTGAAATTCTGACCAACCCCTTCACGACCAGGGTTAACCTTCTCAGGGTACACACCATCCTTAGGATGCAAATATTGAACCTCACCATTAGGGAAAACCCTGTAAAACTGATATTTAATCTTGTACTTAGACCTTAATCTATTTCCTAAAGCCAAACACTGTTCTTTCCTTGCTAACTTAAGAAGGTTAGGACCTTCTCTCATTATGGCTGCACCACCAGTTGGCATCTCAAAGATTTGTTCCTTAGGTGACTCCCATGTGATCACATAGAATTCTTCAACTTGTGCCTTACGTAACAATCCACCAGTGCTTCCTCCAAAAATTGGTGAAGGTGTGTTTGGGTCTAGTTCAGGTGGAGTGAAACCAACTGGTGCAGCAGGAGCTTCTTCTTTTGTTGTAACTGCTGCAGCTTCTGTTTTCTCATCTGCAGCTGAGATTTTTGTTGTTCTTGTTGGGAACTTGATGGGTTTGAGAGAGATGAAGGATAAAGTTGATGGTTGTTTCCATGGTTTAGGGCTTGAGAGTGGTGGAGTGAAGAGAGAGGCTTGAGTTGCCATTGCCATCTTGATTGAAGAAGAGTTGTGATGCTTCTTGTTTGTGTGTGAGAGAGAGTTGAATGAATAATAATATTAGTATACAAAAGTTTGTATGGATTTTTAGCATTTGAATGTGTGGTGTGAATTTTGGTATATGGATAAGGTGATATGGTTTGGACCAATTACATTTTATGATTTTGATTCGATGTCTCTATCTAACCCAAACTTCCAACATCTTTTTCAATTTTCATCTTGCTTTTGTAGTTTTGTCGTTAAGTTATAGAAAAATGAGAATAATTTACTAGTTACTAAGATGCACCATTAATTTTGGTTGATTTATGTACTTTACAATCCAATTACACGGTATTATAACACTCACTTAATTTCTTTGCATTCTTGTTTTAAGGAAAAATTTAATTAGTAAACCAAAACTTTAGAATGTTTATAGGAAAAAAAAACATATTTAAACCTTTGTTTAATAATATTATTAGTATTATTAAATTAAAAAAATAGTTAAATCTCATTAAAATAGAAATTGCCCTCATTATGATAGGAGCAATATTGTACTTGTACACTATAAAAGAAGTTTATTTTAATTTTATTTTCTAAATATAGTTAATTAATATGGGCGTTTGTCTTCTTTTTTATGCATTGACGCGTATAAATTATAAATAATATTTTTTATAAAAATTTGATTTTAATTAAAATTATATTTATAGATGTTTTTAACTTTTAAATAGTAACAAACTATGTTCATTATTTACCAACAATATAATAAATATGAACAAAAAATTATTTTTTTCAATAACACGAATCTTAAAGGCAAATTTATTCGAACATATAATTAAAATAATGCAAATTCAACCCTGAAAAATCCCTTATTCAATTTATATATCGTTAGATAAACAACACGGTGATTAACATATTTTCAAATTAATTTTAAGTTATGTGGCCATAAGATATAAATTAAGTGTTCACCGTGAATAACATGAAAATTAGAGGCTTAGTCACCGTTGTTGTTCTTAATCACCGATATATATCTTGTCTCGTCGCTATAATTTTAAAGAGCATAATAACTAAAGGCGCAAGAGCTTTGATTTGTGTGAGTGTAAGAAAGTGGATTATTTTCGTTTTTTAAATGGAAAAATGGGGTATTTTGAATTTCTTTTATAAAAAAAAATATATTAGAAATTTCTAAATGATAAAAAAAGGTATTTTGAATTCCTCCGTGTCCCACCGTGCCAATTAAGTAGAAAAATGGGATTGATGTTGGTGGTGGTGAGTGGGGAATGAAGGAGAGAGAATGGTATTGGAAGATATAGAGAGAAAAAAAAATTAGTGTTGATTGTCTATGATAAAATCGGTAGTGGAAGATATAGAGAGAAAAAAAATTAAGTGTTGATTGTAAAACCATGTTGTTTATTTGATCTATTAGTTAAAAACCAACTTACCCATGGTGGCAGCGTCGTTTCTAGAATTTTATTTGTCTTAGACCAAATTTTTTTGCTTTTGATAAATGAGACATACATTAATCATGTCGGCTCACATCTCAGCTATTTGTCATCCTAAGACATTGTAATTCCATAATACAATGTTTTCAAATCTCAGCTATGCTGACACCTTGAAATATTGTGTCAAATACACCACAACGTGTATACTACTAATAAAAAAGAATAACAAAACAAAACAAAACAAAAAAGTTTGGCGGGTTGAACCAAACTCAACAAAACTAAGTAAAATAAACTTCCCTCAAACCAAGCAACATTTTTTTTTTGAAGGACTCATACCAAGTAACATGGAAACATTTTGTCACTTGTCAATAGAATATGCTATGTTGGTTATAAAAATCACAGAAGAACAAATTTGATGTCCTAACCATGAAACTTTAATGATGAAAGTCATATTATTATATTATGAAATCTAAATATAAATTCAAATTCGCTTCAATTTGAACACCAAAAAACATGCTCAAAATAATAACAAAGAAAAATTCTATGGGAAGGAGTATAGATTTTGCGTTTTAAGTGTTGGTTCCTCGTTTTACTTTTAAGTTTTGTGTTTTGGCAAATGAAATATTGGGGGTGTGAAAATGAAATGTTGTCGAGTAGTAAAATAAAAAGTGTGAAGAGCTACTGGACTGAAGTCTTATAAAGGGTTGGTCCCTCTTTACGTTTTTTTTCTTCTATATATACACCCTTTAAAAGAATATTGATATATACACCCCTATAAACAAATTTGGGCCGCTTGCGGGTATGGACCCTAGGTCACCCCAACACCCCCCCCTCCCCTCGCCTATGTCTAGGGCCGACCCTGCATGGTGGGAAACTTTATTACTTTCACACCTTAAATGCCACCAACAAGGTGATACTAAAAGAAAATGAGATTAATGTATGTACTTTCTACAAATTTCATAAGGAGGCATGATAAAATTGATAACGTGAAACTTATCTTTCAACCTGGACATTTGATCACACTCCAACTTACATCTTGTTCAACATCAGTGTGAAGCGTCACAACATGGTAGCAAATGGTGTAGCATTTTTCTGGGTTGGACCCCTACAAGGCACACCAACAACAACAACAATGCAAACAATTTTGTTTAACCTTGTATTTTCTTGGCTTAAATGCAATTATGCCCCTCTATTTACATATTCTTTAAATTTTAGTCCCTCTATTTTTAAAACTAGTTTTTTTATCCTTCTATCAATAAAGTTAACAAAATTTGTTGGTCGTCCGCCAATTTAAATGATATGACACTGTCATTAATGATGTGGAGCTGATATGACATTTATGAGTTGAAATATTTTTCATGTAATTTGTTTGGTTATTAACTTTGTTTTTTTGAAGGAAGGTTATTAACTTTGTTATTCATCTTATTAATATATCAAAATATAAAAATCAATTTTAAAGAAATCATTGTTAAGTTCTCTCCATCATCAAGATCCATTAGCATCAACGCACTTTAAGCTCCAACTACCATCATCAAAAACACAATGTCATCATTATCTTTTCCCTCCAACTATCAATTATATCTCTTTCTCAAGGCTAAATAACAACCAAAAAATTAGGCTCCTCGACTTTGATGATAAACCCATCAACAACAACAAAGTAAGCTTGCTGGTTTAGAATATCTTCATCATGTTCATCTTATGTGTTGATGAACCCATGTTTTCATTGTGAAAAAAAAAATGTATATGAATAAATCCAGATTCTAAACATATATCTTAAAGAATAAAAACAGATCAGGAACCCTCTTCAATCTTCACCGTACCGACTTTGAGTTTGATTTCTCATTTTCCTTTGCATCTTTGGCTTGTTTTTTTCTTTAATGATGACTTGTTTTTTTCTTTAATGATGATTTTGTAAGTGTTTGAAATATTGATTTTGAAAACGAGGGTAAAATTAAAGATGAGTTTGAATGGTGTTGTTTGGTATTGTTCATCTTGGAAGTGATTTGAAGCCTTCACTTCATTGAGTTGAATATTCTTTGGTGTATCCATTTTGCTAAATGGCGTAATGTTTCATTTTAACAGTGGCGGAGATGAATTTGGGTTTGTCACCAATGATGATGGGATGTTGTTGATGATGATGATGAAGGAATTTTATTTTTGTTTTAAAATTGTTTTTTAATATATAAAAATCATATTCGTAAAACTAATAATAAAATAAATCAAACATTAATGATGAGGATGACATGTTTCCAACTCCGTAATGTCACATTAGCGTCATATCATTAATGACAATGTCAAATCAATTAAATTGATGGGGATTTTAAATTTTGTTAACTTTATTAGGGTAACCGGTTTTAGAAATAAAGGACTAAAATTTAAAGAATATGTAAATAGAGTGACCAAAATCACATTTAAGCATATTTCCTTCTATGTAAACTCTTTGCTTTGTTGTTTCTTTTCCTGTTTTTAAGGTCATTATTTGTGAACTATTGTAAGTATATACTCCCTCCGGTCTCAAATATAAAAAAATATTCATTTTTTGGGTTTATTAAATAATTAATGTATCTGCTTTACAATGTAGGTCAGATACGTTAACTACTTAAAAAGGAATCTTTTCTTATATTTGAGTTCGGAGGGAGTATAATACATGTGTCCATCTAAACAAATTCGAGGAAGGAAGGAAGTATCGTAAAGTTCACAATATTTTTGGCCATCACGGTAACACTTGTGCTCATTAAGTGATACAATTCAAAAGGCAATCGAAAAAAGACGCTTAGTCTTTGAAGACATACCAAAACCACTTATAAAAGTTAACGCAGATCTTTTCCAAGGTTGCAATCAACATGCATAACCCTATCCCAACTGGAATACAAGTGAAAAACCATAAAAGATGGAACATTATGGACTAGTCACATATATGAAAATCTATGTAACAGAAAAAAAATGTAACCAAAAAAACATATCAAAATCTACCTTAGTGTTTTAACCGTGGATTGATAGACAATGCTGAAAAATTGTTTCAAATTCCTTGGATTGAGATGGAAAACTTCATCGCCTAGGAGTTCTTCAATCCGCTTAAACATTCTGGTAAGAGGATTATGGAGGCAAAGAATAATAAATACTACAACAACCCTTCACAATCAAAAACTTTTGGGTAGTACAAGAGAAGGTTGACGAAAATGCTTTCTTGGAGATATTGATGTGTCACATTAAGTAATACAGTGACTAACATGTTACACAAAATCTTAAATGCAAGTTTCATATTGGTTAAAAAATATATTTCTATGCGCATTAGACTTTCTTCATCAAAATTTTAAAACAAATTAACATTCACGAAGAGTCTACCCATAAAAACTTTTTTTTTAACACAGAGAAAACTCGTGTTTAAAGTTTCTTATAATAAGGATCTGATACATCATAAATTAATATCCACATGTACGAAATATTCATTATTCTTGTGAATCCATTATCTTTTAGGTGGATTCTAGGGTGAGGGTTCAATTGAGTCCCTCACCGGTGGACCACGAACAAAATACCCTTAGATTTAATTAATGGTTGATCTTGATTAAAAATAATAATGTAAGCATGTATACATTTCTGCATACAATCCTGCCTCTATCTCTTCCTATGGTCATTATCGTTGACTACTTACTAAGCCGGAGTTGAATTGAAGTGACTACTGTATCGGTAACTTCTCCATTGACGGCAGACTCATTGGTATTGGTATTTGGATTATCAGAAATTGATGAATGAATTTTTCCAAGCCTTTCTATTTTGTTCTTGTTCAGCGGTTAAGTTGCTTTTTGTTTTTGGGAAAGGCTTTTGTTATCTCCTTCACCATGGTAGTAACCGTCACCTCAAGTCCCAACCAAAGAGAGATATACAAAAGATTTCCATAAGATATGTAATTCTATATTTTAGACGTGCCTTTTATTAAATCTTGAAGCCTATTAAAATAATCTATCATGGCTTGTAGTTTGATACATCAAACATTATTTTGTACCAATTATTTTGCACCGGCAACCATCTTGTTCGGATTTTTGTCGAGTTGGAGAGAAACCATATGAAGAAGATATAGCACATGATTGTGTGTGGAAATGAACACATATTCTTAATTTTATTTTCAAGTAATCTGAACCTTTGATTAATCCAACGTTATTTTGTTAATGGTCCACCGGTGAGGGACTTAATTGAACCCTCACCGTAGAATCCACCTATCCTTTAAGCATGCAAATGTAAAAACTACAAAAATTAATCATTCAAATCCGATATAACCTCATTGGTTGCAAAACTCTTGTTTAATTGATTTAACGCGACTACATTCATAAAAATTATATAAAATATTCAATTTTTCAAGTAGTCTAACGCTTAGAGAAATTCACCTTAAATATAAATAAGTTCAAACTCTAGCTGTTTCATGTGTTATGCATTATCCATTATCAAATAAGTTAAGTTGACGCGGATGAATAAAATATTCATTTAAATTAGTTGCCTGCCGTGTTGGATCGACAAGAAACTAATAAGGTTTTTCTTCCAACCCCGATCTTTACGCAATTCTTATGTATGTTTGTTCTAGATCTGCAAATTTCTATTCCAAAACCAAACAACGCTTTCCATTTTCATTTCTCTTTGAATATAAGGAAACTTTACTGAAACACTTGTGTCTTTCACCGTTTTAGAAAGCCGCAAAACTTTTTTTTCTTCTTTTTTGTTTTGTTTTGGAAAGGTTATTGTTTGCATACCCAAGAAGAAAGATTTGATCTTTAGCATGTGAGTAATGATGGTTTCTGGAAATTTATCACAATCTTCTTCTGGGCACGTTGAAATGTCAATCGAAGGTTAGTATTTTTATTTCTTTCTGTTTTTCTTGTAACAATCAGTGTTTTATCATTCACTGTTATATTATTGTTATTGTTCTTAATTAGTTTTAGTTGTTCATTTTGTGGCGTTTGGAATTTAACTGCTTTTTGGATCTATGACTTTGTTTGATTGTGAAAGATTCTGCCAAATGGATTGTTTTATCATGGGTAGTGGAAGAAGGTTTTTCTTTTTTTTTTTCAATGTTGTTTTTATTCTCAGTTATTGGAAAGTACACACTTTTTAGTTTTAAATTTGTCAGATTCTCAGTTTAATGTTAATTTGAAGCTTTGTATTCCTCCAAATCCATAGGAGTATATATTTTTTTTTATGATTTATGAAGCAGAAGCAAATACATGGACACCGGATGCTGATAATAATTTAAGAATATGAATGTTATTGATTGTAACCTTGCATGACGGTGTCGGACACCGACATGCATCGACGACAAACACACTTTCGATTGGAAATGTTTGTGCTACATAGATCATGATAGGCTGTGTTATGGTTAAATTTGTCTATAAAGGTTATAGAAGTTGTTACTATGTTTCATCACAAAAAGGTTGAGGTCTAGGTAGGTGGGGGCGGCGAAGGAAAATTGCTAGGCAAGAATCAGAAATGATTGACAATTTGAACATAAACAAGTTATGACATGATCAATGTTGGCCTGAAGATAAAGCATTGAGTTTGCTAGTCATTGTCGAAGTTTTGAATCTATTTGCAAACTTGGTTAGCCATTATGGTTGACAATTCTCCAGAAAGTAAAATTATGTTGATTGATATGTCTTTATTTGTAGGGCTTCATGAGAAGCACAAAATGGAGCTAGAAAATTTGACCCTAACAACACAACCTTTCAAAACATTGAAATACTCCACATTGGCTGTTATTCAATACATAAAGAAAACAATGTTGTATTTATTGGCAAAACGAGGGTGGCTTATGCTTTTCAATGTTGCGGTAGGGACTCTCGGCGTAGTGCTTATGACCCTTGGTTGCCTTCATGAGAAGGTAATTTTATGTATTCAGTCAGTAACTTACGAAAAGTAGTTCAGTACCAATAAGTGTTCGATTGGTAACAAGTATGTTTATTTCTGTTTACTAGTTTAGGATATTATATGCATATGACTACCTTGGTAATCTAATCTAGAAATTCAGACTCTCCTAAATATGCAGAATGTAGTAATAGTAGAAAACTTGTAACCAGCCTAAGTGTTCATATTAGTATTTGATATTATTGTGGGAAGACTAAGCTAATGAGTAATGAAGATGAAAATTCTTTTTGAGTGTCAAAACTATATGTCCTGGATCATTTTTTATTTATTTAAATTTCTATCTTAATACACCCATTTAAGTAGACATTCATTTTTTTTTTTCAGATAGTTTTGTTCATTTTGTTTAGATACTCACTTGGAGTCTATAAATGCTTGTTCTTTTTGCAGCATCTTGAGGAGTTTCTTGAATATTTCCGCTTTGGACTCTGGTGGGTGGCCCTTGGGGTTGCATCTTCAATTGGTCTCGGTAAGTACAATAGGTGTTCACCAAAATAATTTATCTCCATACCCAGATAATGGTTTGTTAAAATATTGTAATATGAATGATCGGTCCTTTTTGTAGCTTATGTGAGTTGATCTTAAAAAAAAAGCAGCAGTTTTTCAATATGTATGTTGCATTCTTGTAAGGACATACCATTCCTTTTGTCATCATATGCCATGTTGTCTTGGTCATCGAGTTTGCATTTTCCCTCTTTTATATGTGTGTGTGTAGGTAAATGACTATATGTTCTCTTATCCATTTGTTTGGTTCAGGATCTGGTTTGCACACATTTGTCCTATATTTGGGTCCCCACATAGCATTGTTTACAATTAAAGCAATGCAATGTGGCCGAGTTGATTTGAAAAGTGCTCCATATGATACAATACAGTTAAACAGAGGTCCTTCATGGCTTGATAAAAATTGTTCTCACTTTGGGCCACCTTTATTCCAGTCAGAATATGGTACACGAGTTCCACTTAGCAGCATTTTGCCTCAAGTTCAGATGGAGGCTGTTCTATGGGGTTTGGGAACGGCTATAGGGGAGCTTCCTCCTTACTTTATCTCCAGGGCAGGTAAATCCTTACTAGTTTATCATGTGCTATTTTCTTAGTCACATATAATAAGGTCAGTATTATTTTGCCATGATAATTTGATTTCAGTACCACATGATTGTTCAGAAAAGAGGCTCACCATTGGAATACTTTAATATTACTTTTCACTTCTGTTTTGTATTTTTGCTTGCTGCGTTACTATGACGGTGCAAAGCTCTGAAGCTTACTTCTGTTATTTACAAAAGGGGTATTTGGAATCGCTTGTTTGACCTTATCTCATAACATTAATACTCAAGTTAGTATTTGGATAACATTAAAGAATAGTTATGACATGTCATAAGTTGTTTTCACTTTCAGCTTATTTCGATAAATTCCGTTGAATAGTTAATGAATAAGAGCTTAATTTGCTCTTTGTAATAGCCTATTTGATAAGCACTTAATTAAGTTCTTCACCCTAACACGCCCTGCATCCTCTATAGATGAAAAAGAAAAGGGAAAGTTCTTCATAGTTTTTTATTTTTGAAGAAGGAAAATCCTTATCAAACAAAAAATATATAACCAGTTTACTGTTGCTTCTGTTTTTTCAAAACAATGGTGAATACCTGCTTTGGAAGCTTTTATCCTCATGGTTATCTACATGGTGCAAGTAAATGATTGTGTTCAACTCCAAAGATTATCTTATTGTTTTGAATCCCATGGGATTGTACATTTTTCATGTGGTCTGTAAATAATGCATCATGTTGCGTAGTGTACTTTAAAAGGAATGAAAAAATCAATCTTGAGACCAGGTTATGAAAATAATATGATTTGTTAGAAACTTTGGGTCCATTAGCAAATGATGAAGTAAATTAGGTAATATGTGATTTGTGCATAAAACAAAGCAAAGTGTTTGGCCTTGTCTGCGGTTGGAGAGAAAAAATATCACGAATGTGTCATAATGTTTTCACGCTATTGTATGTGAGAGTAGTCATATTTATACTTTATGTCATAATGTCCTTTGGATTGATCTCTTATTCAAAATCGATCCGATCTTATAGACATTCCTTATGATTTTATCTCAGTATATCATGTTTTCCTACCATCTCAACAATATGATCAAACTTTTGGGTTTGATAAGTTATTTGGGAATATTGCTTTCTATATTATACCTATAATGCGGTGTTTTACGAGGTAGAAAGAGGGTAAGCAACAAGTTTGGGTTTTGTTGGAATAAGCTTTGTTATTTCAAAACCAAAAATAGCCTTCTTTTTCTAGGGCCATAGTTTCAAGCTTAGTTCAATTCCCCTAATTTGGTCCTTAGTATTAGTTTGTTTAGCATTTGGTTTTTACATTATTCTAATTCTTATCAAATCATTCATGTAGCACGTTTGTCTGGGAGCAGAATGGATGCCATGGAAGAGTTAGATAGTGAAGATAAAGGAGTCTTGAATCAAATCAAGTGCTGGTTTTTTTCACACACACAGCATTTGAATTTCTTTACCATTCTAGTGCTTGCTTCGGTTAGTATTCACTTCATGCTTCATTCCATTATGACCTTATCTTTGTCAAACAGTTGTGCAAATAAAAGTTAAGCTTAGTTGTACTTTAACTCCTCTATAATAGCTAGTGTGTGATTTTGGTCCACCGATAATTTTTTGAATGAATTTAGTCCTTCAACTTTTTAACTGCTATTATTAAGTCCTTCCATCACTTTCCAACAATTCTAAACTTTCAAATTTCGTATTTTATTCAAAATTTTCACAAATTGTTGCAAACAATTTCTACTCAAAACTCACCAATCAGCATATTAATTTTCACTTAAAACTTAAAATTTCAATTTTTTCCTCTCTTCAACTAGAATAATCCATCTGTCAAAAAAAGCAGAATAATCTTGGGTATACAAGTAGAATACTCTTTAGTGTATGTTTTGTAGGACAACTTACATTGTTCAGATGAAATCTTTACTCAATCAGTACTGTAACTGCTCACTATGTTTGCATCTTCATACAACATAGAACGTAAATAATATTCCAATTATTGAGCATCACAGTGCTTTTGTGCATTTTTTAGGTCTGCCTGTTCTCTAAAATATAAAATATGTGATTGAGCAAATAGATTTGTAGCTAGCAGTTCTTTTGCTTGAGGTTCAGTTCAACCTCTAAAATAAGGCTCCATCAGCATGTAAACAGCTTATAACTGAATATATATTTCAGGTGCCAAATCCTCTATTTGACCTTGCTGGCATCATGTGCGGACAATTTGGTATTCCTTTTTGGAATTTCTTTCTTGCAACCTTGATTGGAAAGGCAATTATTAAAACTCACATACAGGTCTGTATAGGGTTGGAGCTCTCTTCTCCCTTACCTCCAAATCTTTTCTTTTTAATGTCTTTCATTTGCATTGCAATTACTCCAAATTTGAACCTATAGCTTGCTAATTGCAATAAAATGGTCATTTTTAACCTCATATTAAACCATGTTGTGTCAAAGTTTGACCCTGAAGGGCTATTTTTATGTCTATATATGAACCAAATTGATGTCACTCATTACTTTGGAGGACAAAAATAGGTGTTTACTTATCATCACTCATTATAATAAAAAATTGACTCAGGCACAAAGCTAGCAGCCTAGTTGTAAAAAAGTTTGACTGACCCTGTAATGTTATATTCTTTTAACAGACGGTATTCATCATCTCAGTTTGCAATAATCAACTTCTTGACTGGATAGAGAATGAATTTATCTGGGTTCTGAGCCATATACCCGGTTTTGCATCCGTCTTGCCTAAACTCACTGCTAATCTCCATGCAATGAAAGATAAGTATCTGAAAGCACCCCATCCAGTTTCCCCAAATACTAAGGTACCAAATCCTGTTGATTTTTAGATATATATCTAATTCTGCTTTTTTTTTAATGAGAAATTATATTATATGTTTCATCTTCAGGGGAAAAAGTGGGATTTATCTTTTACTTCAATCTGGAATACTGTGGTGTGGCTCATGCTCATGAACTTCTTTATCAAGATAGTGAATTCAACTGCACAGACGTATTTGAAGAAACAGCAGGAAAGTGAGCTAACTGCATTAACCAAAAAAGCAGATTCAGATACACAATGAAATGCATTGATGTTCTGCAACTGTTGCATTATTCTTTTTGCGGTTCATCCTGCAAGATCGAAGTTGAAATTCAAATTTCAGCTATTCCTGAAGCCCCCTATGAAAGTTACTCCATAAAATCTTCTCTAGTAGTGAATACACAGAGTAGGTAACAAAAGTTGCCACTTTTATTTCAAGAGTGTAACTTGGAGGCAACCATTGTTTGGAATATCAGATTTATAGATATTAATTTAACCTCAAATATATTAGCTACTATCACATTTTGGAATCATGGGATTCCTACAATTCTTTTGTAATGGAAAGACAGATTATTATATACTAAAAATTGTACTCTCATTTAACAACAACCAGAACTATCGTTTAGTTTGACTTTTTTGAGGTTATATACAAGATGAATTAAAATATTAACTTAGCACATTAACATAGGCTCAGTCTAGGGTGGGAGACCTTGATAGGTCTCCTACCATGAGTGAGTGAACAAAACAAATTTTTTTTTTGTTACAAAAAATGAAACAAATTTTTACCATTAGATTG
>Ga0315915_1002540_pt1 | contig 23055 bp, 6 predicted proteins | sample MpolbnodulesMG_FD_207738 | JGI IMG/M metagenome (GOLD analysis project Ga0315915, IMG submission 207738) | Medicago polymorpha root nodule microbial communities from Los Angeles, California, United States - branched nodules | ecosystem: Host-associated > Plants > Roots > Nodule | place: USA...
TCCATCGCTTAATATTTGTGATGAATCAATAACAATTATTAAACTTCATCTTTCGATCCATCGATTAATATTTGTTATTGATTATAAGAACGGTGAAATAGATTAGAAAATAGATTTACAAAAAATTAGGGTTCGAGGCTTGGTTTGATTAGGATGAGGTCATTAGACTTATCCAACAATCCTAAGACAAATTAGAGTCTACTCACTCACGTTCATTGTAGACATAGAGAAGAAGAAGAAGAAGAAGAACATAAAAGTAAATAACAATAAAATAAAGGTGAACTTTTATTTAAAGAAACAATTGTCACTTATTATTTCCAAGAACAAAAGGTGATTATACAAGCTAGATGGTTGCTCTATTTATAGTCTAACATTGACTTGAGCCCTAAGAAATAAATCACTAAAGTGTTGCACAAGAAACCATGGGCTCTAGGTCAGAAATACTAAAATAGGCAACTTGTCGAAGAAGCAAAAGCAGCAAAAGGACAATAAGGGGCGGTCCTATGCTCATATTTTGGTGAAGGATCTTCAAACTTTGTGCAAAAGATATTTTTGTATAAGATCTTCATATTTTTGGCATAAATCAACTTCAAATCTCCTTTCTTTTGCTCCAAGATGCAATCTTTCAAATATTTGTTCTTAAAATAAAATAACTTGCAATTAAAGTAAAATAGCTCTAAAACGGAAATAAAACATATTAAATCTAAATAAAATAAACTTAACTATTATATAAAAAACACTAATTATTGACTCATCAATTATACAAGTGATGAGGCTGTTGGGACGTTTCTAACCTAATTGGTTTATCCCTCCGATGGCTAACTGTACCTGTGGATCGCACATTGATCCTTATGTGCTGGGTCTTGCTAATTCAAAAGTAATTGAAATATAAACTTAAATTGGCTTTCTAGTTTTTCCAATAGCAATGAAGGCCAAGGTTCCATTAGATCTGTCCATCTATGAATCTTAGGACACTCATAACACACCCTCTCTCACCTACTTAGTAGTTCTACAAACGGGCAGCCCAAATCTACATCTACCTTACTAAGGGGTCTAAGAGAATGGTTCTATTAGGCTACATCTTATTTCCTTCAAGCAGGTACTTGTTTCCTTAATTACTAATCAGTTAAATCTTAGGTTCAGCAGAGTTACTACTCAGTCTTAGTAATGTCACCTCCTAAGTACTTATTACTAGGGTCAACTCTCTTTCGGTATCTTTTGCTAATTGCTAGTTAATTACTTCCTATCTATGAAGCTTTGATACTCCAAAATGGAGATGTACCCGTATCGAATACGTATCGGATACCGATAGTCCATGGATACTCTCGGATACGTAAACACGGAGTATAGGAATTAATTATTTTAATTTAAAATATATATTTTATCGGATACTTATAAGATACTCGACAGATACACACATATACTTATAAGATACTTCACAGAGACGTATCCTGGAAAAAATGAAGTGTAAAATATTGAGACTGTGTTGTGAAAATTCAATGGAGATGTATATGATTCAATTTAAAATATGAATAACTATAATTGTTTTTCGATAACCAATTAAAAATTATGTTTTTGGTGGATGAAAGTAACGAGAGAGAGGAGATAACCTAACATATGAATGAAAATAGAATATGATTTATACGAAAACTTTACATTTTTTATTTTGATAGCATGTATTATTTTTTGTAAATTGTGACTTTTATGATTATATAGTATTGAAGAGTAATCAATGATTTTTTTTACGTATTTTACATGCATATAAATTTTAGTATAAATATTTTGTTAACGTGTCTTAGTCGTATCGTATCTTAATTTTAAAAATTTCGTGTATCCGCGTACCCGTATTTGTACTGCGTATCCGAGCTTCATAGCTTCCTAGGCAGATAGTTATCAGTAAAAGGATATAAATATCAGAATATAAGCATCCAGATAGTAATAGCAATGCTAGGCTCTGTCACAACCTAAGTACCTAATCTAGGGTTGCCCCTACTACTGAAATAAAATAAGGAATTTCCTAATAAAACTTAATAGCGAAATAAATAAAATATAAACGACAATAAATTAAATAAGTGTACAACAAAAAGAAATAGAGATTCATGCTAGAACTCTAATCTAAAAAGATTTAGTTACACATGGTAACTAAAAACAAATTACTAAAGATAAAAACATACCCTAGAAAATCAAGGAGAAGATAGAAACTCTCTCGAAGCTCCAAAGTTGACTTCGTCTTTTACTGCCACAGTTTTGAATGAGAATTTTCGAATGAGGAAGGTTAGTATTAATAGTGATAGTTTCTACCTAGGTTTGGGCTAAAAGTGTTGGCTTTACCCAACACAGAAGTAGGAAAAGACGATTGCGCCCCCCATTTTTGAATGCACGGGGCGCATGATGTCTATTTCTTGGGCCCAATTCTCCGATTTTTCGTTGTTTTAGGTCTTCGTCTTCAAATAACTTGCCTCGGAACTTACGGAACATAATTCCTCCCATTTATAAGTCTCTTGAGGCCTCTTGAATTATCATTCTTGGTTTTCCTAAGTTGTCACAATTCTTAAGATGTTCTTGATTTGCCGATTTGCACGATTTCTTCATGAATTACTTCAAAAACCCCCTAAAATTGCTATGTTTCGGAAAAACTAGAATTACACACTCATATATAGATAACATTACAAAAGTCCTGAAATCATAGACAATTGTTCTAATACTCCTCCTTTTTGTTGCTAAGTTGGGAGGAGAGAACCGACCTTATGTGTTCCACAAATTCTTTAACGAAGTTTAATCATTACTAAATGACGGTGGAAAACTTCGCACCAATATCATGAATATCATGGTAATTAAAAAAAAACTAAAATCTTTAAACATAAGTTCGATTCAAAATCATCATATCATCACTAAAAGTGGTCACCCTTCGTCTTTCTCAACCATCATTTCGACAGTAACAAATCTACAACTACAAATGAGGAAGTTACATCACCTTTTAACAACATAATTAAATTAGAAGAGCAATCATTGTAAGGATTGGATGTATAAGATAAATTGTAATTGGTTAATTTCAACATCACTAAAATAAAAGGGTTAATATGTACCTTTAAAAAAATCCGAATATGTCTCTTACTATTTAAAAAAGAAAACTGAAATAATTTTTATAATAATAAAAAATGGAGATTAAATATAATATTTTATTTAAATTTACCAAAAATAATAAAGTCCACATTTGAACGGGTCTATATTAGAAGCTCCCAAATAAGAAAGCTTTTAAGAATATGTATATATACTCTTCCATAAAAAAAGAATATGTAAATATATATTATTAATTTTTGGTAAAAAAGGATTATTATCTATTAAGACAATAAAATAATAAAGGCAAAATTACACATTTCATTCTTTAACTTAATTTCAGGCAACTCTTTTGTTTATTTTTTTTCTCTTTTTGATTTAATCATTTATATTATAAAATGTCATAATCATTATCCTTTATTCATTAAAATGAAACAAAAAAAATCCATAAAATTCATTAAAAAAAAACCCCAAAAACAATATCAACCCAAATTTCATAACTTCATAAATTTTTGCAGAATTTGATCAAAACTCCATCTTTAATTTCTCTCTCATCAATCAACCTAACACTCCAACAATATCAACAAATCTTCACCTTTTTTCACCATTTCTTTTTCGATTTTTCTTCTGTTTCTCTTGTTTGGGCACTGAGTTGGAATTTGGCTATGATTATTTTTTGGTTTTGGTTATGGTTATTTCTTTGATGATGGGAAAAAGATGATTAAGGTTTGTAGAAAAATTGACTTATGGGTTTTATAAGATTTTTTTTCAATGAAATATAAATTTCTAGGTTTGTATGATGAAGATATGAATTTGAAGAGTTTTTGATTTTTTTTAATAAAAAAAGATCAAATGTTGATATTTTATAATACAAACGATTAAATCGAAAAGAAGAAGATAACGACAAAAGTGTTACATGAAATTAAGTTAAAAGACGAATTGAATAGTTTTGTGAATAATAAAAATGATAATTTTGATTTAAAACTTATTTATCACGCAAAAAAATTGTCGGATGATGTAATATCATGTTAACAAGTATTCTTAAGATATTTGCTAAGAATAAAAAATGTAAATAAATAATAAATTTTATGTAAAAAAACAACTTTTTATGATTTCAATATGTTAAACATATCGACCCTAAAATAAATTTTTCATTCTAAACTTTTTAACAACTGTTTTAAGGCCATATATTTGTTAGCATTTTCGGTATTATATTGTAGGGTCGACAAGAGCTGACCAGAACACACTTACATCACATGGGTAGGCACTATAATATGACTTGGTGGCTGAAAAATTTATCCCATATTTAGTACCCTAGAGAATCCAATGTCTTCCACACATACCAGATATGAGTATGACATTGTCTTGGGATTCCTCCATCTGTTTTCCACCTCAATCAACAGAGAGATTGTTATTCTATTACTACGTATTAAATTATACCAGGTTTTTCATTTTTTAAATCAAGTTATATTACAATTTTTGAGGGAAAAATTATACTAAATTATTAAGCAATGATAGTAAACTTTATTTGCTCATCCAAATAGATACCGTACAACTTAATTATTGGATAGTGGCAGCACATGTATTAACTAACTCATAGCATCAACCTCGAAGTTAGATGAAATTAACTTTGCACTCATAATAGATATGGAAAATTTTGTCAATATATAATATATAGGCTTTCCTTCATAACCTAGCTATAGTATAGTTGCCGTAGCCAACTAAAATGATACATAAAAATGTCTGAGTAGCTGCTGACAGAATCCACATGTTTTAATATTATTTTTAGTGTGATGTAAATTTATGGAATAAAATACATTATAATAATTTTTTTTGGTAAAATACATGTTATAATATTATTTTTGTAAATTTTTTAGTGTGATGTAAATTTATAGCGGATCAGAAAATAAATATTAAAATTGTTGAAAATTTCATTAATATATATAACTCTTTTAATAATAAAAAATACTTTGATAAACATATGTGATATGTTTTATCCTATATCTTAGTACAATTTCACCTATTAGGTTTTGATTAACTATCGGTTAATCATTCCGTTTTATCCTTTTGAGTATATCCCATAAACAATGAGATTTGGTTCCTCTATGCAATGACACATTAAAAAATAAAATACTTCATTCTAATATAAAGAAATATAAAGAAAAGATCAATTATTACAAAATTATAAATTGCATACTGAAATTTCTCAGAGTCACATGTTCTCCACACTCTTTATGGGCATTATAATCCCAAACATGCTAGAAATGGTTACTTTCAGCATCTCTTTTCCCAAACCCTAACCACCCTCTATTTATATATATGGTGCTTGTCCAATCAGGAACCTCCAAGCACGTGGCCACTAAACGATTCCACTATTTGTTAATTATACATGTCCACTGATAAAAACATTGCTTAAAATTATAGTTGGCTTCTGAAATTGTCACCAAAATGCCAAAATTTTCCACCAATAAACAATTTGTTTAAGCCAACTTCACATGATCCCATAAGTATAACAGCGTAATATTAAATATATAATTAGATATTTTGGAGGCAATGCAGATTGTATCACATGTATTGTTTATATTTACACAAACACATATTTGATACTTAACCACATAAGAAATGAATTATTACCCAATAAACTATAAGAAATTAATTGCTCATAAAAAATTAATGTGGATTCTCATACGTTTAATAAATTTTGCTTACAAAAACAAATGCTAAAAAATAAAAACTAAAAGAAATTAATGGATTCTCATACATTTAATTTTTTTTTATATAGGGTCATGCATTTAATTATCATGTATTTAGTTTACATGAAGCCGTGAGATTAGGGATCTTATTCAATACCCAGGTTCCAAATTTCAAATTTCAAAGGTCTGTGCCTTTCGGTTGGTGATTGCTTGCAAACAAATTATTCTTTCTAGGGATAATATATTGTATGACTAGGTCTCTCTGAGTATGTTACTCTCTAGCTCTCATAATCAATTTTTTTTTGTCAACCATTTACGTGTTGAACCCTCTAATAGACTTGAGATTATATCTGAATTAGTCGGTTCTTAGATCAAATATCAAATTAATTAATAAATAAATCAAATACCATCGAGCCAAAGACATGTTGGCTTATAGACGCTTTCAACATTGTGAATTGAGTACTCCTCTTCACTTTTCTTTCCACTTATCATATAATGTCTGTTTTTATTTACGAGCAAAAGATCAAAGTTTTTAAGGGTGCCAGAGTTACACCCAACCAAAAATAGACAAACAAAAAATAGAAAAAAGAAGCTGATACACCACTCATGATACAAACACTAGCCCCCATTTTTCTTTGGCTAAAAACCATTCCCTCGAGAGAAGATGTGGTCAACCAACTTCCAAGCGTTAATAGTCACATACAAGAAACCAAAAAATAAATAAATAGTCTCTTAATTTTGTGTCTCTAACACTTAACAAAAGAATTAGAGACAAATTTTGCTGTATTTGTCTTTAATTAATTTTTGTAGTCATTTCGACTAATTTTTAGACTTTTGAACTATATATGATCCCATATAGTTCGAGAATCTGAACTATGTGAGTATATTGTCATATATTCAGACTTTTGAAATTGCATTGGTTCCCAAATGGTTTAGATTCTCGAACTGTTGGATGTATAAACGTGTTTGAACATCTTCATCTTTTGAACTATCTTTTAGAATGAGATCCAAGTCCATTTACTAGTATAAGGTAATTCAATATTAGAATGTTTAAAGTATTAATAAGTGTGAGTTAAAAGTCATACATTAGAAGAAAAAGTGAAAATATATAGTTAGAGAATCTAAAAGTCTAATGTGGTAAGTACCTGGGTAAAGATATGATTTTCGACTAACTTGTGTCATTGTTCTTGACCCACAAGTTGGAGTACTCATGATAAAATGTTTTTCTTCTACAAAAAAGAAACATATATATGGTTAATATACAATATTCAAGCATGTTATGGAGCAGCTCATTCATGCAAGAAAGAAAAGGACTAGGGCAGTTTAGTAGCGAGTTATCAAATTGACAATATTGAACGAATTAAAAAATGATGTAATAAGCGTTCTACAAGGGGGAAAAAAGTAATACAAGACAGTGACTAGATTCATTTGGGATAGCCCTTGCCATTTGATGATGCGATGGTCCTCCATACTATCTGAAAATAACACATCACCAAAGAAAATATCAAAGTGTAAATAATATATATATTTTTATATAGATTTATCTAGGTGTAAATATAAAGAAACTTTGTGTACTATCGATCAATTATAACTTCACATTATTAAAAACATTTAACTTTAATTATATATTTTTTAATCATACGTGATTAATTGTGATTTGTTGACATATAAATTTTTATATTGAGAATTTACACCATGTATGTATCTGCATGCACTCTCGCATGAGGAAAAAGTTTACACTATTATATTATTACTAGAATGGTATGACGTAGGGAGCTAGAGTGCAATTTTGACTAATAGATTTCAGCAGTTTATATATTGGATAAGCTAGCATCAATGTAATGTTGACCAATTTGTCATCATTGCCATAAAATCTATATAAGGGAAAAATAAAGTGTACAAGAAAAGAGATGAACAAAAGTGGAGGTGAAAATGAAATTAGATGAATGCAAGAGAGTGGGTGACAGTGATCTCACATGAAGGTGACCCTAAAGTTCGTGTATAGTGAAATGAGTATTCTGCTCAAGTGCTCATCACACTAAAGAAGTGGGTACGGCCAATTTTGGCTTGATGTAACATAAAATATCTGTATTTACTATTTTGCATAATTTAGTACACTATGTACCATGCAAAAATTTCAAAATTATATATCACATTTGAAATTAAGATAAAATTTATAAAAAAAAATAAAATAATTAAGATAAAATATATATTTCAAGTTAATTGGGTTTTTTCTCACCAAGAATTTAAATAGATGGCATCTTTTTTTTTTTTTTTAACAAACAAAAAAGGATTTTTATAACCACAACCAGTCCCATTAGCACAAGGCGTGTCAAATTTTTTAGATGACATCTTAAAACAAGATTTCTATCAAGATTTGATTCTTTTTTTTTCATCTAAATTGAGAAATCAAATAATTGATATTTTTTTTATCAAGTAGCCTAATTACTAAAAAGTTAGCCATTGGGGTGAATAAATCAGGTATCCAAGGTTTGAACTCTGACATTTGTTTATTGCAATATCCCAATTAAATTATGTTCACGATGACATAATTGACCTTCTTTTAAAAGGAAAATTGAATAATTGACATTGTTTTGTCAAAAAAATAAAAATTAACATTGTAATCACCCATGATTTATCCTTTAATGATCGATATTACTCACTATATTCTTAGAATTGAATTGCTCATTTACGGAAACTTTATCCTTCTAATGATTTTTTTTTTGTTTGAGAAAATATCTTTTAATGCTTGTTCTTCTATATATGAGTTTGAAATTAAATTATAACCACATACATAAAGATTTGATTTGATGTGTTTATAATTGAAAGTGGCTTTATTTTTTGACAATAATTGAAAGTGACTTCTACAATTATATAGTGCATATTAAATATGTATCCGTTTATAATAGTAAGTACCTGAAAAAATTAATTTCATACGGTACACTTTCTTTTCTAGTTTTGTCATGAACAACAAAATCGACAACGTCTCATTCACGAGAAATGACCATTTCCAACTTTTTTTGTTTTCTTCCACTCATCCATATGTTTGTCTTCTTCTTCTCTTGGAATGTGTGTTTGATTCTCTTTCTCTTTTTATACAATATTTTTTAAGTTGTATAGATTATGTTCATTGTTGGGACTGATTGATGAAATCAGCATAAATCATTAGAGGGTCTTTCTTCAAAGCAATATCAAATATTTTTACTATACATACGATTAATTAATACAAAGGTATGTTTCCAAAGCAAGCTTAAATAATTGGTTTAAAAAATGTAAGAAAGAATCTACCCTTATTTTAGTGAACCATATAGTACTATATTATGCATGGTTTTTTCTAATTCCATATTAATTAATTCAACATGATAACTTCACTCAAAGTTCCATGAACTTTATATATTAATCAATTTAGGAAATTCAAAAAAGGAAAAAGAAAGTGACTAGCCCTTTATTATTCATGTAAAAAAAAATTAAACTCCACAAAAATAAAGAACGGATGCCACTGTTCAATGGTGCAACATCAGTAAAGACCGTCAAATCAAAAGAAAAACATTTGTCTCTTTTAAATTAATGGTCTTTACAACGATTGCACCATAAAGTTGGTGTAGCGGATTCAAGTTCATCATAAAATTTCTATTAGATAAAATCTATTTTATACATTAATTTAAACTTTTCAAAACAAGGCTTTCAATTAAATAACTCATAAAATATTGTGATAGATTAACACCCTTTTGATTTCACATTAAACAAAAAAACAACATTCAAATTTTAAATAAATTAACTCTCCTTTTAATTCAATTGAAATGTTGTTGCTCCAACCATGGCCAAAATCCAGCTTGATCATCCATGCCACAAAACATGTTGCTTAAACTTTCTTCTTTGACCATTTGATCAATCTTTTGGCATTGAAGTTCTGGCCTTGAAGAAGTTTGGAAAAGCTGAGCAATTCCACCTGAAGGCCTAGCAGATGGTGGAAAGAAAGTTCTGCTTGTTGTATGTTGGTGTGTAGAAAGAGGACTATCACTTGCTGGTGTTCTTGACATATCCAACTTGATATCTGAACTGTTCTCACTTCTATTGCTGCTTGATCCTTCTGTTTCTTTGTTCAGGTTGATTGATTCTGTTGGTTCTCTATTTTTCAATGCCAATATCTGTAACAAATTTAAATTATCTAATTCTATTAGAACACAAATTAATACAAAAGACAATATGGTTTTAAATTATTGGTTTGGTTCTAGTTTCGCGGCAAGCAACTGCGCGCGGCTGATACGATCACAATTACAGTTGCAATGTCGTTGCAAAGACCTCGAAAACTATTATATTGAGGCCAAAATTGGAGTTGTGATAATTTTATAAAATTAAATGTCTAGAAACAATATATACAATATGGTAAGATGAGACATTTTTATGTGGAAAACTAGTAATCTATTTAAGAGAAAGAAGACATTGAAGTGAAAATAAAATCATTGGATCTTGATTAAGTTACTTTTAGGTGATTGGAAAAAGCAGCTTTTTATAAAGTTGTTGTTAGAGAATAGGTGAAAGGAAAGGTTCTGAAAACTATGCAGATAGTCAAAAAAGCATAACTACATCAAAAAGAAGTATCATCATTACTAAATAGTATCATTTCTACAAAATCAAAAAAATAAACTCAAGCAAGTCTAGTTCTCCATCATTTATTTATTTTTTCCATTGTTATGAAAAAGAATAACTCAAGCAAAAATAAAATGAAAGCAAGCAACTAAACTACAATATATATGATTGGAAATTGTGTTAATATGAGCACAATTTTGAATTTCGGTTAATTTTTTTTTTAACGGCAAAGTTTATTAACAATCAAGTCTCTGCACATGACGAACAAAGACCAGGAAAGTTCGGTTAATTACGCTGCAAACTTCTAATAAACGCAATTGCAGTTGTGATGCTGTTGCATAAACCTCTAAAATCATAATATTTTAGAACCATGATTATGAGTTAAAAAGAAAACTACAAACCTCAGCTTGAAGTTTTTGGTTCTGAGCTTGAAGTGCATCATTATCTAACTTAATAGCATCATATTGTCTTTTAAGAACATCATAGTCTTTTTCCAACTGCTTTGTCTTCCATCTAGCCCTTCTATTTTGAAACCATATAGCAACTTGTCTAGGTTGCAAGTTAAGTGCTCTTGCAAGCTGCATTTTCCTCTCAGGCTCAAGCTTATTACCAAGTTCAAAACTCTTCTCAAGTGTCTTCACTTGTTCCATATTAAGCCTCCTCTTCTTCTCTCCAGCTTGTGATCCATCATCAGATAAATCTTCCTCAGGTATATTTGCTTCTTCTCCAAGTTCAATTCCTGATGAAAATGACATAGATCTCTTCCCTAGAAATGATGGTCCCCCTACATTGGATACCAAAAATAAGAGTTACAGTTTATGAAGCACTTGTACATGACACATAGAGATTGGAAATAATTTTTAAATATAACATTTTGTGGAGACACTGGAAATGTTTTTAATCTTTGATACTGGTCTCTGTTCGTCTTGAGCAGCGGTCATGTTTTTAATAAATTTTGCCGTTAAAAAAAAAACTGGAAATGTTTTTAATAGGATGTGTTGATGCAACATAGGTTAGAGAGAATATGCATACCATGATAATCTTGAGGTAGAATTGAGTTCAGTGAAGATGGTTGATGATGATCATCATGGTGATGAGGAGTTTGTAGCATGAAATTTGCTTGGAAGAAAGCCATCTCATGCATTGTTGCTTATCTAAGCCTGCCACAAATCTTCAAGACCAGCTATCTGATATCATATATAAATCTATGATCACTACTTTGAATGCATAAATGAAGATTTCATATGCTCAAAAGTTAAAATAAATTAAACCAAGATATTAATTTTCAAAGAACAAGTGATAAAGACAATAAGGCATACTTCACAACATCTTGTAATAAATACTCATGAGAAAATTAAATTAGTCCTTCAAATTGAATAAGATGGAGAGTTTTAGGTAGAGCTTTCTTTTTCTTATGTAAATATTTGGAAAGGAAAAGAAAGTTCGAAGAGAGAGAGAGAGAGGTGGTAAGAGATGCTTGAATCTATAGGTCTATACATCAACTTCCATATATATCACCTTTTTTTTTTCTTTCCCCCTTTATTGTATGTAAGCTATACTAGTATCAAATAAAATAAAGAAAGCAAATCTATTTTATGTACATAAATAAAAAAGAAAAAGCATTTGTAGAAAAAATTGAGGTAATTAGATGTTAAAATGACGTTTAGTGTAAGGGGGTGGAATAAAGAAAAAAAAGAATTAATTGTGTTTGCGTCTATGCCTCAACTTGTCTAATATTCCAATGAATATGAAGTGTGTTTGCATGTGCAAACTATTAAGTCATAATTTTTTTTTCCTTATGATATAAACTAGTTTCTTAGTTAGGAGACAAGTAGAGGGGTTCTTCTTTACAGAGACAGTTGTCTTTAATTATAATGATGGAATTGGCAATTTGGCTTTGTGGCTAGACCTTTTTCATGTCATCAATTCCATATTGTTAAAGGCTAGCAGGAAATGGAGATTCAGATATTATATTTTTTTATTTTCGTGTGAGGTGGGTGACTTTCATAAAGGAAATAGTTTATGATGATGATTTTTTTATTTATTAATAAAGTGATAAATGAAAGTCATCAGATGGGGCAAAGTGTTCACCTATTGAGAGGGAAAGATGGAGAGAAGCTTTCTTAGGGGAAAAAACTTTTATATGGTAAGGTGTTTTTCCTATTTTTTTGGGAAATGGAAATGGATTCTATTCATCATGAATTTATTTAGTTGAAAATCTTAGCAGTAAGATAATGATCCCACACTCTACTTGCACCATAATTATAAGTAATGGAACACATCTCCAGACTATATGTTGTGAGAAAGAATTTCGATACAAAGATCGAATATTGATTCCACCAGACCTAAGATCTTTCGATAGTGGTGTTGAATAGCCTTTGAAAGTAGGACTTTCGTCAACAACCTTTTTCTTGGACTGCGAGGGGTAGTACCTGAAAGACACTCCAATGCTCAAGCTAGCATAAGTGTCGTGGATCAATTAGGTAATTTAAGGTAAAATGTGTGCGTACATGGACCAATGTGCTTTATTTATTATTTATAGTGTAGGTTTAAGGTTTTAGTCCTTGAACCTGTACATGGACAACTGATGTGATCAGATTAGTGGCAAGTGTACTAATCGTTAACCAAGTAATAAAGTGATAAGTAAAGTATCGTATCCACAGAGATTGTCCTTTCGTCCGAACAATTCTTGTTACTTCTTTTTGTAAGTTTGACAGTATAAAAGTTAGGTTGCAATTTTTATCTGTTTGCAACAGAGAAAGTTTACCTGTCTTGGTTGCAGAAAAGTAAGCAACGGTTAGGATTCTTCGAATCTCCTCTGTATATATGTTGTTGGATAATAAGTAATATAAATGTCGCGTTTATTTATCTTAGGTATATTAGACAAGTGATGAGGCCATTGGGACATTCCTACTTGGGTAAGGCATCACCTGACTCAAAGGGCATCATCCACTGAGTACCTACTTAGGTTTATCCCTCCAATGGCTAACTGCACCTGCTGGTCACACGGTGATCCTTACGTGCGGGGTCTTGTTAAGTCAAAGATAATAAACATAAACTTAAATTAGATTTCCAGTGTTTCCCAAGGTAATGAAGGCCAAGGTTCCCTTAGATCTTCCCATCTATGAATCTTAGGACACTCATAACACACTCTCTCTATGTTTTCTTAGCACTTCTACAAACGGGCAGCCCTAATCTACGTCTACCTTACTAAGGGTTTCAAGAGAGTGGTTCTATTAGGTTATAGCTTAAATTGGACAGCTAGGTGCTTGTTTCTCTAATTACTAACCAATTAATTCCTAGATTTGGTATGGAACCACCCGACTCAATGTGTATCATCCACTGAGTACCTATGTTTAGGGTCAATAGTTCCTATGGTATCTTTGCCTAGTTAATAATCACTTACTTCCTAGACAGTTAGTTACCAGTAAAGGGATATAAATACCAAGATATAAGCATCCAGTTAGTGATAGCAATATTAGGCCCTGTCACAACATAAGTGCCTAATCTAGGGTTGCACCTATCGCAGAAAGAAATTCTTTCCTAATAAATCTTAATAGCGAACAAAAGAATAAATAAATAAAATAAACGACATATTAAATTAAATAAACATCCAACAAAAATATACAGAAGTTCATCTTAGAACTCTAACCAAAAAAGATTTAGTTACACATGGTAACTAAACACAAATTACGAAAGATAAAAACATATCCTAGAAAATCAAGGAGAAGATAGATTCTCTCTCGAAGCTCCAAAGTAGCCTTCCTCTTGAACTGTCACAGTTCTGAACGGGAAATTCTGAATGAGGAAGGCTAGTATTTATAGTGGAGATTTTTAACTGGGTTTGGGTTAAAAACGCAGGTTAAACCCAGAAAAACGAATAAAATTACATATGCGCCCCCACATTTTAAGATGCTTGGGGCGCATGGCATATGCTTGAGGCGCATATGCCTTGTAGCAAAGGCCCTAGGCACATTTTGCATGCCCTAGGTGTATGGTAATGCAATTCCATGCCCTAGGCGTATGCTTGTGTGCTTCTGGGACCAATTTCTTCGGTCTTCGTTGTTTTTAGGTCTTCGTCTTCAAATAACTTGCCTCGGAACTTAGAAACAAAATTCTTTCCCATGTAAAGTCTCTTGAGTCCTCTTGAATTTTTATTATTTGTCTTCCCAAAGTCTTAACAATTCTTCAGTTGTTCATGATTTGCCGATTTGCATGATTTCTTTGTGAATTACTTCAAAACCCCCTTAAAATTGCTATGTTTCGGGAAAACTAGAATTACAGACTCAAATATAGAAAACATTACAAAAATCTCGAAATCATAGGCAATCGTTCTAATACTCCTCCTTTTTGCTGCTAAAACCTACTGAAAATGACTGAGAAACATGCTAAGAATAACGTAAGATGACTTGTCATCAACAACTGTCCTCGAGGGACAATTGTAAGGAGATTGTGAGAAGATATCATTGGATCTTGATTGGATGACCTAGATGGTTCCTAGGGGTCATTATTCCATTGAGATCAAGGGACGTGTCATGTCATGGTCCTTCTGGATGTGTGAGGAAGGATGTCCATACTTGTCCATGGTTTGGGCCTTGGTCTTCTTCAAAAGGTTTTTTGCATAGCTTTTAGAGTGCGAGGTTTGACATGTTTAAGTGATCTAAACGTCGTTCGGGTTCTCAAGCCTTCGGACCATGTGTTGCGACCTTGTGGTCACTGATCAATGGGTTATGAGTCCATGACATGAGATTTGACCTAAAGCGGCTCAAGCGCAATTAGCTTTGCGATAAGTTGTAATATGTTTAGGAGACCGTAAGGGATTGAATTACGTTTCCATGAATCATCAGTCTGCTAGGATAGTTTCTTTTCATATGCTACGTCATGTTTGAATTTGTTTAGGTTTAGATATGTTGTATTTTCCCTTTAACGCGCAATTGTCGGATGATCGTTAAACCAAGTTAGGGACCCAAAGCTGGCCAGTGTATATGATCCTTTGTTTTGCTGTCTTTTATGGTTGTCGATAACGTCTGCATGTTGATACCAGTATTGTAGATCATGGAGAAAAGGATTTATTGAGACCTTTACTAGGAGTCTGGAGCTAGGAAATAGAAGGATGATGTAGGAATTTGAGCCTAACTCTTGACACATGCTAGGATTTGTTGCACCCACCACATGTTATTCGCACTTGTGTCAAGTCTTGGTAATTGATGCTTTGATCATTTCTTCTTGAATTTTGATGTATAACTTCGATACAGTCGAGGAGAATTAGGCACTCACCATTAATGTATTAAATGTTTCTTCATGCCTTTATTCATTGACATTGTTATTATCGATGGGAACTCTTTTGCTATAAGTTAGGACTCTCATTTACATTCGCTACATTATTTTTCCTCTTTGTTTCCTTTTTGTATGTGTTCCCGGAAATCTTTTTCTTAAACCCTCCGTGAGTTTTTCAGTAAATCGGAAAGGGGGATGAATTGTTTCTGATGGGACACCGTTGATTGGACTTGTTATTCAAGTTTCCATTAAATGCAAGTTCATAGAATAACATGTTAATCGAAGATGGCCTGTTCTGCCAAGCCTTTTTTGAATAACACGATAATCGAAGGAAGGTTGATGTGTGGGTTCAAGATCAAAGACAATTGAAGTCTTCCTGCTTCATAGTGGGGGACTTCGTCTTCCAACAAGGTAGAGGAAATTGAGCTTGGTTCCTAAATTCATAGACACGAATTTGGTGTCGGATGACTTTCATTATCCACCATAGTGGTTATAATGGTTTTAGTTTTTTTTTGTTTATGAAGGAGGCGAGCAGTTGTACTGATGGTCGGATTAGACAAGTGTACCAAATCGTTTACCATGTAATAAAGTGATAAGTATAGTATCGTATCCGCAGGGATTGTCATTTTATCCAAACAATTTGCATTACTTATTCGGGAAAAATAAAATAATAAAAGAGTTTAGGGTTAAGAGTTTGCAATCTTTATCTGTTTGCACTAGAGCAAGTTACCTGTTTAGGTTGCAGAAATGTTAACAATGGTTAAGATTCTTCGAATCTCCCCTATTCATTTGTTGGAATTAATTAATAGTCAAGTCACATTCAGTTATTCTAAGTAGACTATCTAAGTGATGAGTCTGTCAGGACATGATAACCTAATCGGTTTGTCACGTTGCACCTGATGGTCGCATGGTAGTCCTTACGTGCGGGGTCTTACTCTTTCGGTTGATTTCGGTCTATCCCTTCGTCAGTTGAGTTGCACCAGTTGGTCACACAGTGATCCTTCTGTGTGGGGTCGTACTCCCTCAAGGGTAATTGAAACATAAACTTAAGTTGGCGTTCCTAAATTTCCAAAGGTATGGTGGCCAGAGTTCCTAAAGGTTTTCCCATCTATGATTCTTAGGAATACAAAGCACACTTAGCCTCTCGGTAGTTCTACAAACGGGCAGCCTTATCTGCGTCTACTTTACTAAGGTGTGAGGAGAACAGAGTTACTGGGCTGATTTAAGTCATGAAGTCGCTGGTTTCTTTAATTACTAACTAGTTACCTCTTAGGTTCAACATATTTTACTAAATATTAGTAATGTCACCTCCTCAGTACTTAATACTATGGTCAACTCGCTTTATGTATCTTTTGCTCGTTACTAATTAATTACTTCCTAGATAGAAAAATATAAATACCAAGACATAGATATCAAGACATAAATATCAATATTACGCCCTTTCACTACCTAAATGCCTAAAGGGTTGCACTCCAGAGGAGACAAATCTTACGCACTACAGTAAAACTAAATAGTGAATAGAAAAGAACTAAATAAACGACTATAAATTAAATTATTATCCAACAAATAAAATAGAGGTTCATCTTAGAACCCTAGCCTAAAAAGATTTAGTTACCCATGGTATCTAAAAACTAATTACAAAAGAAATAAAAATTACCCTAAAAATACTTGGAGAGAGGAGAGAGAAAGTCCTCCTGAAAGCTCATAGAATTCTCCTTCCTTTTGAACTGCTCCAGTTCTGAATTAGAAATAATGAATGAGGAAAACAGTATTTATACGAAAAGTTTCCACCTAAATTTTGGCTAAAATCGCAGGCTTTCTTCACCAAAAAGTCACAAAAGAGTGACTTGACCCGCAAGTCTTGGGCTCCTAGTGCATATACCCATGCGCGAGGTGCATGTGTCTTGAATGTCAGGCGCCTGATGCCTAGTTCCAAGCGCCTGGGTGCTTTCCTGCACACTCTAGGCGCTTGTGCGCCCTGTTATGTGTGTTTGGGCCCTTGTGAGTGTGTTCTGTGCTGAAATGTCTGTTTTCTTCACCTTTTTAGGTGTTTGCTTCTATGTAACATGTCTTTGAACTTGGGTACAAAATTCCTCCCTTTGTAAAGTCTTTTGAGGCCTTTTGAATCTTCATTCTTCATCCTCCCAAGGACCACATAAATCTTTGGATGTCCATCTTTGCCGATTTGCATGATTTCTTTGTGAATTACATCAAAAACATCCTAAAATTGCTATGTTTCGAGAAGAACATAATTACAAACTCAATTATAGAAAAGATTACAAATATCCCAAAATCATATGAAATTGCTCTAATATTCCTTTGTTTTACTGGTAAAACCTACTGAAAATGACTGAAAAACATGCTAAGAATAACGTAAGATAACATGTCATCATGTACTTTGACAGAGTTGACCTAGCTTCATTCCATGATAATTCAATGATCTTGTTAAAAGATGGAGCGGATTAAAAGTATTTATGCCCTCTGTATTAAGGATTCAAAAATTGGTTAATTGACCTTCACTTCATGGCATTGTGTTGACCAAGATATGTATTGGGTCTTTGGTAATTCTAAGGTCGTGCGTCTAGACGATATTCTTAATATCATGTACTAGTAGTCCTTTCTTTATTTGGATGATTCTGATAATAGTGGGGAAAACAAGACTAGCGATGAAGATTTTGGATGGTTGGCCGTTTTGAAAGATATATTGCAAGTCCGGAGGATGGTGACCATGACAGCACACATAGAGAATAGAGAACTAAGAGGAGAATTCTGCTAGCAAATCCTCTAGACTTAAGCAGTGGTTAGACCTGACAGCACACATAGAGAATAGAGAACTAAGAGGAGAATTCTGCTAGCAAATCCGGCACCACTAAAATAGATATAGGAACTTGAGACAAAAATAATTGTAATAAAGTGACGTGTAGACATTAGGAGGTTCCATAATAAGATGATTAGTCTTTTTGTCGTCTGAGGTGCATGTACCTAAACCATGTTTCTTGGGAGCTATGATAGATGTGGCTGGTCTTTGTTTCTAACTACTAACATTATATATTTTGTCTCTTTAAAGGTTCAGAATCTTGTTGTGCATCTGGTCCAACTTGTTTGAATGAATGTTCTTGCAATACTTTGCTTTATTAGCTGCCAATGCATGTTTGAATTTGTCACTATTTAATGCAAGTTGATCAACTTGTAGAAGTTGGGCCTTTTCCAAAGGTTGAACCCCCTCCTCTCTTATACATATGTTCTACCATCTGTATAAGTGGACTAAATAAAGGAGGAACCTTCGAATGGACATTAGCTATTTGTCGAGTTGGATGCCTCATACTAATTTGGTAAAGAGCTGGTGTAATGTACAAATCCCGAGAGGGATAGTTTAGGTATTGTCTCCAGACTTAAACTTTTGGGTGGTTTCACATAGCTTTGCCGGTGTGGTATGATCATGTAATAGGGATAAACAACCTTAGTGTTAATTAGAACATTTCCTTAAGATATGATTTATTTTTATGAAAGGTTGTTTGGGACGGTTACATTAAACTGAAATATTTCTTAAGGTTTTGTGTGTTCTAGGTCTTGAAAACTTCTTTTCCATATATGGTTTCAAGATTATGGGCCTTCCTAGGTAGTTGATAGTTTCCCCCAAGCGGCATTTTTCTATGCGATGTTAGGTCTTCTTAAAACTAGGTCCCCAACACTGAAATTGCAAGCTCAAATCTTTTTCTTGTACTTGACAACTAATCTTTGATTGACCAGCGACTTGATAAAGGTGTCCCAATATCGGTGTTCATCTAAGAAATATAGTTCCTTATTTAGTTGTTCATTTTCTTCTAGTGTGAGGGAGTACGTGGTCCTCAAGTCGAGTTCTTCAATTTCAATTGGGACAACAACCTCGAACCTGTAAATGAGAAGAAAAGGTAACTCTCTTGTCGAACAATATGGGAGGTAGTCTGGTATGCCGACATGATGTAGAGGAGATAATCGACCCAATTTTCTTTTACCTTGTCCAATCTTCTCCTGAGGCTTCGAAGTAGGACTATATTATTGTATTTTGCTTATTCATTGGTTTGTCATTGTACAACATAAGTAAAACAATTTTTGATGTGAAAATCATCCATGATTCCCCGAAATTTCTTGTCCGTAGACAGTGTCCCGTTGTCCATGGTCAAAGATTGTGGTACAAAGAATCTTGCCACGATGCTTTTCTTAAAGAACTTCAAGATGTTGGTTTATTAATTTTGGATAGCGATTCGAACTCAACTCACTTACTAAAGCAATCCACTACCACAATCAAATAATTCAATACTCGTGGGAACTTAGAAACAGTTCTGCTAATGTCCATGTAGTCACTCGAAGGTGCCACATGTATATCCTAGTATCGTCAGTATCTAGATTAATCATGAGCCAGTAATATCTGGTCCTTAAAGCTTTCCTTGCTAATGGTTACGCCCTTAGGTGCTATCCAATGATTCTTTCATGAAATTTTGAGGACATTGTTGCCTTATTCTTTTGTATAACATTTTAGTAGTGGACTGCAACTCCCTCTCCAATATAGTTTTCCCTTAATTAATTGAAAAGAATATGATTGGTGTATAAAGTGAGAGGCTTCGTTCTTCTTTGTGGGTAAAGTACCGTCTCAGAGGTTGACTACTATCAGGCTCATCCAACTGGTGGGTATCTTGATTATCACTTTTAGGAAATCCTTTATACATGCCTCAACATTAGGATTTGACAGAGTCTTCTGTATAATTGTCTTGTTACAACCTTTTCTCTTAAGAGGAACTACTATTTATGTATCATGGTTCCCCTTACCTTGTACTCTTTGTTGAGTTGTGAAATTACCACTTCTAAGTGAGATCTTAGTAATACTTCTCGGGCCCTCGTCTTCATGGCCATCTCAAGTCCATATAAGCATACTTCATATTCAGACTAGTTGTTGGTGGTTAAAATATTGAACTAGAGATACTTAGATTGTTAGGCCTTCTTTGTTCTACAAAAGGATGTCGTCACCACGCCCATTGATGTTCGATGTAAATTGTCAATTGATGGGATATTTATAGTTTTACAAACGTCATCTCTATCACGAAGTTTGTAGCACATGTGCCGTGAGGCTGACTCATACCCCACATCTAATTCATATAACTTGACTATCCATTTTGTTATCCTCATGGTCGGATTTGCCAGTGGTTGATCAGTCCAAACTAACATTTGGTACCCAATAAAGTACTGCTTGAACTTCCTTGATGCATTTACTAACGCTTGAGTGAACTTTTCAATTTGTTGGTAGCGCATCTCTAGTCCTTGATGGGCTTCTCTATCAAAACTCATGTCCAAAAGTCACTAGTAACTTCACAAATCCCTAGGTCGTCAGGATAATATGTCGAAACCTTGGAAGTTGAGGCCCTCATAAGGGACAAGGTCCCTCTCCGTAAGACATCGGGTGCAAAATAAATTGGTGTAGATCGTGTCACATGAATCCCGTTGATAGAAAATGACTTAATGAACATCGTATTTAGCCATCAGGACCTAGACTAATAACATGATTTGGCCATTAGGTGTCTCATTTAACATATTTGATTTAGCTTTCTTTTGGGGAGTTCATTAAAGGACCTTCAGATTAGGGGTAACTGTCAGCAAAGAAAATGGAGACTATGGTTTTTTTTAATCTTTGCAATGGAAACCGACAAAGGGTCGTGTACGTTGTGAAGATTGGATGATTTTCCCGCTACAGTTACGCTGAGATTTGTCATTGGTTCCACTATGAAATTCACTTGATTGAGTAATATTTGTACGAGGATCGAATGAGATGGCGGTGGAATCATGGAAACATGATGAACACCTGGTGGGGGATTATGGACGTTTCGGCGACGACTGGGAAAGAGCGGCGTAGTTGGATTACCGTTGTGTGTTTAGATTCATGACACGTAGAGAAAAGGTCATGGTGGTTACATCCCTTAGATCGTTCTATGGAAAAGGGTTATTGTAGACGATTGCTGAATGGAGTCGTGTGTTAACCACAAGATCTTGTTTGAAAAGGAATGGAAAGGTTATTATGAGGAATGGTCTGCAATAGAATCTGCATTGATCTTATTAAATTGCCTTTGAGTGTAGGACCTTCGTCAAGAACCTTCATCTTGAATTGTTGGGGTGGTACTTGCAAAGACACTTCTACACTAAAGTTAGTAAGTGTCGAGGATTTATTAAGTATTTTAGGGTAAAATGAGTGTGTACTTTGACGAATGTCGTTGAGTTAGTATTTGTAGTACAAATTCAAGGTTTTAGTCTTTGAATCTTTACCTAGACAACTGTTCCTGGAGACAACCGTAAGCATATCGTGAGAAGATATCATTAGATTTCGATTAGATGCCCATTATTCCAGTGTGATCAAGGGATATGTCCATTTAATGGACTTTTAGGACCTTTGAGGAGGCAAGTCCAGACTTGTCCATGGATTCGGCTTTGGCACAAACAAGAACAAATATAAAAAAAATGCATTTTGCTCCCTCGCCAAGTCGAACTGTGCTATGATATCACTTGTTGGGAAGTGTGTGAACATCACCGTGTCAATCATTTAATACCACCAAAAAAATTTGACACTGTTAATCACTTAATACCACAAAAAGATTTTGACACAACATCTCTTTTGAAAATCTTAAGGCATCGAATATATGAATACCCTCTTTCATATAATTAACATCTTATTTATTTATAGTCGATGTGAAACTAACTCACACGTTAGCGGAACAAAGTTAAGTCATAAAGAAGATTTATTAGAGTTTAAATGTAAATCAGCTCAATTTCATCCAACGATGCATAATTTATTTATTGAAAGGAACTCATGTATGCTTTCTTCATAGTTTTAAATTGTGTTTTTCAAGCTATTGATATAATTCTCTCAACAAGAAAAAAAGCTATTGATATAAAAAAATTTTAAAAATCTCCCCCCTTAATAATTTCTAAATCACATTCATCCAAAATATCAAGCTTCTTGCATCAAAAAATATATATCAAGGATCTCTACACAACTGCAACCCCACTTTAAAATTTATTGGAGAGTCATGAGAAATCGGGAGCATTATCGAGTCTAATTCTTCGAAACTATAAGATAGAGAGACACCACATCTCCTTCCAAAATATTAAGACATTAGATATATAAACCATCTTACTTATATTTTCAACACCTTATCTATTAATAGATGATATGGAAGTTAATCACTCACACTTAAAACCTAATAAAATGTTGATCATCTTCACCAAATTGGTCTCTATCTTTGTACCAAATTCTCAAATTGGTCCCTGACTCTACTAATAACTCAAAATGGTCGCTGTCTTTGTCAAACGTTTCTCAAATTGGTCCCTGACGCTATTAGTTGTTTTGTATTTTGAGTGTTAATGTCTCAATGTCTTTTGGATATTATGTAGTCTTTAATGGCATAATGCCTTT
>Ga0315915_1002544_pt1 | contig 23043 bp, 14 predicted proteins | sample MpolbnodulesMG_FD_207738 | JGI IMG/M metagenome (GOLD analysis project Ga0315915, IMG submission 207738) | Medicago polymorpha root nodule microbial communities from Los Angeles, California, United States - branched nodules | ecosystem: Host-associated > Plants > Roots > Nodule | place: USA...
TTTATGCTGAAATAGGAGGGATATGAGATATGTAAAACATTAGCTTTTATCTGGTGCATGTTCTATATCTCCTTTTATCTGAGATATGTAATGCATAAATAAACAGAGGCCTTTTTTATTTGTGTCTTTTATTATGTAATGCATAAACATTGTAGTATCCTCCTCAAAACAAAAATATTATGGTTTCATAGAGTTTTATTAGATGCTAATATATTATCCCACGTTCAATCTTTTAATGATGTCATTTTATTATGTTTAATTATTTTAAGGTAAATTTCAATTAATTTAAAAAAGTGTTGTAAAAAAAGTATATTATAAAAAAGTAAATTTCAATTATGAGTAATTTTCCTCTAAAAAAAATTATGAATAATTTTGCATACGATACCGATATGCAAGAAAACTATGGAGTACAAAAAAATCTCCTCTTTATTTATGTTGGCAGTTGGTTCATTATGGTTGTAGAAATAAATGTTCAACCACTTAATGAATGAATTTGATAAATTTTTCAACCACAAAATCTTTCAATATCTCCCTTTTATTGTGACAGGTTAGGAAAAAAAAATTGTGTCCTAGTGAGCCTAACTTAGTCATTAGGGACATTACATTATATACGTATGTTGGGGTTGGGTTTCAATGTTGGATTCTCCACATATTCACCTTATAATGTGAATTTATAAACAACAGACTACTTGAAAAAAAATCGCTATTTGATACGAAGAGATTGACGCGAATTTATGACACAACCGATAATGTGGGATTCACATTTTCTACTGCACTTTTGTCTAGTGTCATCCCTCAAATACTTATCAAATGTCTACCGATAAAGGCAAAAATAGAATTAAAGATGCGGACACCTAATCAACTCAACACATATTTCTTCACCCATTTTTTTAATAAGCAAAAGAGGTGGAACACAAGGACTTCAACTACTAGGCTCTTTTATCACTTTTTTGTTTCAACTTTGTATTCTTGATCCTGCTGGATCTAAGATGGCTTGCTTGTTGTTGAAGATATGTCGTATAAAGGGATGTAATCATCTTCGCCTATAATGAGTCTGTCTCCACCGAAGGGGGATGGTGTACCCGCATGTGCTCCAATGCTTAAGTCAGTGAGGGTATAAGAGAGTCCAACTAATAATATCGCAAAAAGTGAGATACACGACCCAATGTTGTGCATTAATATTTATAGAGAATAAGTAAGTAGGTTTTGGCTATCAAGCATTCACCACAACATGTGTCCCTTAGGAACATGTGTTAACATTTGAGGGGTACTACAACATAAGATCAAGACTGGATGGTCATGATTTGTTGGTCCGAATCGGTTCCTGAATTGGGCTCAGGTTTAACCTAGATTTGGCCATGGCCCAGTCCGGAACAATTGTCCCCAAGCTATAGGCTCAGGGAGTCATAATGTAGCTTGATAAAAGGTTTCGTGTGCCCAACCTCCAAATAGGGGACTTCTTCGAACTCTAAAAGCTTGGGTTTTTTTATTAGCGCTTCTTTGACGGTCCGGAGCCGATATCTCTTAACGTGTGTCGTTTGGTTTTTTAACCTTTGTGTAATTATTTTTGTTGGTTGCGTTTCCCAATGACATGTGTTATGGAAGATCGAATTAGAAGATGTGTCTGCTCGAGGCATCGTTTCTAGGGGATTTGCCACCGTTGGATAAACTCTCTTTGGCTTACTTGGTTACCACACATGCTTGATGTCCTTCTTTCATTTTTCAACATTATCTCTTTATTCATTTGCCTTTTCCAAATCTTTGGCTCGATGCTCTTTGTAGGAGAGTTTTCCCTTTTTTGCTAGTTTATTCTCTACACCGTCTTTACTTCTCAAATAAGTATTAATGCTTTTCCATTCTCTATGTATGCTTTCACATTATCGTTTTGCTTTGCGCTTCCTTTACACACATGTTCATTTATTGTTGAGAGGGTTAGCCTTAGGCTTAAGAACGAGGAGTTTCATTGCACAATCTTGGTTTGATAGTTGATCCCTCATACCATTTTGTTTTTAGTGGGGTTTCGACCCTTACCTTTGTCGTGTCAAGTCAATAGAGTTGGGCTTTTATCCTTCTTTGTCGTCACAGTTATGGCTTCGTTTCTAGGTAGGTAACCAAGGAAGAAAAAAGGTGACGTTCATCCTTGTAATTCTGGGTCTGGACCTATCAGACCGCCTTTCCTTAGTCTGTTTTTTACGGTTATGAACGTGGGACCATAAGTGCTGGGGCGGTCTCAAGATTTTTATTAAGTGTTTCACTATTTGGAAAGTAATTTCTCCCCTTTTATTTGTCTAATCCCGACCTCCTTCTTTGTGGACATGCACATGGATGTGACTAAGAGAAGAGGTAATCCTCGAGGCAGACCATTTACCCTTGATGGGTTCGAACACTAGTTTATCTTTGTTAGTGATGAAATGATGGGATAATCTTCCATCTTTGAGGACCCTAAAGGTTTTCATCCAATACCTTCTGGATGTGATTTAAGACTCTTATAATTCTTGAACGTGGAGGCTCTTCCATTTGCAGTCTGCATCTTACTCTTTTATAATGTATGAGTACATCCTTTTGCAAACTGGGGTCATTATCTCTCTCTTTTTCGCCTTTTATGACTAGGTTTCTGAATAGCCTAAAGGTGACCCCACTGTCAACTTCACCCCTTATGTTGGGGTTACATGAAGGTTTTTCTTCTAGTTTGCTAGTGCTACAATATGGAGGTCTGGATAAAGAACTTATTTCATATCTTTCACCCTCAATGGAAAATCCATAAGGGAACTCGTCATCAAAGACTTTTTTCTTCTGTGCAACCTACCATGTTCTTTGATCCTTTTGAGTGCTCTATAGAAAACTTTCGGCATCGTTACATGGTGGTTAGGCAGTATACAACCGCTGCCCCAAAAACCATATGCAAGCATGCTTATGAGGCTGCGATTAGACTTGAGGGTGGCGAGGCTCTAGAGTGTTTTCTTTAAAGATGTGAGGCGCCATAATTTCAATGTGGGGTGCAGATATCAACTCCCTCACATGCACATGCCTAAGCATCGAGCCCAATTACTGCTCAAAATCTCATTGAACATAATTGATTATGTTTGAAACATTTGAAATAGTAAAAAGAGTAGATTTTATTTAACTATTAAGTTTTACTAAAAACCAAAACTAACAAATAATATGCTAATGTAATGTGTTGTATTAATAAAAAAAAGTATTAATATTTATATATGTAGTTTGATTTGGTTCGGTTTTGACAAAACTAAACCAAAATTTGATTCAATGAGAGTGGTTGTTAAAAAAGCATATCCAAGCAATATTGGTTTTGTGCGATTTATGATTTTTTGGATCAGTTTGCGGTTTTACTTCAGACCAGTTTGGATGTGAACATCCATAATCTCAACCATTGTTTCAAGAGAATACAAATTAAATTACACATTCGTTAACTCAATATTAAACAAACTCATCAACTAATCTAGATTAGACAATTGAAATTAGTAACTGATATGCACACGACCAAAAGAGACGGTTAGATTAGGTGCTACGATGCTATGACGGTGGTTGACGCTTGTTCTTCACTGGTACCTGTAAAGAAACTCCAACATTAAAGTTAACAAGGTTTAGAGATGTTTTGAGGTTTACCTTAGAATGATGAATGTGTACTTGATTTTGCGACATATTGCTCTATTTATAGATTCCCTGGTGGCACATAAGTTTGCGTTTTTGGATAGTTATACCCTTATTGCCTAAAGGCCAGGTTGACCACTTGATTGTTTGGAGGGCTTAAGTTGCCTATAAATGCCTTAATTGATGTTTCACATTTCTTTGCTAATACAAGTGATTTGCAAATGCATTTAAGCGCCTTATTGAAACTTAGCTTCGTCAGTGGATTTGGATCCAAGAGTTGGTCCTTGCCCCAATCAAAACAATCGTGTGATGCAATTACAACAATATATTTTGTCGAAGATGTGAAGCACCATTGTTTCAATGTGGGGTGCAAGTAACAACTCCCTCACAAGCACATGCTTAAATATTGAGCCCAATTCAAGCCCAAAATCTCATCTCAAATCAATAAAACCCAATATTTTAACTCTTAAAATAATAAAAAAAACAACTAGAAAAATATCTCTGCCTCGTGTCATAAACAGAACCATAAAAGTGAGACCCTAAAACAAATCAAACGGCCATCATCAAAAACAAAATAGGGTTACAAAATCCAACGATCAAAAACAAATCTCAAAAACCTATAAATTCCCAAAACCCTTAACTTCATCGTCCTCTTACCTCTCTTTGCTTCAGCTGTGAAATTCACAGCCACCGAAGCAAGAGAAAAAAAAAACCCTCAAAACCCCAAAACGCACCGTTTCATTACTTAACTGTTTCATTCTTCTGCTATGCCTTCACTACCTATCACAAACGACACCGTTTCAATGGAAAGCCCCAAATCAAAATCATCAAAAAAGAAAAAGCTTCTACAAAACGACGTCGTTTCAGAGGTCGACGCCGTTTCTGCGAAGAAAAAGGAGAGTTCGAAGAAAAGGAAGAAAAGTTCAGATGATGATGAAGAAACAAAGAGTGATATAAGCTCTGAAGAAGGTTCTAGAAAAGTGAAGAAGGAGAAAAAGAAGAAGAAAGCGAAGGTTGAAGAAGATGAAGAAATTGTTGAAGAAGAGGTTGTTGTGAAGAAAGATGATCCGAATGCGGTTTCGAATTTTAGGATTTCGGAACCGTTGAGGATGAAATTGAAGGAAAATAAGATTGAAGCTTTGTTTCCGATTCAAGCTATGACTTTCAATACTATTCTTGATGGGTCTGATTTGGTTGGTCGTGCTCGTACTGGACAGGTTTGTGGTTGTCTTTGGTTTAATTTGTGATTTTTTGAAGTGATTATGTGATTTAATATGTTTTTAGGGTTTAATGATGTTAATTTTTGGTTAATTTTGTTAATTGGTTTAATTTATGATTTTCTGTTTAGGTTTAAATTTTTCAGTAATGATATGATTTGATGTTTTTAGGGTTTATGGATGTTGGATTATATGATTTGATATGTTTTTAGGGTTTATGAATGTTGGATTTAGAGGATTATACGACGTTGATATGTGGCCATGTTATGAATTTGTAGTTTTATTTATCCTTTTTTGATTAATTTTTTATGTTTTGGTTATTTTTGGTTTGATTTTTGGCTTTAACAAAAAGTTAAGAGTTTTTTCTTTGAAGTGATTATGTGATTTAATATGTTCTTAGGGTTTAATGATGGTGTGTGTTGGTTGATTTTGTTAATTGGTTTAATTTGTGATTTTCGGGTTAGGTTAAGAAATTTTTATGTAATTAAGTGATTTTCTATGTTTTTAGGGTTTATGGATAATGAATTTAGATGATTTTATGATGTTGAAATGTGGCCATGTTATGAGCTTGTTTGGTTTAATTTGTGATGTTCTGTTTAGGATATGAATTTTCTTTTAGAGATCTAATTTGTTAAGGTTCTGATTTATGAGATCAGTAGGCATACTCTGACGGTATAAATTAATTTTACACTGTCACCCGATAAGAATCCATCAATCTGACATTTCATATAACTAATTTTAAAATGTCTTAATGATGCTGTGGAATACGAGATTCACCTTGGATGTCAGTGTGAAGCTATTTTACACTAACGGTGCATCTTCCATTTGATTTCTCTCAGATATTTTGGTTGTTTTTGTTTTTTGGTTGTATTTGTGATTTTTTGTTAGGTTAAGAATTTCTACGTAATCAAGTGATTTTGTACGTTTGTAGGGTTAAAGGGTGGTGAATTTAGGGGATTATATGATGTTGAAATCTGGCTATGTCACGAACTTTTTTGGTATAGATTATTTGTGAGAAAAATTTATGTGGTTTTGATTGTGTTTGTTTTTTCAATTAATCAGAATTTAAAAAAATGTTTTTATTAAATTATTATCAGGTGTGTTGTAGCTTTTGAAAAAATGTGATTTTTCTGAGTGTGGTAGATATGAGAGATTCAATCAAAATGATTTGTCTCTATTATGTACAAACATAAATTGCCATTGCTTCAAATTAAAATTTTTAAGAATAGTCTATATTAATTTGTGATAATTGCTTTTATTTTAATTTGAATCTTCAACAAAAGAATCCTTGGGTAGCCGTTGGAAAAATCTTTGGATGACCTGTGAGGTGAACTTTGATATTTGAGGGACTAGTTTTGTAGTAATTATTTTGGAAAACTAATATGATGGTGACAATTTAATGTTCAGAAGCGTATCTTGATTCAAAATATTTTTTAACAAATGAAATGTGATATGTGCATTCAAGTGTATAGCTTAATCTTTAGTAAATGAAAACGTGATTGTGACCTTTAAAGTTGATGGTTTGAAAGTCGCTGTGTGCCAAAACCTGAATTTCAAGTGAAGTAAAATTGTACTGCTATTGACTTGTATATGGATTTGTTGATTTATCTCTATTTTGCTTTTGCGTGAAAATGCAGGGTAAAACTCTGGCATTTGTGTTACCCATATTAGAGTCATTGACAAATGGTCCAGCTAAATCAGTTAGAAAGACTGGCTATGGGAGAGTCCCAAGTGTTATCGTGCTTCTACCTACAAGGGAATTGGCCAATCAGGTATAGTGCATCCAAGCCAAAGTGTCAGTTTCTTAGTTTTCAATATCATTCATATATACTTATCTATTGTGGTTTGTTGTGTATTAGGTGTATGCTGACTTCGAACTTTATGGTTCGTCCTTGGGATTGTCTGCTTGTGCTGTATACGGTGGAGCTCCATATGGCGCTCAGGAGACCAAACTTAGAAGGGGTGTTGATGTAGTTATTGGAACACCAGGGCGTATTAAGGTAATTTTAGTTATAGTGTGTTGTTACATGTGACTAGTTTTTTTATATCATGGGCAGAAGGTTAACTATAGATAGAAGCTTAACTGTAAGTGATTTGTTTTATAGGATCATATCGAGAGGGGGAATATTGACCTGAGCCACCTAAAGTTCCGTGTCCTTGATGAGGCAGATGAGATGTTGAGGATGGGTTTTGTTGATGATGTTGAACTCATTCTAGGTATTTGATTCGTGTTTGTCAGAATGTATATTTGGCTTGTTTTATGCTTATTCATGTGATCTAAATATCCAACTATGATGTTGTCTACTGTGCAACTTCAATGATACTCTTGTTTTTTCTTCTTTATTTTGCATTGTATTTACATGTTGCTCATTGTCAGTTGTCGGTCTAGCTCATTTTTTTCCTTGCACAAATCATGTGGTTCTGTTAACTTGGAGCAACACTGGAATTAAATTCTACCAATGGGAATCTGGATAGATTAATTAATCACTTACTATATCATATAAGAGATTTCTAGATAAGAGAACAGCAAGGGATTTCTAGATAAGAGAACAGCTTAAACATATAAGGGCATTTGTGTGAACAAATTAAGCTCTTATTAATATTATATAATATAATTGAGGAAATGAAATTGAACTCCACATAAGCTATACCCTTAGGTTTTTTATATTTGCTCTCATCTTGAAGATCTTATGACATTCAGCTGAAAACAGCTTATTAGCATATGCTGAAATATTTTTACAATTTATTTCAAACTCATCTTGATTGCTTATGTTTTATGACAAATCTAAGCAAGCCCTTCCATTTTTTTATTGAAACCCAGTCAACACATTCCCTAAAAATCATTTCTCATTTTTCCTACTGTTTGTAACTGTCTACTTAATATCACTCAATTTATGTTTGTTCAATTTTTTAGTTTGCACAACATTTTTGGTATTACAATGGGTTCATATTTTATTTTTACAGGTAAGGTACAAGATGTTACCAAAGTTCAGACACTTCTTTTCAGTGCTACTTTGCCAAGCTGGGTTAAGCAAGTATGTGTCTATATGAATTTTGTTCAAAATTTGTTGTTTGGTCTGTCTCTTGGTTGTTATTTATTTGAAATTTTGTGTTGCCAGATTTCTACGAAATTTCTGAAAGCAGATAAGAAAACTGCAGATCTTGTTGGAAATGAGAAAATGAAAGCCAGCACCAATGTTAGGCATATTATCCTTCCATGTAATAGTACTGCTAGGGCACAACTTATCCCTGATATTATTCGCTGTTATAGCAGGTGATTTTTAAATATTCATTTTGTGACTTAATATTTTATAAATGATGCATTTTAGAAACTTCAAAGTTTATATGTTGGCATGTGGTCTGTTTCAGTGGAGGCCGAACAATTATATTTGCGGAGAAAAAGGAGTCTGCTTCTGAGCTTGCTGGATTGTTGCCTGGAGCAAGAGCTCTCCATGGTGACATACAGCAGTCACAACGTGAGGTGAGCTATGAATTGATACGATTCTTGATTCCGGTTATCTTCATTGAATTGATACAATTCTTGATTCCGGTTATCTTCATTGAATGAATGTTCAATGGGGGGTCAGTCAGTAAAATTATTAATGACTAATGTGTTTGATTATAAATTTAAATTGGTAGCCATAGCAACATAGTTTGTGTATGCCTGTCATTATTACTCTATTGTTTTCTCTGAACCGTTTTCTGTGACTTTCAGATTACATTGAAAGGTTTTAGATCTGGGAAATTCATGACATTGGTGGCCACCAATGTTGCGGCCAGAGGTCTTGACATTAATGATGTTCAGTTGATTATCCAGGTACACTTGTTCATATATAATATATATTACAATAAACCATTTGTTATATTCCCTTTTATCTGATATTCTGAATCAAATTTGTTTTAGTGTGAGCCTCCGCGGGATGTAGAAGCATATATACATCGATCTGGGCGGACAGGAAGAGCTGGTATATCTGATATTCTGAATCAAATTTGTTTTATTTTGATATTCTTGTTGAAGTTTTGGCGTATAGTTTTTTTTTTAAATGGAAAATTTTGGTTTATATAGTTGCTTTGGTTTTTTTTCTTAGGCAACACTGGAGTTGCTGTGATGCTTTATGATCCCAGAAGGTCGAATATAGCTAAAATAGAAAGAGAAGCAGGTATAAAATTTGAACATGTATCTGCTCCTCAGCCTGATGAAATTGCCAAAGCTATGGGTGGGGATGCTGCTGAAATGATTACCGAAGTGTCTGACAGGTATGCATGTGATATTGTATGTTCATTATCTTACTGTGTTTTAACACTGTCATCTGCTGCTAACACACGTCATGTATGCAGTGTGATTCCTGCATTTAAATCTGCTGCTGAGGAACTTTTGAACAACTCTGGTTTATCAGCTGTTGAGTTACTCGCAAAAGCTCTTGCAAAAGCTGTTGTAAGTACAACTCCCTTCCATTTTTTTGTCCTTTTAAAATTTATTTCCTTGATTTTTCAAGACGACTATCATCTTCTTCATCATTGTGTTCCTCTGATATGGGAAAATGTTATCTCCAGGGTTATACTGAGGTAAAGAACAGATCCCTACTGACTTCGATGGAGGGTTATGTTACATTAATTCTTGAGGGAGGAAAACCTATGTTCACCCCATCGTAAGAACTTATCTATATTTAATTGGGCGTATATGTTTGTTTGTTGGCAACTTTTTTTAATTCTTTCTAAGCTATGTTTTAAACATCACGAGTGTGTTTTTCCCGTGTTTGGTTTTGTTTGATTTATGCTTTTGTTGGTTGTGTCAGCTTTGCATTTGGAACCCTGAGGAGATTCGTACCTGAGGATAAGGTTGACGCTGTGCAAGGTCTTGCTCTTACTGCAGATGGACAGGGTGCTGTTTTTGATGTACCAGCCAAGGACTTGGATATATTTCTCTCAAGTAAAATTTCATCTCATTGCTATATAGAATTTTGAATATAATGGAATATTACTAGCATTTACGTTATTTCTGTTTTTCACCTTTTCCTTCACATACCAGTAGATCATCAATTTTGCTCATTTTTTCATTTTGATTTTTTTTGCTTTCCAGGTCAAAAGAATGCTGTTAATGTAAGCCTGAAGGTTGCTAAAGAATTGCCTAGTTTGCAACAAAGAGAGGAATCAAGTGGGCGCAGATTTGGCGGTGGTCGTGGATTTTCAGGCGGTAGAGGTGGAGGAGGTTATAGGTTTGGCGGAAGAGGTGGTGGTGGTGGAAGAGGTTATGGTGGAGGCAGAGGAGGGGGAAACAGATGGTAAGAAGGAAAATTGCATACACATAGATGCTGAGCACTGAAGTTTAGTGTTTGTGTTATTGTAACACCTTACCACATGGATGCAAATTACCCTTAGGAATGTTTAACCATATCCCACCCCCTTACAATTTTGATGACCGTTTGAACACTGAACCCTTTATACGAGGGAATATTTTTTCCCTCTATTATTTATCATTTATGTTATGTGTTATTCTCATCAATTTGAATCTTTACTGGAAATTGTAAGAATTAGGTTGCTGTTTTTTTAGAAATGATTTTTGAGTGTATTGATGACAATGGAGAAGATATATATTCTATCATTTATAATTTTCTGAACTTTCATTCTTCACTATGTTATATTTCAGACAACGATATATTCGAACAGTAATATATTCTAAGAATAATAACAAGTACAAGCATAAGAATAAGTAATTCGTGTCTTTTGTTATCCACGACACTGAAACATGAAGATTCACGCTAGTGGGATGTCATACTTTTCGTAAGGATGACCTACATGACGACTAGAGGAATCCGGTATTAGTTTGTTATGATAGGAATTTTCATCGATCATTCTATGAGGATGTATTTGAGATTACTTCACTCAGATCCAATTCATAAAATGAACCCAGATAATATTGTTTGTCACACACTAACCTTCTAACGTAAATTTGAAAACATGATTTGAATAAGATAATAATGAAGCCTTGTAACCTTAGGTCCTTGTTTTGATGATGTTTATTTGTTAGGTAATACATTTATTAGAATGTCCATTTGACGATGTTATAATATTGATAGATATAGACTAGAATCATGTTAAAGCACTCTAGCAATTGTCTTCCCTTGTGTTATCTTGTTCCATGTGTCCGATTTGGTATACACACATAGAAAATGTCTTCTCTTTTGGCAAAAGTCAGTTTCTAGCATTTTGATTCGATTCAAATTACTTTGAATCGTTCACTAGAAACTTCTGTCACGTGCCTTGCAATTTTGATTCGATTCATGTCTTGGTGAATGGTATCATGTATGATTCGATTCAAATTATTTTGATTCGTATCACTATTTATCTCTGACTTTGGTTTTTGTCTTAGTGATTCGATTCACATGATTAACGAATCATATCAATCTTCATTATGGGCAATTTGAATCGACTCATTACAGGTCTGAATCGTATTAATCTTCATGCTTCATCTTGTTTGCCTTTTTGCTGTCTGAATCGAATCACACATTAAGTGAATCAATTTAGTACATTATTTTTGGCCAAAATGTTGCACTTGCCACCCTTTTCTATATATACTCATATCATCCTAACACCCAAAATACTAAATCATTTGCATCTATTTTCTCTAGAATCTCCAAACCTCATTGTCTATTTGTTCTTGAGATTAAACATTTTTTCTAAGAATCCTTGTGGTCTTTTGAGTCATAGATTGCTATATGGATTGTAAGTTGATTGCTTTCAAGGATATTGATTGGGAATCAAGGATCTAAAGTGAATTGAGTAATTTCATTCCACCTCCAAGGGTATTGGGGGTTCTTTCTAAAGTTCTGGTGTTGACGGGGATCCAACCACCAGATGGAGCAACGAAGAGTTCGAGTGAAGAGCTTCAAGGATTGCACGGGTGATTGAGGATTCGAAGACATCAAGAAGCACCAATTTCAAAGGGTATTTGAAGATTGAAGGAGTGGTTGCAATAGGAATTGAAGAGCTAGGGTAGTTTAAAGGAATTCTTGTAATCACATTGTAATCAAACATTCATATTTTAGTGGAAGTCCTTGGTGGAGACGTTTCCACCAAGAAGAGTAGAATTAGCCCGAAGCGAGGACGAAAGAGTGAACTACTATAAATCTTCGTGTCTTTTCTCTTCCCTCTCCTCTTTAATTTTGTTTAATTGTACATATGCTTGCTTGATAAATTGTTACGATAGAAATTGGATGTGATCTTGTTTCAACTTGTTAAACTTGAGTTAATTCATTGAATTAGTTTTCTCTTAATCTACATTGATCACATTTGAATTCAATCTAGTGTCAATTCATCAAACACATATACCTTGTGTTCAATAGTATAATTATTTAATTGCTCTTAGGTTTGGTTTGAGATTTGTCTAGTTATGTACTTTGTGTGAGAATTATCAATAATATAGTGTGTTAAGATTCGACTTTGAATCTCTCAATTCCAAGTGAATCTTATTATTATTACATAGTCTTATTACTTTTGTCATTGCCATGGAATCGAACAAAAATCCAATAAGTTATCTTTGTTTTCGAAAATCGCTTTCGCTAAAAACTCGATAAACTTTTAAAACACAATTCGCCCCCTCTAACGCGTATTACCTTGCCATATAGACCAACAAGTATGACAAGAATTATGATAGTATAGAGTTAGCAATCCTAATTTTCCCCCGGTCGCTAATATATGCAGAATACTAAATCCTAAAATAGGTTTATGTTTAGACAGATGGCGATCATAGGTTCCCCGAGATTTCCTACAGCCTAGGATAGGTGGAACTCACTAAGACATCATGTCTCACCCTTGTCCATTTATCAGATGTATAAGACGAGCAATTTGATATTTTGTTTAGAGAAATTTTTTTATTATTGTAATTTTAATTTATCCAGTACTTTATGTATCACAACCTTCTAAATATTCGAGACAATTTATTATGGGCGTTACAATTCCATTTGTTCTTGAAGTTCTTTGTTTGTATATCCACATGATCAGAAGAGGACAAACTGTACTATCAGAGTCTGATAGAGACGACTTTAGAGAAAGACAATTCTGACTCACTTAGAGTCTTCTGTCCTTTAGACTCTGGTAGCCTTTAGAGTCTGATGGTCTTCAGAGTGAGGTAGCCTTCAACATCTGGTGGTCTTCAGAGTCTGATGCATATTTTCAGCTTCTCTCGTATATATTCTTCTAGGGCCAGATCTTGATTTTATGCTATGAATTTTAATCTATTGTCATGTACACTTGAATATATATTAGCATGTCCAATTGTTCTTTAATAATTTGTTATCATTAAAACTTTAGAGGTATTGTACAACTCCAATTTTGTTCCAACATAATTGTTATACACCGACAATGTAAAGTTTTAGCCTAGAGGGTTAATGAGATATTTAAGATATACTGACGAAGGTTCGCTCCTTCTAAACAACCATTAGAAAATAATATTGGTGATAATGTGATAATTTGATTATGAATAAATGGGCTCCTTTTATAAGAGAAAATACAAGAGTCAACTCCTTCATTTTAGGAGTGATTTAATGATAAATTAGTAACCATAAATAGGATGATAAAAATAATAATGATATATTTCAACCCCCCCCTCAACTTGGTGCATAAATATCAATCATGTCCAACTTGCTGATCAAGTATTCAAATGTTGTTTTCCCAAGCTTTTGGTTAATATGTTTGCTGTCTGTTGATTGGAAGAAACAAATGGCAAGTAGAGAATACCAGAATCTATCTTTTCTTTGAAGAAATGACGATCGATCTCAATATGCTTTGTACAATCATGTTGAATAGGATTGTGAGTAATGCTTATAGTTGCCTTGTTGTCACAATACAATTTCAGTGGAAGTTCTACCACTATCTTTAGTTCCTTCAAAGCTCTAAGAATCCACATACCTTCACAAATTCCTTGAGCCATTGCTCTAAACTCAGCTTCAACACTACTTCTTGCAACTACTCCTTGTTTTTTACTTCTCCAAGTCACTAGGTTCCCCCACACATATGTGCAATAACCTGAAGTTGACTTTCTATCTGTAATAGACCCTGCCCAATCTGCATCAGTGAAAATTGCCACATTTTTATCGTTGGTCTTCTTGAAGAATAAACCTTTTCTAGGAGTTGCTTTCAAGTATCTCAAGATTCTATGCACAACTTCAAGGTGTTATTCATATGGATCATGCATGAACTGACTAATAACACTAATAGAGAAAGCAATGTTGAAATATATCATTATTATTTTTATTATCCCATTTATGGTTACTTATTTATCATTCAATCACTCCTAAAATGAAGGAGTTGACTCTTGTATTTTCTCATATAAAAGGAGCCCATTTCTTCATAATCAAATTATCACATTATCGCCAATATTATTTTCTACATGGAATCAGAGCACCTGATTTTGGGGGTATTGCTTCCGCATAAACCCTAGCCGCTGCCATTAGGGGTTTTTCGTTTTTTATTTAGCGAGCACTGTTCATCTCGCCAATACTATTCACCCCATAAGCACTGTTCACGTGAACTATTCACTCATGTAGTACTGTTCACATGAGTTACCGTTCATCTGGAAAAAAAAACCCTTCGAATTGTAACTTGCTATTTTTGAGTTACTTGGATTGAAAAATGAAGGGGATGAATAAATCAAAGTTCAAAAGAGAGGAGGCAAAGCAAAAGCTGATGATGGGTACAACAATTTTCAACTCATCAACTTGTGACTCCAAGGTACTTCTGATCAAGAGCTACAATCTTCCTCAAATATATTTCCATTCACCAAGGAACAACTAGATAAATTGTACGAACTCCTTGAGCCACAAACACCTACCTCCTCCATAGCCCAAAAAGGAAACTTCTCAAAATCCGTCCACCTTAGTGTCATTCCTAATCTTACATGGATTGTTGATTCTGGAGCCACTGATCACATGACCGGGGAATCTAGTTTATTTTCCTCATATAAACCATGTGCCAGAAATTTGAAAACTAAGGTTGCCGCCGGCTCTCTTTTAGCTGTGGCAGGAAAAGGTTCTATTGTTTTGTCTCCCCTATTAACCATCCAAGATGTACTACATGTCCCAAATTTTTCTTGCAACTTGTTATCTGTCAGTAAGCTAACCAAAAACAAAATTTGTCAAACTTTATTCTTTGATAATCACTGTGTATTTCAAGATTTGATCTCGGGACAGATAATTGGAAGTGCTAAGAAGAGTGGTGGACTCTACTACTTTGAAGATGTGCCAGAAACCAGACATCAATCTGGACCAATAAGTTCTTCTTCTATTAATTTTTTTTTTGTTTCAAATAATAAGGATGACATATGTTATCGCATTTAAGGTTGGGTCACCCTAGTTTTAAATATTTAAAGGCATTGTTTCCAATTTTTTTTGAAGGGAAAGATATATCTTCATTTCAGTGCGAGGTTTGCGAATTTGCTAAACATCATTGAAACTCTTTTCCAATTCAAACCTATAAACCTTCAAAACCTTTTACAATTATTCATAGCGATGTTTGTGGGCCTAATTGAACAAGTACTTTATCCAACAAAAAATGGTTTATCACCTTTACGGATGATCATACTAGAACTATTTTACCATTGCTTCAATTCTAGCTGATTTACCACTAAAAATATTTGGATGCACGACCTTTGTTCACGAACACAAACATCTTGGTAAACTTGAACCCCGTGCAATCAAATGTGTTTTTATAGGTTATTCATCTTCTAAAAAATGTTATAAATGTTTTGACCCCAGCACAAAGAAAATGTTTGTAACAATGGACGTTACTTTTTTTTGAAAACAATCCTTTTTTTTTGAAAAAGATAATCTTCAGAGGGGGGAAACAGATGAAGATCCTCCTAAATTGTTTGAAAACTTAATTATCTACGAAGATGTGTATACATCACATAATTTTGTTCCATGTTTACCTGCACCTAAATAAAGGGCCTTGGAAAAATTAGATGAACCTGCTCGTTCTATGAGGAAGGATCATACTGAATCCGAGGCAACAAATAAAATCAAAGATCAAACAAATGATCTTTATGAAATTAGTAAAAGCACACCACATAAGGATCCTTGTAATGAAACAGAAAAAATATTTGATGAAGGACAACCAACTTGGAAAGGCGAAATTTATGCAAGAAGGAATCATGATCAAGTAGTAGAAGACCCCATTCCTCAGCCCAACCAAGAACTGAATCGAGTGAAAGTCAACCGGCTCAGACAGGTAAACCTCTTTTTGGTCCTAATTCTCTATATACCGACCTTGATGTTTCCATAGAGCTTAGGAAACTATATATTGATCTTGATGTTCCCATAGCCTTTAGGAAGCCACGTAGGTCATGTACTCGGCACCCCTTGTCTAATTTTGTATCTTATTCAAACTTGTCTCCCTCTTTTGCCGCTTTTACTTCATATTTATCTAGTGTCGAAATTCCAAAGAATGGACATGAAGTTCTAGAAATTCCAAAGTGGAAGGAAGCTCTTGAAAAGAATAAAACTTGGAGTGCCACAACTCTACCAACAGGTAAATGAACTGTGGGGTGTAAGCGATCGTGATTGAAAATGGTTTTGAAAACGGAGTCTCGTGTGCAAAAACGAAAACAACATAATCCCTGTCATGGTGGACACGCATGACCGTGGCACGGACCGTGTGTGTGGTTCACACCTAAGGGACACGACCGTGCACCCCCTATGTGTAGGGAAACTCCAATTTTTCTCTCTTTTTAAGGTTTCTAACGCATATGAATGAGTTCCAAACACCTAAACCTAGTTAATTAAAGTATATATGATGGTTAATCTAGTTTAGGGTGGAATTAGATTGAATGTTATGAAATTTTGAAAATAGACGAACTTTGATATATGTAGGAAATAGACGGACTTCGGAAATTAATGATTTATGCCAGGCTAACCCTTAAATGACTATGTGCTATTGATGAGATGATGAGTGATGGTTAATTTGGTTATGATATGTATTCTTGAAATATGGATTTACTAGGCTTAAATGATTAATCGTTTTAAATGCTAATTGTGATGAATGTAGTGATGTTACTTACTTGATAAAATATATGTTTGATGATGATTATGAGGATGATTTGATGATAATGATTTATTGATGATGATGATTTTTTATGATGAATATACATATATAAAGTGATGATGAAAGATGATGACGTTGACTAGTGACGATGAAGTTATATATGAATAAAGTGACGATTAGTGTTGATGATATGTGTTATGGTGTATGAATATATGCATTGTTGAGTCATATGTTCATGCATACATGGTCAAGTCAAAGTGTTGATGTTAAGTGTTGATGGGATCAATCGGTAATAGACCTCCAACATCTAAATGGTACCACATGCATATAGAGTCGTGTCTAGTACATTTTAAGCATATGGATTGATGTGAGAGTCTTGTATTCAATCATGTGATTATATGTGATAATGTGTGTATGATTATGTGAATACTTGTTGATCTTTGTGCACTTGTAATGATGGTGTTGAATTTTGAATAATATGAATTGATTTGGTGATGAGGTGATGATGTTAAAAATTGATATATCTTCAAATTACAATTTGAGAATTGATATAACTAATTGTATGAGAATATTATCGGAGATATTGAATCGTCAATTATATGATAATTGTTGCCTTGAATCTATTCTTATATTCATGATTTTCTATGTGAGTATTTCTCACCCTTTTGTGGGTTTCCACCTATGCCATTCTATTGGGTGGTGTAGACGTACATGATTGAAGACGCGTGATTGTCGTGAGTACTAGAGGATAACTTGACGCTTCCTCGCCTCTATGCTTTCTTTTGGAGTCTAGTTGTAGGCTCTGATTTAGGACTTTGTCGGGATTTTCTGTTTAGTTTCTTCTGTTGTATTATTTTGAGAAACCATGATTTGTATGACGATATACCTTAAGATGTTGAGATGTTGGTGTTATGTTGTTTTATTTTATAAATCTGCTGCGGATGTTTGTGAATTATGAAAATGAATTATGCCTGTTTTGGATTATTGAAGGTGTAGCACCTTGAACCTTGTATTTACCGGTTGATTTATTATTAAATATCGCATGTGGGGTTTGAGGGTGTTAAAGTTACTTAAATATAATATTGTTTATTATGGTAGTAAACTTTACAATAATATTAAAATATGACGGTGACATTGACAATCATTGTAACACCTTATCCCCAAAAAAATGTTTTTCTAAATTAAAAATTCAAATAAGATATAATCATGCAAGGGTGTCACACATTCTCGTCATTCAAAAGACTTCAATTCAATTGAAAACAGTACAATGGAAATAAATTCAAAGTTTAGACAAATCAACTCCATAAATAAACTTATTTAAAAAACAAGAATCTCGACACCAAAGTCTTAAAAATAAAATATACCCCAATTTCCAGTGTTACAGACCAAAGCATTGACCCAAAATACACTCTTAAGAAAGAAAGAGTGACGAGAAAGACTCCTCGTCATGCTCCAAGCTCGCAGCGACTAAAGTTCGTCGTCTTGTGTATCTGTACCATGTAAGGGAACATGCGTCCAACTCGCAACTAGAGGGTAAGTACATATCCAAAATAGAGATTGCATAAACATAATAAATAGCTTCAGGGATTAAACACAAAAGACATCACCCACCATATATTCATATCATACATGCTCATCATTAAATAATCATCATTATGGTCATTACATCATTTAATAAATTCAAAGGAACCTTTATCACTGCAACCTAAATCAATTATCCACTTGAAAATTCACATCATTAAATAACATATATAAATCACAGACAATCATATACATCATTATTTAACAAATCAAGACACACCTTTAGTTAACACGTCAATACACGTCATCAGTTTACACATCATCACTTTACACATAATCACATCATCATCAAGTTCATACATCATCATTTATATGCAAAGAATGAAACTCACTCCTAACACCTATATGAATGTGGCACCGTACCAACTAATCGTTTATTGTATGTTAGAGTTGTATTACTGAACATACACTCATCGTTTCTTATCGTTCTCGTCGTTTTCTAAATATGATTCTATATGCATGCATGAAGACATACTCACTAAGAAATACACATTAGCACATCATCAATAACTCAAACCATAATAGAATTTATTTCATCGTTAAAAACAAGGTATTATCTCTTTGTTACTCATCGTTAAACAAGGTGTTATCTCAACGTTACTCATCATTATAAACAACAGATATATCTCGTCATTACTCATCGTCATAAACAATACATATATTATTTCATCATTACTCATCGTTATAAACAAATAAGGTTTAACTCATTAAACATCATCATAATTAAAAAAGATTTAACTCATCAAGACATCATCATAAATAAACATTATCTCACCAAGATTCAACATCATCATAAAATTCAACTCATCGGTTAATACGTTAGTTACATTTTATTCTTCCCCCCACATTCGATATTTAACCCATTACTTTTTCTCACCAAGGATAAGTTTATAACACTGAAAAATCATCTCAACATTCACAACTCTTTTCTCTTAATCATAACCTTAATAAAACCCAACACTTCGTCTCACATTCATCATCTCATAGAACATCAACCATCCTCATAATCTTAGCTTCATTCTAGTTTAAAATCTTTATCTCACCTTGTTATTACTTTCGATATCAACAACTTTCCCCACCAAAACTACATTAAACTTTAGGTTTCTACTCTCTCATTGCCGATTATTATTATTATCGTTATTATCGTCAATTATTATAAACCATTATCCTAAGGCTTCCTTTTCATTCACCTTACTATCCTCTAGTGGATTTTTGTCTTAACTTACCACAATTAATAGCTCTAATCTTATCCATTTATGTAACTCACATCTCTCTCCTCTAAATTATATCCGCCTTATCGCGTATTTAACGTTAATGTTTATCTTAATCGGACACCCCTATTACTCATTTACTTTTAATCCTATACTCTTTGATTTGAGCATTAATTTAGAAACATTTCTACTTTAAAGACATCCCCCTCATCCTATTCCATCGTCTTAAAACACCATCCCATGCTTTCAATTATAATCGTCTTACTCTTCTTCGGGTAATTCCTGTCTTAAGCTCACCGTTACTCTACAAAATTACTTCTAAGGAAACACTTTCTCCTTTAATCTTTCTAACCAACCCGTCCACTTTCTCCTTACCTATTATTCCAATAAATACGAATAATTAAATTAATAATATCTAAAACCAATACTAATACTAATAATAACAATAATACGAATATTATCTAATAATAACATTAATAACTAATTTTAGAAATTGGGTGTTACAATCATTGTTTTGACGATTTTATTATACTACTTGTTCTGACTCTGTGTACTTGCACATGTTTTTTTTTACACAATAGTGTAAATTTGTTTCACTAACATCCATTAAAATATAACATCATCTTCAATATTGTTTAAAAGCTGGCTTATTTTAAATTTATTTAAAATTTGTTACCATAAAAATTTATCATTATTTTAAGTAACAAAATCTGAAAATTTTAACAAATAACCATATATGAATTTTTCATTAAAATAGTAATAATTTATGAATTAACAAACAATTCACATATCAAATTAAAATTAGAAAAAGTGTATTCTAGAAGGATAAAAGAAATATGAAAATTGGGGAAGAACTAATACAAAGAATCATAATTGTCCAATCATTATAAATGTTTGACTTTAATTCTATTTACTTTTAAAGTCACACATATGGTTAATTGTAATTTGACAAAAGTGTAACATTTGTTTCAATATGGTTTCACACCCATATGCAGATTCGATGGGTAGTGTATGTGGTGTCCATATTTGCTTCAATTACTTTTATACCCCTTTTGTTATATTTGCACCGTCTGTATATCTGTTTGGGATGATTTTGTAATTTGATTGAGTTATGTTTATATATGTTCTCCCCAATATTTTGTATTCCCTTTCGTTTTCAGTTTAATATATTTAGGGTGTTGCAGAGGATTTCCGATCTGGACCCAATTTGATTTAAAAAAAAATTAAACTCTTAAAATAATGAGAAATACATGTATAGTTATTTTCTAAAATTGTAAGATTATTTTGATATTAAAACAATAGCCAAATGTTACGATTTATCATTTGCAGGGCCTGATGATGAACGATTTGACAAGTGTGCCAAATCGTAACAAGTAATAAAGTAGTAAGTTATCGTCTCCACAGGGGTTATCGTTCAACTTAGCAATCAACAAAGTTGATTTGAGTAAAATGCAGTAAAATAGATGAATTTGTTTATAGGGTTTTTTTAATTGTCTTGCGCAATGTGAGATTATGTTTTTGATTCAGAAAATTAACGGTGATTAGAGTTTCCTTGAATCCCCTCTACTTTCTTTGTCTGAAATAACTTGGTTTATTATTAGTTTATGATCAACCTTGATTTAAGAGAGTAGGACATGACCCCGTGATGTAACAATGAGAAGCTTGAGTATTTGTGCCGCGACAAAGGCTATACTTGCGACGTTCCCCTAAAGATCAATCATAGCCTTGAAAATCATACATATATTAAATCTAAAAGAGATTAATTTAAAATAAGAAATTTACTACCGTTCTTATTTAAGCATCGGCATGATAGTCAGTCCTATACCTTAGCGTAAAGGTCAGGTCAACCGCTAGTTGAAAACACTACTAGAAAAAGCAAAATTAGCGAGGGAAATTAGTGACGGAAAAAATGAAATTCCTCACAAATTCCTTGGTCGCAAAATTTAGTGACGGAATTAGAGAGGGATTTCATGTTTTCCCTCACTAAATATCCTCACTAATTTTTGTTTTTTTAGTAGTGAAAGTATTAAGAATAGAATATATACAAATTAAATCAGACAGTTGAATGATAAATAGAATAAAAATTATATTAATTGAATTCAACAAATATGTAGAGGTTCATCGTTGAACCCTAATCAAGAGAGGTTTAGTTAAACATGGTAACCGACATCACTACGAAAGAATCGAAAAAAAAGTTTGACCCTTGACTTGTACCGCTAGCTTTCTGAATGAGTAAAAGTGAGTGCAAGGGTCTCTATTCATAATGCATTATTACTTAGTGATTAAAAGATAAGCACTGGATTTTTTGCTCCGATCCATCTTGGAAAATAAGCCAACACTGCATTTTTGTATTCGTGTGTAGGACCACACAACATTACACAGAAGGGCACATGAGGCAATAGCTTGGGTGCGAATTTTTCCGTTTTCGTCTCTTTTTCAAGCATTTTTTTTCTTGAAATGCATTGGAACTTGTTTAGTTTATATCCATGTTAGAGGAGTTTTAGAACAATTGACTATGGTTTTGAGGACATTTTGTAATGTTTTCATTTCGAGGCATGTAGCTAAAATAGAAAGAGAAGCATGTATAAAATTTAAGCATGTATCTGCTCCTTAGCCTGACGAAATTTCCAAAGCTATTGATGAGGAAGCACTTAAATGATTACTGTTGTGTCCGACAGGTATGCATGTGATATTGTATGTTCATCATCTTACGCTGTTAACAACATCATTTGCTGCTAACCCTGCTAAATCGTGTCATGTATGTAGTGTGTTTCATGCATTCAAATTTGCTGCTGGTGAGCTTTTTTAACAACTCTGGTTTATCAGCTATTGACTTACTTGCAAAAGCTCTTGCCAAGGCTGTTGTGAGTACAATATCCTTCTGTTCTTTTTTTCTGTATAATTCATTTTCTTGATGTATCAAGACATCCATCGTCAATATGTTTATATTATATTGGGACAATGTTATTTCTAGGGTTATACTGAGGTAAAGAAGAGATCACCACAGACTTCGTTGGAGGATTATGTTACATTACTTCTCGAGGGAGGAAAACCTATGTTCACCCCATCCTAAGTACTTATCTATATTTAATTAGGGAGTATGTTTGTTTGATGGCTACTTTTTTTAAGTCTTCTAAACTATGTTTTAAACATCACGAGTGTGTTTTTCCTCTGTTTGTTTTTGTTTGATTTATGCTTTTGTTGGTTGTGTCAGCTTTGCATTTGGAACCCTGATCGAGGAGATTCGTACCCGAGGATAAGGTCGACGCAATGCAGGGTCTTGCTCGTACTGCAAATGGACAGTGTGCTGTTACCAGCCAAGGACTTGGATATATTTCTCTCAAGTAAAATTTCACATCATTGCTAATTAGAATTTTGAGAATTAAATA
>Ga0315915_1002547_pt1 | contig 23032 bp, 10 predicted proteins | sample MpolbnodulesMG_FD_207738 | JGI IMG/M metagenome (GOLD analysis project Ga0315915, IMG submission 207738) | Medicago polymorpha root nodule microbial communities from Los Angeles, California, United States - branched nodules | ecosystem: Host-associated > Plants > Roots > Nodule | place: USA...
CTTTTTTAATTTTTTTACTCTATTTCCTACCCTCTTTCTATTTCTAAACTCCAAATTCTCAGAAAATGAACAATCCACCCTAGATCTAAAACAGAAAGAATGAAGAGAAGAAACTTTTACCTTTTCTCTCTCTCGCGGGTCCGTCTTTGTATTGTGTTTCCGTTGATGCCTGCGACGGTTTTTGTTTCTGGCGGTATGGTTCGATCTGTTTTGACTGATTCACGAACGGTTCGTGGTTGGTTTGACCGCGGTTGTGGCTTTCGTCCGGTTTGCGATTCGCATCGGATCCGTGTTGTTCTACCTCTGTTATGCGTTTGTGTTCTCTGTGAATTTCTGGCTTCTGGTTGTTTTGCAGGTACTTACGATTGAGAATCTCTTTTTTTTTGCGACTGTGTTTGCGGGTATTTATAGGGAAAGGTTAAGGCTTTAGGGTTTGTTAAAGATGCCAGAAATTATGTGGCTTGGGGAGGAGAATAAGTACTTGTTGTTGCTGCAGATGTATTGGAATTGAGATCGGATAGGAATGGCTTCTGTGACAGACTGGATTTGGATCAGCATGATTTTTGGATATTATTTGGACAAAATAAAATAATAAAGAAGAGATAAAGACTATAAAAAAAAGATAAAGATTAAAAGGAAAATTGAGATTAGAATGGAAAAAAAAAGAAGACTTTTTGGTTTAAAACGAAATTTAAAATTAAATAGTGTTAATTAAATAAAAAATGGAATTAAAAGTTAAAATAAAAATAAAGAGGGAAGAGGGCCCGACTCGGAATCAAAATGAGGTATTTTAAAATACCTCTCTGCTGAAATTTCGTTGAAAACGTCAGAGATCGTCAGATTAAACTGCGTACGAACGTAGGGCCCACCAACATGTGTCAGCGACAGTTTGGGTCAAAAATTGGGGTATGACAGTAAAGAATATATTTTGCTCACGTTTGTTACTAATCTTTTTTTTAAGAGTATTTAAAGTTTAATCTTTAACATTATTTTTTGTTTATGTTTGTTACTAATATTTTTTTTAGAGGATTTAAAATCCAATATTTAACATTATTTTTTGCTCACATTTGTTATTAATCTATTTTTTAGAGAATTTATAGTCCAATCTTTAACAATATTGTTTGCTTACGTTTGTTGCTAATCCTTTTTAGAGGATTTAAAATGTAATCTTTAACAATATTTTTTTCTCAAGTTTGTTACTAATCTTTTTTTAGAGGATTTAAAGTCCAATTTTTAACATTATTTTTTGCTCACGTGTGTTACTAATATTTTTTTTAAGATGATTTAAAGTCTAATCTTTACCATTATTTTTTTGCTCACGTTTGTTACAATTGATCAAAAGCTAAGGAAGAGTAACTTATATTAATAAAATAATATGGAAATGCTTTTTTGTGTGGAATGGATATAAAAATACTTGCAATCTTTGTCGGTTGTATTGAGGGGAACAACACAGATGTACAACATAAAAGTGACTGATAAAAAAGTAACATGAATTTTTGTTTTGTGAGTTTGATCTTTGGTTAACGGAGGTAAAACATGGTTCACGTGGACGATTAGTGACATGGATTACTAATCCACGTGTTATTTTATAATTGACTATTTGTATTTAAAATTAAGAATATTTTTGAAAAGAAAAGTCTAACCCAAAAGTGTGCTGAAAGGGGTAGTTTTCTGTTTTTCTTAAAGAAATCTTTTTCCTACTATAAAATAAAAAATTTCTAACAACTCAAAAAGAACTAAGTTTGTTTTACTTGGCTCTCTCTCTAAAACTTTTGTTTTCTCCAACCTCTCTCTACAAACAGACCCAGCCATCGCCTTTCACCTCACCCCCTTCCCAAATCCAAATTTGTTGTCTTCAAGATGTAGCCTTCATAGACGGTGGTGGTGCGATTAGCCTATTCGTCGTCACCATCACCTAGTCGGTCGCCGCCGCCGTCGCGACTCTCCGTTTTCTCGATAGTGGTTTGCCGAAAAATGGTTTTTTTTGCCTCCCTTCTTGCAACTGGGTTTCTATTCGTTGGTTTGTGAGCTGGTGTTGCTCTTTGTTGCCGACGAGCTTTTGCCTCTATGGGTATCATCGTTTTCTTTTCTGCGTTGTTGTTGTTGTTACTGTTTTGTTTTTGTTACAGGAAGTGTTGATGGGTTTTAGTGGTGAGTTTGTTTCCGGCTTGGTTTGTTCAAATATCTTGATTCTAGTTTATTGGAGTTGAGATTGGGTTCTCTAGTCTGTTGATGCTCGAAAGGGCTAGGCGTAGAAGCTCCATGTTGACGGTAGTTTTCGCTAATCGTACTTTATGACTTTATCTGTCGCGGCTACGTTGCTCGCCGTTGATGGACTGTGTTGAATTTTCGTCGTCTGTTCATCCCACAATCTGGACTACGACTGAAGTTTGAAGACCGATGCGACTCTGTGCTTCGGTTCGTATATGGTTAGATTGGCCTGAAAAGGCGTTTTATTTGCTTCATTTAGAAGGGGGTTGTGGAACTTGGATCGTTTCTGTGTTGGCAGACGATTCATACGCCTACTCAATACTCTGAATGCTCACTCTGTTTTTTTTTGCAATTCGGTTTCACGCTCATACGTGGGTTCGTTGGATTGTCCGTGATAGTGATTGTTTAGGTTTTTTTTTTAATACCACTTATGTACTGAATCGTTGTATCACCCGTTTCGGGTTGTTTTTGTGGTTTTACTGGGTCAGGTGCATGTCCCCCAGCCTTGTACTTCCTGTACCTTTTTTAATTAATTTGTTTTTTGGCATAAAAAAAATAAAATTGCTAACAAGTATAATAAAACCACTTATTAAAAATAAATCCTCTCATGTGTGTCATGAGCATAACTCAGCTGATAATAATAATGAATTGTTATATGCGGAGTTCGGAGTTCGAACACCGAGTTAAGTAGTAAAATATGAACTCTCATTATTAACGGGGTTCGAACCCTAATCTCTGCATAAATTATGCAATATTCATATCAACTGAGTTAAGCTCGTAAGGAGTTCAAATTTTACACTATAATATGTAAATAACAATTTAATTCAATTGTTAATTTTTTTTTGGTACGATGTTAATTTATTAATTTACAACACAAATATATCAAATCAAAATATTATAATTTGTGAATACACGTCAGAAACTTGTCAGAGTTTTATCCAATCTTTAACCGTTTTGGTAAAATGAACACCCAAAAAATTTGCCCATGATATACAAAAAAGCAATTAAAAAGGAAAAAAAAAAAAAATAAGCGCAAAAGAAAACGTGAATTGAAGGAGAAGAAGAAGTGCTTTTTTTCAATCGCGATTTTCTTCAAAATCATAAGCTATGTGTTGCGGCCAACACCCATCGTTTCCAGCATCCACCACCGTCACCGACAACTCCTCCTCCGTGCTTGAGAATCTCCGCCTTCGACTCGCCGACACCGAAGTTCGCCTTGCTCAAGCCAGAGCTCGGGAAGCTCTGCTTGCACGCCAACTCCTTGAGATGAAGCGCTTCTTATCTGTTATGGAAATTCTTGAAGGTTATCTCAAACGCCGTTACCGTCTTCAACAACAACGTGTCGCTCGCCTCCTTTCTCTTCCACCACCTACCTTATAACCGTCACCGTCGCCGTCACCGTCAAATTTGTGTATATGCCGTTGTTGTTACATTAGTGATTTATGTTTTTTTAATTGAATTATGGATGGTTGTTGTAAAATTTGTGATGTTTTAATTTTAGTGGATTTGTGGAATTTCGTGAGGAATTTTTATTGTTTGGGGGAAATTGTTGTTTTATTTTTAGGTTTTGTGAATTTTATTGATGATATAAGATGGAAATTTTCGATTTGTTGTTTGTTGTGTTAGGTTGGATGTTGAATTAATTCATGTTAAGTAGATGAATAATTTAATTGATTGAAATTCATGTGTAAATGTTGGCGATGATATTGCAAATAATTGAGTAATTATTAGCTTGCGAAATGTGCTCAAAGGTTTAGAAGAGGTTGAGTGTTTTATGACTCTTACTTTTGTTATGCAGGTACTTTAGATTGAAGGTGTGTCCGGTGTCTGATACATGTCCATGTTGGACACCGAACACATGTAGTTGCATTCGATGTCTTCCATTTCCATAAATTGTTACTGGTGTTTATGTGTTATTGTCGTGTCTGATTTGATATCTGTGTAAGTGTTTCATTGTTTAGAACAGCTTTTGATAATAGAATAGCTTATGGAAATAAGTTGTACAGAGTTATCACTCGTTCTCTCCACCATTGTACTAACTGTTTAAATGGCAGCAATGGCATGGCAGATTTTTGGACAATAGCCATAGGCAATCCGTGGAGGAATGCCCGCCATAGAGGCACCATAGGCTGCAATGGCATGTTTGTATGGCAGATTTTTTGGTCTTCTGCCATATGAGAATAGTTTATTAAGCTGTTGAATACAACACTCCCTTAATATGTTTTTCTTTGTTTTCATGTAGATGGTTAATGTCTTTGCTAGGTACTGTATTAGAAAATAGAAACCTACCGTTATTATGTTGCCACTTGCATTGTTCATTTATGCTATTTTGTGGTCTAGTTACCTGTTTAGAATTAGAAAATGGGAAGAAAGATGGGTAGGGAAGTAAAGAGAGAGTGGAAAGAAAAATTTAATTTAAATTAGTCAAAGCAACATGTTCAGAAAGTTTGTATATTTAAGGAACATGGTCTTCTGGTTCTTATGGTAGGGTTGTTTGGTATCTACTCATTTAATTTCTTCGTTAACCATTTTGTGAAGATGATACTTTTTAAGCCTAATCTGAAGAACATATGTATGACATTTTATTTTGCTTTCTCCCCTTCCCTGTTACTGTGCTCAGTTCAATCCTCATCCAAAGTTTTGTATCTCCATTCTTTTATCTCATTCCAATCAGGTATGCTGAAAAAACTAGATCGTTTACAGGAACAGACATTTGAATATTGTTATGACAGATGGGCGGGGCCGCATGACTTCAGTCATGACTTAGTGAAACAATGTTAATGATATCATTAACCAACAAAAAAAAAAGGTAATGAATGCATCAAATGCAGTCATCTATCAGGTTTGTATTTGAGGTGATGGCATACATTTTCAGTTTTACTTTTGCAATTTAACATCAGTGTTTCTACGATCTCTGATTTGAACTGTAGTGCTGTAGAAAGTTTGATGTGACCCTGCTTGATTAGCATTTTCAGTTTGGTATTTTGTTGCTTGGGATCGAACAACATTGTGAAAAATGTAGTTCTTCAGAGCTTTTTGAAAAGAATCTGTTGGGATGCTTTTATTTACTGTCATCATATCTGAAGGAGTACATTTATTGATTGTGCTGCCGTTGAAAACCATTGTTGATCTGGATAGTAGAGCCATAATCATTCATAACTCTGTTTTCTGCATTAGTTGAATTGAAAATTATTGTTGATGATGTAAAATGTGGTACTACCTCAATGGTTAGAGCTTAACTATTTCCTTAAGCACTCTATTTGAGACTCCTCTTAAGGGCTGTATTTTATTGATACATAAGCAGGCATAATATTTGGCTGGTGCTGTCCTTTCTTAAGTTGCATCTTTTTTCTGTATTCCAAAACTTATTTATTTATTTTTTTGAGCAAAACTTATTTATGTGCTGTGCTTTTGTATGTTTTCATTTTAGCAAAATATTTGAGCGACGATTCAAAGTAGATACGGTAATAATAATATACTATTACTAGTATAGTAGTATATAGTTTTGGTTTGCTTAATCTAGTTGTAGTCAGATATCTTTATTTGATGCCAAAAGTGGTAACGAACGGCCACAGATATAGGCAAGCAAAGAGGAAAATATGTTTTGATTAATTTGTTTGATATGTTATGATGAGGTAAAAGATGCTGATTGTGTTCTCCATTGACTAATGACAACATCAATGTCATAACAACAAGGACAACAGTGGGCAGCTTATTTTTTAGGAGCTAACCCTGGTTCCTTTTGCTTGTGCTTATTACTTGCTCCATAAGATTGACCCAAATACAAAAATAAGAAAAGGGTTAGGCTAACATGTGCCATATGTTAACGATTCCATGTTCGGTCCTTCATCATCTTGGACCAACTTGATTAATTAAAGTGCTTCTTTTTCTAGGTTTAGCTTGACGTTGAGTAAGTTGTTAATATTTAGTCCAAAAGTTTTTTGCCCAAGAGAACGTAATATCTATATCGTCTAAAAGTGTATACTGGTGTGCGTATATATCAACTTTTTCTTCAAAAAAAATCAATAATTTTGCATTAGAATTGTTTTGTGGTCATGAGTTGAAATGGCTCAGCCAACTCTCTTTCATGTTTCAATTCGAGAATGATTGAAGTTTGAAAGCAGAATTTGTTTCATTCAGCTTTACATCTCGGTTTGGTGACTTCCAAGGGGGATAAAATCATGAAAAGTTTTAAACAATTGGAGAATGATATCTTATATCATCATTATTAAACAAAAAAGATGTCTTATATCATACTTATCCTAACTTGTCATTATGACTAATATTTCCATTGTGATTCGTAAAATTTAAGTCAAGTAACTAATGGAGCTCATAGTACATAGTTGTTGACCTGTTCACACGGTCCTTTTAAAATGTAAATATTTAGATAATCACATAAATGTTTTTTTGTTCTAAAAAAGTAATCACTAGTTGAAGAAAAAAAAGTAAGAACTGTAGCAAATTCTAACGTAATCCCAAAGTCATATTGGTGAGGTTAAATCCAGCTTAAGGATAAGATTAGACATAAAGTTAGGGAAAAAATGAGTACAGTAAACATCATATGTGCATAGATAGATTTCAGATTATAGTGAACTAGGGACACATTAAGTCCCACATTTTCCTTCCACCATATAAATCATCATCCTTATCATGTGACAAACCAATTAAACTACTCTCTCTGAGCCTCCCTGAAATTCTGCTCAGAAGAATAAAAAAACAATGAAACTTCTTTCTTAAGTAAAGAGTCCCACGTTGTTGTAGTATCAGTTTCCACCAATAAAGAAAAAACAAAAGGTAGAATTAAGATTCAGACACCTTGCATGTATGATAATATCACTTTACATCTGAGAATTATATCACTTTACATCTGAGAATTCAGCTTCTAAATTAGCTTGTTACTTTGTCAACATCAAACATGCCAAAAATGTCACAAACAAAATTTATGACAGAAACTTGCAAGCTGCAGTGAGTTAAAGTGAAGACAAGATATGTCTCAAAATCTCATGTTGTAGTAGTTTCTTACTTTCTTGTCTTTTCGCCGTTTTCACTGTACCTTTGCTTCTACTCTCTGTCTCTTTTTTTTCCTGTAGTGTGAAGCTTCATGCTCCTTCTTGTTGCAAAGTTTCTATCTTTTTTCTTTGCATTATATTGGGTTGAATTTGTTTGAGTTATCAATGCAATTTTCAAAGGAAAAGGCTAACATGGAAACTGGGTCAAGCTTAGATATTTTCGATAAGGGGAAGGTTATGAGAGGTGTCCGTAACAAGAAAAAACAAGATTCTAATGCTATAAAAATTGAACCTTTTGTTCCAAGAAGAGATCACAATCCCAAAGAATTGAAGACTTGGGCAAAGAAAACTGGGTTTGTATCGGATTACTCCTGTGAAGCTGGGACTAGTGCACGTGAGAATTTTGATAGTGTTATTGTTGTTGATGATGATCATAGAGAAGGAGGTAATTCCCCTAAGATAGAGATTGATCCGGTTCTCGGCATTGCGAGGCCGAACCGGGATGATGAGATTGAACTAGATTCTGAGTCCAAGCATGGAGTCAGAAGGAGTGAGAAAGATGGGTTTTTGAGGTCAAACTATGCATTGAATGGGATAGTAGGGAACCAAAATCAGAAGAGGAAAAATGATCTTGAATCTATTTTGGATTATGGTGACAAGAAAATTGATTTAAGAGGGAATGGACGTGATACTAATGGATCAATGGAGAATTTGATTAGGGATGGTAATGGTCATGGACTTGGAATCTCTGCGGTTGCTCCAATGCCGGAGAAAAACAAGGAAGAGGAAGGTGTAAGTGAAGGAGATGTTAAGGTGAATCTGTATAAAGAGGGGGAGGAACCTGCTAATAGAGGACGGCACAGACCTTCTGAAATGAAGTTTGGACTGACAGAAAATCCTGGTCTTGGTTAGTTTAACTTAATTTTTGGTGTTTCTCACTCTTATTTTTTATTTTATTTTTAAATTATTTGAAAGGCTAATTATGGATAGTTATCAAAATAGTATAGTTGGTTAAGCTTGAATTTGTATGGAAAAGTTTATATCTAAACACCAAGCTAGACACCGCACTAGACACTGACACTAACATGTCAATAGCGGTAATAATTTGAAAAATGGAAAATTGAATGGATTGGTGTTGTGTCTGTGTCAGAGACAGATCTTAACCCTTATGCCAGCTGTAGCCTTAAGTCAATACGGTATATTCTAACCAGTTTCATTTATCATATGATTTTTGAACTGCATAACATTATCCAGCAATGTAATTTCGTCATATGCAGTAAATAGTAATAGCGATGTAGCTAGCTTCTGTGTTTAGGTATACCCAAACTCAAAAGTCATTTCAATTATAAGCCACAGATTGGTCCTCTCATTTATGTCTATACATTATGAAAATGTGCCTAAAGGTTAAAATCACAATCGGTTTAGCTTGAATTTAAGCAATGTTGCTTCACTTTATATTGAGAAATTGGTCTACAAATGGCGTATGTAAAAACTCTTAAGCTATTTTCTATTAGCTGAGCATGTTATAAATAACAATTCCGAAAAGGCTAGTACTTCTTTTTGACTTACATTTTAGCATCTTAAACTGCAGTACCTCTTATCTACTATAGCCTGCAGCACTACCTATCATTGATTGGCTCATTAGTGTTAATCCCATTAGTAATGGTCCCAACCATGGGTGGAACAGATGTAAGCATATATGATTTTTATGTAACGGTTGTTGCTTTGATTATGAACTAGGTGAATTGATAGTTTTCATACTCATGTATTCACTTTTGCATCAACGATGACAGAAGGATACTGCTAATGTGATTTCTACAATGCTGTTTCTTTCCGGCATCACAACAATACTCCATTCGTACTTTGGAACTCGACTTCCTTTAGTTCAAGGTAGCTCATTTGTGTATTTAGCACCGGCATTAGTTATCATGAATTCTGAAGAGTTTCGAAATCTTACACACCATGTAAGTTTCACTGATAGGACAAAAAAATGTTAATTCATTTGCCTTTGATAACTGTATCTGGTTTTCCATATTAATAATGTATTGTTATAACTGCAGAAATTTAGGCACATAATGAGGGAACTTCAAGGAGCTATAATTGTTGGTTCAACATTCCAATGTTTTCTTGGATTTAGTGGTTTAATGTCTCTTCTTCTAAGGTAACAAGGAGCTGCATCTAATCTTTCTTGTATTACCGGTTATTACATACGTAGTTTGTCGATAACCTTTTCTCCTTATTATTCATTAGTTAGTTTAGGTTGTTTTATTTCTGCCATAGTTTGTTAAGTTATTTAAGGGATATTGAACTAATATAGTTTAGTAACAAAATACGCCCTTTATGTTCAAATTTAAGAAAATTTCATGGGATTTTATATTCGGTGAATGAACTGATCACAAAAAGCTACTGAAATTTATCCAAAGTTATCAAGACATAGCATTCTGCTATCTGTGTTCATTCTTTGCAGTTTCATTACTATTTGTTGTAGGATAATCAACCCAACTGTGGTGGCTCCAATTGTTGCTGCTGTAGGTTTAGCATTCTTCAGTTACGGTTTTCCACAAGCTGGCACTTGCATGGAAATTAGCATTCCACAAATAGTTTTGGTTCTAATATTCACTCTGGTGAGTCCTCATGACCCAACCGTTTCATTCCTTTTTATAATAATAAAATGGATCTCTTATCCGTTTTTTGTATCTCATATCGTTTCTTTTCCTTATTTTCTTATTTGAAGCATCTTCGAGGAATATCTATCTTTGGAAACCACTTGTTTCGAATTTACGCTGTAAGTATTTAAATTAGAATGTCACTTGTTTCATTCTGATTCTTTGAGATGTGAAGTTTATTGTGTACAATTTTTGTACCCTCTAGTCCATAAAATCCTTGCCATACTACAAGTTTGATGCTTCTTTTTTTATAATCTTGAACTTATAACTGGGCTCTTCATTGTTAATCGTGTTATTATTAAGTGTACTAAGTTTTCCTTAACTACTAACAAATTCTGCTAATATTTGCAGGTTCCATTAAGTCTTACAATAATTTGGATATATGCCTCATTTTTAACAGCTGGAGGAGCATATAACTACAAAGGATGCAATCCAAACATCCCTAGTTCAAACATTCTGATTGATGCATGCAAAAAACATGCTTATACAATGAAGCATTGCAGGACAGACATATCAAATGCCTTGTCAACTTCTTCATGGCTCAGAATTCCTTACCCTTTACAATGGGGTTTCCCTATTTTCCATTTTAGGACTTGCATAATCATGGTCATTACGTCATTGGTTGCCTCTGTGGATTCTGTAAGTACATTATTTAGACAGCTGAGTTATTTGAACAAATAAAATTTGGTAATTTTCGTGACAACTTTTTAAGTGGTTAACTCAGTTCAACTAGGTGGGTAATTATGTTCAGTAGATAGTCAATGGATATACGATGTGTCAAAACTCATTAACCACTCACGTTACTTCATTAATCACAAATATTGATGGGGTTAAATGATTAATGGATGTACCAGGTGTTGAAAATCATTAACCCCCGACGTTACTTCATTAACCACAGATTTGAGTGTGGTTAACTGCATTTGTTCAAATCTACATGCAGTTGAACACCTAAATATTAACGTTCAACTGCATGTAGATTTGAACAAATGTTGTTAACTACGCTCAAATTTGTGATTAATGAAGTAACATCGGAAGTTAATGATTTTCAACACGTGGTACATTCAATAACCATTTACTTAGCTACATATTTGAACTGTGTTAACTACTTAAAAAGTTGTTAGGAAAGTTATCTAAAATTGATTGTCCAAGTATCGTTTCTCTTATTCAAATGCTTGCAAGTGTAAAATATCATTTATGAAGTAACACACTACCAGTGTCGTCAAATAAAGCCTAACTGAACGCTATAGCGTAGACGAATTTAAACAAACCACTATTATTCCGCTATACGCTACTTAGTACTAAGTGCTGTCGAATAGAGGTTATAGCAGCTCTATAGCGCTGCAGTGTAGAATTTGAACAAAACACTATTTTCTGATATTGACAACTATGACACACCCATAGAGAAAGAACTATCCTTACCAAATAATGAGTTTGGGAAAACTCAAGCAATAACTAAACATTGTGAACTTTCTTATATAATAATGCATGTTAAATCGCAAACACAAAATGGTGATTATCATTAAGGTTTTAAATCGCAGTCGTGGCCACATCAGGATCTTTGATATTGCGGAGAATCTCAGTCAAATACGGCTGATAAACCCTCATTCATGGTCATAAAAGACATCAAAAATTTGATGTAGCAGTCCAGATCACGGTCATAAACCTTTTTATAAAACCCTTATCATCAATGTGCAAAGTCACTTTTAAAGCTTCAAATGAATTTATGTGAATGGTATGTCCATTTTGTAGGTTGGAACTTATCATAGTTCATCTCTTAGAATTAATTTGAGGCCTCCAACCCCAGGAGTTGTGAGCCGTGGAATTGCATTGGAGGGTTTCTGTAGTATATTGGCAGGTCTTTGGGGTTCAGGAACTGGATCAACTACATTGACAGAAAATGTTCACACAATTGACATAACAAAGGTGGCAAGTCGGAGAGTAGTGGAACTTGGAGCAGCCTTCATGATCCTCTTCTCATTTATGGGTAAAGCAACAAAACTCGATCACATGAGTCATAGTTTTTTGTGTTAGCCCTCCATATCCCAGGGAAAGTGCTCCTGATAATCTGGAGTTCGGCCAAAACATAAGTAAAATTTGACAAAAGAATGTTTCAGCCAAGCAACAAAAATAAAGTGAAATCTAACTAGTGTTTCTATAACTAAAATTAGAAAACGATAATTCTCAACTCATTGTCACATACTCATGTTCAATTTAATGCAATAAAGTGCCAATAATTAAGGTTCTATATGCTTTTTTCCTAATAGGAAAGGTAGGTGCTCTTCTGGCTTCTATTCCACAGGCCTTGGCTGCATCTGTACTGTGTTTCATGTGGGCTCTTATTACCGCATTAGGTCTCTCAACATTACATTATGGTCAATCAGGAAGTTTTAGGAACATAACAATAGTTGGTGTTTCATTGTTCCTTGGTTTATCCATCCCTGCCTATTTTCAACAATACCAGCCTCAATCCAGTTTGATATTGCCCTCTTATCTGGTACCGTATGCGGCTGCTTCTAGTGGACCATTCCATTCAGGCATTAAACAAGTAAGCAAGACCTATCTATGTTGACATCCCTTGGATTCAATATTTTTTTTAAAGAAAAGTTTGAAGTTTAATACTCTCTATTCCAAAAACTTTAAACGGAACTTATTTTAAACGACACTTATTTATTGAATTTCATAATCTATATGAAAAACTCTAAATCACACTTCTTTTAGAACACAGGGAGTAAGGAAACAGATTTTATAGTTTACATAATATGTCAATCATTAAGTTAGATAAATTAATTTACAAGCTTCTAATATTAATTTTGATCCAAATTAATACTACTATCACATATATATCATTCAAAACAAATCTATTCACAAATATTTAGCAACTAATGCTAGGATTTAATTCCGCGTGTTAGATATTCTTTGAAGTCACACAGTCAGCAAGTCTCCTGTCAAAATAATCGGACGATTCATTTTAAACTCGATAAATAAGTTTTAAAAAAGAAACTAAACCTGAGTCATCGGTCCTGACATGCTGACTGCATTACTGCTCGTACTTCTTGACTGCCAGAAATCCGGATCCCTAAAAATATTAGCTAGTTTCTTTATTTGGTGAAGCTAACCTAACTTCTCACTTTTATTGTCCCATTTGTGTTAGCTTGATTTTGCAATCAATGCCCTGATGTCCTTAAACATGGTGGTTACACTGTTGGTGGCATTCATACTTGAAAACACTGTCCCTAGAAGTACTCAAGAACGCGCGTTGTATATGTGGATGCGACCTCAAGACATTGCGACTGATCCCTCACTGGCATCTGCATATTCTCTGCCAAGGAAAGTTGCTAGATGTTTCTGTTGGGCAAAATGGTTAGGAGTCTGATTACAAGGTTATGTATTGAGTTCCTCTATTCAACTTGGATGCAAACGTAGTTGGGATATTAGCTACCATAGTGATGCTTTTTCCTGCTGATATTCGGTTAAAAAAAGGGAGCATAGAAGATATAGAAGCTTATGAAGAATAAAAAGCATATAAATGGATTGAATAACAGTAATACCAAATAGGACATAGTATAGCACTGATTACTTATACATGATTCTTTTGATCAATTGATAATTCATTTTTTGTAGTTTCTATCTGTTTGATATTTAAAATATCAATAAATCAATAACAATGGATAAACCTTGCAACAAATGTATAGTGGTAGTATATAGGCTGAACCTACCAGTCACATGACACTTATTTTATTTGAGGATATTTGATTGTTTAAATATATCAGAGGAAAAAGGAGAAAAAAATGAGTCATTGCACTACCACTAACATGCATTTTTGTCACATGTCCTAGGTAAATAACAGTCTTCGACACTGATTTATTATTCAAGGTTGGCATTTGATTGACATGCGTGTCTTTTGAAGTTGTAACTGTCTTTGTGTCATCGCGACAGACTATTGAATGAAGCTTATTTATTTTCTGGAGTGATGTCCCAAAATAAAAGAAAGTCAACTACATCTCCTTTCAATTCATCGTCTTTAGATTTGAATACGCATTACTCCTTGAACACGCATTACTTCCCTTGAACACAAACTTCAACTAGAGAGATATAAACATTGATTTTAGCAGATATGATTGAATGTAGCTTCATCTTTTAAGTTAGTTTGAGTTTCTTTCACGAGTTGGTTTCCATAGAAAATGATTATAATGTTGTTATTGCAAAGAAAGCAAGTTTGATATAAGAACATTCCAAATACTCTCCTAATCTTGGTTCCTCAAGCAGCCTTTGGAACCCAAATAGTGGAGAAATTTCCTTCCAACTCCCTGTTCTTTGGAAGAACAACTTCTGTAAATGTAAATTTACTTCCTAATGAATTATCATATGTTGTAACCTCGTCGATATATATGTATAAAGAAGCATCGAGAATATTTTTGATAGCAAATATATATGAATAAAGAAGCTAGACAATTTCCATTTAGTTTGACTATATATAGTACACACACACACACACACACACACACATATATAAAGAAGAGAAATTAATGAAAGCCTTAAGAGTGGTATGGAAAACACTTGTAAACAAAGTTTCAATAGGTTTATTTCCTAGAAAGAGCAATTTTAATTACATCTAGCTCCCTGGTGACAATCTTCATATTTATTCTCGCTCTTGGTGATTCTACTGAACAAGCTAGTCCAATATAAAAGAGTTCAAGTAAGCACTGTTTCTGATCACTGTTATTCTTTTCTTCTTCTGTTGTTGATACAGTTGCTTGTTCCAATTCTCTTGGGAGTAGAGTTGAGTCTACTATGTCTAGGAGTTTGTCTGGCAGTGAAACCTTGACAAAAGAATGAAGATTCATATCATTTGTAAACATTTCATCTGTTGGTTTTCTTCCTGTTAATATTTCGAGTAAAAGGATTCCAAAGCTATACACATCACCCTGAACTGAAACTTGACATCCCACTCCGTATTCTGAAAATTAAAAACTTAAGGATTAGCCAAAAAAAATTAAAACATGTTGCTTATAAGGCACACAATTAGAACCTCAAGTTCGCTGCACCGCTTTTTTGATGTATTTTCTGTTTTGGGTCTTGTATAAGCGCTCACAGTTACATCCTTAGTTAAAAAGGTGCCTCAGTGCGTTGAGGAGAGTGAGTGTTTACAAACTACCCTTAGACTCGACTCTCAAGCAAAGTGAGACTAAGACATTTTAGTGTACCGCAACAATTTAAAAAACATAAATTAAACAATATCAAACTATACCTGGAGGAGCATATCCAACTGTTCCGTTGAACCCAATTGTGCTTGTATGTAGATCAGAGATACCATCGATGACACAAAGAAGTCTTGCTTGTCCAAAATCACTCACATGAGCAACCATGTCATTATGAAGAAGAATATTGCCTAGCTTTAAATCACAATGAATGATTGGCTGCTCAGATTCAAAGTGTAGATAGTGCATTGCAGAAGCAACATCTGTGAGAATATTTAATCTTTGGAGAAGGTTCAAACTTGGTTCATCTCCGATATTGAAATCAGAATGCAACCATTTATCTAAACTTCCATTTTCCATGTACTCAAAAACTAAAGCTTTGAATTCATTACCATTGTAATCCATACTTGCACAACATGTTAAAATCTTGACAAGATTCCTATGACGGATACTTTTAAGTGCATTACATTCAGCGATAAAACTCTTGTGCGCTCCCCTGACATGAAGGTTCAAGACCTTTATAGCAACAACTCTTTCTTCTGACTCAAGAATTCCTTTATATACAAATCCAAAACCACCAGATCCTATCAAGTTGTTGGAAGAGAATCCATTTGTTGCTTGATAAAGTGTTTTGTATGTGACCTTTGCAAGGTGATCTATTGTTGATGGAAAGTTGGAAGCTCTCCATTGTCCTTTTTTCTTCTTCCAAAAAATTGAAATAGAGAGAGATAACAAAAGAAGAAGAAAAACCATACAAATTATGACTACTATTATCTTCAAGGCCTTTTGGTTTTTGTGTGTCTTATCTTCGACTACACATGGTTGTAGATCTAAACCTGTGATACCACCACAAAGGTTACTATTGTTTTTCACAAATATCACACTTTCATTTCTAAACACACCTTCAGTCGGTACTTCACCATTCAACATGTTAAAAGAAATATTCAAGTACTGTAGAACAGGAATACTTTCTAGACCTTGTGGAATGGAACCTGACAAGTTGTTTTGTGACAAATCTAAATATTGAAGGCCTTTCAATGAAGCCAAAGATGAAGGCATGGCTCCCTGGAAAATGTTCCCTTGTAAGTTCAGGTATTCCAAACTTATGCATTGTCCAATTGTTGAAGGAATTTCACCAGATAGAGAATTTTTAGAAACATCCAGCTTATTGATGCTTTTCAGGTTGCCAATTTCAAAGGGTAGGCTTCCATGTAATGAATTATGAGATAAGTTGAGTAACACTGACAAAGAGGGAAGACCAATGACTTGCCAAGGAATGTTTCCACTGAGGTGGTTATTGGAAAGGTCCAAGTATTGTAGCATTTGGCAATTTCCAATACTAGGAGGAATGTTTCCTTCTAGCATATTATTTGATAAGTCGAGTTGAAATAACTGACTAAGGTTGCCAAGTGATGATGGAATCTTTCCTGAAAGTTTGTTTACATTCAATGTCAATGATTGTATCTTTTCAAAATTTCCAAAAGAAGATGGAATGGAGCCTGAGAGAAGGTTAAACTCCAAGTCAAAGCCAATCAAGTTGATGAGATTTTCTATTCCTGCAGGAATAGCCCCGGTAATCTGATTTCCACCAATATAAAACTGATTCAGTTGATCTGAAAAGTTAGCTACAGAGTTTGGTAAATTACCACCAAAGTTATTTAGATTTAAATCCAACACTTGTAAATTTGTGCAATTTGTCAAAGATGTTAAGAAATCCAAGTCCTTGGATGAGTTACTCCCTAGATGATTATATTCCATAGCAATAGACCAGATATCTTTGAGATTTCCTATTCCAATTGGAACTTGTCCAACAAAGTTATTCCTAGGGATATTAAATAACAACAAATTTGTCGCATTCGATATTGAAATTGGTATAGGACCTGAGATCTTATTCATACCAATACCAAATTGTTGGAGATTAGGGAGTGTGAGGAACATGTTGGCAGGTAAAGAGCCATTGAATTGATTGACACCAGCTGAGAAGAAAGTGAGAGATGACATATTAAATAATGTAAAAGGAAGCATACCATATAGTTTGTTTGATGCAATAGAGATATGTGTTAAATTTTTCAGATGGCCTATCTCTTCAGGTAAAATTCCTTCCAAATTATTGATTCCTAAAGTGAGAACACTAAGAGATGAAAGATTTCCTATAGATGCAGGGATTTCACCACTCAAACTGTTCATACCAATAGATAGAACTTCTAGCTTAGTAAGATAACCAAGCTCTTTTGGTATCTTTCCAACTAGCTTGTTTCCTGTTAAACTCAAGCTCTTGAGTTTAGAGCAACTAGACAAGTTGGTTGGAATTTGACCCTTGAATGTGTTATTGGTCAGATAAAGCTCCTTTAGCCTAAATAAATGACCTATTTCTTGTGGTATTTCACCATAGAAGCTGTTGTTTTGAAGGTTAACATACCTTAGAAAGGTAAGATTTCCAATTTCAGGTGGTATCAATCCAAGTAAGCCATATCCTTGTAGGTTCAAAGCAATAACCCTTTGATGCTTGAGGCTGCATTTGACTCCATGCCAGTTGCAAAATGAAGTTGAAGTATTCCAAGATTTCAAGATATCAAAAGGGTCATCTACTATTGTTTCTTTGAATCTAAGTAATGATAATTGGTCTGTGTCATTTCCTAAGGCACTAGCAGTATTCTTATGTTGGAGACATAGTAGAGTTAGTGTAGCAGCAAAGAGAATGAAAACATGAAAGCACGTTGAACAGCTCATATTCATTTTGATTGAGTCTTTGAGAAATTATAAGGAAATGGAAATGTGTATGGTGCAAATTGTGCATTATAAATGGATCTATATATAATATTGTGAGTTGAAAATATTGCCTAATGGTGTGTACTGTGTGTGAACATTGATACCTTAATTTGAATTGAAGTCGGGTTGGTTGATATTATACTTATGTAAATTATTATTTGATTCAAATGTTTTCACCTTCTGATGACTGAAATATAATCGTTGACTTGCTAACAATGACTTTTATTATTAAGATAGGTTTTAAAAAAGATAGTGTCCCTATTGATGTGTTCTTTTCATGCTAATTTATGAGGAGCAATTAACAATTTATATGAGCAGTTATCAAAGATGCATCTGAAAGTTGACTTTTCTATAAAATACTCGATTTGTTTACTATTATACAATATGATGTAACCTTTCGTGAAAAGAAAATGACATTTATTATATATGACTGAACAATGGTATCAGAGTCGATATGATCGACTAATTATAATGAAAGTACTCATGAGTCATGACAGTGTTGATGTTGAGTGTAAATGACTATGCAAATATATATAGATGAAATCCGCGTACGGCGGAGAAAACTCACATGATTGGATGAACTCTTGTTTGTTTAAGGGGTAGATTGTTTGTATATCATATAAGCAAGATGATTATATAAATTAATGCCTTAATATTTTAGGTTAAAATTTAGTGTCTAATTTCATTTGTGTGATTGGTGTTAGTTCAATCACCTGATCCCTTTAAGCTCTCATCATGTCTTAACAATTGTTAGTAAGTCCTTTTTCGATCTAACCGTAAAGTAGACAAGTTCTTAATTGTGATCCTCCCTATAAAATACCTGAACCATTAATTTTCATCATTTTTTATTTTAATTGAACAAAAGATTTGCTAGAATTTTTTTAGGGAATTCAAGTTTGAATTTGGCTGAACAATCTTTATGTCATACTTTACTTTTCTCACGGCTGAACTCTGGTTTATTAAGAATCATTCATCTAGAAATTAGAGGGTTAATCCAAAGAAAACAGATTCTTAGAAATTACAACTATACAATTTCAATTTTTTTAAGGGAATACTATACAAATTTGTTTCCTTTTTTCTTTTGGTGAAGTACAAAATTCTTTAGAAAATAGTAAACTTTTGGTAAAGTAAACTTTTGGTAAATTACAAAATTCTTCAGAAAATAGTAAATTGTTGGAACAATTTTTACCTCAGACTTTACTTTTCTCCTAATCAAACCGATTTTTAGAAATTACTAGACAAAATTGTTTCATAGTAATTTTAACTAAACAAATAAATCATACTAGAAGAATATGTATATCCTAAGAATATTACCAACTTTTTTGTCAAAAAAATAAAAAATATTACCAACGACATGCACATTAGCTTTCTAAGTGTAGAAAGCAAGACAAGACAGTCCAAAGAGCTCTCTTGGTTCAACCTAATCCGAAAACAATAACAACATAATAGCATTCAACACACACTAGTAAATATCGCCCATCATTGATCAAAGTTTTTTATATACATTTATCTATATTTTCCAATTAACATAGAAAAAAAACTTTATATAGTTTCCAATTAATAAATTTGTCACACATGAGGTAGAGTAGCCTAACAAACCTGGAAGTCATGGATACAACTCAAATTGAAAAAATATATGTTGCAGTTGGCTATGATGTGTTAGATGGATTTCAAACATTGGATTGGGCTCTCAAGAAATGGAATTCTCATCCAAATATTTCTATAATCATTTTACATGTCAAATACAACTCTTCCAATGATCATGTTTATACCCTCCGTAAGTTTCTTGTTTGTGTCTAAGTAAAAATAAATAAAAAAATTTCGTCATTTATATTTTGTGATTTTATTATTTGCAGTTGGAAAACTCCCTGCAAAAGGTGCATGTGAAGAGACACTAGAACGTATAAGGAAATATGAGGAAACCATAATCAACAAGCTACTCTCCAAGTATATAGCTATATGTGACAAAGTGAGGAAATTTTATATTTTCAAATGAAAAGAACTTTGCTTAAATGATTTCCTCAAATTAATGTATTAATTTTATATCTTCCTACATATTGCAGATTCCAGCTGAAACATTTGAGGTTGAGAAATTTGATGAACCAATGCAGAACATCACTATAGACCTGATCTTTGGTCTCGGAATAACGAAATTGGTCATCGGATTTTCATTCATGAGACCTTCCTTGTACTCTTTCTATCTATAATATTTCACTAATATTAATGTTTGTGCATGGAACTCTTCAATGATTCTCCTTATACTTTCATCTTGTATAGGAAATCTAAAGATGCCATGAACGGATTATTCTATGTTCATCAGCACAAGCCAGATTTCTGTGAGTTATTCATTATCTGTGGAGGGAAACAAGTTTCACCAAGAGTGAAAAACGATGAGATAACCATGGAGGATGATAGTGGGGTCAAGGTTGCCAAAATGAGAGATAAGACAAGTTTTAAATATTGGATAGAAAGAATGTTTTGTGATAAAACCATTGATTCCAACCAAAGAAGTTCTAGCAGATCACCAACTACCTCAACAAGTTTGGAGTCTCATCTTGACCAAAATCAGTGGGAACTTTATATGCAAGAAATTGACAATTATTTACAAGAGTTAATGTCCTTAAATTTGGATGAAGGAAGTTTTGGACAAGACAATGATGATTCCTTCTTAAGTCCAATTGAGCCATATGTCCAACAACTTAAAAATTCCAATAATAAGGTAACCAAAACTACGATAGATATCATTTTGAGAGTTTCTTTTCTCACCACTACATATACTTCAAAAGTATATTTACAAAAAAATACACTTCTTTAAGCCTCGCCCTCGCTACTAAAAAAACTTTCCTTGTTGGTCAAAAGTGTGCATTAGAATCGCACACATTTTTCGTAAGTGTGCATCAAAATGACATAAATTTAGTGATGTTTTTGAATGTATACATGCAAATTGATGTTGAGGGTGAGAATGTATCTTGCTTATATTATGTAACATTTACATGCTAAACTTATAAAGAAATTGTTACCCTAATTTGGTACAAACTCAGAGTGCTGAAGAAAAATTGGAGATTGTGATTGATAAACTGAATGAAGCTTATAATACAATCCAAATGGAAAGAAAAGAAGAAAAGGACAATTTGGAGAGACATGCAAAAGCTGAATGGGCGATTTATATATGCAGTCGTCGGGTAATAATATTCATATATCAATTATGCTTATTTTAGTTCCTATAAAATTACGACTTTTTAAATTTAGTCACTATAAATTTAATTCAATTGTAGTTTATAGTTTAAAAAAAAAATACAAAATTGAGTGTTTATAAGTTATGTATTTAGTCACTTTAAAAGCAAAATTGAAACTAATTAAAATTGCTCAAAATTTATGTAGGGAGGGTGAATTTTGTTAGGACTAAATATATTTAATTGACTTAGATTCTTATCACAAAAAGCATCATATTACAGGAAGAAGAACTTGAATATCTAAAAAGTGAAGAAGTGACAAAAAGGGAAGAGCTAAAGAAGGAACTTAATGTAGAAAAAGATCAAATTTATTATATTAGAATGTATGTTGAAGAAAGCAAACAAAGGCTTAGCTCACTGCAAGATCTACAACTTGACCTAAAAAATAAACTTAATGTTTCTACATTGCAAGTTTCAGAATGTGAAACCAAACTAGAGAAACTAATGACTGAAAGGACAAAGATGTTAATGGAGATAGATGAGTTGAGTAGACAAAGAGATGTGTTTAACAAAAGGATTAAATTTTTCAAAGAAAAAGATGCCACAGAAATGTGTAATAAACTAATAGAGAATGGTTGTAGTTTAAGAGAGTACACAAAGGAAGAGATCATAATGGCCAGTCACAATTTTTCAGAACACTTTAGGTTGAAATGTGGTGGGGATTGGAGTAATGTTTATAGAGGACACATTGATCATTCCAATGTTGCAATCAAGATGCTTCATTCTAATCTTGCCTTGTCCCAACATGATTTCCAAGCTAAGGTAAAAAAAAGGTTTTCTAATTTGTATTATACATCATTAGAAAAGTTTCATTCACATGCCTTAACATTAATACATTAAACTGTTTATAGTTAAACTTTTCTGAGGTTAAAATTAAACTGTTATAGTTGAGGTCACTTGGTAGTATTCGACATCCTCATCTGGTTGCTATACTGGGATTCTGCTCTGAGCCCAAATGCTTAGTTTTGGAATACATGCAAAACGGCAGTTTGGAAGAAAAGCTACCTTGCAAGACAAGAAAAAACTCCATAAGCTGGCAAGATTGCATAAAGATAGCCATAGAAGTTTGTTCTGGGCTGGGCTTTCTGAACTCATTTCAGCCCAGGCCCATTACTCATTGTCATATTTCTCCATCCAACATCCTCCTAGACAACAATCTTGTTGCAAAGATTAAACTGTTTTGTCTTCATGAGTGCAATAAAGAATGTAATGTTGGATCAGATATGAAGGCAATAGGGGTTTTGTTGTTATATTTATTGACTGGAAGAGGAAATTGGATGACAATGGATATTGAGGCTTTTTTTGATGAGATTGGTGAAGAATGGCCATTGGATGTAGCAAGAGAACTATTGAGCTTAGCAATGAGATGCATGTGCATAAATTGTGAGTCCAATGAAGAAATGAGTATAACAAGTGTCATGGAGGAACTTAATGAGATCAAAAGAAAGGGTTGTGACTCCAATAAAGTGCCTAATGTTTTTCTATGTCCAATCCTTCAAGTTAGTCTCCAAATCTATATATTTATTCTTATGCTTATATATTTTGATAATGAAAATGCTTTTTAGGTTACCCTTTAACTTAAGGTTATAACTTTTGTGATGCTTGGTGCAGAAGGTAATGAGAAATCCACACATAGCAGCAGATGGATTTTCTTATGAGCTAGAAGCAATAGAACAGTGGCTGCAATCTGGGAATGAACTATCACCCAAAAACTTGAGGCTGAAGAACACATTACTCTTCCCTAATCATAACCTCCGTTCCCTAATTCAGTTCTGGCAAGCAAGAAATCAGCTGAAGTTGTAAAATAGACACAACAATAAAACACTTAAATGTATTCTTCAAAAAAAAAATAAAAAATGTAGTTTTAGTCTTACTATTTTGCCTCATTCGTGATTTTTCTCCCCATATATCTAAATATATTATAATTTCCGTCCTTTGCCATATTT
>Ga0315915_1002549_pt1 | contig 23020 bp, 8 predicted proteins | sample MpolbnodulesMG_FD_207738 | JGI IMG/M metagenome (GOLD analysis project Ga0315915, IMG submission 207738) | Medicago polymorpha root nodule microbial communities from Los Angeles, California, United States - branched nodules | ecosystem: Host-associated > Plants > Roots > Nodule | place: USA...
AAGTTTCCAAAAACACAATTCACCCCCCCCCCCCCCCCTTGTGGTTTTTCTCACCTTCACATTTTTGGTCCCTAAAATGCTTAAGTAAAATGTCACAAGGACTAAAAAGTGTGATTTTATTTTGTATGGACTAAACACAAAACTGTAAATATTTATAGGGACTAAAAACTTAATTAACCATTTTTTAACAACCAATTTTTTTTTTATGATGGTTGGGGTTTAAACCCCAAATCTTAAATATATTATGTATTGTTCCTACCAACTAAACTAAACTCACAAAGATTTTTAACAATCAAATTATAGACACAAAATATCCACCACCATTTGGTAAAGACTAATCTCATAAAATCTTTTAGACAGATAAGGTAAGTTCTCCTTTCCATCCAATTTTCCCCTAAAAATGCTTTAGTTATTTGTGCCAAATTTTCATTAGTTTTTTTTAACTAAGGTCATGTTCTTCTTATATATATATACCCGTGACAATATGCCCAAATCGGGACTAGTATATGAAATCATTATCATACATTGACAACTATTTCTTGGATATTGGTCTTGCTTTATCCGTGGAGAATGATCCGCACATTTTAGTTCATTATGATCGCGTTTGATTTGTTGTTAGAAGGTAAGTAGTGAATAAAACAATACAAAACATAACATCACATTATAAGATAAAACATCACATGATCAATTTTTCAAGTATTGAACAATTGATTTGTCTTGTACGATGTTTGGTAGATAAAATACTGTTTTGGTTAGACAATCCTTATTTGAGACAAAAAAAATTGCTTTCGTTTAGTGGGAGACAAAAATTTCAGTTTTTCCCAAATCTTGCCCCCCAATTCGACAAGTTCAGGAACAATTTTATGATCAAACAAAATATAACTGAAATTGTCATGTTCAATCTCTTAAATTTTTAGCAGACCAAAGATCACTTGTACATGTAGAGATGTCGTATAGGAATGGCATTTAACAAAAGAATATCTGGGATAGGAAAGCAATCATCAAAGAGAGAAACTAACTAAAAAAAGTTATTCGTGATTATTCACCTATTAATTTGATACCGATTAAATTAACAAAGAGCATAAAGAACATAAACAATTAGCTAAATCGAAATAAACATCTATTGCATAATCAAATGAGAATTAAATTACATAAAAAGATTCAAGGAGGGTTAATCTAATCCTAGTATAAGAAGTTTAGCAAACATGGAAAACGATACAATTGAATACATGGCCATTGAATCTTCACTATCTTGTTCCCAATGATGAATCTTCAATTTTTGATGTATTCACATTGTTTATGCCCTTCTTTGCATATCCCAATGTTCAAAGATTCCTCGAGTTTCATATAAAACCCGTTAATCCAGAGTTCAGCCAAAAATAAGTAAAGTTTAAATAAGAATTGATCCAGAATCGAATTAAGGTTGTCTTAAACAATTTATTATTGATGAAATTTATTAAACACTTGAACTCAATTGTTTGCTTTAACCATGTTGACATATTCTCTGCTCTTATAATATTATTTACTTTTTTGGAAAGAATGAATAACATAACTTTTTTTTTCTTTCACAAACAATACCATAGCTATCATCATTTTCAATATTTAAAGCAAAAGAAATGTTTGTTATATCTCATCAAAAGATCACCTTATTTTGTTGTGTCTTTAACGTAAACTTGGTAATCCTACATCAATAATAATCTGCCAAAACATCAATAACGATAGGGTCATTCAGGACATTTATCCATGTCATTGCAAACTTGTCAAATTTTGCATTGATTCGTTTTTATGGCATTTTGTTTCTAATACACGTGCATCATTCCTATTGCCATGATAAAACCATTGACAACTATACGAACAACCTTTCCTCAAAAAACTATACGAACAACCTTAATTTGTTGATATTTTTTTGGTATGTTATTTATGGTTGAGGTCCCCACTACAAACCGAGTGACAAAGGGATCTTGGATGTTATACTATTAAGTCACTGTTCCAAACTTGTTTACACTTTATTACATTTAAATTTTCTCAAATTTGATATATAGCTTTGGCAAAATTTAAACCTTTTTATCTACTTTAAGTTGAAACAAACACACTAATGCAAGTTTCCACTTCACTGTCAAGTGTCAACACCTTATGTTTCTATACCCTTAAATAACTCACTCAATTATTATTTTTTTAATTTTCATGTCCAAAACAAACAAACACATTTATAAGCATTCAGTGTCAGCCAAGCTTTTATTTTGTACTGCTTACTTAGGTAGTAGTTTTTTCTCTTTATATCAGAACCTTCTCTCTGTGCTAGTTACCTACAGATTCTTTTAAGAACCACTAAATTTGTTTGTTTTTGTTATCCAAAAGATGAAAAGAATGGATATCTTCTGTGCTTCACAAGCCTCAACAGCAATATGTCTTAGCATGGAACAAGCTTCATGCTCCTCTTCAAATACCATTCAACTTGGAGGCAAAGTCATTGATCGCCACAACCCTATTATCAATGATTCAAGAAGAAGCACTTCCAAGACTATCACTGCTCCATGTTCTTCTTCTCAGCTACCTATTGACCCCAAGAAGAAAATCATTTCTTCTTCTTCCAAGCCACTTGGACAGAACATGAAAAATGGAGCTAAGGTTTATGAGCAAAAGAAGAAAAGCACAGAGGAAAATGTCACTAACAGTTACTCTTCTAAGACAATTGATTCCATTCTGAAAAGGAGATTGGTTAAGCCAAATTCTGACTCAATTACTCCACATGGTTCAACTAGATCTTTGCTCAGTGACAAAACTTTTTTTGACGGTTCTTCAGATTATGATCCTGTCTTGGCATTAACTAAGGTTGATGATAAAAAGGATCAAGTTGTTGGTCAAAATGAAGCCAACCCTGCATCTAAATCTGGTTCCTCAAGCGAGGTTAGTTTTCTTTTCTCGTAGCACCAACACTTTAAATTGAAGGTGTGTCCAATGTCCAACACAGGTCGGACATATTCAACACATGTGGTTACGTTCTCACAAATTATTATCGGTGTCAATGAGAAGTGACAAATGTCGTGTCCAGTGTCAATGCTTCGTGCATTTTCTTTTTGGCACTTATTTAGGATTTCCCAATCTTAATTTTTTGCATTTATTGCTTTCTAAGGGCTCTCTAATTTTAAATTTATGATATGCTTCGTGAATATGAACTAAGCAAGTTTGGAAGCATATGTTTGTAGAATAACCATGACTAGTTTTATGAAGTGAATTGAATTGGACCGTTGTGCACAACTTGAATGTTCAATAATTGATAATTTGAGTAATATTTGATCAGGTTGTAGTATTGAGGGTTTCTTTGCATTGCAAAGGGTGTGAAGGGAAGCTGAGGAAACACATCTCTAAAATGCAAGGTATAGACTTGATTCTCCGCATTTAAAAAATGTATTTAAATGCACTAATTGATCTCGATCATCGATTTGAAATCAATTAATTCACTTGAAATCTTCACGAAACCATCTTCAAATAATCTTTACTATTCAATTTAAGATCGAACGGTCAATAAATATGTCACACATTTTCTGAGTGGAATTCAAATATGAGATTTTTATCTTGTTAATTTTATGGGCAGGAGTTACCTCCTTCAACATAGATTTTGCTGCAAAGAAGGTGACAGTAGTTGGGGATGTGACTCCATTTAGTGTATTGGCAAGCATATCAAAGGTGAAGAATGCACAATTTTGGCCAGCACTTGGATCTGACACCAAAGAAACCAAATTCATCTAATTAGGAGGAAAGTTGAATATTTATGGCATTGATGTACCCTTTAATATTAATTTATCAATTTAATTATTGTAATTTGTAAATGCAGATTTTAGCAAGGGTTCCTCTGTCTTTGAAAGCAGTAAGGGGGGTGGTAGAGTAAAATCATGAAATTTACATGCATTTTTTGTTCATGCTTGATTCTAATATGTAATAGTATTTTGTTTTTGTTTCTTGAAAAAAAGAATGCACATAGTGTCACAAGTCACAAGAGTTATATTTTTCGAGGCGACACGACAAAATAGCACGATAATATTGTTTTTGGCACTATATGTCTATATAATATATACAAAATTGTGACAGTAGTAATGGTCAATTATTTAAGTGCTTCTATGCAGTACACTGTTAGAGTTGTCTCTTATCTTCAAAGAGAAAGAAATGAAAGGAGCGTCCATGTCCTAGTTTTATTTCAATCCTATTTGAAATTTGTTCATTTCCCCAAGGTTTTGGTTCTACTAGTTATATTATATTTATATGATACACTGCCATGCCCATGCAGTTCTGTAAGTGTTTGCCTAAGTACTTCATTTCATAAAATTAATATAAATGTAGTCCTCAAGGTATCATTTTCTCATCCTCTAAAAAAAAGTATCATTTTTTCTCTCTAATTTATCCTCTAAAATAAAATAAAAAAAATAGTCCGTAAAGCATAGATAAATTCGTCATTTTGATATTTAAAACATATGAAAATTTATCATAAGGAATCCATCTTAATAACATCGACTAATCTGAACAATTTATTATATGCTTTGGAAACTACTTGTTACTTTAATTATATAATTTATGGGTTAAATTGGAGAGAAAGTGTTATTTTAGAAGTAATGAGTTACGATCTAATTTTTGGTCGAATATATATCATATACGAATAGCATAAGTGGTAGTGTGAATGTTGTAACTTGAAAGTATCAAATAATATTCATATGCATTAAAAAATAAGATGTGATTCGACCTAATTTGAGTAAAGATCATGTAGACTCTAGAATTTAGAAAAAAAACTTGATTATTTTTTTCATTGGTTCTATTACGAGTTCATACAATATTCATACCCAAGAAGACAAGTGCATCCTTAGATACTTGTTTCTAGAACTACCCTAGTCACCACCACATGAGTGTTCTTTTAAGTATCATATCAACATGTTTGTAACATAATCACAAGAAATATAAGTTTTTTTGTTAGGTAGAACATCCAAAATATGCCAAGAGCCGGTCCAGTTGCAGGAGTACGATTTACCTGATGTTGACTCCTGATGAAGTAGCACATGGGATCAAATATGGTGGAATGAGTGAATTTGTACTCATTCATTCATTAGAACTAGAAGACAACAAGGTTGACAATAACTTATCAAGGGCTCGAATTATGGGAAGTAGATATGTAGTATTTGATTTGCATATTTTTTTTCCTTTTAAATATTACATTTTTTTATATATATAAAAAAAGTTTAAGGGAAGTAGATTCAGGGAACTTTTTCACATTATTTCAATCATGAAAAAGTAGTTAATTTAATATTTGAGTAGTTTTAAAACATTTAAAGTTATCAAATGATGTAATAATTTGTTATTCATCTAAGTATTTTATCATTGGAACGAATTTAAAAACTTATACTAATAATATATAGGAATTAACTTCTTTGTATTTATAGAAGATTCACTATCGCATGAATTTAAGCAAATATAATTTCATGGAAGAACAATAGTCATTTCCTTAATAGGAAATAATATTCTAAAAACTATTTTAGGACAATTTAATTGACAACCCTTCGTGTAAAGTCATATAACTTTTTAATAATTTTTGCTAGCTTTAATTTCAGTATCAATTACTCACATTTTTTTTGAAGTAAAGTATCAATACTCACATTCACTTGTATATTTTTGTTTTTTTAAGGAACTTGTATATTTTTGTTGCTTCATAAGTTATCAAAAAATGCTTATTTAAATAACAAACCTCTTTCACAATAAAAGCATTAAGCAGAGGGCCTAGTGTATCACGAGTTTGGACCATCAATTGCAGTATTGCATTCTGCTGCTTAACGGTAACAAAGAGTCCATAGCTTTTGTCTACATTGTGTGATATATCAAGGTTACATTTTTCGCTTCCAAATAAGAACCAAAAAAACAAGTATTACCCAAAGGGGATATATATTCTTTCGAGAATTTTTTTTATATAAATGTTGGGGGCAAGATTTTGCTCATTTCTCCATTTATAAATTATTTACAAATTTTCTTATATATTAAATGTTTATTTTTCAATAATTGTCCAAATACTTTTGATTAAATGTCAAATTGTATCCTTAAGTGGAGATCTCTCCGTAGACTACCCATATGAGAACTCGCGAGCGGAAAATTTTTCTTTGAACATTATTACACGAAAGTGATCTCAAGCACCAGAGTATATCGAGCTTACAACTACCAGTTCAATAAGTTACATCTCGACAAACTGTTGAAACGGTTATTGATAGCCTCTATTAGATTTATAGGAAAGTCAGTTACTTGTAGATGAAGCAATCCAATCCTCAACTTGTGCATATAGAATTAACTAAGGTAAGGTCTACGTGATTGTACAAACACTTGTTCTCATGACAACAAAGAACTAGATTGTATGTTTTGTTGGTACTTGGTATGAAAAACTACCTGTTATTGATCCTATGCATTCATATGGAATGGATATTCAGCTATATAATTTTTTTGTTTTTACACAATGGGATAGATCAACAATTTAAAAGAAAAGTATATTTCAAACATTGTTGAATAAAATAATTTCTCTCATCGTGACATCTACTATTTGTAATAAAAAAGCTTTGAATTTTATTTATATTTGAAAAAACTTACAAATTTATTTTGCTTTATTTTCCATTCATGTGCAATAAAGTATTTTTATTGGATTTGAAAAGAACAATCAAGAAGTATTCCATGCTATTATTAATGTTTGTTTTCCAATCTTAAAGGTGTTCACAAAACACCGTTTGAATAACACAAATTAATGTGGTGTTTCTATTTAGTAACATTTCATATGCAAAATATTGTTTAATATTATGACTATTTTCAAAGTATCAACATTAATCTAGTGTTTCTATTAATTTTTTTTTATATGCAAAGTAGTGAGATTAAAAGATTATAAGAGATGAGAATAATATCTTGTCAAAAAAAAAAGATGGCATAAGTGATGATGATAAAGTTTTTTTTTATATATTTATGTCATGATAAATTATTTTTCCTTATTATTTAATAAGAAATTGACAATGAAGTCCACCAAATTAGTGAGATTAAGAGAGAACATTTTAGGTAATATGGTGGACATTAGTTTTAATATATTGGTAATAATATCCGCAAAAATAACATTTTATGTCTGGAAGATTTAACAAAATCTCAATTAAATGTAAATTTTTAAGCGTCAAAAACATAAAAAATTATGTTTTGTTAAAAAAATCTACTTTTTCGAAGAGATAATTATAATTTTCTAAACACGAATATGAAAAAATATTCAAAATTTCGAGTGAGGCATATGAGTTGACTTAAAAATAGAGGCCAAAAGTGGTTATGAAAAACTTTTTGAAGGCTAACAGTTGAAGAAAAGATCTAGGTTGACTAAAACAAGAAAAGATCTAGGGTGACTAAAACAGAAAGTTAAAATAATTATATGGATAAAAAACATATTTATTCTTATATTTTTCTTGTAAGCAAAATCATGTGTATATTTATACAGAAAGTTAAAATAATTATATGGATAAAAAACATATTTATTCTTATATTTTTCTTGTAAGCAAAATCATGTGTATATTTATGAATGACAAATATTTGTCCTGTATTTTTTTTTAAGAAGATATTTATCGGTAGACAAAAATATAAATTCAAATTCTTTTAAAAAAATACATATAAATTCAAATTATGTGAGTTTACATATTATAAGCGAAAATATATTCTTTTATAATAAGCGATGACTTTGCTCGTATGATAAGCAACAAGAACATGAAGAACATAACATGTAAAAATAGGTTAAAAAAGGAATATAGTTGAGGATAACATTGTTCCAAAAAACAGTAGAATTTTGCTCTTTACTCAACACATTTTGCTCATTCCCAACTGAAATTCCAAAAATACTCGCGCTAGTGTTAAATCTGCGTGACTTAAACAAAGATTTACACTAGTTTGAGTTAACTCACAAAGAGATTTTACACTAGCGTGAGTTAACTCACGCATCGACATTATAGTCATTTCAGTTGGGAATCAGCATTTTTGGTTGGGTAAAGAGCAGAATTCAAAACAGTGAAACGTGATTTTGGGCCTTATGACCAATAAGCCATGATAATGGTAGTATTGAGAAACGAAAAGAAACTACGGAGATAAATTGACGTTGGGAAAGAAAGAAAGTTGTGGACAAAAGGGATTAATAATGACTTAATTTGAAATTACAATTAACCACATGAAATTAGGGAGATTAGGAAAGGGTAATTTTAGAAAAATGATGGTGATTAATTTTCTTATTATGGTAGTAGATAGATAGATGAAAGATAGGCCTTGATGGATCACGCCAAATGGCAGGTAAATGGGTTAGTTACCTACCTAGAACTTTGTTGTACTGAGGGCAAAATTTATTTATAATTGTAAAGTATTACTGATTACTAATTGAAAAAAAATATAAAAAACTGGGTTACCATTTAGTTTCCACGCTATTTATTGGTAAGTACTGAAGTTGTGGGACATACAAGATAGTTCTCTGCCAACCGAATTATCTTTGTACTAAGTGTTCGATGATTGATACTTAAATGCAAGATCATGCATTGTGGTAAACAATAAGGAACGTAAATGCTGCCGTTTCTCTTCTAAAGCCATATGAGGTGGTAAGTTATGCATGGCACATACATAACGTATCAAGAAATTTAGGGTTGAAGTGATGGCCCTTGCCTACGGTGTCTGGACATGGGTTCATCCTTGAACTACTATTGTTGCGATTTATCATTTTCATATGTCTTGGTATTTTATGTTGTTTTTCGAGTTCAGAAAAGTACCTATTAACAATATTAAATTTACCACGGAAGATATTACCGGGTTGAGTCACGACTAGGTCGTTTTCTCTAAGACGTTTTGCGGCACCATTCGAGTTTGTGCAAGGTAGACTAACAACCGCGTCGTCTCCAAGATAAAACAGTCTAGTTCACCTGTTCGATTACGTACTGCACTGTAAATAATCGTTCGAGAAATAACACCCTCAAATATGGTTTAATCGTTCCATTAAACCACTCTATATGGTACGGAGACCACTTGAAACCGAAGGGACAGAAGGAGTAGAAGAAAGGAAGAATGACTCGTCAACACAAGTCGAAGGAGGGAGAAGAGAGGAAAAACACATGAAGCATCAACTGTGAATTTCAGTGTGAAGAATAAGTGATGCAAGCTCTCCTTTTAACAGAAAGCGCGTTCGGATTAAATTAACAAAAACTAATTTAACATTTTCAAGTGACAAAAATATATTTCTTTTTGACCCGTGCCCTGAAGGACGACGTTGTCGCATGTGAAATATATATATTTTCTAAACGCTCACCCGTTCGCAAAAGTGGGTACCAAAGAGCACACCCTTGAAGATCACCCCCCCACTTATATAAACACTTACTAAGTAGTAGATCTCTGCAATGTGAGACGTTTTTAAGTCATACCAACACTAACTCTTACCAATATGTTGCTAGTGTTCCAACATTTTATAATTACAATCAATCAGAGATAAGTTTAACCGTAAGAACACTGGTCTATGTCATTCAGATAAAGATATGCCACCTTTCTTCCTCATCGTCATCATCAAAATTTTGGGATCAATTAAATTCTAATACACCTAGCATAGCAAGAACTAGGTTGTGTTTAAAATCATAAATTTGCAAAATCTAGATTTGTAGCAAAACTAACATAATAATAGGGTAGTGTGATCCATTAGAGTAAGTAACAAAGGCAATAAACTATGCTAATGATGTTAATGAATGAATCTAGCAATTAAGGATTAATTTGACTTTTTTAGAAACTAATTAAGATTGAGTATAGAAGATTTTGAGGTTAGCAATCAATGTATGACCGATTAGACTCTAATTTGACTTGAGAATAATTTCAAATTCCAAATGATAACGTAATTGAATAGAATAGATTTGATAATTGATTAGGATTCCCTCAAAGTTTTGATCAATTAGATTAGGTTAATTAATTAATCGATTAGTGATCACCAAATTAAGAGAGCATTAGGTTAATGATTAGTTGGGCTTGCTATTAATTCACCACAAAGATGTGTTAATGATGAGAGGCATTTCAATAACTTTGCTATGAAGTAGAATAGGAGAACAAATGTTTAGACAAGAGAAGACTGTCTTTTCGCAGCAATCACAGTGGCAAGAAACAGTTTGGACTACTTCTGAGCCAGTTAATTGCAATCAAGGTCTTCTTCCAAAAAAAATTAAAAAATTAAACCAGACCTAAGAACCCGGTGAAGTTAAGGAATATGAAACTAAATTGAAGAGCAGCAGAATGTTGATGAATTAAATTCGTGACCAACAGCACAGACACCTCAATACAAAAGGATATGAAGCAAATTCCAAATTCAATGAAATTTGAAAGAAAATATGTGGAACTAAAATGAATCATAGATTACATTCAATTTCCCGCGGAACTGACGTTACTTGAGCAACTGCATATAAGATAAAGTTCCTGATTTTTGGTCATTGAAATTGGTGGTCGCAGGAGTATATAAATTCATTTAATCATTATGAAAGTTTGTTCCAGTGCCTAGTTTCGGTTGTTTACATTGAATTGGGAGAGGCCCTTAATTTTTGCTTAGGAGTGGTTTGTGTTTGTCTAGGGAGCAAAATATTGCTTGTATTTTTTTCTTATGTTTATCAGTAGCTGGTGTAGAAGTTTCGGTGTCTGATACATGCCATTTTGAGGTGTGATGTACTAGTGTTACTACCTGTTCTTTAGGATGTTTATTATTAATGAAATTTTTTCCTCTTTAAAGAAAAAACTTCATAATGCATACGAATTGGCATTTGTTCGCAAAAGTAGAACATGATAGACCAAATACAAGATTGACATTGTAGAAGAGTTTTGGGAGAAAATGCAATATTGAGTAGTGCTAGTGAAGGCCATTTACTTTGAGTTATCTACTTCCAAGTATCCGATATTATGATTTACCAAATTCTTCTAGATTGGAATCCAAGCTGATTTACCATGGTTAGCTCTCTTCAATTTCCACTAAACTTATTCACATCCTCATAATCTATTTGTCCACATAAAAATATTATTATCCATTTATTCATCTTTAGATGAAATTAACATTGCCCTACTTGATTTACATCTCTGGGAAACATCCTAAGGACAACTATTCTCTCGGGGGGTACAAAATTTCTAGATACCGACTATTTCTGCCACTAAATCATCTACTATCAATCTCTCAACTTCTCTGCCTATTACATCAATGTCATCTCTCAACATCAACCAATGAGACTCCTCAATCAGCAACTTACCCAGGACATCATCCTCTACCTTTCCTTGGTTCCCTAGCATCAGGAAAAGACCATCTTGAAGCCCGTTAATCCTTTTTGATCCAGAAGGTTTGACTGCATTTCTCACCCATGGCTGTGGGTCAGTAGATTGCTCATGAATCTTGACAATTCCTGAATTGATGCGGTCGAAAAGCAATCTCCTTTCAGACCTTGAACAAGTAGTCAAATCACTGTACCTCTCTTCCAGATCTTCAAACACAGAAACACTCACAGGGCATTCTAGAGATTGCCAAACTTCCAAATTTTTATCAGTTTGAGCATCAGCAATAGCAGATTCAGACAAAACATCAATAATGTAAGAAGACTCCCAGCTATCTTCAGTTCTCGATAATGCATTTCCTTCTAACATTCCAGAAGATACTTCCACGCCATCTTCGTCACTTGAAACTAGCATAGGTCCCTCCGCATGTTCTTCAGATTCCAACTTCAGCAACTGGAGTTGCATTCGAAGCCCTATCAACAATAACAATTCATTACAACAAGGAAACCGGAAAAAAAAAAAAGGGGGACAAACATCAGAGACAGACTTATATATGCTTAGTAGAAAGCCAATCAACCGTTAAACAAAACAACACTCTTCAGTTATAAAGCTCCATAAAAAATTGATGAAAGGTTTGAAGCAGAAGATGGTTGAAAGTTTGAGCAACAAATTCATTTGTGCTGGTGATTAATCATGTCTATCAAATACTAACAGCTACTTAAATTGAATCACAACTGTCGCATATAACATGAGATTGTTAAGATATATATACTAAGACCTCAAAGGCATTAAGAAATTGATGACGTAATTATTAAGTCATTGACACTGCAGTTTGTTTTTGCCCATTAAACACACCCTTGCTATGGTTAAATAATAAATTTGTGGTAATGTAAGATTGAATATAGCATCTATAAAAAAAAAAGATAGAATATAGCAATTTGTCTCCACTTTCTACATTACATACCATGACTACCATGCAAATTGAAGTAATTTTATTATTGTCAAAAATGTGGCAAGCTAAAAAGGCAAAACATGTAAAAATTGATTTTCAGTCAATTGCTAAATCCATCTATGATCATAAAACTGTAAACCTTTAACCTTCATATATAGGATGTCCATAAATAGGGTTTAATATTACATAAAATAGTCACCTATTGATGTCTATGGTATGGAAATTATGAGAAAACACGCGGCAGAGATGATTAAGTAACTAAAGGAAACAATTATGAATCCAAATATAAGGTGAGGTCTACACGCAACAGTAGCATTTTAGAATAATCAAAATTAATACCAGTTTCCTTACCTTGTAGGTCAGCACTGACACTCCCAAAACATTCAGAACAAGATGACAGATCATCTGTAAAAGAAGGATCAAGAACTGAGATTGGACTGGGTTGATCAGCATCTTTACAGCATTGAGATTCGTGTCCAGATACAGGTGCTTCAGAGAGGACTGAAATTCCACCAGTAGAACCAGCTGATACGTCCTGAATATTACAACAATATCAAATCAGCACAAACAAGACACTTAACAGAACTTTGAAATATTTAAACTAGCTAGTAATTACTATCCAGAATAATTGATCGTTGAGAAAAAAGAACTATCCTCTGATAACTTCACAAAATGTATGAATAAGTCTAAGGTAGCACCATCTAAACAATTGTGCAAAATATTAATAGCAACGACATGGGTGTTCTGTATTAATATTAATAATTTCTGAAACACTCCAATGTTTTTGAAACTTTACATGATTTACAAAAAATAATCAAAATCTCAAGAAAAGACCGGTATGATGATCAGATAAAAGAAGAATAGGAAAATAGTAAGACTGAAGCAGACAAAAGACAAGAAAGGAATTTTGCGCAAAACATAAGGCTATTAAGAAATGTATAAATAAGGGTTCACATATTCAAATAGAAATAGCTAGCACAAAACCATTAGATATTGAGTTCAACACCAGATCATAGATTTGCAAATTTCATAGCTAGAGGTTTTTAGCTAATTAGACTAGTCAATTTCATAATTTCAAAAATTTTATGAGAAATTATTTGGTTAATTGGCTTATGTGATATGAGGTGAATATAAAGTTAAGAGTCAAAACAACACAAACTGTGAGTTGAGTTGTTTCAACAAATTAAGACAATCATAGCTTTTGTAAAGTATCAATAAACATATCAAAATAACATGGCTAGAAACCTAACCTCTTGCATTGAATTTTCTTCGTCAACAACACTACTGTTGCTTTTTACTAAGACACGAGCCGATGATCCAGGAAGAACCTTACCCGAAGAAGATTCAGAAGGCCCAACAGTGTTTTCATTTGATACATCTGAAACATCATCACAAACAACACTTTTATCTCTAAGGGGCTCAAAGGTTTCAGGAGCCAGAACCTCAAGATTGGGTGAATCTTCTTCAAGATTGGTCTTCATGTTATTTTGAACTTCATTTAAGTCTGGAGAGAACTCATTAACTTCCTGCTTCAGTGAATGAACAGACCAAGACTTCTTGTGACCAGATATTGTGCTTCTAGAATTCATACCATGTCTATGATCAAGACTCTTTGTCGCTCTTCTCCTCTCCCGTTTAAGGTCCTTTGGCACCATATATCGATCATTACGAAGTGCTTCAGCACGCAAGAATGTTCTAGGACTTCCAAAGACAGTAGATGAAGCAGGAAGAGATCTTGACCTTGACAAACTACTAATACATGCATCCCTCCAACCATCCTTGCTGCTGATACCCAGTGGTTCAACCAACTCAGAAGGTTCGCCGTTGCGAGCAAACTTATCATTGAAACCTTCCCCACTAGGCAGGCTGTCAAAACGTGTACCCTTCATTCTCTTACCAGGGAACGCTAGCATATCAGCCAATGTGCTGCTCCTGCTGGTGCCTTGCACCTCTTGAGACTTGTGTGCCATCTTCCACCTCTCTGATAATCTCTTCTTTGCCTCTCTACTCACGGATGATTCACTAGAACGGGGTGACCGTCTGCTACGTCTATTTAAGTCAAACGGCTTACCCAAAGTTGCTGTTATTTCCTCTGGAGATTCATTCCCAGAAGCACTGCTTGAACTATCATGTTTAGAGTATCCTTTAAATCTAGGAGAGGAAGACATCGTGCAACCATTGCTCAGATTGTTTTTCATTTGCCTCGTTACTTCCTTTGCAATTTCTCTAGATTCCAAAGAATTGTGCCTAAAAGACCTTGCACTGTCAGGCAAATTTATTTTTTGATACAGTTCAGTATCTCGAAATCGGACATCTGAAAATTCAACATGATTTCCATGTTCTGGCAGAAAATTATGCGGAGAACAAGGTGATGATTCAATTCTAGTACCACTCTGAAATTTTCCCATGTTAGGTTTTAGAACAACAATCTTTGACGATCTTGGTGAATTATGCATCGCACGTCTTTTGTCAAATTGGCCATGATAACCATCACGATGCTTCTGATGAAACCTGTTGTAATTCACTCCTGTTGTCTCCCTATCTGACCTCCAATTGAAATCATGTTCAAAGTTCTCCATATTGATTGGTTCTACATGACCAGAATGTGATTGGAAAGGAGTAGCTTGCAGATCATTCAAATGCTTTTTAAACAAAGAATCTGGCCGCTTAAAGTATTTTAGCAGAAGATCCTTGTTAGAGTCCAACGCCTCAAGTGTATCATGGAACTCCTGTGAAGACTGAAAATCCTGATAAGTTGCAAGGCGTTTGGCATCCATGAACTTCTGTTCAATGAATGACATTTCATCTTCACCGTCCTTCAAATCTGAAGATGAATACCTACAACTCTCTACCTTCGGAATCTCTGAGACCTCAAATACATCCTTAAATTCTTCCTGATCCCTTGAGCTTCTCCTAGACGATCGGCCATCATTTGCCGCTCCTCTGCTTCGATTTTTCTCTAAAGGTGTTGATTTCTGTGGATCCTTGTGCTGCTTGTTATTAGGCTGCTGAGACGGAAGACCGTCAAGACCCATCAGTCTAGCTATAACACCTGGGGATCTTCTCTTGGATTCAGTCACTGGTGACATCTCCTCAGCTAATAACTTCTTAATTGGAGTTCCAACTGATTGTTTAGAAGATTTCCACCCAAATTTAAATGAGAACTGCAAAATTTAACACAAATTTTCTATAAGTGTTGCTACTTCCTTTTTTGTTTTCTAAAAATAACACGGTGACATAAATAAAACAGCTCAATGATTTAAGAAACTAACTTTCCTTATTCATGAATTCTAGCTATAACATAAATTCATAACCAAAAGTGAAAGTACTAAGATGAAAAAGGAAAAAACAGCTCACCGAATCTTTCTCTGCAATTCCGCCAATGGAAGAACTAGAATCAGGAGACAAATCCGGATGTTGTCTCTGTTTATGAATCTGCTCTTTCCCTGAAAATGAATTAAACAACAACAAAATTAGCATGAAAGGAATAATAATCACGAGCAGATACTTAGAGCAATTAATTAAACATCAATTAGTAAATATTGGTCTAAATTACAAAATCAATGCAAGGAAACAATCATCAACTTGATATAGAATAGAATTTCATCAAAATTTAAAACAAACACGACATTATACTTGAATTGAGACATGAAGTAAAGTTTAATCAAAGTAAATCATAACAGAAGAAAGATCATGATGAAAATTAACAAAATCACGCCGATAGCACCGCAGAAAAGTTAAAAAAAGCAGAAAAAAAATTTGGTCGTCATAATCATTATTAATTTGACTTTCGTAATTAACTTTTTCATACTGTTGAAAATTCGAACTATCTTGAATTGAAGTTAAATTATCGTACAAAATCACTGATCCTTAATGGAAATCAAATTAAAATAACTAATCGACAAAGAAACTGCAATTCAATTAGAAAATAAAAAACAAAAATGAGTAAAATATTTAGAATAAAATTAAATTGTAAAAGTAAAAGTAAAAGCTGAAAAAGAGTAAGGAGAAAGTGAGAAGATGAAGCTGAAACAGAAGTAATAGAGAGTGACCTTGAGGAAGATGAAGCTTGGAGTTGGTGCGTTGAGATTTGATTTTGTCCATGGAGAATCATGAAAGAAGAAGAAATGGCGCAGATCGAGAAGGAAGACGAGAGAAGAAAAACCCTAGGAAGAGGAGGTAATATTAGACATCGAAATTATAGGGAAAAAGTGTGGAGCGTGATAGGCGCGAGAAGACAAGGGTCAAAAAGAAAAAAGAAAATGTAGGAAGTGATTTTAGCTAGAGAAGATAGAGTAGAAACTAGAAAGTGTGTGTAGTAGTAGTGGGTAAGAATAATGTGGAGAGAGAGAGAGAGAGAGAGAGAGAGAAGCATTAATGGAGAGACGTTATTGGAGAGAGTGAGGGAGAGTGGGGTTGTATTTTGAAAGTTCAAAATACTAACCCAAATGCTGACATTCACCTTTCTGGGTTGTGGGCGGGCTACTTAGGAAGGATGGTGTGATTCGTGTGAAGGTTGCCTCTCACCTTCCTCACACGTGTCACTGCCTTGGATACCATACCACCCTCTACTTCTTCTTTTCTTTCTTTCTCCTTCTACAAACACAGTCAAAAAAGAAGATTTGTATTTTTTTTTTTTTTAAGTTATTTATAAAGATTTTTTTTAGCATATAAGATTTTTTTTTTAGTTAAAGTAGTTTGGTGGATAGAATTAATTTTGTAAAACGAATAAGTAAGGTGTTAGATATTCTGACACAGCTTCTCTATATAACAATGCATTGTCCATGCTAACAGGGATATATGTTTTTCAATTCATTACAATGAATATTTTCAAAACATTCAACTTTTTATAATAGATAAAAGTTGTACATTGACATGTGTATTAATTTATTTATTTTTTAAAAAATTATTAATTGTCATTTTCAACACAAATTTTAAAATTATTTTTGTCTTTCTTTTCTTAATTTGTGTTTATGTTAAGAAGACTTTTTTAATGTGATAAAAACATGAGTTCCAACAAAGTCTTACTTTTTTGGTCAAACTTAGAAGGGATTTTTGTCATCTTATGCAAGTACTTTTGGGTAACCCCCTGTATTCTTAAATCTAAAAAAAAAAAGTCAAATGTAATTAATCTAAATTTGAATCAAATATATTTGAAATTTGACTTATATTTAAACCATAATTAATATACTTATATTTTATTTTTGGTACTAATGAGGGCATAAGCCCAAACAGAAAACAAAAACTAAAAAACTAGTCAAACACTTATGGGTATAGAAGCCCCAAATAAATCTTCAAAAGTTAAACTATGGAACTCATTAGAAAATGGGATGAGACTTCACAAATATAAAAACTTATAGAGAGACAATAACTAGCAAACCAATTTGCTCTCATGTTTCCCTCGCGCCTAGTTTGACGAACTTGAGTACGCCAGTTGAAAGCTAAAAGACTTTAAATGTGCCTCACCAAAGTAGGCATTTTTTTTTGTTGAAGTTGCAATTATCCAAGATCATATCAATCAAAACTTTTGTATTACTCAATAAGATGCGAAATATTGTCTCGCCAGGCAAACTACAAACCAAGATATAAGTCCCACATTTCTGCATGAAGTGCGCCACACGACCCAATCTTGTTTGTGTAGCCTTTGATCCAACATTCATCCGAGTTGCAACATAGTTCTCCACATACTGAAACATCACAATTTTCCTTGTAAGCAACATCACTATTCAACTTGATCCAACCCTGTGGAGATTTAATCCAACAAATATGCATTGTTTCCATATGAAGTGGACTCTAGCGGCAGTGATGATATGCAGATTCATCTATGTCTTTAGAGTAACTCTAAATAATTCTCAAAGGAACATGCGACCTCTAGCTAGAAATCTTCCTTAAAAATGCATTTATTCATCTACATCTAAAGGAACCAATAAGTTGTCATGAAATTAGCTTCCCATATACCAATGGATGCTCCAATTCCATGGCCCTTGATGTTGTTAAAAATCTAGTCCCTGCAATTAAGAGAAAAGAAATACAGTTAGACAGAACAAGCTAAATCCATATATGGGTTGCATGCGCACAATCACGTAAGACATGAAGGGTGATCTCATCCTACCTTCCACAACCAAGGCAAGAAGGTGATATACCCATGTCCCAATTGCTCCGACGAACGTTGGTAAGGATTCGTACATGAGAAGTTAACCACATAAACATTTAGATACATTGAGTCCCTTCCAGTTCCATAAATGTTTCCGATCTCCCTCAAAATTAATATTGGTTTCATGTTGTACAGTAAACTGGTAGGTGCTAGTAGCTCCCTAACCAAAAGTATCAGAATTTTATGCATTTGAGGATGTAAGGATGGCTAGAACCTGATTCACAATATACATGGGGTAGGTTATCACTCAGGAAACTCACATCCCACTCACTATTTTGGTTTAAAACACTTTTACTGAAATAGTGGTATCAATAAAACCTTCCAAAGTCGAAGGGAAATGCTCCATATTACTAGGTGCCCATTTGCCCAACAAAAAAATTAGTTTGTCTACCATCACCAATTTGTCTGACAACATGCAGTTGAAACTCACTCCAAAGACATGCAAGAGCTTTTCATAATGACGAATCATAAGGCTGGTAGCTGCAAGTTAGCTTGAAATCATTATTCTTCTCATATTTACTGACAAGGACACGACACCAAAGATCATATGGGCCTTGAATAAGATTTCACCACATCTTCACGAGAAAAGTCTCATTCATATGGTTGGGTTTTTTAATCCCTAACTCACCACTTAATATCTCGATAGTGCATCGTACAAAGAACTTGCTCAATTGAAGCCTTTGGAAAAAAAAAGAAGATAATCAACAAAAAGTAGGTGAGCGATTTATGGACCATACCTGCCAGCACACATATGTTTTCATGCATGATTCGCTATAATGTGAGAAAGTCTTTCCATGCATATAACAAACAAATAAGGGGAGAGAGGGTCTCCTTGTCTAATCCATCTAGTGGGAGTAAAATAGACTCTGTTTTATCTCCATTCTACATTATTTTGAAGGTTTGAGAAGTAATACAATGATGAATAACCTAAATAAACCTTTCAGAAAATTTACACTCTACAAGACAATTCTCAATGAAATTTCAGTTAAGTTTAAGATAAGTTTTTTCTAAATCAATTTTGATTGAAATAAACATATTTTTACCTTTCATGAGATATAGTATGAATCGTTTTCTGGACCACAATAATATTATGATGGATGTTACGTCTCGAAAAAACAATTTTTATGTTAGTATTTTCTGCTCTTTTAAGATTCAAACCTTGAACTTTTGAACTCTTCAATTGTTCAACCATCGTTCTGTGTTGCCTTTAAGCTCAATCACATTATTTCAAACTAATGTATTAAGTGTTTTTTTTTTTTACAAGAATGTATTAAGTGTTTGTTTATATATTTTTTTCTCCTTATATTCATAATATCCACGTACATAATTCGCCTATTTGTGTGTTTCCACTTTCCATTATTGTCACATATGTTGTGGCAGGCAATAATAAGTTTGTCGTACTTTTTATGTGAGAATTGGACAAATATATTGCTTTTATTCGAAAGGACAAAATCTCCTATTATTTTAATAAACAGTAAACATCCATGCAGTGTGTATCTTCCCCGTTTATTTAAATTAAAAAAAGATGACTAGATTACAAATTGCATGCAGCCAAAAGAATCTTTTAAATTTTGAAAATAAGTTGGCTTATATATTAAACACACCATGCATTATACAAAGTCACAGTAGTGTTTTATACTATTGTTTATGCTTTGATTTGCAAGTTGACGTACTCATTTGTTTTGTTTCCAGGAGGCAGCCTAATCGATTCACCGGTTCCTTACACGGATTTTTGTATAAGCCACGACAATATAACACGCTAAAGCAGGAGTAAAAAAACATGTGTTGTATATAAATATACTTCATCTGTTGCAAAATAATTGAGTTATTTGATTATTTTACATCTATTAAGAAAAATACATTAGTGAAAAAAAGAGAAAAATAGTTTTAATTGTTTTTGTCAAATATTTGTACATTTATCGTTATCACATTACAAATTTGTTGTATATAAATATATATAACATGAACATAAGGGTGTCTTATAAGTTTGATTGAGTATGTATCTATCATCCCATTATTCAATAACTTATCATATTTTTGTATCAATTTAGTTAAAAATTAATTCAAATTTTAAATTAATTTCGCTTATAGATATCGGTATCCAACCAAACTTTAGGGTATTTAAAAATTTACCTGAATGCCCTAAAAGCTATTGGTAGCATTTTCCTACTAATTAATATATGTTAGATAACCTAAATAAAGGTTTGATATACAAAAACAATAAACCATTATTTACACTTGAATAGAAGGCAAACGGGCAACAAGCTGTGCCGCTAGACCTTTTTGGATGGCAAAACCAATCATCGTAAACACAACATTCATGGACCTAAGATATATGACATTGCTATGCATGACCTTTTGAACTCTATGTAGAAGGCCAACAACATTTGGTGTTAGAAAACCAAAAATGTCAAAAGCAAATGGTATAAAAGAATGTTGATTGTCAGAACATACGCTTTCTTCTTGCTGATACCTTTGTAAAGTTTGGACATGTTTTTCTTTTCATTTCATTTCTCTCTCTCTCAAGGGAGATTGCGGAGTAAAGTATTTGAACCTCTTATAATTGCGTGACAAGCTTGTAGTACTAAAATTATATCGACCTTTTCCCCATTGCAAGTTTTTGACTTGCTGAATTACGGGTGAGAATTATTGCACACATATATAATCACTCGGACAAGTTAAAAGTAGTAAAGTAGTTACCGAATTATGGGGCCAAATTTGGGTTAGATTATTGACTTACGAGACCATTAATTGGTTGTTGTACATTGCTCAATTCCCTTTGCTTCATCTTTTTTATGGTAGGGGCATCTTTGGGTTTCAGTGTCCTCTCGATGGATCCAAAGGAATAGACGTCATAACAATAAAGGTAATTCTGTCCCCAACACATTAAGATTAAAGTTGTCAAAAGCACCATGTGGCATCACAATGATTCTTGACCTTCTATGTGTTCATCTTATATTGAATCAAATATCGAGTGGAGTACTTATTTTTTTGATAGATTAATCAAATATATACTGTATGTCTCTTCTAGAAGAGAGTGAAATCAAAGAGGCCTATATTGGAGTAAACTATTGAAACATAAGTTTCGTAGTAGTATTAAATTATCGACCTCTAACGAGTTATCTATAGTCTAGGTTATAATGTACGACAGTTTTTGAGACACAAGTAAACCATTCAATGGCTAGTGTATATATAAACCCAAGCAAATTGAGACATTAGAAAAGAGGAAAGCTACTGGTTCTAAGGTGTTATGTTGCATGATAAGGAACAAATTCCACCTCTCTCGCTTAATATAGCTTGTAATTAAATTAAAAATAATGTAGATATCCGTGTATGGACGTTTCTAAGGAATAATGATAAAAAAACACAGAAATTTGTTTTGAAGGTGGTGTTATTTGCTTGGCGTCTGTTCCGTGATAGACTCCCTACCAAGGACAACCTTTGTCGTCGTCATGTTATTGACATCGAAGCTCAGTCTTGTGTTGGACGGTGTGGGGCGGTGGAAACATCTTCTCATTTATTATTACATTGTAATTTTTTTGGGTCTGTTTGGAACCATATTCTCAGGTGGCTTGGTATTTCTTCGGTAATGCCTTTTGATGCATCAAGTCATTTTATTCGGTTCAGCTTTATTGGTGGTGCTGCCAAGTCGAAGCGTTCCATTTTACAGGTTATTTGGTTTGCGACAGTGTAATAAATTTGGAAAGAAAGAAATAACAGGGTTTTCAATAACAAAAATAGTTCTCTTCAGCAGATGGTTGACAAGATTAAGTCGCTAACTTTTACGTGGTTGAAGGGGAAATACACTAATCTTCCCCTCAATCATCATGGTTGGTGACTTAATCTGTTTACCATGCTAGGCATTGGCTAATAGTTAGTTCTTTCTTGTTTTGTTTCTATGGTTTGATTTTGCCTTGTAATTATTGTTCAGATTTTGTCTTGATTTTGGGTGTTTCTTCCTTAGCACACCTTGTGCTAGGAAGACCTTTTTGATGTGGTAATATAATTTCATTTTAGTCTCTTTAAAAAAAACAATAATTTGACAACTTTTCCAAGACTATAGGTACTATTCACTATTTTGTTTCTTCTATTTTTTCTAAATAATATAGTCATATTTTTGTAACAATACATATCATATCCACGTGTACGCATCACTAATTCACTCCGTCTTTATTTTATTTCATTTTATTTTTGGAGTAAAATTCACTCAATTTTTATTATTAATGTCTAATAAATATTCATTCACTTTAATCATACAACTCTTAGAAATATTAAATAAGTCTCACTAATAACTTTACATTATTTCATCTTTAAAAAATAAAACAATAATATTTTTTATTTTGAAATATGATTAAAGAATTTGAATAGAATATATAAATTATGATACCCACGTTTATGCAAGAGAGAGATGATGTAGCATATTTACGTATATCAAAAGTAAGTATTTATGTTATCGTCTTCACAGGGACTGATGCGATATTCTAAGCCGTAGTGCGACATCATGGATTGTTCGACATCGATTATCATTTTAAGTTGATAAAGTAATTTGTTTGTTTGTTTACAACCTAAATATCTACGTTATAAAATTAAGACTTGAGATTGATAGGGCGTAAAAC
>Ga0315915_1002550_pt1 | contig 23020 bp, 13 predicted proteins | sample MpolbnodulesMG_FD_207738 | JGI IMG/M metagenome (GOLD analysis project Ga0315915, IMG submission 207738) | Medicago polymorpha root nodule microbial communities from Los Angeles, California, United States - branched nodules | ecosystem: Host-associated > Plants > Roots > Nodule | place: USA...
GCGGGTTTTAACATATCCGCCCCCGTTTCACTGTACCCAGCCCAGCCCCCATACCTGGCGGGGCTAGAAACTTTACCCCCAGACCTGCCCCCAACGGGGACGGGTTTTCCGGCCCCGACCCCACCCGCGAAAACTGTAGCAAAAAAAAAATCACATTAAACCTGTTTCAGTGACAGACATTAAATTAACAACAAAACACTCAATGACAATGAACACTCAATGACAAAGACATACATTATATTTAAGATTGGGTTTGCAACACAAATTTAACATGATTGTCTAAATGTCTGTCACAAGTTTCTTATCATAAGCATTTCAAAGAAAAAATTTCAATGCTATAATTTGTTTATAAATTATAAATGAGTTGCAAAATGAGCAAAGACAAAGTGCGTTAAGAGTGCACTTGAGAAAGTAACTATTCAGGAAAGTTGTAGAACTCCAATAACGCTAAAACATCAACTGTAAAAATATACTAATTTTGTTCTTGAGTGAATATACCAACATGACACCTTAGGTGCACTTTAATTAACGATTCTTCATAATTTTAGTCATTCTAGAAAGGAATAATATTTTGTGTTAAAGCAAAGTTGAATTAATGAAACATCAAGTGATATAACACCGAGGTTCTAAAACTTAAACATTCCATTGATATGCTAACAGTAGCTTCATATTCCTACAAAAGTCATAACAAGACTTTGTTAACTAGTAAATCCTTGAGTACTTTGATAATAGACTATGCTAGTATGCTAATAAGGTAAATTCACATATACGGGTGAGGGGCGGGGGTGGGTGTGAGTATCCCCCGACCCCAGCCCCGCATTAAAACTCCGGGTTTTCCTTGCACCCGGACCCAATTAATTCGGATTTTTTCCGTTAACATCGGGGTGGGTGGAACCCGACGGGTGCGGGTTGTGTTGCCATGTCTATCTCATGTTAAGTTTTTAACTTTTGCAATAAAAAAAAAACTTTTAACTTTTAAAAAATAGGGTTAAATAAGTTTTTCGTCCATATAAATATAACAAATTTTGATTTTAGTTCTTATAAAATAAAACGAGATGTTTTTATCCTCACAAATTTCTTTTGAATAGATTTGTCTTCTTTTTAGTGACAAGAGCATCATTGAATAGTTTTTCTTTCGACAAAATTGAATAGGGTTTTCTTGACAATACTTTGAGTTGTTTTTCTAAAGATTTTTTAATTATAAATAGATAATGTTGTTTTTTTACTCGTAATTTTTTTCCCGATTAAAGACCCTTTCGTTGGTTTTTTTTCTTTTTTTCTTGACAAGATTAGGGTTGTTTTGGGAGGAGCGGAACTTATATATTAGGTAGAAATTATAAGGCATTTAGGTCAAAACATTATACAGCCGTCATCGCCTAAACATCTTTGTTGCTCTTTGGTCACCGTTTCCGGTTAACATTCTAAAAAAACTTTTGATTTGTGTACCGTATAACTTGTTTTTTTGCGTACAATAGTGTCCTATAATCAATTTTATTTGCAGGGAATTTAGAACACTTGGTGCAATGGAAGTTGAAAAAAAAAACTGCTTGAATGGGAGTGACCTTATGGAAGCTTCTTCTGAAGAATATCAACAATGATGTTTTTGGTTTCATTGAAATAAATAATTATGGTTAGTTTGATTTGTTATAACTTGAAATAACAAACATATATATTTACTTTTAACCAAAGTCAAGATTTCATAAAAAAAAAACACCATTCATGATTTTCAAATGCTAGCGCAATAAAAATAGCGGAAAGACGTGCCCGTCTTTTCGCTAGTATATATATAAATAAAATAGCTCATTTTGGGTTGGTTTTATCTCTTTCCAAAAATTTGGTCAAAAAAAAAAACACATATAACAAATAGATAAGAGTAAATACAAATATTAAAAAAAATGTAGCAAACTCAATCCTTACTATCCACAATATATTAATTTTTTTCCTTATCCTTTACCCCTTAAAAAAGATAAGGATGGGAGTGAATTCAAAATAAACAAACAAATGTAACAAACACAATATGAGTATATGTCAATTTTTTTGTTTGTTTTATGCTTTAAAAAGTGTAACAAATTAGATGGAGCATATGTATGTATACTATAATATAAAGAAAATATAAGATTTTGGACTGATTTTTTTATTATCCTAATTGTACCCTAAACAATTTTTTTCTATAATAATGATGGTTGTTTGTGTCATTAGAAAGATAAGAATATAGATTATATATATTTTTTATTATATTATTAGTGTCTTTGAAATAGATAAACAGTGTTAGTTTGGTTCTTATAATTTGAAAGCAAGAAACGTTTATATTTATGTTTATACTTTTAATCAAAATATCATTGAAAAACGTCGTTCATAATTTTTAAACTCGAGTGTCCGTCTTTTCGTTGGTTTTTTATTTTTTAATATATTTGTGGTAAAATTCATATTACAATCCTACTAGTGGAAAGACGGACCTATCTTTTTATTGCGGTAACACATGTAGATTATCAATGATGTTTTATAGAAATTTTGCGTGTAAATTACAAACGACATTTTATATAAAACTTTTAATATAAATTAAAATTATAAGTGTAGATATTTGGAATTTTCAAACGTAACAAACTCAACAAACCTTATTTATATTTTTCAACGATAACAATAATATAACAAACATAACAAAAATCCTTATCTTTTTTAATAACACAAACAATATGACATTATTATAACAAAATGGACAAAACTCATGTACAATTCCTTAAGTGCTTTTCGTATTGTTCTTAACTAAAAATACAACTTTTTTGGAGATAACAAACTTTGAGAGAACTATGGATTTAAGGAAACCATGATGAATTTAATTAAGAACCATACGAAAAGCACCTAAGGAATTGTACCTAAGTTTTTATTTAAGAGTATAATTGAAATAACAAAAAATCAACACATATTCTCTTTCATATATAGTACGGATAATTTCCCTATAGCCTATTCTCTTTAATGAGTAAATACCCAAGTTCGTCCTTGAATTTGCAAGACCGGCAAAACTCCTCCTCAATTTTTTCAAAATGTCTATTTCATCTTTGAATATACGTAATGTCAATCAAATTAGATCCTCCATTAAGTTGGCTTGTTAACGGAGGTGATGTGTACTATTAATCTCTCACAAGGCTTGTCATGTTAGATGACTCACAAACAGGGACTAATTTGGTCAAAAATGACAAAATTTTCAAGGACCAAATTGATTGTTTTACAGAAAATTTGAACTCACTTTTGCAGAAAAATAATCATTACCCAACGTCTCTTTATTCCCCAAATCTATAAAATTGGAGCCCTAATTTTATAATTTGTCATCTAGAGTTCAGAATCCCAAAAAAAAATTTCCATTAATTGATGACAACGTTCTTCCCAAATTCAAAAAACTTCAAAACCTATTTTTTTGATTGAATTCGAAATTCAAAAATCTCCAAAAATTATTCTAACTTTGGTGTTCATAAATGATGGATGGTGGGCGCATGGGCAAAAACAGATATAATAGTCGGCCTAAGGAAAGTGGCAATGAAGAGACATTAACTAGGGGGCATAATTTAAACAAGTCTAAATATTACATTCCATCAAATAAGTCATACATTCCATCAAATAAGTCGCAATTCAGTCATTACACTACAAGTGCAGAAATATTACATAGGTAAATAAAAACTCAACCATGAGGCATTAAGTAGGGGGATAATTTAAACATGTCTAAATATTACATTTTCCAAAAGCATAATTTAATCGGACATCAAACATCACTTCTTTGAAAATCCTAGGGTTGGGATAAAATCCATGAATTAGGGTTGAGTAGAACCAGATGACCCATAACTTGGATATGTCATTCTAATAACTTCAGGAGCAGTTGTATGTGGTGGAGCAGGACCTCTCAATGGTGTTTGCGTAGACTTCTCAGTTGAAATAACTGGTCCTCTCATGTAATACCTCCTTGTACCAACTCCTTGCAATAAAATCGATCAAATCAGTTCCTAGATTTCTAAAATTTTCAATCAAATCAGTTCCTAAATTATTACAATTACTATCAAATCGATCATTAAAAGAGGGGTAAAAGAGGAAAAACAAAAAAATTGAAAGTGAAATCCACAAAATTCATCCCTCCGTCCAATCCCTTCGTTACTAAGATTGATGTATCGTCTTGCATGCTATGATGTGATGTTCATATGTCTATTAGTCAGCCACGTGTACAATGACCAATTTGACATTTCAAAAAATTGGGGGATGAATTTGGCTGATACTTATAAATTGAAGGACAGATTTGTGTATTTACTTTGTCTTTAATCATTCCCTTTCCTAAAAAAAAAATAAAAAATCTATCCCTAAATTTTTTTATTAATCTATAGTAATTAGTAAGAGATAAATTTACCGGTATATAACATGCATGACACGAGTACCACGCGACGAGTGTGTAGACAGAGAAACCACAAGTTTACAAATTCCCAGTTCAGTCTCTCTCTCTCTCTCTCTCTCTCTCTAACCCAGAACAACCAGCGATGGCCGGCGTGCAGCTGTGGGAAACCCTAAAGGAGTCCATCGTCGCCTACACCGGTCTATCTCCGACCACTTTCTTCACCATCTTGGCTCTTCTATTTGCCGTTTACTACGTCCTTTCTGGTCTCTTTGGATACTCTTCTTCTGACCTTCACCCCCAATCCCGCAACGTCCAAGAGGAGGAGCTTCCTCCTCTCCGACCACCTGTTCAGCTAGGTGAAATCACTGAAGAAGAGCTCAAGGCTTATGATGGCAACGATCATGATAAACCCTTGCTTATGGCTATTAAGGGTCAGATCTATGATGTCTCCCAGAGCAGGTTTAACTTAACCCTTAATTCTTACCTTCTGCTTTACTCATTTTTATGTTACCCTTTTGCGGAATTGATAATTAATTTTGATATTCTTATCTAAAGTTCGGATTTTTCAACTAAGTTGACTCTTGGGACTAATGAGAATTGGTTTTTCATACTCATGTGTGTATGTTTGGTTTTGAGTTGATGAGAATTAATTTTTAGGGAATTGATTTGTAAAATTGATTTTGACTAAAAGTGAGTTAAAGGTAAAGTGATTTTTGTTTGGATAAACTCATGTAAAAGTAAGTTGAACAGTAGATTTGTGTGTAAAAATCAATACTAGAAGCAAAAGCTACAAATCCTAGCTTCGAGTAGAATCAATTCTTGAGGCAAAATTAATTCTACTCGAAAGGTTTGAAGCAGAGACATCCTCGGATTATGATTATGTGTCCTGGTGTTGGTCACATCTCAGTGTCTGATACTCGACACTGATACCTATGATTACACACAATTATGACATTTTCTCAAATTATTATCGGTGTCGATGTGTCAGTGTCCGTGGTTCATAGCTCAAAAGCAACCAAGCATGTTAGAATCAATTCTTCACCTCCAAATCAATTTTGGCCCCTCCAGAAGTGGAACCAAACATTCACCAAGTTTATGATATAAGGATTGAGGGTATATGCTGATATAAGGATTTTTGACAATTATGTGCCCATGGCCATTAGGGATTATGTGTATATTTGCAAGTTTGGATTGACTTATTTGAACTTATCTACTGACATAAATTGAGACTGTTTGGTAAACTTTTGAAAACAGCTTATGCCAATTTTCATAAGCTTTTTTCAACTTATTTTCATCAGTTCTCTAATATAACTTATAAAAACTACTTATAGCATATACAAAAGCAATTTAACGTTATTTTATCTTTTGCTATGAAAATCGCTTAAGCAAGGTTATGCACAAGTGCTTATTATGATAAGAGCTTGTGCTCTAAGCTGCATATAATCTGTTTATCCAAACAGGCCCTAAGTAGATACAAAGTTTTATATTGTGCCTCATTAAGCATATGTGCATCTTTTCTCCCTTTGGTGTTTCATTTGTTTTTGTCGAATGTTGTCGGCTTGGTCTGTTCTAACCAATTTAGATCAGCTGGACTATATGCTTTTAAGTGTATGTTTGGTTCTACTTTTGAGACTAGTCAAAATAGATTATTGAGGTGTAGAATTGATTTTAACATGTTTGGATGTTAATTTATTTTGTCTTGAGAATTGATTCTAACTTGAAGTTAAAATTTGGAGCTTTTGGTCTCTACACTTGAGTTTGAACCTTGAATTTGTTGTTCAACCCACTTTTATATGAAAGCATTCAAACATCAGTCACTTTTCGCCAGAATCAATCTTACAAATCAACTATTATCGCCACAGAACCTAATGCACAAACACAATGCCAATTTCCTAGAAACTGAAGTGATACATCACACATGATTTTGCTTGAGAACTCAATCACCCTCTCTATTGTGCAACAATGAATTATATACATGTGCATTTATTTTTTCCAATGTAACTTAATAGAGTGCCTATACCATTTATTATTGTTATGATCTGTAATTGTGTCGTTCCAGGATGTTTTATGGACCGGGTGGACCATATGCTTTATTTGCTGGCAAGGATGCTAGTCGAGCATTAGCAAAGATGTCTTTTGATGAGAAAGATTTGACTGGTGATATTTCTGGTCTTGGCCCATTTGAGCTTGACGCGTTGCAGGACTGGGAATACAAGTTTATGGAGAAGTATGTTAAGGTCGGAACTATTAAAAAGGAAGTTACTGAAGCTGAATCCACAGGTGAACCATCAGGATCTACTCCTCGTGATGTTGATGCTGTTAATCCAACTGAAGATGGCGGATCAAAATCTGCAGCTGTTAAAAGTGAGGAAACCCCTTCAAATGTTGAGGCAGATAAAGAGTAATCTCACAAATACATTGCAAAAAGACCATAGTAGTTGCTGAAAAACCTGAGCAAAAATGTCAGGCAAGTTTTCATTGTTAGTCTAGGCCTGCAACTTATGCACTGTTGATTTGCTTGAAGTTGAACATTCAGTCTGATAAGTAATGAAATGTAGTGGTGGAAAATTGAAGTTATATTTTCATTTTTAATTGTGTAAAATGTTTATTACATAAATAATGGTAACAGACAAATGACATTCGAGTCATATCTTGGGCTGAGTAGTGGTCTTTTTCATAATCCTTGATTGAATAACGCAATGCTTTGTAGCAAGAACAAATGAAGTATCATTCTTCAGAATAGATCCTAATGAATTGTGCATTGCTTTAGACTTTGTGTAAGAGTTAGGAGGGAAAGGAAGGGCTTGGTGGTGACTTGAAAATTTAGCGGATTTCTTCTCCCTGGAATTATTTTCTATTTGAAATTTGCATCTGGTATCAAATATGTTAGCAAGGCTATTTAATTGATAATGCACAATGTAATGTTTCTTTCTCTGTGCTTACTTTGCTTGAATGCAATCTAGAACAGAAAACCAGTGGAAAGAAATAATTTATCAGTGGTATATGATGAAGATAGACAGAGGCTTCATCTTTTTTTAGCAAAAACCTCATATAAAGCCAAACAAGCGGCAAAAATGGTTTCATCGACCTAAAAGTCAAGACAAAAGAAAGCTTAACCAAATTATTTGGTGTATGTCCTTTTCTATATGGTACTAATAAAGTTGAGTACGATTGCTCAAAAAAAAAAAAGTTGAGTACGATAAGTGTCCACGTGGAAAGTATGCCAAATACGTGAATATAATATGGAGAGTTTTCAATAATATGAATATTTAATAAACGGTCAATGTCAACCAAGTTTTGCATCCTTCATATCATAAGTGTTGATGTAGAATATGAACCTAAGCACTTAGGAAGCAGATCTCAGAATGGGAGGTGCAGATTGAATGATGTGAAGTTTGGCACCGCTAGGTATAGAAGAACTTAGTGCTTGTTTGGTACGGCAGGGAGTTCGGCAAAATCATAGTATGTTGCCGAATCACAAGTATTTTGCAAAAGCCGCGCTTTGATTTGGTACAAACCACCGATATACACGTAATCAATTGAATCGAGGACTCTTCACTTCAAGTAAACAGTACGATTAACAACGCATATGTAGTTTTTGAGCTTCATTGCAAAGTTTACATATCCTTGTGATGTTCTGGGGATAAATGCAAGTTGAAAAATAAAATGGACTTCATATTCATATGGGTTTTGGGTTCATATTCATATGGGTTTTGGGAAGGAGATAACGGACCGTTAAAGTTGTGGAAAGATAAAGGAGTCATTTGTAATTTTAAAACTAAAAAAAGTTTGACTGGATGAACAAATATCAAACTATATATCACAACGATATCTATTGCAACCATATATCGCAACCCCCATTTTGGATGCAAATATTGGATTGCACCATTAGAAGTGTTCTTAAATTAAGGAGAATGCTAAAGAATGTTCCAGATATATTGTTTAAACATCCCAAATAAGTAAGTTTTTATACAAAAATGGTGTAATAATTACTTAATCAAAATCAACTTTTTATATTTTTATGACAAAATTTATATTTATAGATTCCTTAACCAACACTGGTTAGCAAGACCATTAAATTAATAATGAAGTTCCTATCAAGAAATTGGGATTGGGACCCTATAAAAGTTGGAAAAATTATGTAAAGTACCGTGTACATATTAGTACTTGCATTTACTGATATACATATCTTTAATAAACAATTCTGAATCTCAAACTGTTGCTTGATGTTGTTATAGGATAGGATATTAGCTAATAATCTAGTCTGAGTTTATACTCAGGGAATTGGGAGTATACTCTTCTCAATTAAATTATATTTTTTTATGTAATGTTTGATTGGGTCAAGCATTTTGCGTGTATATTATACTAGCTTTAGTCAATGACATATGTATAAAATATGCACCACTAAGAAATTTCTGTCAAGAATTTTGGAAGTTTTTCTCCTAAAATAATATTAATGTCAATTTCCTATTTATTTAACGAAGCAGCCTGCATACCAGCTGGCTTTCTCTTAGTCCTATATAATATTAGACTACAATTATTTTTTGACAAAATAGACAACAATTATTAAAAATATAGAACATATTATTATTTATACGTATAGTATAAAATATCTAACCTTTTCTTTTCGTAGAGTATTATTGAAAACTCTGTAGAAGGAAAAACTATAGCTTAGTTACATTGAACTTAACATGATAAAATTGAAGTTTCAAAGCAATCTTGCAAGACAAGTTGACTAATATTTTTAAGGAAAAATTTATGAAAGATAACTAACTGCTTAGTATGAATGAGTCTCGGATCCTCCATGCGATACAACATTGCAACAAATTTTCTATAAAAAAATATTTATTGTATTGTTGTACCGCGAGAGAAGATAGGAATGAATAGTTATTAGACCACCACTTGTCACTTTTAAAAAAGTCAACTTTTGACATTTGACATACCACATGAGTCACAGAAAGTGGCAATGTGCTCTCATCACTAATGTTCTATTTATATTTTAAATTGGCTAGGGAAGACTCACCAGCATGCCTTGGTGAAACATTTGAGAACAATTTTTTTCTTCTTCCAATTTTCTTGTTCCTTCCATCACAGCTATGAGAGTTCTAAAATCCTCAACCATTTTCTTGCTTCTCACAATTCTGCTGTCTGTAATGCAAGCTACCACATCTCGAAATTCGGTCACTCATGTTACAGTTGTTGACATGGAAAGGAGGTCAGAAACAAAGCTATCTTCCATGTTTGTACATAGTTATTCTGCTATTCTCACCTCTTTGAATAATAAGAAGGGTAAGTTTCATGCAGTTTCTCGCCATGTAGTTCCTTCTGGACCAAATCCTCTGCATAATTAATCAGATATGGGAGTATCACTATAGTTAGATAGCATAAAATAGTTTTTGTGCATACTGTATACAGACTTGAAGAGTTGTATTGGTCAGATTTTACTTTTAAGAGTATATAATAGATAAATAAATAGAAATCGAAGCTTGCAAGTATATATTGTGCTTTTGTTATTGTCAATGGCTTTGCCGTGCACTTGTTCCATTTACTTCTGGTGTTTTATGTTTCCCACTTCCAGTGATATACTATTCTCTGTACAGAAATAGTGTACTTCATCCTCGGGATGTTTCCAATCTCATTTGGAAGTGCCCAGGGACTCAGAATTTGAAGTTTTCTTTAGAAATTAGATCATGAACGTTTGTTGACTAATGAGAAAAGGTTAGAAGAAAAATAAAAAATAAACTTTGAGTTGGATTATGATTTCATTACTTAAACTACTAATCTTATCACTTTCACTTTTTTATCTAAACAAAACTCGAATGAAATTGCTAGAATAATATATTACTTATTTAAACACTTCTTAGCCACTCATGTAAAAAAAATGTTTCCCTGATAGGATAGGAGGGGCTAGAGCCTTGACCTGCCTCTACTCAGGGCATGTTTGAATTAACTTATTTGAGCTGTGCTGATAAGTACTTGCGACACAAACATGCCATATGAGAAAAATTTACAAGAAACACTTAATAGTTTCTATGATTAAGAACATAGAAGCATTATAATACTTTTGGCTGCTGCAGTGCTGCTGATGGGCATCATAAGAGAACCTGTTGTGAAAAACATCTTTGACACAGAATAATTTCTGATATAAAAAAATAATAGAACTAATAGTGCTTTTGGTTTCTGCAATATAGGACGAATATGCGATATCTTAATAGATCATTTCCACTAATCAGATAACAAAAGATCATAGTTGCGACAATAACACTATTTAGATGATTTTAATAGTTGTCTTTTGTTTTTGAAATATTCATTCATTTATATGATTCTTTGTCTAAAATTCTAAGGTTTTAAAATATATTTTACCTTATAACTTTAACTTAAAAATAACTTCGGAGCTAAAAAAACCAATTGTCAAAAAACTTCAACATTTTATCTGAAGCTCTTAATTTTACTTTTAGCTTTCAAATAACCTTTAAGACCTGAAAAAAGTTTAACATGATATAACCTTAGTTTCTGTAAAAAAAAAAACAAAAAACACTATACTCCTATTATTTTAGATTTCTTCATTTTTTTGTCCTTTATTCTGCTCTGACACGTTTCAACTTCCTTATTTGTTCTCTCTTTCAACACTTGTAGAAAACTGTTTGAAGACACAAAGTACCTGGTGTTTAGATTTCAAAACAGTAAGCCCACAACTTTGTAGGATTATCGTCAATAAAAGTAACAAAATATGATGCATCACCACTGGACAGTCTCCAATGAAAAGCCAACTGGAGAGGACCCATCATGCAAAAATCAAAGTGAAATAAATCTAAAATATTTTGCCTACTACGAGGATCAGAATTATGAAAGAAAGCTCTATGTTGCTTGCTTAACAAACAATAAGTGCTAGTTTTGAGTGGTGTACCACTCACTTTATTCTTTGCAAGGATGCTGAGATCTTTCTCACTCATGTGACCAAGGCGTGTCTGCGAAAATCAGTATATGCACCTTCACCTGCATTCACCTCCATCTTGCATAGCTTCATAGACACCAGCAGTAGAGAGTAATGAGACTTTTTTCCTTAGCTATCACTAATGACTCTTTGGTGATCTTATATATACCACCGCCATCAAAGTAAGTGTGATAACTCCCAATCAAGGTCTTAAAAAACGGTTAGTTACCAAGAAAATTCCGCGACAAAAAGGTATAGGTAGCCGATGTTACCGTTTTTCACCGTTTACAAAATGAACAAAAATCACGACAAAATGTCATTAAAGCCATGACGATAGATGAAAATCATATTTTTAGTACATATTTGATCATAAATTACATAAGTTATCTCCATATCTAGTTTAGAACTCCAAATCTTTCTTAGTTTAAGTTATTTAAGTTACTATCATTATTTAAGACTTGTGCAATGTTGTGATTTATTCAAACCGTGACAACCGCAATCCGTATCGCAACACCGATAATAGCTGAAATCGCGAAATCCTATACACGACCGTGACCTTGACCGTAACCGTTATTTAAAACCTTGCTCCCAATATTAAAGGCTTTGACAAAAATCAAGCTGAGACAAATATCAGGTACATGTCTAACATTCTTTAACCGTAGCTTGCATCCAATACCAGTTTTAACCCAACATCTTTCATACCAACAAAATGTGTTGGAACCGGAAAGTTTGGATTGAAAAAAGAGAGCTCTACCTACATTAAGGAGATGTTGGTGTTCAATACCGTTTTTGGAGGGTGCAAATAGCTCTATGGAGCTGGGCCTAAAACTCCCACTTCTTCTTCTATGTCTATCTTACATATAAGATTAGATTTGGGTGTTGGGACCAATTATTTTATTTTATTTTTTATATAATTCACATAAAAAATGAATATATATACTAATAACGTGACTTTAATACTATCTTTGTAAATGTGGCAGAGTGGTTTTATTTGGTGTCGGGAACTCAATGGACCTGGGTTCAATTTGCAGGTTTTCAATTTTTTTTTTTATTAATTTTTTACAATTAATATATTTTTAATAAAAACACTATAATTTTTAATAAAAACACTATATTTTTTTTTCCTTTGTACTAACTAAAAAAATAACAACATCCAGTCAAGTACCATCAATATTTACTAATAAAATATTCCAGTTATATGGAAAGTAATATTATAATTTGTTAGTGTCGGAATACGAACTTTCCAGTTATCATGCAAGGAACCGAGCAAATAATACCTTGTATATATCATGCATTGTTCTTACTAACTGAGCTAAGTTCACGAAGACTTCTAATTCATCATCTAGTTGAGTACCAATATCTTCCAATTGATTTATAATATTTTGAAAAACCCGCATATCTCCGTCTTTGTATATATATGTCGATTTCAATCAAAATATGCTTTATCTCTCAAAAAAAAAAAAAAATCAAAATATGCTTTACTTTGTACGTTCTTGCACTCATATGAATCTTTTAGTTTTTGGTATACTTTTTTAGCATCCGTTGCATATTCTAGATGGGATATACACTCAAGTCCAACCACCGTCTGGATTATAGAAATTGTCTTTCTATTCATCTTTCTTCTGATCACCATTAGACTTGTCACCGAGTTTTGCCCCCTTAATATAATTGTAGGTCTTTATTATCTATATAACTCTTCTCCTCTATTTTGATTAATACAATGCACGGACAATTTTAAAATTTTGTTGTACTAAGACTGTGACTATTCATTACATAGTCATGAACTAAAATGACTAAACATACACCATTCAACTACTTTTTTTCATTGTAGTTAGGAATAAAAAAACTCTTAGAGTGTGTTTGAATGATGAAATATTTTGAGGGAAAGTAATTTTTTAGAGTATTTAAATTGACTTGACCCAAATTTTACTGTTTGGGAAAATATTTAAGTCATTTTTAAAATTCAAGGTATTTAGATAAGAATTTTTCTCTTGCAATTTTTAAAGGATTTAAAATAACACCTAAAATAAAATAAAAAATCAAAATTCTCTCATTTTCATCAAACACGCGTTTATCACTTTTCTCTCACGCGTTTCACACTTTTCTCTCACGAAACTCACCTTCACTGTGCCTCTCTCACCTTCCGCGGTGGTGCTTCTCTCTCCTTGCCGTCGTCGCCACTGTTTGCTTCTCTCTCCTCTCTGTCACAGTTCTCTCCTCTCGCTGTTGTTTTCATTACACACGTCTCTCACCAGCTCAGGTATGTACATTTTTTTGCTTATAAATGATAGATCTCAGTGCTTATTGATTTTAAGATGTAAGAATTGATAGATCTCAGTGCTTATTGATTTTAAGTTGTTAGAATTTGTTGATTTCAAAGTGTTTGGATTTTAAGTTGTTAGAGTTGACTTATTTCATTGTTTTTCTGATTTAGACCATTAGAATTGATGAATTTCATTGTGTAAGTTGTTAGAACTTGTTGATTTCAGAGTTTTTTGGATTTTAAGTTGTTAGAATTGACTTATTTCATTGCTTAAGTTGTTAGAATTAACTTATTTCATTGTTTTTTCTGCTTTAAGTAATTAGAATTGATGAAATTCACTATGTAAGCTGTTAGAACTTGTTGATTTCAGAGTTTTTTGAATTTTAAGTTGTTAGAGTTGACTTATTTCATTGTTACAGTTGCCTTGTTGAAAGCTTTTTCTATTAAATTTCAAGTTATATTTTCTTGTGTTTATATTTCATGCAGAAATGGACACTAGTATAGTCAATGATTCGATAACTTCAAGAAAACGTAAAAGAGATGAAGAAGAGATGAGAGAGCTTGAGGAAACAATGTTCATTGTTGTTACTATGCTTTTAGGTGCAATGACTTGGTATTATGACACATATTTTGTTAAGGAACCGGCTCGAAATTTAGAATTGGAAAGGCGCGGTTTTCTAAATCGTTTATTTAGAGGAACAAAAGTTGATTGTATTGAACAGTTAAGAGTTAGTAAGAGGGCATTTTTTAAGCTTTGTAAGATTTTAAAAGAGAAAGGGCAATTGGTAAGGACAAGTAACGTTCCTACAACTGAAGTTTTCGCAATGTTTTTGCATATCCTTGCTCACAACCTAAAATATAGAGTAGTGCACTTTAGTTATTGTAGATCCAAAGAAACAACAAGTAGGTCATTCAACAATGTCCTTCGAGCTGTTATGAAAGTGAGCCGGGAATATTTGAAGTTTCATGACTATAATTTAGAGGGTCCAGAGGCAAATAAATGGAAAGGGTTCGAGGTAAGTTTGAAATTTGTTTGACAACTTATAAGTTATTTTAAGTAGTTATTGTTGCTTTAATTATTTTTTTGATGTTTTTAGAATTAAATTGGAGCACTTGATGGAACACATATTCCGGTGACAGTTGTAGCAGAAGATAGGCCTAGATATCGTAATAGAAAGGGTGACATATCAATAAATGTCTTAGGAGTTTGTGGTCCAGATTGAAGGTTCATTTATGTGTTACCAGGGTGGGAAGGGTCTGCTGGAGATTCTCGAGTATTGCGAGATGCTTTACGCCGTCAAAACTGTTTTCGAATTCCAAATGGTAACATTATGAATATGATGATACTTTATTTATTTAATGGATAAAATGCAGCTGTTTGAATTTTTCTTTATTTTGGGAAAATCATTGTATGAAAATTTTTCTTGTGGATGCGGGATATACAAATGACCATGGTTTTTTAGCACCGTATATAGGGACTAGGCATCACCTCAGAGAGTGGAATGGAAAAACCCCTTAAAATGACAAGGAATTGTTTAATCTCCATCATTTACGTGCAAGGAATGTAATTGAAAGGTCATTTGGGGTATTGAAGAAAATATGCAATATACTAAGAACTCCTTCTTTTTTTTTATGTCAAAACACAAATTAGAATTATTAATGTTTGTTTCATGTTGCACAATTTTATAATAGAAGAAAACAAATTGATGAAATTTTATAGGATCAAGACTTGGAGGTTCTATCTGTTGTTGATGAAGAGTTAACCAACCAACAAACGCAAAGAGTAGTGACTAATGGTGTAGATGAAGTCGAAAGCGTTTAAGTGACTGAAGAATGGACAACATTCCGTGACACTTGTGCGATGAATATGTTTGTTGAAATATTCCTCAAGCTCTCTCATCTTCTCTTCTTCATCTCTTTTACGTTTTCTAGAAGCTATCGAATCATTGACTATACTAGTGTCCATTTTTTCTTGAAATCTAAACACAAGAAAATATAACTTGAAATTTGATAGAAAAAGCTTCCAACAAGTCAACTCTAACAATGAAATAAGTCAACCCTAACAACTTAAACAATGAAATAAGTCAACTCTAACAACTTAAACAATGAAATAAGTCAATTCTAACAACTTAAAATCCAAAAAACTCTGAAATCAACAAGTTCTAACAGCTTACACAGTGAATTTCATCAATTCTAATTGCTTAAAACAGAAAAACAATGAAATAAGTTAATTCTAACAACTTAAACAATGAAATAAGTCAATTCTAACAACTTAATCAATAAAATAAGTCAATTCTAACAAATTAAAATCCAAAAAACTCTCAAATCAACAAGTTCTAACAACTTACACAGTGAAATTCATCAATTCTAATGGCCTAAATCAAAAAAAACAATGAAATAAGTCAATTCTAACAACTTAAAATTCAAAAACTTTGAAATCAACAAATTCTAACAACTTAAAATCAATAAGCACTGAGATCTATCAATTCTAACAACTTAAAATCAATAAGCACTGAGATCTATCATTTATAAGCAAAAAATGTACATACCTGAGCTGGTGAGAAACGCGTGTAATGAAAACGGGGGCGAGGAGAGAGAAATGTGACGGAGAGGAGAGAGAAGCAAACGGCGGTGGCGACGGCGAGGGCGAGGAGAGAGAAGCACCACCACGGAAGGAGAGAGAGGCACGGTGAAGGTGAGTTTCGCGAGAGAAAAGGGTGAAATGCGTGAGAGAAAAGTGATAAACGTGTGTGATGAAAATGAGAGAATTTTGAAATTTTTGTGTTTTAGGTGTTATTTTAAATACTTCAAATTTTGCGAGAAAAATTCTTATCTAAATGCTTTGAAATTTAAAAATGACTTAAATATTTTCCCAACACAGTGAAATTTGGGTCAAGTCAATTTAAATACTCTAAAAAATTATTTTCCTTCAAACCATTCTCTCATCCAAACACACTCTTAGGACATTTATTGTTACATGTTTACCGAGAAGCAAATAGATGCGCAAAATACAATACTTGTTTACAGGGGATGTGCTCATAACGTGGGATTATTGATTTACTCTCCGTCTTCTAAGACGTGGTCTAAATATTTACTGATGATCTTGTTAAAGATTCAAGAATAGAAATAATTGCAAGTTTTATGTAAAAAAAAAATTACTTTTTAAATACAAAATTTCTTTTTTAGATTTTTAATAAGTGTTCTCAAGATACTTGTTAGCATTTCCTTTTATTTAATTTGAGGAGCCTTTTTTTCTCCATTTAATTAATTTACATTTTTTTTTGCTTAAACCTCTCCATGTTCAAAAAAAAAAACATCGTAATTAAAATTTCTCTTTTTATCTTTTTTATTAAAATCTCCCCCTTTTTTACTCTCCGGTCAAACCAATGATAATTGAAATTTTTGCCTTTTTAATTGTATGTTTTGTGGTGCTCCTGATTGACCATGCCTTACATTGAAATAAAGTTATCATCCTTCTCTTTTCTGTCATTTTCAACGCACACTACATATTGTACACAGCACAACATCAAGAGTTTAAAGACAAAGGGTCAACCGTGTTTAGGCTCCGTTCCTTCAAAATCAATTTGTAAGATGACATTGTTCCCTGTCCTTCTCATTCAATGCAAGACAAGCTGTACCAGAAGACACGAGAAGTTTATAGACAAACACATTTGTTCTTATTACTTCACAACGCAGACAAAAACCCAGCTAAATACGTGTCATTTATCCAAATTTGTAATATTTGCAGCCACATAATTCATGGGGTGGACACCACCAAAGCATCAACTGTGACCAATTTTGATTCTTGTGATGTTTTCTTGTGTGTATCAGTGTATATACCAGTTTGCTTACACATTAAACAAGTTTTCATTAAATCATATTAAAAATCTTGATTGACCTTTTGAAACTGCGTTTCAAATGTAATTCTCGCATTTCAATGGTATTTGGACGTGGTTTTATTCGAGCTAAACGTTGTAGCTTTGAGTTAAACGCGCAGTGGTGTTTTAAATGTAATTAAACGCAATGATCGCATTCTATGGCCGTGGTTTTATAGAAGCTACATGTTGTAGTTCTGAGTTAAATATTTTGTGGCATTTTTTCAATTGAGAAAACAAATTTTATTTTTTTTGAGGGAGTTGAGAAAGCAAAATTGATGAGTTAGATATTCATAGATTTGTAACTCAACAGTAAACATTCATTAATATTTTAATCTCTTCCATTTCGCCCAGACCAAAAAGCAACATAACTAATTAGCAAAAAAATCTTAAGAAAAACCTCATTATTTTTTTGCTTAATACAAATACATTTAGTCCAACAAATATCAATTCACTATGAATTGTTCTAGAAAAATAAGTAAGATAAAAAATCAATCACCGCGATCTAGATTGGACTCTCTCTTGTAACCGTCATCGCGATCCTTGATATTGCGGAGAATCAGCGCATAGATCAAAAATCATGATGTTGCAGCCCGGGGCGGGCTTTATTGTATCCTTTGACTTCCACATTCGCCGTTGTTTTGTGTGTCAATGGAAACGGAAAAATGACAGGAACATTGATGATTGAGGTTTGTACGACAAACGGGACAAGTAACATGTGAAGAAAGCCAAGCATCAATACATGGAGGATGAAAAACATGGTTACATTGAGGTAGCACACGAACTTTGTCATTGTTGTTGAAATCACCGAGACACACAGCACATTGGAGAGGATCTTCAACACTTTCATTAAAATGTTTGATGATGGTAGAGTAAAGTACGATTGGGAAAGTTTTGAGAAGTTGAGGGTTGATACCTTTGTCATTTTCACATTTTGATGAGTCTGCCCTTAATGAGTTTGTGAAGCTGCGTATTAACGTTAAGAAGAGAAACAGTAAGATAAGTGTTGCAATGATGGTTCCTATGATAACACCAATGGAAGATACGTCCCATAAAGTTGTTTGTGGAGCAAAAGGAGACACTGGTTGTACTGGAGGTTGTGCTTTTGCACTATAGTGATTGTTACAAAGAAGAAGGAGGAAGATGAAAATGAGACTCATTTTTGACTCAATTGTGCTTTCAAAGGAGAGAATAAACATGAATGAATGGTGGTATTAATACTACAAGAGAAAAGAGAAAAGGAATTGGAATTTCAGTCTCACAATTCACAAGGAAGGTGGACGCGTTTAGCTCTTTTGGAAAACTGGTCTATGTATATCATCATAATCATAATATAAATAGAAGAAATAAATATATGGAATATTCCTTAACATCCTAGAATTTTGTTAATACCTGACTCATAAAAAAAGTTTAATACCGGTACTCTCTCAGCAAAATTGGTTTAAAATCATAGTCGTCACCACTTTTGTGTCCAGACTCATCTTTTATTTGTTATTAGTAATTTTAAATTTGTATTATATTAATATATTCTGTCAATTTGAATGAATGAATATCGGTTATTTTATGTATCTAACAAAAGTGTAGAAGAGTGTTCACTTAAATAATTATATGTTGGGTTTGACATTTGACACATGGGTATTTTTGTTTGTTGATGTGTAAGTAGAGAAAAAATTCTGTGGGTCTCATTGTCATGGTATGATTTCTCTGTTTTCAACAATAAATGAAAGATGGATTTTATACACGAAAAGAATACTGGGAAGGATGTAGAAGAAATCGTACGTCTGTTTTTTCTTAATTACATAGGACAAAAATTAGGTATATTAAGATAAAAGATCTCTATGGTATAAGGATTAAGGGATGTAGAAGGAATACGAATGCAACACAGGCAGTAAGGATGGTTTGGTGGCTATGAGTATGACAAATGGGTTAAAAAATGGAGTGATAAAAATGTTAAAAATTCTTGTACCAAAAAAAATGTCAAAAATTTCAACTTCCAACGTAATGTTAGAGTTTAGGGATAAATTGATTAATGAGAATGTAATTTATAAATTTTTGGATGAATTTAATAGTTTAAGATCAAATTGATGAGAGATTAAAAACTAAATTGTCTGTTATTTCTTTTTTATTATTCTTTCTAACTCATTGTAATTATCATCTTCAGCTCTACTATGAGACTAATCCTCGTCACTTAAGTATGCACAAAGGCTAATGCTAGAGTAGACCTTGAAACATCCAATTTATTTTGTTAGAGATTTATTTTTTTGTTACACTTTTGTAGAAGAGATTGGATTGTCTCTCAAATCAACAATTCTAAAAAAATCAGTTATTATATTGAAAAAGAACCATATTACAAACTTTCTAATTGTCGTGCTGGTGCATTTTTGACATACTTTATTTTATTTTTTTTCATTCTTACCTCAGACACTCCCACTTTGCATTAAAACAAAATTTCTTAAAAATTGAAAATAAAAAAAATATATTCTAATTGTGAAACCAAAAAAGGTACAAGTGTCATCAAATATTTTTTATAAGAAACAATTGTGACAAGGGAATGGTGTTCCAGACTAAGGTGGCATATATTTTAGTGCTTTTCATTTCTTTCTGGAAATATATAAAACATTCAAAATGTTCAAAACAAAAGAAAATGTTAATAAATTTATTAATTAAATAGTCTACTCAATATGCTAATAAATTTATTAATTTATTTTTGTTTGCTGTGTAGTTATTAGATACTTTACTGTAAAACAAAATTCCTTAAAAGTTGAAAATAGAAATATATATTATAAGTGTGAAACCACAAAAAGTCTAATAGGATAGTTGACGTAGAAAGTTATTAAAATTTATTTAATGATAAAAATCCTTAAAAGTAGAAAATAAAAAAGTTAATATTACAAGTATAAAACAATATAAGATTAGAATAGGATGCTTGTCGTGGAAGTTATTTGATTAAGTTTCTCTGTATCAATTTTATCGGATGTCTCTGAAGGGACATTTGATTAAGTTTCTAGAACCATGATTCATTAAACAAGAGGTTTTATGATTATTTTTTTTACTAATAGACAATTATTTTGACCGGAAGGTGTTTATGACGAGTGATGTTTATTCGTGTGAGAACAATAATTTTCGGTCCCTCTTTGACAAATAAGCAGAAACTTTTTTATCTTTGTCAAACTATTTGTTGATTTGTGCAAGCGATGCTTGGTTGTTTGCTGCGGAATGGAATTTGTGGTTTTTTTAGATAGATGAAATGACAAAATTATTATAAACTCACACATATAAGTGGAGGTATCGGGGTTCGAACCCCGATCATGACATTCGGTCTAACAATTTTGGCATTTTTGTCTGTTGAAATGTGTGGTTCTTTTATCCTTCATGATTGTTGGGTATTACCCATTTGAGTCGTTCTTTCATTACATTAGGCTAAGTTATTTTTTATCCTTCTAGTTTTTTTTTGTACTCTTTTTTTGTACAGATCAATCTACACTCCATAAAAAAATTGATGGGTTCGGCATGGAAAAAATATTTTAAGATATTCTCAATCTTTGAGTTGAATTAAAAGACATTTTTTATTTTAGTTCTATTATTCGTTATTGTACTTGTTCTTTGTCTAATTTTAGTCTAAATTCATCGGTAGAGTTTACTACCGAGACAAGTGATATTGTGGTTTTTATACACCAAATATTAAGTATTTGAGTTGTCATATAGACTTGTGTGGCACCCCCAATTGAACAATTAATTTAGTTTGTGGATGCTAATTGCTAAACATACTTTAAGAAGTTTCAAATAAATGCAAGTGTTAGCCTTTTAAATATTAGATTTTCTTTTTGTGAAATAGAATGTTATTTTAGTTTTTTTTATAGAAAAATATGTTTAGTAAGCCGTTGTCTCAATCCAAACCAACTTGCTCATTATTAAGTTGGATCGATTCGGGTTTGACATAAAGAAATATATATGATTCATTTACTCCGTCCAAATCAATTAAATTTGATTGGGTTTGGTCAAAATAACCCAACCCAATCCGTGAACATCCCTAGCTTCTTTAATAAAAAAAATTATGGTATCCGCATTTCCTGTCTTATCGCATCTTTACTCGTGTTACCTATCCAGACTTGGTAAATAGACACGCAATGTATATAACTATTGAAAACTCATACACAATACACATAACTTGAGGAGATGGGTTCGAATCTTAACTCGGTAATTTTACAATGAGTAAAAAGGCAATTACCCCCTCCCCCCCCCCCCAAATTGTAAGTTTTGTCAATTACCCTCTGACATTAACAAAACTTCAATTACTCCCTTGAAATTTGATGTAGTAAATCCGCAAGTGCACGGTTTACCGATGCAGTAATAAAAGAGTATCGTTCCAATAGGGAGTTGTTTAATTCAATTAACTTTTATGAATGATTAGAAAAAGAGTTTAGTTGAAAAATCGGGATTTTTAGAGGTTTAAAATATCAATAATAAAAAGCGTCTTGGGATTATTGGTTCATCTTGGTGACAAACCCTTCACAAACCAAACCCTAAACCTAGAACTTTATGTTGGACCTACTTTCTAAAGACAAGTTTCTCTTAAGCCTATCACATCTCCTTTCGGTTTCAGTGAGTGTGTTCCTCTAACAACCACACCTATTCTCATGGTTGATTGCTATTAGAATCCTTGAAGAACGAAACTTTATTGTCTCAAGGTTTGCTAGACTATTCTCATGTTTTGAAATCCTTGTCTAAATTCACTTGTTCCAATATCAAAACTTCTTCTTTCGATGCTTCGCTTTGATATTTGTGATGATGAATTAACAAGTACTAACCCTCCGATGTCGCATTATGAGTTTGATACTTGTTAATTCATTATAAAAACGGTGAAATTAGATTAGAAAGTAGATTTACATAAAATTAGGGTTTGAGGCTTGGTTTGATTATGATTATGTCATTAGAGTCATCCAACAATCCCAAGACAAGAAGAGTCTACTCACTCATGTTCATTGTAGACATAGAAGAGAAGAAGGAGAAGAACATAAAATAAAAATAATAAAAAGAAGAACTTTTATTCAAAGAAAACAATTGTCACTATTAATTTCAGAGAACAAAAGATGATTCTGCAAGCTTGATGGCTGCTCTATTTATAGTCTGACAATGACTTAAGCCCTGAGAAATAAATCACTAAAGTGTTGCACAAGAAACCACGGACTTTAGGTCAAAAATAAACTAATAGGCAGCTTGTCCAAGAAGCAAAAAGCGGCAAAAGGGACTCTGGGGTGTTGGCACGACCGTGTCGCTGGTGGCACGGGCCGTGCCAAGCTTCTGACTTGGGGGATTCATATTTTTGCATTCAATCTTCGTATTTTTAGCCCGAATCAGCTCCAAATCTCCTTTCTTTTGCTCCAAGACTCAATCTTTAGAATATTCGTTCCTGAAATTAAATAACTTGCAATTGAAGTAAAATAGTTCTAAAAAAGCAAATAAAATCTAAATAAAATAAACTCAAATAATATATTAAAAACACTAATTTATTGACTCATCAAAATCGCACAACGTTAATCAATTTACCCGCTCCATCAAATTCTTATGTTAGTCAA
>Ga0315915_1002551_pt1 | contig 23012 bp, 16 predicted proteins | sample MpolbnodulesMG_FD_207738 | JGI IMG/M metagenome (GOLD analysis project Ga0315915, IMG submission 207738) | Medicago polymorpha root nodule microbial communities from Los Angeles, California, United States - branched nodules | ecosystem: Host-associated > Plants > Roots > Nodule | place: USA...
TTACATTGATTCAATTATAACCAACTCCCTTATTAATATAGGAAGTGAATAATAATCGTAACTTTAAATGCGCAGGTGTAAAGCTGGTAGGACCCGTGCGGAGCACGGGTCGATGGTCTAGTTTATGTAAAAACTCGCTAAAAAACCTAATGGGTAGAGATGTAGACGGAAAACTTTTAAGGTACAAAAGTAGAAAAAATTTAAGGGGCCAAAAATGAAAAGTTGAAATACTTGTAGTGATGTTTTTCCACTCTAAAATTTATGAATGAATTTGTTTTATTTGAGTATTATTTGTCATGTCGTAGTACACCTGATGATTAAAGATTGTTATATTTTTTTTACTAAGATAAATTATATGATATGATTGTTATTAATATTATTAATACTAGCAGAAAAATGGGCACTACCGTGTCCGTCCGCTCTTTTTACCATGTTAATGTGTGTATATTTTATTATGTTTGTTTGTATAATTTTGATTGCAATTTTTAAATTTTTAAATATTAATTGAAATTATTCTTATATCGATTTATTAACAAATTATTATCAAAATTGGAATAACAAAAAAGTCAATCCATAATACAATGTTTTCTTTGTATATAGTAACTAGTTGCTGACCCATGCTATCGCACGGGTTAATGATGAGATTCATGTAGAGTTAACGTATGGACTTTGTTTTAAATGAAAGACATTCAATAAAAACAACATGAAATATATGTCAAATTCATTACAACATAAGAGGACAAAGAATTCAAAACCTTATCACACATTGGTTACAAATATCTTCAACCCTATCGCACATGTCTTCTAAAAAAGAGTATAATACAGGTGCACTATTGTAATCAAAATCATCCTAAGATGCACTTCAAGGACATTTAGAATCTGATCAAAGCTTCCATTTTAGTTTTTACAGATCTGAAAACAAAATTTATTGAACCTGTATATTTAAGCATGGTTTCCATTAGAGGCTCCTCCGGCACCAATCAACAATGAATTAAACATCCTCAAAGTGATGACCAAGTCCGTGTTAGAACATGCTGTCATTCTTCATACACCTAATATTAGTAAAGAATGCTTTACATTTGTCCTTTAATTGTATATTATATGTATCAGTATAGGTATCCATTTCAAAGACCAAATAAAACTCAAACCAGTATTGAGCATGAACCTACAATTGAACGAACAAAAATCAATGCTACTTATTATAATACACTATAACCCCTTTAAATATGATTATCATAAAGGAATTAAAACAATAGAAAAAGATTGTAGAGCAAAGCTGAAAATCAGAAGAATCATACGAAGCTATACTGAGATAGAGCAAACAAATATTAGGAACCAATTGAGCATACAAACAGTAAAGGTAATGAGCAAAACATATATAATGCATTTTCATTGTTCAAAGAACAGAGAGAAAAAAAAACATTAATATAAGTTATGTATAAGTGACGGAACCATTTTTTTTACATAATTATGAAGGCTAAATATGTGAATCAATTGATATTGAACTATCATTTTCTATGTAAATGTGTTGTCATAAATTTATCTAAGAATAAGATCGTAGGGAGCAACAAAGCTTTCAAAAGAATATGCTTACCCAATCAGATTAGAATTTATGATTTTTTTTTGGATAAAAAATGTATGATGATAGATAGCAGGGCTTAAGTTTTAGATCAAAATAAATTACCAAGGGAAAAAAAGAAGGAAAAATAAATGTCTAACATAATGATACATAAGAATAATGTCTGAAACACACAAATACGGCGAATTTTGAGCAAATAAAACACCTAATAGAAACGCTGCTACATTGCAGCTGCAGTTTTGAAACGATTTTTCTGCACAACAGTGGTCCATAGGCTGAAAACCCGCTCTAAACTATGCAGAAAATCCCTCAAACTCAGCTCCAAATTATGCAGAGAAAAAAACCAAGAAAAACAAAAAGTTCGAACTCTTATGGGCAGCTTAAATTAGAGGATGAGTTTCGAGTAAATATATACTCTTTCACTGCACATGTGTAGTACACTTTGCATCCCATTTTACTCATTATAATAAAATTTTCATTAGCTTATTCAAAAAGAAAGTACATTCAATGCATTATATAAAAATAGAATTTAATATGCATGAGTAAGAAATTGCAATGCTCTATAAACTAACCATTGAACAGTAGACTTAGGAATATGCTCATGAAATATACCAGAAGCTTAATAACAAAATGCACGGTTCAATCGGGAATGGATTCTCTCATGTGTTATTTACACATGAGGGTAAAGTGTGATGATCTATCACCATTCAAATTCATTTTTATCTAAATTTCTCACGTATCTGTCTTTTGATGAATGGTGATCGATCACACTTAAGTTCTCAGAGGATCGATTCCCTACTCAAATTTGACTTTTTAACTTAACTGTCAATGCATCATTTGGTCATTCATAAACTGTTAGGAATTCAATTTAATGACCGAAACAGATTCAAAAAGGAAAATAGACATTTGTGAGTCAATCTTCCATTGAAGTTTGCAGCCATTACAAACCTTTCATCAATAAATATAAAATGAGTGGCAAAATGTGAAAGAGCATGCTGAAAAAGCTAATGGACAGATACACCAACAACAACCTCTTTTATGACAGTTCTCCATAATCAAAACAGGATACATGAATGACATTAAAACCATTGAACACATATATGACCACTTTGATGATTGGCATGCATCGTTTTTGCAATGCTGCTTGAGTTATAAATCACTTAATACCCACCAGAAACTTCTAAGTTAGAATTGTATATCAGAATATACATAGTTATGTGGCAATGGAGCACATGGTGATGAATAATTTCTTTGTTTCAGATTTTTTTCATTACAAACTTGACTGATAAGAAAAAGAAAGTAGGAGTACATTTCCATTCACTATGAAATGGCAGTGGAGAGAAGCATAAAGAGAGGTATGACTCAAATTAAAGCTTGAACCAATTGAAAGAATATAAAGAGAAGTATGAAATTTCAAATGTTTTCTTTGTATATAGTAATATATATATTAGAAATTTGCGAGTAAATTATCATATTTTAGCGCAGCATTGCACATAATACTTGCTCATATAATTTAATTTCTTTCTAGATATAAGGAACGTTGGACTTTTTGGAATTTAAAAACAATATGTAATGGTAAAAAAACAAGAGAGTGTGAAAAGTGAAAACCTTATTTCTATTCTATGAAGAAAAATAATTTAATCCTATAAAAAATACCTTGCCATACGAACGTGCAAGCACAAGCCAAAATGTTGGTCACACACAAAGAATATGCCAAAACCAAACTAGTATGAGAAGTAAAGAAGCTCGTCAATTAAGCAACAAAGTAAGTATATAATTATAAACCTAGAGTACATTAATTTGCACGAGGTGGGTGAGTAAAAAAAATTAAAAAAGAAAAGAAACAAAATGGAGTGGGTGCAGTCTAAGAGAAGGGGTACAGAATTGAAACAGGGATGGAGAGGAAAGAGCATGGCCTCTGTTTCTGCACCCCCATTCCACTTGCTCATGGTATTTGGCATCGTGGTTAGCTTGTTGTGTTTTTCTCAGTACAACCACTTCAAGGCTCAGTTACACAACAGTACTGCCATCAACTTTCAATTACTCATCTTCTTCTTCCCCTTCTTGCTTATGTTCTTCATTGGTTCATATTCTACCGGTGGAAAGCTCAGCTTTCACACGCTCGGAGCATGAGAAAATCACCTTACCCCCATCCACCATCTTAATCTTGGTGCTGTTTGTTTCTATATTAGAAGTCTTCATTTCTTCATCGCGGTTGGTTTGGACCGCATTTGAGATCAATCTATTTATTCAGCAAGAAAGATAGACATAAATATTTGTGTATATGTTGATATTATTACTAAACAATGTATGAGTTTTAAAATTACTGAAAGGGTTGGCCAAATAGTTAACCAGCAATCCACACCTCAACGTTTGATTTCTACTTTTTAGTTATAACTTTGCTAAAAGACACCTTTATTAAAAGGGAACTTCTACGGTACGCCTCATAAATTGAGGTGTACCGGTACTCTTCATCCATAAATTTATAAATTATCAATCATTTTATGAAATAAAAAGCTACTATTTATCAATTTTTATATTTTAGAAAACATCATTTAATTAGAAAAAACATAATTTCATTGTTTATAAGAATCATATTAAATTTTCAACATTTTCTCATAAAAAATAAGCAATATTCTTTATTATGAGTAATAAAAAATTTTAAAAAGTAAATTTTATTTCGTCAAAACTTTTGATAAATAAGATTTAATTATTATAATTATCAATGATAGAAAATAATTATTTTTCTTCAAAAAACAAGTCATTTAATTATTAATTTAACAATTTGGTGTACCGATACACTCAAATTTTTGAGTGTACCATAGAATTTGCCCATAAAAATTAGTTGGTGTCTTTTAGCAAATGCTCATAAAATAACTTGATAAAAGACACCTTCATAAAAAAATGTCTTCTAGCAAAAACCCTATTTAATTACTTTAAAATTTAATGCACCTGAATTGGTTGAGTAACACAAATAAATATTTAAAACCCTCGGTTAATCTTTGGCTGTACATTTTGCATTATTCTTTGTCCATTGTTATGAAATAGTATCTCTTTAAGTTGTGGTTGTAATCTTCATACACTTTCTAAAGATGGAAAATCAACTTCACCTTTCTTGCGCAGGTGGCATTTAGCATACACAAATTAATCTTTTTGTGTACCATACAAAAGAAAATATTTTACCCACCGGAGGCAGTTTCCGGTAATATGTATATTAAACATTTAACCTCTTAACATATTTTTATTTACATTAAAGCTTCCTCAATAACTTAAAATATTATGAATATGGCCCAATCATTTATCCCCTTAACAGACTTTCTTTAACATCTCAAATTTCAATCTTGAAACCCCAAATCAATCCTTCTCCATAGTAAAAACCCAGAATCGACAACATCCTTATGAAACTTGAAACCCTGTACCTCTCATCTCAAGGTCATCTTTTTCATGGGTGTCTTTCAAAGAACCTTCAAGAATTTTTTAATCCACGAATTCGTTAATTTTTCAGAAATTGGTTTGATTGTGCTCATGATCTTTCCACCGTGATTGCTATATGGGAGTTCAAAAATGGAATTAGAGTTTGTTTTTTTTTTGAAAAGGCTAAAATGAATTATATTACCAAAAATAAGGTGTCCTTCTAAGCACAAGATGTACAAAGAAATCGACACCAAAGACGAAACAATGTTTACATAAGGAACCTGTACACTAAATTAAAAACACAGGAACAGAATAAACTCTAGCCTATGCCTAAGATGGCGAACGGACTAAGCCACCAGCCATGGTAATTGAAGGGAAGTGAGACAAATTTCACCTTCAACCACGAATAATGGAATTAGAGTTGGAAGTTCAAAAATTTAGGGTTTACCTTTGAGATTGATTTGGAGAACAGAGTTGTTGTTTTATGAAAGGTGAAAACAGTTTTTTTTAGGGGGAGAATTGTTACTATTGAGATTTTTTGAGGGATTGAGAAAAAAATACCCATATTCATTCATAAGAAATACCCATATTGGTTCATACTATTTTCAGATCTGATTTTTTTCTTTGTTTTTTTTAGGGGTAGTAATTTTGTTTTTTTTTATATCGATGATTCTCAAAGGAATGATATTTCCCATATCAATAATTTTTAGTTTAATCTTTATATTTTCAATAATAATTTTTTTCAATAAAAAAAATAATTCATGAGGAGGAGTTTCGACAATATTTTTAAATTCAGGTATTTAATAGAATATTATGAACTTCCTTTAAAAAAAAGAGAAGAATATGAAACCTTTTTCCCAATTAATTATTACTATTTTTAGTATTCAATTTTCATATTTTTTTATTTAACAATTTTTTTTCCATAAATGCATTAATGCAATTCTATTATTGTTGGAGATCACATTTGCAAATACCAACAATTGAACAACAAACCCACAAAACAAGTATCCATTCTTCAATCCTAGCCATTGAATTGTTTAATATTATATCAATGGTGAAAAGCAAATTTGGGTATGATACACAAAATTTTTTACTTGTGTATTCTAAATGCCACCTCTTACGCATTAATCTATAAAATTTTCAGTCAAGTAGTTCTAAATGAATAATTGAATTTGTTTACTACAACACGGCGCTACAAAAAGTGAGAATTAAGGTGCTGAATATTGTGATATCATACTTATTTCTTTTACACAAAATATTCATATCTAATAAAGACATTCACAGTAATGATAAAACCGATATTCTTATCTTATTATGTTACAAACACTTGATTATAAATTTCAAATATGATTCTTTTTTTTTTTCATTCAAAATTGTTCTACTCCGGATAATTCCAAATATGATTGATTATAAGATTAGAAAACCCCGTAAACAAAGCTCAGTTAATAGAATCGTAAAATATGTAAGATTGAGGTTCAAACCTCAAATTCTTCGATGGTGGATGACTTACTAATATAAAGAAATAAATAAAAAAATTGAAAAGAAATAAAAAGTTTACGCATATTATGCATCTCCTTTCCCATGCCCCAACTACATAATTAATCAGAGTAACTACGCACATGGGTCCTATACGTTTCACGATTAGCAATGAATAGTAAAGTTTAAACTTGTACAAATTTTTTATTATATAATTAGTTTATTTGAAATTGCATTATGTGATACTCCTCCTCCTATTTACAAAAAAACAATTTATTTTTTAGATACATTAAATAATTTATGTATTTGGTTTAGGTTTTTAACTAGATACATACATTATTCAATGTATTTAAAAAGTCAACTTTCTCTTGTAAATAAGATCGGAGGGAGTAATTGATAGTTAAGTAGTACAACAGTCAACAACCATATCATAAACATTTATTGGCATGGATCCTCTCCGATCATTGGAGAGTTAAGTGTAATTTTAACCACTCATTTGGCTTATTTAGATTCATTAAAAAACATTAAAGACCAATTGAATGGTCAAAATTGACACAAGACCTCTTATCGTGTAAAACTCACAAGAGAGAATCTCAATCCAAACACTTACTATGAGTGAACATAAACTAAGTAAACATGTAAGATGTAAACACAAACTATTTTAAAAAGTATAGATAGTACTCCATCCATCCCTTAATACTTGACACAGTTGACCTTATTATGCATGACAATGCATAATTTTGAGATTAAATATCTTGAATAATATATTAGAAAAAATTATGAAAATTTGATATTTTGAAAATACTCATCAAGACAAATCTAACGACATCTTATATGATATTATTTATTTTTGTATATTAGTAGAAAAATATGGTCAAAGTAAGTTAGGTCAAAATTAAACATTTTCAAATGTGTCATCTATTGCGGGACGAAGGGAGTATAACATTTTAAAGTCACATACCTATTTTTAAGGTCTGGTTTGACCCTTTTAAAGATTTGATGAAGTTTAAAAGCATGTTGAGAAGCAAAGTAGAGCCCACTAAATAGAAAAATAAATCAAAGGAAAGATGAACTCTATAATTGAATAAATGATTTTTTTTTTTAAAATGAATGAATGAGAAAAAGTTGATTACAATTAGTGTAAGATGTACTTTATATGGTTATCATAACTAAACTAAAAAAAAAAAAAACTTAACTAATTTGGAACTAATACTAATCAACTTCTAACTACATTTAATAAACTCTAACTATATCTAACAAAGCTTATTTGACATAAGGTCTGAGTACAACAATAGACCTACGTACTAAATAGAGATGAAATCCTACGAATGAAAAAGCACTTGAGTACTTATCAATGTATACACAATGTGTTTTATCCGCAAATTGCACAAAGTACTTTAAGAAGATTTTGTAACAACACCTTTAAATCCAGGAAAAAATAACAAATTTAAATAAGTTAATTATAAATTTATCACAAAATAAACTTACAAATCCTAGTCATATTTTATGTAGTCCTAACAAAATAGTCAAATATGTGTGTATTGTTAGCAAACCAGCAAACGACTGTGGTGAAAGTTCTGTTTTATATCAAGTCCTTCGTTGCTAAGGCTAGCAGCATGTCCTCACAAACATAATCTAAAACAAGCATGTTTAACTAGTATTACTAACATATAATAACAACCAAAATTTGTCTAAAAAACTGTTTTGATTCATCATTGATTAAAAATATATTTCAATTCATCATTTATTCATTTTATAAAATATCATAAGTGCATATCTTACTTTTGATATGAGAGGTATTAATGCTGTCAAAAAAGAGATATGAGTGGTGCTTTCATTATTGCTGAAGTGGGACATGGTTCGTATGAATAATTCAGAGTGAATTGAAAATCAGAAAAAACACAAAACTATTTTGAATACTATTACTACCAAATTTTGTTGTTGATTTTATTGACGGAAAGTAATTTTGTATGCGATATCATCATCATGCACTAAACAAACATATCTCGTTATGGATTCAAATTTTAGTTCGTTAGGTAAAATGATAATGCAACGACGTTTTAAGTTGGTTGATAGAAAACTTTGTTATTCATTGTTGTCCTACCATATTTTGAAGGATTAATCTTTGTAGTCTGACACCACATATATCCAATTAAAAAAACATAAAAAATGAATAACCAATAATATATCATATGCTTAAATTATAACATGAGTTACATATATGACCACAATAGGTCTTGTACGGACTGACAGACAGAAGCTATATACCAGTAACAATAACAGGCATGCTTACACCGATAACAAGTTGGCTTCACATACATAAGCCCTTCTTGGCCTTTCAATGAAAGAGAAAGAAAGCAAAAGCAGGATCCAGGAGGGTATTTGTGTGATCACTAAATTACCACTGATCCATGCGAGAAGAGCCGTGGTATTCCCAGAATTAAACCATCAACATATCATAACAACATCTGATGTATGATTAGTAGTACCATAATTTGCCTTGTAATTGTGTTTATAGCAACCAATCAAGCTAGTTAGGGGATTGAATTTTGAAGGTTTAATGAAAATTAATCTGGAAATACAAATTCAGATATATGGCCATGATTAATATCCACCTCACAAAAACATCTCAACTTTTTCTACTACGCCATCACACTCGGCCAATAGTGATGTAAAAACAATATTTTCAACATCCAAATGATAATTTGTAATTAAATCCATCAAGTGATTAATGCTTGATCAACCAGTTCAAATTAAATATGCATATAATTAAAATTTTAAATAATATTATTTTCGATTTAATTGCACTTTTGGTCTTCATGCTCACAACAATAGTTACCTTTTTAAAAATCAGCCATTCAAATATCACATTTGCACTTTTCTTTTGGTCATTCAATCTAGATTCTTGGCCTTCAAAATGGTATTATCCATTCATAATCAAAATTGAGATAAGTAATTACCACTTAAAACCGTAATCTCCATTTTGAGACAAAATTGTAATAAATGTGATATTTGAAAAGGAAAATGCTGATATAGCGAAAGCAAGTTCGTGAGTGAAATAGTAAATGGAAACTATTTATGAAGTGATTAATATGTTTCCATACTTCTTAGAAAACACCTACACAAAGTGTTGTTTATGAAGTGACAAGGTTGTCGGTTCTAGGTTAATTCTAAACATCCGTTTTCTTCTAGCAATGGATTGAGATCAAGGTTTGCCATTTTTATCTTGAAACTAACGTTTGTTTAAATATGGTGTGTGATCATGAGCTTGTTTTGCCAATGGAAAATGTTAGTGAGTGCCCTTATTAACTATTGAGATAGGAAAACTTTGGGGCTCGAGAATACGGTAAAATCTTTTACATTTTTTAAAAGTGTTTTTTTTTCTTCCGAGAATGATAATATTCTTATGATTAATATATTTTAAACTTTAAGAATACTATAACAACATAGATTGAATTTGAAAAATTCACACACACACCACACACACACACCCCATACACACACCAAACAAAAAAAACCTCTTCCAATACATAGATAGAATTATGTATTATGTAGAAAAATGAACCCCTTAAATCTCTCTTTTTTCTAAAGTCCTCTAATTTTAAAGCCCTCCCCTCCAAACTCACAAACTAAAGTTTTAGAAAATGTACTTTAAATTTTTTAATGTTTAAAATTAGTTATTTTCCATAAAAAAAACTAAGAGGATTTTGGATTAACATGACTCATAATGAATAGATTGATAAACCAAACGAAACAAATCCAATTGATAACTAACAATTAAAGAAGGACATGCAAGAAAGATAAAAAAAAAAAAAGGAAATTACACTACAAGATTCGAGGTGGGTGCTCCCAAATGTTTTCAAATTGAAGATGAGAAAAGTCACTCTGAAGATCCTTTAACTATAGAAGAAGATGCATTAATTCAACATCCGAAGTAAATTTTATTTATGATTGACCTCTCAATAAAATCTTTATCTCGGTTAACAATCTATCAAAGCAATTTCACTCTGGAGATGCCCCAATGTTGGAAGGGAATAACCCAGAGAAAATTAATTGAAAATGAAAAGTTAATTGAATATAGTTTTTTTGACTACTATTGTGAAAGTTGTATAGTGTAGTATAATGAATTGCGGTGGTCAATTGGAAGATTTAAAAAGATGTATTGGAATTAACACGAGTTTATTTAAGTATATTTAGCAAGTGAGCATGAATGTAATGTAGTACTTAGTTTGTAGATGAGACTGTCAGCGTGAGTTAATTAATTCATGTGAAAAAAATTAAATATGTGAGTGAGTGAAATATCAAACCTCTCCCTCCCTCCGTACGTACAACAACACATGCAATGACAAATAGTATAGGTGAAATGAATGATTGAATAAAAACAAAAGAGAAAAAGCCACACTCACTTTTATAGTACTACTAGTACTAGTAATAATACAAATCAAAATCACAATCACAATTCACGAGGAAACACACAGCTTCTTCACGTGCTTCGCTCTCTCTCTCTCTCTCCACACTTTTCTTGCTGCGAGGTTAGTTTATTTATTATTAATCAATTGATTAATTACTTCCTGAATTATTGCATAATTGAATAGAATGATCTTATGATTTCATCCTTCGCATTTCCATCACGACGTTCATATCATACGCTGCTGTGTAATTCGATTCTCTCATGCTTTCTTGCTTCGGTTAGTTAGTTACTTGATTAATCATTTCGTTTCTTCTTCCATAATTAACATAATGCTTTCATTATTTAACGTAAATCTTCATTTCAAATCATGCTTCACGATGCTGTATATATTTTCAGGATCCATGCACATCTTTTTCTTTCCTTTAATTAATTGCTTCCCAGATTTATCTATCTTTCTTTTCTTTTATGTCAAAACTGAATCAACGTTTCTTCCTCAAATCATACTCAGGAAATAACGTTTTCTTATATAATTCTAGGGATCTTGAATTGGAAACTTCTGGTTCTTTTCGTGTTCTTAATCATTTTCAGGAACCTGTATGTATGTGCTTGAACAAATCAACATCATTTGAAATTTTGGATTTCAAGAATTATATATGTATGATATGACAAATATCTAATTTTAAGATACAAAGTCTAAGTAAACCAGGAATTAACCACTTCATTACCATGGTTTACATTATGTTAATTTTTAACCTGTTTCCATTGACTTATTTGAGCTTTATCTTCTCGCATATGCATTTGTGAGATCGTTTGAAAGAACTTATGAAAACACAGCTTATTAACATGTTCAAGCGCATACATACGAAAACATTGCAACATTATTTAATTTTATTTTTATTTTTATTTTTATATATATAGAAATGGCTTATATATAAGTGCTTATCATGATAAACACTTATGCTGTAAGTTGCAAATTAAGTTGTATATCCTAGAAGGGTCATATTTGTAATTTTGTATATCATTTAACTTTAAGAAACCCTGTCTGCAGGATTTTGAGGACTACTACTGCAAGTGCTAAGATTTTGCTGGAAGATGTCTACCCCTCCAATAGATTGGGCTCATCACAATGGTAATGGAAATTTGAAAAGTCAAGACTCGCTATGTACTGTCGCAGAATTTGAGGAATTTGATTTCTCTAAAGTATTAGATAAGCCAAGGCCTTTGAACATAGAGAGACAAAGATCATGTGATGAAAGATCAATGAGTGAACTATCAATAGGCTTATCTCCGCGTCTATTGGCCTCAAAACTTGAAAACTTTCCTCGCCTTGGAGAACATCTTGATCATGCATTTTCTCCTGTGCACAAATCTGGTCTTAATACTCCAAGATCATTGTTATTGGACTCTCATTCAATATTGCCTGAAGCTTGGGAAGCTCTCAGGCGTTCCTTGGTACATTTTCGTGGTGAACCAGTTGGAACAATTGCTGCCTTGGACAATTCTGATGAGAATCTTAATTATGATCAGGTAACATGTCTTTGTTACCTTTTTTCCGTACAATTTTCATAACGTGTTTTTGTTTTTTTAATGGATTTGTACTTAACTTTGGAGTCCCTAATATGGACCTTGTCTTGTCATGCTGGATCAGTGGTTTTGATCCTTTTATATTTTTCCATCCATTTTGAGTTTCCTATGGAGGCCTAATATGGGGAATCATACTTGTGCCTAGGTTTTTGTTAGAGACTTTGTTCCCAGTGCTCTGGCTTTTTTGATGCATGGGGAACCAGACATTGTTAAGAATTTTCTCTTGAAGACTCTTCGTCTTCAATCATGGGAAAAAAAGATTGATAGGTTTCATCTGGCAGAAGGGGTGATGCCTGCTAGTTTTAAGGTATTCCATGATCCGGTCAGAAACCGCGAAACCTTGATAGCAGATTTTGGTGAAAGTGCAATAGGCAGGGTTGCTCCTGTTGATTCTGGATTTTGGTGGATCATATTGCTTCGTGCATACACAAAATCTACAGGAGACTCTTCTTTAGCTGACCAGCCTGAATGTCAAAAGGGTATGCGTTTGATTCTGAGTTTATGCTTGTCAGAAGGGTTTGATACATTTCCGACTTTACTATGTGCTGATGGGTGCTGTATGATTGATCGTAGAATGGTGAGTTTGCTGAACTTTATTCATAATCTACTGCCTGGAAAATAAGCATTGATGATAGGATAAAATGATTTTTCTATGTTTTCCCCAACTTAGTAGATTTATATCACAATGACTTAATCCTGTGTAAAAATCAAAACTCAAGTCATAATCTGTTTTTCTGTTAGTACTGAATCCAAAGTGAATGAGAATAACAATCTAGCAGAGTTATTCTAGATATGCTACTACTAGGCACTGACAGGGGATTTACTATGACTTTTATTCCTAGTGCTCAATCTATCCATTTCTTACTTCATTTTTTATTTATAATTTATGATTTCAGGGTGTTTATGGCTATCCAATTGAAATTCAAGCATTGTTCTTCATGGCTTTAAGATGTGCCATGCTATTGCTTAAGCCAGATGCTGAAGGGAAAGAGTTTATGGAACGAATTGCGAAACGCTTGCATGCCTTAAGCTATCATATGAGAAGCCACTTTTGGTTGGATTTGAAGCAACTTAATGATATATATCGATTCAAAACAGAAGAGTACTCACATACTGCTGTGAACAAGTTTAATGTCATTCCCGATTCTTTACCAGATTGGATTTTTGATTTCATGCCTCATCATGGCGGATACTTTATTGGGAATGTGAGTCCGGCTAGGATGGATTTCCGCTGGTTTTGCCTTGGTAATTGCATAGCAATTTTGTCCTGCTTGGCAACTCCTGAACAGTCAGTTGCAATTATGGATCTCATAGAATCACGGTGGGAAGAATTAATTGGGGAGATGCCTGTCAAAGTTTGTTATCCAGCCCTTGAAAATCATGAATGGAGGATCATAACAGGATGTGACCCAAAAAATACTAGATGGAGTTACCACAATGGGGGATCTTGGCCAGGTACTCTTATGCTACCATTCTGAATTTCGCAGAACAAATGTGTGCATGTGTGTGTGTGTGTACGACTTTTGAGGGAAATCAAACTTCATTTCATCATTAAACAAATGCAGTGGAAACATAGGAATAATATAATAGACGTAGATAATTTGAGTGCATGTTTTCATTGACAATAAGTTAACAAAATCACGATATAGCATAAACTACGCTATGTAGCTTCGATAAAACCACGTGTCATCGTGATCTAGTCGAACTCTATCATTTCAAACTAGGTTATGAAAGACTTTATCAGCCAGTATCCAAACAAGGGATATGCTAATGCCAGAAAAAAAGAGAGAATTTCTCTACTTTATATTTTCAACTCTTTTAGTATTTGCTTTTTTAATATGGTGATATTGGTTATGGTGGTTACAGTTATGTTATGGTTTTTGTCTGCGGCGGCTATCAAGACGGGGCGACCCCAAATTGCAAAACGTGCCCTTCAAATTGCTGAGGCCAGATTGCTAAAAGACAACTGGCCGGAATATTATGATGGAACACATGGTCGATACATTGGGAAGCAGGCTCGAAAATTCCAAACCTGGTCTATTGCTGGTTATTTGGTGGCTAGGATGATGCTTGATGATCCTTCACATTTAGGTATTATAGCACTTGAAGAAGACCGACAGCTAAAGGATCCTGTGCTCAAGAGATCAAATTCATGGACTTTGTGATTTTTTTGTCTCTCCTAATCAATTTTGACTTGCAATGATAAAAAGGAAGAAGTAAGAAATGGAGTGAGTGGAAGAAGGTGTGGACAAACACCGTCATGAATCATTCTTTGTTTCATTCCACATGTCTAATGTTTGCGTATTCCTTCAGTGGAATGCTCATAAGTATAGCATCTGTAGAGTTTTCAGGATTCTCGATGGAAAAGTTGTGTTTTATGCACAAGGTGAGACCATGGTTCGTTATCAGGAACAGCTTGCAGTTCTTGGTGGACTGGACAATATATGTTCTTGGATGCAAATGTTACAATTAGACTGAAATTACGGAAGCGCTGACAATAGATTGTGTTTTCTTGATCTGGCATTAAACTCATCACAAAATGTGAAGTTAAATGATTTTTTTTTTTTTAAGGAAGTGAAGTTAAATGATAGTCATTCATTCCTCCATTTATCCTTTTTATATGAATGAAACGAGCGTATACTCATCCACCCTTCTATTTTACCTTTTAATAGGATTTGATTTGATATAATTCACTGGCATCTTTTTTTTCCGGTCCTTTTAATATATACTTTAGTTGAAAATTATTTACCTCTACAAAATCCTTAAAACTAAAAGATGCTTATAAGTTATAACAAACCATTACTGTCGTTGATGTATATTTATTTGATGCAAATATGTATTAAATACATGTACTTATTTCTTATAGAGAAATGTTAATGAGTACTCTTAGACACTCTTTAAGATCTTTAAATTAGTATTTTTTTTTATGAAAATATGTGTAATCAATGCATTGAAAATCAAAATATTTGATTTTTTTATAAAATAATTTTTTATTTTAGAATCTTTTAAGAGTGACTGACTGAGACATTTGTTAACAAGACCATTTCTTATATTTAAGTCAATTTTTTTTTTAAAACTCAGTATTCAGCCAAGAAACTACGAATCCGAGGAGTCTAGTCTCATTATCCATTTGCGGGCTCCAAATAAAGCCAGACCTACAAAGCTATGCTGCAGAAAAGTCTCTGGATTATTTGATCTTAAAATGTTCATTATTTAGTAACGAAACAAAAGTCTCTAGATTATTTGATCTTAAAATGTTCATTATTTAGTAAAGAAACAAAGAACTACTTAAAATATTCATCATGCGTAAATTCCGTATGTACGCATCACAAACGCATTTTTAATTTTTTTTCAACTCTTCAAATATTGATTGAGCTAATTTAGCTTGAGAAAAAATCAAACAGTAACTTCCATTTGGGTTATCCATTTAAAATTAATTAAAATAACTATATTGTATTACTTAGATATTTCATAAATTTTCATGTATGAATTAAAATTTTAATTCGAGATAAAAAATTATTACTAACTTTCCCAAGTTAGCAATATACAAGTGTGAGGTGTGAGTGCTTAAAGGTTCCTTAAATATTTTAGGTTTAATAGCAGTTTTACCCTCCTAACTTTCCCAAAATTGCGATTTTGACCCTTTAAGAAAAAAACTACAAAACCGTCCCTAAGTTTTGCACATGTGACAGTTTTGGCCCCAAGGCCAATTTTGACTCGGTCTACACTGACGTGACACCCTAAGTGAGGTACCACGTGTTATTTTATTTTATTTTTTTTGCCTTAGGAGGCCAAAACTACTACAGTTACAAAACTTAGGGGGCGGTTTTGTAGTTTTTTTCCTTAGGCCCCCAAAATCTCAACTTCGTGAAAGTTAGGGGACGAAAACTGCGATTAAGCCAGTATTTTACCGTTAGAGCAAATTGAAGCAAAAATGAGTAATGAGTTTTTTAATTATGACGTGACATAGTAGGGACCACATAATCAGAGTTATGGAACCCAAAACGGATTCTCTATAATATTCGCATTTGCGATGCTCTTGGAGCATCCACAATAGAGACCCTCACATTTGAGGTCTTAAACGGGTCTCACATGGACACATCACTTTTTTATTATTTTTTAATAATAGTACATAATAGGTACTCAATCACTCCAATGAAGATCCTCTATCAAAAGGTCTAAATGGATCCCACCAATAACTACTTATTAATAAAAAGCAACAAGAACAACTCAAATAATAATTATTTTATTGAAAAGTAGTGTGGGGTCCACTTAAGATTGAGAGTCTTAAGTGAGACACCCCCAATTTTTTTTCCCACATTGGGGATACCTATTAGGTACCGGGTCTTAAATAGTCAAGACTCTACCAATGTGGATGCTCTTAGTACTATCATCAATTGTCCCAGGAATATCCAATAACTGTCATCTTGCATGTCAAGCTGGGAATTAAAATGTGAAATACAAGCAGGTTATAGTGATGGTGTTATTAGTGGTAGCGAAGATGTTTGGTTGTTTAGCATTTCTTTCATGTTTTCAGTGACATGTGTTGCTGTTACTTATATTTGAGAATGATCCCTCATTTGCAGGAGTAGACGTGATTGGCGATATAAATTAAGAGGATGTCATTATATATGTTTGCAATGAATGACACATACAATTTTGACCACAAGAGAGTGGTATGGTCGGAGCTTTAATATCCTTCTCAGTTTACAAGCTTCTATTTTTGCTTAAATCTCACATATTTCCAATCAATTGGTATAGTGTACAATTGTAGAGCATTGCATATAAAAAAAATTAGAAAGATGAAATTAGGTAGTCAAAGTTCAGATATGCACTTCCCATCGATAAAATTAATGACCTGTTCGACAGCCAGATCAAGTGCAGAAGTTACAGCAGCCAAATTTTGTAGGAATTCTTCAGCAGTTGGTTTGTCACCGTCAATAATATCAGTCACAGCTTTTACAAAAATTGCAGGAACTTTAAGAAGGTCAGCAACATAAGCAACGGCTGCTCCCTGTGGAATATTTAACAAAGGATAGAGAAATACGAACAACTGTCAGTTACTTAGGCCTCTATAATTTAGAAGGTGATTTATTTGATGGAACAATGTATCATATGTCAATATGCAGATTCATCATGTCATCCCCAATAAATCAACCAAATGTTCCAACTTCCAAGCTCTATAAAACAAACCATGTACTGCATACCTCCATATCTTTGACAGTTGCATCATTTGCCGTGATTGATGATTCATCCTGCGGTGTCATATCTAAAGAGTCACCAGTAGACAATTTAGCCACCTGGAATACGTGCAAATATGGTTGAAGGTTCAGTTTTGCTTGAATAAAGTAATTAAGAAAAGGATTGGATTTCATAAAGCAAACCAAAATACATCTTGATTTGTTTGACCATATGTTTCTATTCATAATGAAGCATTGACACAAACACGGTACGGAACCCGACACTAATATATTGACACTGACACCGGTAATAATTTGATAAAATCAAAGCAATTGAAATTTGAAAGTAACTACATGTGCCGGTGTTGTGTTGGTGTCTAACACACTGGCACATATCGGACACCAGACACCTTTAATCTAATGCGTCTGTGCTACATTAATGATCCATATCCTGCGTGTAAATTGGGTTTCAGTTTAAACTATCCCAAGAAGGTCTTGGTCTACCTTAAAAAGAACACAAATCAAAGTAACAAGTTTTTTATATTAGTGAACAAATCAAAATAATAAGTAATCTCAAGGAGAGGCAAATGTACTATTGACCTGTCAAAAATAACAGCCAACCCCTGGTGGCACCATAAATTTTCCTACATGTTAATAAAATAGAGTTTCTTTTTCTCCACTCATTTATGATATATATCGTAAGTGTGCATGGCTAACTGATAGTGGAATGGGTGAACAAAACACTTAACACTCCATTCTAATAGCTGAATTTGTTCATGTCAGGCTGAGAATTTAAAAAACTACGCTCTACGTACAGTGTATCGACATTACTATATGCTTGCTTCAAGTTTGATCCCCTAGTTCACTATGCATATATAATAAGATGTCAGTAAGAATAATTATTCGCAAATGAAAAAAATATCCTAATCAAAGCCAACACAATCATAAACAATAGGGATATAATTTACGTGCTCAAAGGCACAAATTTCAAAGAATGCATCAGCAGTCCTTCAATCCAGTTCTTCTGGGTAAACAATGGTATCCAATTTGGATGACAAAACATGTGATGTCAAGGAATTTGGCTGAGAATCTGAACTTCAAATAAGACTACCTATAATAGAGTTTTCTTTATGTATGTGCATTCATGTGAATGTAAGCCTGTGTAACAATTGGAGGTTACATCACATGTTTGTGGGAATCAAAATCAACCTTTCACAAATGCAAATGTAAGACTGCCTACAATGGATCTAACCCTTCCCTAGACCATGCTATCACAGGAGCTATACATTACCAAGTTGCCTTTAGAGACACACACACTACTACTCAAGCAATGGTGTCAGCAGAGCAAGAAATAAAATATTTTGGAATATTTTATTAATTTTAAATAAACACAAATTAGCATATTGTACTCACCTTTAGATTAAGTTCCTTTACAAGGTTGGGTGTTTCAAACGCTTTACGTGAACCAACTCCATACAGATCAAAAACCTGCAAAAGACAACATTTATATATTGATGATAATAGCAAAATGTCTACCGCACAACATTGCAAGCACCGAGCATATTTTGGTATGCACGTAACTCCTTCCCTCAACCCAGAAAAGGAAAGAAATTTAGCCGTGGCAGGATAGGCACTAAGAAATATTTAGGTGCCAACGTTCATATTTCTATACATTACAATAGGAGAGTCTGCATTTGGTCAGGTGCGTGACTTGCAGTCTTGTAAATAAATTCAATTCAATATTTATTTAGCATTCATTTTGCCAATAAAACCGGTTAGAGCTATCAAACTAAACCACAATTACAAAGCTATCAAACTAAAAAATTTAAAATCTGTTAAACTAAACCATAATACAAATGTAAGTTTAAAAGGAAACCAAAAGAAGATGGCATTGAAATCTTTAAAAACGCAACTTGACGTACTTTTAGTATAAAGAAACACATGACATAAAAGGTCAACCACTTTAGTCTTACTTTTCTTATTTCACTCACATTAAATGCAGCAAATAAAGCAAGATATGTACATTCTCTAAAAAAAATCATTGCAAAATATTTAATAATTATTTCTTACAAGGTAGACAAGATCGCAATTTGACTAGTAGAAACGCAGGAGTCTACAATCTTGAGTACCATTTGTGTGCTTGAGTAGATCCAGAATCAGAAATTGATGGGAGCTGCCGTGATCACAGCGAAAATACATGAAAGCGGTGGAATTGTGCATTCCTGCCGATCTGATCGTCTTCTTAAAATTCTGGGTTTGTGGGTCGGGTTTGCGACCCGGTTATGTAAAAATGAAATAAAAGCTTCAAAAAACACTTTTTTTTGCTGTCACGTGAAATACTTATTTTCTTACCTATTATACCAAATAATTATTAATTAATAATTATATTGGAAACCTTCCCAATGAAACGATACACCCAGATTCATAGCACTCCACTCCCTCTCTCAAGTCAATTTAAATACTCTGTTTTTTTCTAGTCATTGTTCCTTCTCACCCGATACAACAACCCTTGACTGTTTCTGGTGGCTGTTCTGGAGGTTTTTAGTTGTTTTTAAGTGTGATTTGCAACAGTTGAGTTTTTTTTAAGTAATTTGAGTGTGAATTGAAATATTTTTTCACTAAATTATGTTGTACAAACCTAAATGCAAAATGAATTTGGTAGGATCTAACGATCCGTGTTATGATCCCCCACTCCCCTTGATTTGTTAGACTTAGACAAGAGAATGTAATGTGATTCCATTGAGCAGAGTTTGACTTACAGGAATGGGTATTCTTCTGTCATGAAAAGCAGAATGTGATGCAATGAAAATGTCACCAACAGTAGCTCCCCTGGACTTGAAGCCACCAGCAGTGCCAGCATTAATGATCAAATCAGGTTTGAAAGATTGAATAGCAGCATATGTTACAAGAGCAGAAGATATGGTGCCAACACTATCAACCCCAGAAGAAGGATCTTTACCAGGCCAAATCAAGTTCAAATTGAGACCTTTGAATTTCCCATGATAACGTACCCAGGGAACACCTTCTGGAAAACTGGAATCAATTTAATTAGGAAGAAGTTAAGTAAAACCCTAATCTAATCTAATCAAATAAAAATAGTAAAAAGACTAACGGAGAGTTAGGATCTTCGATGAGCTCAAATTTATTCACAACAGGTTGTGCCTCCGTCTGCATAGCTGATGAATGATATTATTAATTAATTAACACAATCAAATCAAATCAAATGATTAAATCATCATGAAGAAGAAGAAGAGTATTAGTAATTAGTACCAATGACGATGACGATGTTGGAAATGGGTTTTTCGTCGGTGGTAGTAGCTAAAGGAGCATCTGATTGTTGCACAGCAGCCATTGCAGTCCTACTTCCTTTCGTTTCGTTTCTTACTGATTCTTTTTCTTTTTTCTTTTCTCTATTTTCTATTCTTTTATTATTACGCGTTCCCAAATGGAATATTGGTTCATGTTCCACAAATTAACAACAACCCCGCTCTACTTTTTTAGTTTTTACTAGAATTATTTTATATATATATATATATATATATATATATATTTTAAATTGATGTTCACACATATCATAAGGCTGAGACATACGAGTAAAATACCATATTGTCCCTCGGCAGCTAACTGCTGAGAAAAACCTCAGTAGTTAACTGTCGAGAAAACTGTTTCATCAGATGAAACAACCATCTGCTCCTCCTACACACTATTTCATCATCAACTTCCATAACAGTTCCATCCAATCCCCAAATCCAATATTTTTTCATCAAATCTTACTTCAAAATCATTGAAGCATCAAGCATAGGAGGTATCAGCACACTTTTGACGTAAAAAAAACAGGTATTGAGCATTTTAATCGGTTGATTTTTAGCTGTTTTTGTAGTTTTTTACGTGAGTTTACGTTCTCACTGTCATGGAAACCTCGGCATCTTACTACAGAAATATATTTCGGTTGTTAACTGCCGGGGAAAAACTCGGTAGTTAAGTGCCGAGAAACACTTGTGAAAAAAATTTCACAACGAAAAAAAGGCAGCTACTGCCATTTTTTCTAATTTGTTTTTCTTTGTTTTTTTGTTTTAATTCATTATGGCATTCATGTTTATGCATTAGTTAGTTGTTAATTCATATTTTTGTGTTGTTTTATTATAGTAATGGTAGAGAACACGGAAGATGTTCCGGAGAGACAAAATCAAATTTTGTCGAAATTTTCGGAGATGTCAAACCGCCTAAGGTTGTAGTCAAACCAAACATTGATGGAGCTTCCGTCCATGTTGAAGCTTCTAATTATGTTGACTCCCGTGTCCTTCCATTTCATGCCCACGAAGTTGACACGACTAGGTTTTTTCGGACGACGTTAAGTGGAAAGATAGAGAAGAATTGCTTGAGTGGGTACGTCGTCAAGCAAATAAGGCGAGATTTACAATTGTTACACAAAGATCAAGTTTGATCAATCTAATGTTGTGCCTAGTGTGTGAAAGGAGTAAAGCTCACAAAGTGTCAGGAAAAAAAAACCGAAGCATGCGACAACGGGCTCAAGAAAATATGAGTGTTTGTTCATGGTTAGTGGATATCTTAGTAGGCAAACAAATTATTAGGGATTGAACATTCTTAAAGTCAAAGAGGTTTTGCGACAGTTGACATTTCCTGAAACCACCATGATGTCTCCACCACCACGAAAAGTACCAACCAAGGGAGTCAAGAAAAAAGTGGACACTGCGAGGTCTAAAGGAAAGATTACATCGACTAGTCGAATCCCATCTTCGTGGGAGGTTGTTGATTCCCAAAATCCAGATAGTCAACCGTCACCATCACCAATAACTTCATCACATAAAAGAAAAAAAGGTGATCGTCTTGGTAAAACATCACTTTCCTCACTTCCACCACCTTATCGGTATCCAAAGCCTAAGGATATTCCGGTTAAGAGGCCTATTGATTATATGTCACGCTTCATGCTTTCATTTATTGAAAAAAGTGGTGGATGTTATAGGCAATGGACATTGTGGATTTCGGGCTATAGCCGAGTTCATGGGATTGACCGAAGAAAATTATATCATGATTCATACACATCTTATTCAAGAGTTGAAAGATCACAGAGATGATTATGTTGAAGTATATGCGGGTGAGGATCGTGATAACTACATTTTAAATGGCTTACATCCTCCCGCAAATATGAAAGGTTGTGCACATCTTGTTGATAAGTGGTTGACTTTTGTGGCCAATATATAATTAACATTATGTAATTTATATTGATATATATGATACTATGACTTTTATGTGGTGAAACTAGTGCAATACTTATTTATTCGTTATTAATGTTTACGCATTTGATTTATTCGTTATTACATTTCATTTAATTTTGTTCTAATTTATG
>Ga0315915_1002554_pt1 | contig 22991 bp, 9 predicted proteins | sample MpolbnodulesMG_FD_207738 | JGI IMG/M metagenome (GOLD analysis project Ga0315915, IMG submission 207738) | Medicago polymorpha root nodule microbial communities from Los Angeles, California, United States - branched nodules | ecosystem: Host-associated > Plants > Roots > Nodule | place: USA...
CGCGATTTCATCTGGGTAACCGTTGTGAATAGTCCCTTTCAAGGGAAACTTGGTGAGGAAGTAGCCTAATCGTGTCACGATTTCCCAAATCGTGCCACGATTTTCCATCTCATGGATCCTTGCTCCCTGCCAACAAAATCGTGCCACGGTGCCTCAAATCGTGCCGCGATTTTAGGTTTCCTGCAAATCCAATTTGAAGCCAATATACAACACATACCAAAATATTTTAGATTGTGCACCAAAATATTTCAGATTGCGTTCCAAAATATTTTAAAAAGAATTTGGGATTAAGCAAACACTTTCTAATAATGATTAAATTTATTATTTAATTTAAGAATTTCTAAATAAAAGGAAATCATAGTACACTGCGAAGAGGTATATAAACACTGAATGTGTGTGATCTATCCAATGTGTGACTTCCACTTGTTTTGTAATCCACACTACACTAGTTTTACCCAATGTTAGAATTTCTTTTTAGTCTTTTAACTCAATTTTCACATATTCCAACAAAAACAGAAACTATGGGTTTTACCAATATAAAACAAACGAGCAATGCTATATCTCCCAAATAAAACATTCACGAAAAAAAACTACGAATCTTGTTTTTATCTGCATACTTCTTTCTTTTCTCATAAGAAATTAAATAAATGAAGGTTCTTGTTAATGAGTGTCAACAGAGCAGGTTAAGAAATACTCTAATAAAAGTTTTATCTTGAAAATGTGAGTTTTTACTTTAATGAATTAATAAATAATTACATTACCTTTTTATAAAAATTTACCTGTTTCACCCTAATGTAGCTAAACTAAAGACCCTTGTTGTAGAGTTCCAACCTCTCTTATTCAAAAAAGCAAAAACAAAATTCTTTCAATTGAACCATGTCATCAGAGATACAATAACATCCAATGATCCAAAAGCATAGAAAATTCCTTAGAAACATTGTCTCTCTACCTTCATGCAAAGAGAAATTGAACTACTAAAAGTCTAAAACAATAGGAGAGAGGGAAACAGAACTTAATTATGCAGGTCGGTTACCAACAAAAATAAAAAATAGGCAACATGTGATTTGCGATACACTCCTTATACAACAATTGTTAGCTATATAACTATATTAAGCATTTTCCAAAACGAACACAAATCTATATATTCAAACAACTCAATATATAAACTCACATTGGAAGAACTAAACACAAATAGAAAAACAGACCAAACTGGATCAAAAATTGAATTAAAAAAACAAAACTAAAACTTCATCAATAAATTGACAAAACCAAAGGTCACACATAAATTGAAATATCACTGTTAAACTTAAACCGAGCAGTACTACTAATGTTGAAAATATCACTATTAACATAACTACTTTCCGGCGCTTGCTGCACGTAAATTATTCATGAAACTCTCCAAAGAAGTCTTAAAGTCTTCAAGAGATGATAAATCCATATCATCAATAGAATTATTCCACCAATCATGGAAACTAACATCACTCTTTTGTGCCTCAGTGACTTTGACAGCTTTCAAATGATCATTCTCTTCTTCAAGTTTTTCTTGAAGTGCTTCATATTGAAGCCTTAGGGTTTCAGCAATCTCCTCATCTTCTTTCTTCTTTTTCCCATCCGCGACCATCATATGTCCGGTCAGAAAACGTTGAATGACAGCGTCAAAGGGGTTGCCACATGCATAGAGCTTGTTCTTGTCCGGCGATTTGACAAGGACTGCAGTTTTTGATTGGCATAGAATAGACAGCTCTATTGCTTTGTTGAAAATTCCGAGTCTGCGTCTTGAGAACTCAGAACCGTTCAGATTTTCTTCTTTCTTGATTTCATGCATCTTTCTCTTCCGTGTGTCGTTGAGTTTTGTTCCAGAATTCTTTCTCTCACAAGCCCTAGCAATTTTCTTTTTAGACAATTCACAATTCTTATTCATGTTGTCCGAGTTTGTTTCATTCAACATCACTGATGATGAATTATCTGATAACATACATAAACAAAATTAAATTAAAATAAAAACCAACAAAGTCCCAAATCACAGTTTCTTGATTTATGTGGATAAATAGGGTTAAGCCCTAGGGCAAAAACCCAACCACTCACTTTCATGATATATTATAAAACAAGAAAAATTATTGGAAAAATATATTAAAAATCAAGAACGAAAGAAGAGAGTACCGTAACCCATGATCTTGAAGAAGAAAGAATCTTGACACACAATGCTTCTTCAGACAGAGAAAGAAAGATAGAAAGTTGAGATAGATAGTTCTCTGGTTAAAATATTTATAATCCTTAGGTAGGGTTTAGTTTGGGTATGGGCTTGGGTCTCGCATCTGTACAAAATTACCATACTATCCCTTCCCCTTTATTTTATAACAAGTGTCCTTTTTTCTTTTTTGACAAGAAGTGTCCTTTTTTTCTCAACATTTTATTTTTGTTCAAAAAAATTATATATTTTTTAATATAAATCTTTAATACATTTTTCTTTGATATAAAAAGTGACAATTTCTTTCTTCATTGTTTGTACCTTATTTTCTACAATTCACACATGAGAGAACTTTTTGTCACTAATCAATTAGTTTTGACATAGTCGGAAGCGAAATAAGCAAGCGTTAAACCTATGTTGAAAAAAGACAAGTTTGCAATAGATAAATCTGTGAAAACTCTTATTGAATAAAGAAATATCTCTCTGGTTACAATTGAAGTGTTCAAATACTAAGGAAACCCTAATTGGCCGAAAATCCAAAATAGAAAAAAACAAAAATTATTAAAATTGGGCTGAAATAATAAATTCTATTTATTGGCATTCAGAAGAACTCAGGTGGCTTAAAAAGGTAAATTATTAGTCATTATGACATCGGACGCACAACTAGGATTATTCTCGTTGAACCTTTCTTATGCGCCACTTCATCTTTGATATGTGTTGTCAGACCTCCTACATCAGTCACCACCACCCCTAAAGAACTCGAGCCCGAGTTCTCATTCATATAAAGAGCTTCATTTACATGATATTCATTGAAGTATGCCAAAATGAAAATTTTAACTTTTCGGCGTTTATCAACAACATTGTCCATCTAACATTTATCTCACATTGGAGGTAAATCATTTGGTAGCTCCCCTGCGATCAACTCTTTGAAATATCCTAGGATTTCTAGCACTTCTTCTGAAATTGACACTTCTTCCTTCACATCACTCATCAGCCCTTTGCTCCCCACTGGACAAAAACATTCATTTTCTTTATCGGCTTCATCAAGTTCGTTTTCATTCTGTGTCATCACCAATTAACTAGTTTTCTTTTTCGTTAGGCTCTTATCAAAGTGTAAAACAGGAGCCATAGCAATCTTATGTGTGCCCCATGTAAACAACATCACGTTATCCCGTCCCCGATAAGTGACGTCATTATCAAACTTCCAAGGTCTACCAAGTAAAATATAACAAACATCCATATCAAGAACATCACATAATATTCTTCTCTGATAGAGATAGGAACTATGTAAGATAATGTTACTTGAACCTGGGATCCCTTGTTGAACCAACCTAGGGTGTATGGCTTCTCATGAGGTTATGTGGATAACTTACAAGAATCTACTAAATTTTGAGACACCAGATTCTCTGTGCTGCCATTATCCAAGAACAGGTTACACATTTTTTTCTTGACAGAAAAATGTGTTTTGAACAAGTTCTTGTGCTGCCCTTCACCCTTTGGTGCTATTGACATCCTCTGCGACACAAAATTTACCCTCTCATTAGATTCCTCCTCGGCAAACTTAACCTATACGTATTCGTCATCCTTGGTAGTATGGTGCTATTTTTCTTCCTCTCATTCCCTTTCTTTCGCAACAATAGTGACTCTCCTTGATGGATAAATATTTGATATGTGACCTTTTCCATTACACCGATATAGATTAGTCTGTCTCTGGGTTGGTGCCTTACTCAGTTGCACACCGTTAGAGATGCTAGTCCCGTTCTTACTAGGATTATAATCTCTATTTGTTGCACTATTTTCCTTGTTAGCTGCTGATTCAAGGTTATTCTGGGAAGAATATCTATTTAATGATAAGAAATTTTGGGAGGATTTTGATGTGTAAAATCCTCAAGTGCACCGTTTTACCGAAATAGTAAAAAAGTATCGTTCCAACAGGGAGTTATGTAAATTGATTCTCTTTTTAACGATGATTAGCTGAAAGATTGGGTTTTTAAAAGTTGGGATTTTTATTGTTGTAAAATTAACAATAAAAAGAGCATCGAGATCATTGGTTCATCATAATGACAAATCCTTCACAATCCAAATCTATATACTAATTTTATGTTATACCTAAATCTAAAGACCGGTTTCTCTAACGCCTATCAAGGTTTCTCTCGAAATCAATGAGTGTGTTTCAATAACAACCACGCCTATTCTCATGGTTGATCATTATTAAAACCCATTAAGAGTGAAACTTTAAGGTCTCAAGGTTTTCTAGACTATTCTCATGTTTTGAAAACCTTGTCTAATGTCACATGTCCAATACTAACCTTCTTCTTTCGATACTTCGGTTAGTATTTGAAATAAGAATTAAGAACGGTGAGATTAGATTAGAAAAATAGGGTTACATAAAATTAGGGTTCTAGGTTTGGTTTGAATAGGTTTAAAGCTCACTTAAACCCTAAGAAAAGGCATAAACATTACATAGCAAGTAACCCATGGGCTTTTAGTTATGAAAATATAACAAAATAACAGCCTGGAACCTTGGCACAGCCGTGCTCAGCTTGGCATGGACCGTGCCAAGTCTTTAAACAAAACAACATAAAGTGTCTTAAGCATCTCACACAACCATGTGCCTGCAGGCACGGGCCGTGCCTGTCTCTCTGGATTTTCCATGTTTGAACAACAATGGAGGCACAATTTCGGCTTTCTCAGGCACGTCCGTGCCTGATATTCTTGCATAAAATCTTCATATTTTTTTATCTCAATCAGCCCCAAATCATGCTCTAGATCCTTCCACTCCTTAAGCATGCTCCAAAACCCTTTCTTTTGCTCCAAGACTCAATCTTTCACCATATTTGTTCCTGAAATTAAATAACAACAAATTGAAGTACCAAAGTTCTAAAAAGTAATTAAAAACACATAAAATCTAATTAAATAAGACACTTAAAAACACTAAATTATTGACTTATCAGATTTCTCCATCAGTTTTGTCTTCAAAGCTAGGTTGGACGCTTCAGCCAAAGTCCAAACAGTTTGTAAGCCCATCTTTTCTTGCAAGGATCCCTTTGATATGTTAAGCTACCTTCTGATTTTCTGATTCTCCTAGCTCGTTACATTCATAGAAATACATGCTATCTGTTGTATATTCTGTCACCGGTCTCTTTCCTTGAACACAATCAATATACATCTTATACATAATTTGTTCGTAATCTTCAGGTAAAAACCGCTCGAACATCAATTGTTTTATCTTTCGCCAAGTTTGGATGGATGTTTTCCTTTGCATCTGTCTCAGAACAACAAGTTTATCCCACTAGACAATATATGTACTCTTCAGTCTGATCGCTATCATCTTAACCTGTTTGCTTTCAGGGACGTCCCTGATGTTGAAAAATCTTTCAACGTCAATCTACCAATCCAGAAACTCTTCCGCTCCAATCTTTCTGTAAACAATGGAATATCAACCTTTACGCGACAATCATGGTGATTCCTTTGTTATCTCCTTCTTCAGTCAAGAATTTTTCCACTTCAGAACTCGAATCCTCAATAATTTGATTGTTTCCACCATGTGGAACCCTAATCGGTCCTTCTCCCCTGTTCGGATTGTTTTCGTTGTTGTTATTAATATTGTTGTTGTTGTTGACATTGTTATTCACCTGAGTTGTTAACTTCGTCACTTGTGCAGTGAAAACATTGACGGTTGTGGTAAAATTCGTGGTTATGCCTTCAAGCTCTGCTATCGTCACCAGTTGATTTCCCATGGCTGATCATATTACGAGAGAATGAGACAAAACCTACTTTGATGCCACCTAACAAAGTCGGAAGCGAATGATACCAAACTCTAAAATCTAGATTGAAAACAGACAAGTTTCCTAAATCCAGCAGAAGTTGAGAATACTCTTTGAAATTTTATTATATAAAAAACTACTTCTCTGGATAAAAATGAAGTGTTTAAATACTAAGGAAACCCTAATATTCCAAAAATCCAAAATAGAAAATAAAACATAAATTATTAAAATTGGGCTGAAATGATAAAATCTAATTTTTGGTCTTCAGATTAACTCGATTGGCTTAAAAATCCCATACATCATGGCAAATCGATGAGTTAGACTCACGGGCTAATTCTCTTTCCGAAAATTTATATTCATATGTTAGAACAAAATGAGTTTAACAATGTTTCTTAAGTTTTGATGATCACAAGGTATTTAACGTTTAATTGGATATGTTAATACTTGTTCAAGTGTGCAAGACCAAAGACTAAAATTTATAAGTCTTAAAACAAAGTATTGGTTCTGGAAGAACAAATGAGAGCAAAATAATTTTCAAGAGAAACTTTGTTGCAAGTCAGAGTCTGAAAGAATCAGAGTCTGAAGACATCGAGTATCTGATTGCCAGAGTCTGAAGTTTACCTATAGTCTGAAGATCATCAAAAGCTGAAGTGAAGAACCTAAAGTTAGTTATTATGGATATTTGAAGACACCAATATGCAGAAGGAATAGAAGACTAGAGCAGCAGATATTTCAGAAGAATTAGAAGGCATTGGATGTTTATCCACATAGAAAGGACAATAGTACAATTGTACAACCACTACTCCAACATTTCATGTGCATAGTACAAGCTACATTTGTGTCTCTACTGGTTAATTCCCTATCAAGGAATGGTTTTCGAATTATTCACTCTTAGGACATAAACCATATCAAGCAAAAAATCACTGATGTTTGATCAAGCTTCTACAACGACCCTTTGATGTGTTGGCACCTCTAAAACGTCTCTTTCACACCTCTATATAAAGGAATGAAGACTTGAAGATTAAGAGAGACTCTACAACATTTAAATTTAAAATGTGTCAAAACTCTGTTGAAGTTGTTTTGCATCAAACACTTAGAATTTCGTAACAACTTTCATATCTTAGAAATTCTAGAGTTTTTGAGTCTGAATTGTTTTGTATTGTGAACACCATTGATTGTATATCAAGTGTTCAACCAAACTTATTCTTTGTAATTTTGTTTGTTTAGAAGTCTATTGCTTTTGTTCTTGAGCATAGGAAATCTCTTGCTTGTGTGTTTGAGCATTTATAATCAGTTTGGATTATAGTGAAAATCTCCTTGGAAGTGTAAGGGGGACTGAACTACTTCTGGATTATGGAAGGAACTAGGATAATTGCTTGTTTCTCTTTCTTTCCTCTCTCTCAATCTCTTTTATATCTGCTGCATTAGACTGTGAACATTGTTCCAGACTCTGGATTTAGTTTAAAAAGAAGCTAACACAATTCAACCCCCCACTCATCATAGCCATTCTAACATCGGATGTCAAACTTGCACTATTCTCGTTTAACCTCTCTTACACGCCACTTTATCTTCGATACGTGCCGTCAACCCTCCTACGTCAAGCTTTTTTGTTTAAAGGGTCACTAATTGATTAATTTAACCTAATTTTTTTATCTTAAAAAAAAGTTACGATACACTAGTAATGATTTACTATAAAAAAACATGCATGAAACATTCATTATGATATATCGAACAAATGTTTGCCACTAATCTTCTAAATAAAATGTTTGCCACTAATCTTCTAAATAAAAATGAGAATAATTACTCCCTCCGTCCTAAATTGTATTGTATGACGTTTTGGGCATTTCACACATATTAAGAAATGTAATTAATATTGTATGTGAAAGAGATATTATGAGTTATTTTACACAATTGTCCTTAATAAATGATATGAGAAAGATAAATGAAGGAATTGAAAGAAGAGAGAGTAATAAATAGTTACAGATATAATAGAAAAAGTAACATTAATATTTGATTGGTATTGTAAAGCGACATATAATTTGAGACAAATTTTTTTTTTAAAATGACATACAATTTAGGATGGAGGGAGTATAATATACAAACTTGAGTCTATTATATACTTCAAAAAATTAATTGTCACTTAATTCAAAACTCGACCATTTTTCATTACTTTTAAATTATGACTCATTTTTAATGATTTAACTTGACTCATTTTCTTTTTACCATTTCAAACACCGTGCTACATTTTTTGACTACTAATCCACTAAAGAAATAGTGCTCCACCTTCCTATTTTATCGAAAGCACTAATTAATCAATATCAACATTTTCAACACCAGTTTAATCAATAAAAAAATATTTTGATTAACTCGATGCATTTTCAACTCTAAATCTTATTACGCTGTATTCAATCACAAGGAAAAAAAATATTAAATTTGGTAGATATAAGCACATGTGAACTAATCTATCCATATTTAATATTATCCGTCAAGTTATATTAGTTATTTAATATTGTGAAGAAATGACCATTATAAATAGGTGTAGATTTTCCTTTTAAGGAGAAATAATGGTAGGTTAGAAAATGTATTTTACTTTTTACCATACCAGCTCCCGGGGTTTACCCTCTCCCATTCCTCGGTGAATTTTCTCTATTGGATTATTCAGGGTATCGCCGTTGGTTAATAATTTGGTTGGACGGAGATTCTACAAGTGTTCTGCTGGCTTTTAGAGACCAATTTGGTTTGCCGATTTATAATTTTTCGTAATTTGTTTATATTTCCGAGGTTTTGATTTGGTCCCTCTCTTGTCTATATTTATCCCTTTTTTTATTATATATTATTATGGATATTAGGCGGCATGAGATGGTGGTTGTCCGGAGGTACCAACCTAGTTGGGATGTTTGTGCTTCCCTTTGATAGTTTGATGCTGCACCCCCACCTATTTCCTAGCTTATTGAAAAAAGAAAATTAATTAATTTGAAAATATATTTTTACTTTTATCAAAGTGAAAATATCATTTCTCTAAAATATATTTCTTTCCCGCACACAATTTCCATTAGCAAAGCATTTAAAGAGAAATATCTACAATACTATTTTATGTTTTTGTTTCAATCTATATTACTTTTCTACAAGTGAGACAATATGCTTCAATCTTAAGCTTGGTGTGGGTGGACTGTGCAGTATATGTTAAATAGTCACCAATGTTTATGGGAAGATTACCAAATCTTAACTTTCTTTATGACTGAGCTGGATTGCTAGGGAACGTCAAAAAATTATTAGAAAATGTATAAATTAAATTATTCACACGGTATCCTCCTTACATATATTGGTATACACCTATACTAGTATCTGATTTTCTCCTTTTAATTATTTTTTGGGTACGTACAAATCCCCTTTTGAGTATTAATGAAGTGCCATAGAAAAAAAAAAATTAACGAAGTGCAAAAAGAAAGGATGCATCACATAATATAACAATATTCAAGATTACAATTTTACAGCCAAGACTATAATATACAAGAAGCCAAAAGGAATAAATACGATAAAGTGTGCCTTTGTATCTGATCAAACTTGAATAGTACAACATGTAAACATACAATAATACCAAATGTACTCTCCTATAGTCCTTATGGATCCTTCATGATTAAGTTCTCATAAAGGCAAGACAGCTTGAGAGCACACTCAAATTAAAAGAAAGGGGTGGGGACTTTCTTAGAAGATATGAATCGATGTTAAGTTCACACATATCCTCACCATATAGATACTTTTGCATTGCACAAAGATCACTGCCCAAGTATAATATATGTAGGAAAGACATCAAGTGAGACGGTCTACATATATATTATTGTGATTTGGGATATATGAGATGACCGTATATTTGATCAAATCAAATTAAATTAATTAAAATATATATAATCCTCATTTGATATAGTTTTTCCCCTTTATATCATGTCTATACGTGGAAATAATTGTTCCAGTATACAAACATGAAACATGAGTAACAAAGTTGAATTGTCAAGCTTCATGTGTCAAATTTGACTGATTCTAACACTCTTGCGATCTTTATGAACTTTGAACAGGTGTTTATTCAGCTACTAAGGGATCGACTAAACCTTATTCATCTGCTTTCCGTATTTGACTAACAAATTGAAATATTTTAAAATGTAAACAATATTATGTTGATAATATTACACATGTCAATAATATTTTACTTTGCAAATTTTTACAAAATGAGCCTATATATAATGAAATTTTGTCGAGACTCAATAAAATTTATATTTTAGATCATATCATCATATATATATATATATATATAATCTCTATAAATTTTTACATGAATTTAAAATCATATGCTTAGTGGTAGAGGGAACGTACGAGATCTACAATACCCCAAAAATATAATTAGAATGCTTATTTTTTCTTATCTTACCACTTAACCATGTTTTATAGAAAGCTATATCAATATAAGGTCCTCCACTTCAATGTACCAAAACAAATATAGATGTACCAAAATAAGGCATTGTCTTTTGATGTAATCCTAACGTGCTCTCACTTGACGAGAATAATAAAAAAATTTTGGAATAAAAGAATTGAATTATAACATCCATTCGGTTATTTTTTTTGTCAAGGAAGAACATCTTAAGATAACATCATATTTTTAACACCTATATTTGACGGTTCCATAGATCAGTTACATGTTGCTACCATCTTAAGGAAACACATTGTAACCTTCATTCAACTACCTTGGCTTTTTTGGTCCATTGTAATTTGTAAGAATGAAGAGGACTTTGTGTAGGTAGCTCCAACTTCCCCACCAGTTGTCACCACACTTTCATATGTAGAATTGTAACTAAAATCTTATATAGAAAAGTTGCAAGCAAACCCTAGAAAAATCCTAGGTTTGCCATTGTTTTTTTTTTATTACCAAAATGGCCCTCTTGGCGCCAAAAGGCAAGGTCATGTGATAATTTTGCCCATTGATGTATCAATGCAATCAAACAATGTCATTTGTATCATAGTTTTTTCTATAACAAAATCACAATGATTATCCAAATTTTATGATGCATTCTTAAGCAACAATAAAAAAGATTTTGTCAGCCTAGATAAGAAAACAATGATTCCATTGTCACCCTATACCTAAAGGTTACATCTATGTGCAATGTTCTATACACTTTTATCGCCACCCTATACATAAAAGGCTAGATGGTAAACTTTGACTTTAGTTAGAAAAATGATAATATTTCAAATTTCCAAAAAAAAAAAAGGCTATACATCGAGACATAGAAGTTGTAATTATTAATAACAAGAGAGTTCGTTTTTTTTTTCTTTCTAAAATGACAATGTTTTTTTGTATCATCGAGACAATATAAATGTTGTGAGTAGTTCTTTATTGTTCGTATGCGAGGATCTTTCATTTAGATTTCATTCATAAAGTTGTAGTCATATTTTCCAAAACATATTTCAAGATATTTTCTTAATACAAATCAAAGTTGAATACACTTACAAGATGAATTCCCCCCTTTATTTGCAAAGTATACAGAACCTTTAACTGAAGAAAATTAAATAATTTGAACATGCATTTTGTTCAAGAATGATGTCAGTCTCTGAGTAGAATTTTAGAATCAAAATTCTAATCAAAAGGAACAATGATCTTTTGATCAAAACCTCTCATGAGAATCACCCTACAATGGAGTTGATTTTATAATATGGTTATCCTTTGATGAGTGTGTTCCTTTCATACAAAAACTGCTGACTATGATAGACTATGATTTTTATTCCATGTGACTGATGATAAGTGGAATAACTATCTAATGTATTTTACAAAACAAAAAAAAAAATCAGAATGTTCCTTAGTTAATGTTATTATTACTCATATGATGTTGTAATCAAGTTTCACCTATATTATATTTAACCTGTTTTTAACCTAGTATCACCAAATTTTCATACAGTGGTGTGACGATTTTGAAAATGTCGTTTTTAGACAATGCTTCTTAATAAAATATGAATCAAATATATGAATTTTAAAGCGCTAAAAATAAAAAATAAAAATTGATATTTAACTCATCTCTTGTTTAAAATATAAACTTTTACAGTAGAGATTTATAATGTATTAAACATGACTACAAAAAATATTTCAAAATTTTGATAATATACACATGAGTTTGTTTAATAGCCGAGACAATAATTCCTGACGAAAAATATTTGGTTAGCCAAAAGTTGGTTTTAAAGGGAAATAAAAATGAAATTTGATATGCCACAAGTTCTATCTAAACTAGCAAAAATACCGAAATTGTTAATCCAGATGCCATGATCGGGGTTTGAATTTCGGTCCCATTACTTATGTGTATGAGTTTCAATGGTTATTTATAATTTCGTTTATAAGTTACATTACCTTCATATTTTACAAATAATACTTAGTTTATAAACAATAGGCATTATTCTAATTATGTAGGCATTATATTATACAAGAAAAAGAAAGCATCTTTAGACTTTAGTAGGGTAAGAAAGTGCTTGTATTAACCAAAAAGCAGACCAGCTAGGGGAGAAGAACTGTTCCCTGTCAGTTCATAAAGTAGAGGACGAGAAAGAACACACTCATATGCTTCTTTTTACAACCATGATAATTGATAACCATTCTTATTACTTATTACAAAGAATCCATACCCTTCTTTTTGTTATATGATGGTAAAACACAAAGTTATGATTTTGCATCAAAACCATGTGCTTTCCCTTCACACTCTATAAATACCAACAACTCCAATACCTTCTACTCACAACCAATTACAAATACATTACACAATACCTTATAGTTCAAGTATCATACAAAAAAACTAGAAGGGTGTGGAAAATGGGAGCTAAGAGATCCTCTTCTTCTTCCTTATGCAACGTATTCAAAGCATGTTTCTCAAGTGGAAACAATGATGAATATTGGGAAGGTAGTGGAAGTGGAAGAAGAATGTTTGCAAGTGATGAAGATAGAGGTTGTTGGGTTGCTGAGCCTGGTATTGATAGGAAAGCTTCAGATTTCATTGCAAGATACTATGCAACTCGAGTCACCGACTCTCAAAGCCAATTTGCTTCTTAAATTAATTGCTTTTCTTCATTGAATTTCCATTCCTTAAATAATTGAGTAGCTATTTTTCCACCCTCATTTACTATGAGCAATTGTACTTTGTTCCTATACCTCATTCTTCTCTCCTTAATCCCTTGATCTTCATTCTCTGCAGTATTGTCTCGGCTGTTTGATTAAGATCAGACGGTTTATATTTTGAATTTGTATTCTAAACTCAATTTTGTTACGTCATAACTCAGAATATAAACCGTCTGAGATTTGTCTAACCCTCGACTTGCCATGACTATAGTGACTATTAAGATTATTTTACTGCAGCACCTTCAAATGCCGAACCATTCTTCTTGGAGCACAATGCCTGACCATGTATTTGTTTCTGCAATATAGCACATAAATCATACTGAAGTTTGGCGGAAACAAGAATTCGTTGACATGCAACTAATCAAAATTTGAAGATATATTGAGATGATTATGATTAAAAGTATGAAAATATATGTCAATTATTAGTATTGTCTTGTAGTTTTTTAGTAGTTATATTTAGAATTGAGTGAGTTTATGTAAGAGTTATTACCTCTTGTGATGTTGTTCCTTCATTTGGTTGTGGTTTTGTACTTGAGGAGTGGATCAAATGCTTGTTATTTGAAATAATTTAGTCATTAATAATGTAAGACTTTATTCTTTCTTATTGTGAGAGATTTGATTTGTACAAGATTGGTTACTGTTTTCAGCAGTATGTAAGTTTATGCTTTTGTTTTCTATTTCAAAAAAAATGTTCATGCTTTTGACAGCAACTTCTCTATCATAGCCATTAGACAGAAACTATTATCTTTTTTTGATAGAATCAGTAACTATTATCTATTTATATTAAAAAAAATATTAATTAAAAGTATATGCAAACTAAAATGACCTATTCTGACATTAATAGCCTGGTCAAGATCTCTAATTTTTTCAAAGGATATTTGTTACACTATGTCGAAAAAGGGCTTAGATAGCGTTTTTCTTTTTGGCTTTAGATAGGGCTATGTAATCTCACACTATCCAATGCTTCCGTGTTGCTATTTATAGCGCTTTAGTGTTAAAACCGCTGCTAAAGGGGAACTATTTTTTCAACGTTGTGTAGTGTTTAACATGGTATTATATAAATGTCCGTGTATTCTGATATGCATAATCTGTGACTGCTCTCTAAGTTGTGAAATAATAAATTTTGATATTGTCAAAACTGCAACTCAACCACAATTGAGGATGCACTGGTCATCTTTTAGTACAATTCTCCGCAATATGAAAGAATGTGCTGCGTCCGCAACTATTACTGCAACCGTAGACCATTAGTCAAATTTCTGATTATAAATATGAGCACAAATTTTGTTTAGTTTCATAGATCAGTTTATCTTTACAATCATTCAAGTTTCACATATGTATAGTAAAGATCATGTTTAAGGTTGCCAGTTTGGGAGTTGTAGATTGTACAATTATATATGGCATATTTTGTCCATGAGTTTTGTTAACTAGTATGAGTTCGACTTTGTAACCTAACGGTGAAATTCACATCTCGTATGAGAGAATTATAAAATAGTCATTAGTGCTACCATTACCCACAATAAAAATTCAGTTTAGAGCAAATTCAGTTTATCACATTCATCCGGGAGATGGACCTAATTCGGTGCTGGTCAATCCGCAATTGAACATCTCGAACTATCAAGCTTGAGCACGAGCAATGCGACGAGCCCTAGGAGGAAAGAACAAATATCATTTAACTCCTTCCTAACTATCTATGATGAGTTCAAACATTTGATGCAATAAGAAGCAGATTGCAAATAGGTACAAGCTACTACAAATAAAAATGAATTTCCAGCCTCTTTGTTGAATTTCTGACAGGTCAAATTAGAAACTCTATCAATTTAACATGTTAGTTTTTGGGGTCTAAGTTTGTCCAAAAAGTGTAAACCAATTAGATTTCACCTCCACTTTCTTTATAAACATTTTATCCTTTTCAGTTTTATAATGTAAGACTTCTATTTTCAACATAGTCTCTTAATTTTGTATTTATTTTTCTATTTCAGAGAATTCTTTGTTTTGGTTAATCTAGTGAGAGTTTAGATAGCATATTAGATTTTTAGAACAAACCCACTAGGAGGAGAATACTTATTTTCCCATCCTATTGATTTCTCACGCGTCCTATTTTGTTCGGATTATATAATCGGAATGGCATAAATACCCCATAAAAATTACCTAAACACGTTAAAACATTTCAGATTTTAGAATTCAAATAGGGCACCAAAAAACTCATAGGGTGAAAAAAGTAATAACCCTATCCAAAACGTATAAACCAATTGGACTTCACCTTAGTTTAAACACGTTATTCTTCTTTATCCAACAATCTAACCAGAAACGGTAACTACTTATAAAAATTGCATCATCAAATTCCCAAGGATAATGTTATCAACTATCAAGAATTAATAAATTATTTTAATGATGGAGCCTAACTGTTATAATGTGATGTGAGTGCAAACCTCAAACATACAGACATGAAGTTTTGTCATTTTGTGCTTTTTTATGTGAAAGAAAACCATAACCAAAGATTGAATGAAGTCACCAATAAGTGTAAATCAAAGTGAAATGATACCTCAAACGTACAAATGGAACAACATTCCAGCATATTATTCATCAACAAATCAATGTCCATCCGTAGATCAAAACATTCTCAGTTCTTGCTTTTTAGTACAAAAGCCACTTTTAGTGCCGGGAATATTGCATAGATATATTCTTTTACGGGGCTACACACAAAAAACATTGTTAATGCACGTACATAAATGGTATGTCACAATTTGTCGAGAAAAAAAAAATGGTCTCTTAAACATTACAACACCTGTTTTCAATTTCAACCGGTCGATCTTAATCAATGGTAAAGATAGTTTAAAATTGATTTTGTTGTCGTGTAATCTAAGGTGTCTGATCTTAATACATAAATATGTGTGCTTCTCACAACACTCTATCACCTCTCCGTTATTTCACATAACTAATGCACATTTGCGTGAAATCAAAATCAATGATAACACTCTATGCCTAGAGCTCTAGACTAAATGTATGTTTGAATGATGGTGAATTTATCAAAACCATATTCGCTCGTGATTTGATTAAACTCACTGTATATCCAAATACACACTAAAACACGATTTTTTCACCTCGAATCCAAAGTATTGTTGTTTTGCTTTTGCAGCTCTTTCAGCCGCAGCAGTAACTCCAATTTCTAGATATTTATTTATGTACCAATATCTAAATACTTAAGTCCACTTTTCTTACATGATACGGTCTAACTTACATATTTTTTGTTCTTACATATAGGCTTTATAGACTAAAATATGCCCTAGTATATAAGTTGGAGTACAGATAACTATGATTTGACTCAAGTTTCATTTTTTTCCCGACATAGCATGAAATTAAACAAATTCATTGGTAACTTGGGGATCATATGTTCTTTCATGCAACACTTCAGATTCTTACTTATCACTATTATATGGTTTCATATGTTCTTGGAATCTGATTTGAAGTTATCTCTTGAAAAATAACTTGACAATAATGAAATTAAGGTGATACAAGTCCTCTGTTGCTGTTCTTCTTATTTTGCAAAATAATGCAGGAAATTTAGGCAAAGAGCATATATATTTTCTTAATTTGTTGGGATGTTTACTTTAGTAGGGATTGAAATTGTTCCTTTCGATAGCAAAGTTACATAGCACCCGGATGGAATAAGGCAATAAAGTTATTGTTGACATTACTATACTCTAAAGAAGCATGGGTACTTCAAAAATGGTGAAATATCCGTACCGGATATGCATCCGTACGGCTACGCATACGATACTCGTACCGTAACTACCAAACTATACCTATTTTTACTTAGTTGATTTATCATAGTGGGTACGGCAAAAACGTACCAACAATGAAACATAGAAGAAATTATTTTGATATTTTGTTTTATTTCAATTCTCTCTTCTGCTTTGATGAAAATAGTGGAGGAGTTGAAAAAAAAAGTAAATATATGAAACAATAATGATAAAAGTGTGATTAAACTCATGATTAAAATACTAAGTAAAGTTATTTTACTTTTTATTATAATTGATTTTTTTTTTCTAAGTATATTTTTACAACAACAATGATAGTAATTTACTCGAAAAATGTATTTTTTTAATGTTTTATATTAGCATACCCGTATCATCATATTTTTTTTTAGATTTGATGTATTACGTACCGGATACCGTACCCGTACGTATGCATCATATTCTTAGGTACTATATAAAGTAGATTAATTGATCTTTTTGCTTTTGAATTTTTTTATTTTTTTTTATGGAAAATGATGTGGCTCTTGATATGCTGCAGATTATGTCATACATACTCATATTTGATAAAGCAAAAAAGAATTCAAAATTGGATTAAACTACCATCTTTAGATGGGACATTTTAGATAAGCAACTACGTATGTAGCCAGTTAAGATGGTTTTGATAGTTATACCCGATTCCTTTATATCTAAGATATGATTGAAAGAAAGAAGAAAAAGTGTATGCAATTATCCAATTAATGTTCACATTTTGATGTGTTTCAAAGGCATCAATTGTATGACTATATGAAAAGGAATTGAGGAAGTGAATGAATCATTCTCATTGTTTGATTCTGAAATATATCAACAATATTAATTGAGGCATAATGAAATGAGTCGCACTCGCAGCTGAATGCCATGACTATAACTATTCCTAGTGATACATAATTTTTAAGGAAAATTTAAGATGTATAAAGGATAATGACAAGGAAAAGAATGTCATCAAAGTTGGTATCCAAAACTTAACAATTATCTATAGTCACATCCGTCAATTTTAATTCGACCTCTCAAATTTTGCACATTTTATTAAAAAAAAAACTATTAGAAATTACGACCCAATCAAATTGTACACACAAAAAAGCCGATCGAAAGTTACAACTCTATAGTTCTGACTGAGTCAATATATTAAACAAACTTTTAGAAAATTAAGCTACTTAGAAGTCTTAGCCTCGTAGGACCTTTTTTTTTCTTCAATGATAGCTTGGTAAGACTTTGGTACCACATAGGTAGCTTCATTGGGATGAAAATTGCATTGGTGCTCATGAGGAAGAGGTGCTACTTCAAACCCTTTCTCTCTATGCAGGTGTCATCTCTTTTTAATATTAAAATATTTAAATATAAAGATGTAAAATTATTGATGAATGATATAAAGTTAATAGTTACATCTATTTAGTAACTTTTTGACGTAATCGGTTGAAAAAATTGAATGTTTATTATAATTAAAAATATTATAAATAATTTGATATCTCTATTGATTAGAACGTTACAAAATGAATTGTAATTTGTTCAACCTAAAATGAATACCCTTAAGCTACTTAAAGGAAAGGAAGAAACATGTAGCTTATAATGGACTCTAGTGCACCTTATACAGTCTCAACATCAATCAGTTACGAATGGCGGGAATTTATGTTACATTTTGATGTGTGTACTTTCTTCCTTTTGATTGTTCAATATAAGTCTATAACATTATTTAACATCTCTCTCGATCATGATGCATTAACAAAGAGCATTTAGAGTTCGGTACAATTTCGTTGCAGAGCAGAAGAAACAAAATGTAGAGTAATGATACCTTGATTAAGGTGATGGTGTGTGTTGGATAATAAGAATAAAGAAGTCAACACTACGGTTGACTGAGATTACTTGCACCTCAAGTAACTAACTAAGAGGATAGTTTAGAGTGATTAATTCTAAGCTAATTACTTGAGGTACAAGTAAATCTCAATCAATTGTAGTGTTGACTTCTTCATTCTTGTTATCCAATAGTGTGGAAGTTAAGAATCGCTCTTAATATGGGTGCCCATCTACAAGCAAGTAAACGTAACCATACCAAACAAGTTTTCCGAATAAAAAATAAAAATGTTTTTTATGAGGAAAAATAAAATAAAAAATTATAATCTATTCCACTCTATTTACTTTCAAAATGATGAAATAAAACTTTATTTATTCTAGCATAAAATATCCAAATGAAGAAATTAAAATTTTATTTCGTTTTGTTTCATTCCACCCCATTAAGTTTCATTATGTTGATTAATTTTACACTATCCAAACAAGCTTTAACCTTAATTGTTTCTCCACTTCTATTTATAACATTATTCTCATAATTCTCTAGGCATTATTTAAATGGAAGAAAAGAAAGCATCTTCAATCTGTAGTGACACACAGTGATAATAGTAACAAAAGCAACATTGGTCACATTACAACCTTAGAGAAAACAGATGCGTGTCACTTCATATGTTGCGTGTCACATTCATGCAATCCATACTTTTGATATGAAACAATAGTAATCTTGTGAAACCATGTGGTATACCACTCTATAAATATGTACACAATCAGCTTATAGCTCAAGCATCTAAATATCCTTCAAAAACATTAAAGGGGGTGTAGTGAGTAAGTTAATTACCAAGTGTTAAGACTCAATATGGGAGCAAAAAAGTCATCTTCTAACTCATTTACAAGCTTATTCAAGTGTTGTTTTTCGAGTAGAAGTAGTTATGAGCACTTGGAAGGTAGTGGGAGAGGAAGGAGGATATTTACAAGTGATGAAGATATAGGATCTTGGATTGGAGAGCCAGATATTGATAGAAAAGCTTCTGATTTCATTGCTAAATATTATGCTACTAGAGTCACTAACTCTCAAAGCCAATTTGCATCATGAAAATTGGATTTCTTCATTGCTTATGAATTCCATTATTGTAAGGAATTATTTCCAATTTTTCTCTCTTTTACTTGGACCACTATGGATCCAATAGTTAATTGTTAGGTAAAATAATATGGTCATCAATAATGTGACCCGTTTAATCTACATGAGTTTTTTTATTTTATTTTATTTTAAGGAACTATATATATTTATACGTTAATTCTTGTACTTCTATTAAAATTTACGTTGCTTGAACATATAATTGTAAAATGAAAGGTTAATTAATGATCTATCACATTTCTTTTCAAAAAATGATCTATCACATTAGGAGATAAGGTCTAGTCTATGCTTGAATTGGTGGTGAGTTCATCAGTATCACTGTGACACCATGATTTTTCTAAACCTCTTAATGTGTATTTTTTTATAAAATTATTGTGGCTCATTGTAATTTTGCAAATATCACCATTGAGATCTTAAATGCTGACTTCAGCACATATATGAATGCCTAATTTTATTTTTGATGAAAATGCTAGTAAATATTTGAAAATTGATGCCTTGAATTTAGAGGAAGTTTTTGTGGGGTGAGGAAGTTTAAGGAGTTTTTTTTCTTTTGCTTGAGTTAGGCGGTTAGAAATGTTTAAACCTAAATGTAGAAACGACCAGGAGCCAAGACACTATATACAGTTATCCAGACACTTAAGATGGTGTCTTTTTGAAGAAATGTGTTATCTTTACACAGAAAGAAGAAAAGAAAAAAAATGTAGAGTAGGTTTAAGATTAGGGAATTACTTTTCCCACCATGTGGGTTTCCTCGCGCGCCCAATTTTTTACAAATATACTCGAGTTTCCGGATTTTATAATTTGGAATGGTGTTTTCTTTTGTAAGAGGATGAAAAAATGAGTAACGGAATTTTCCGGATTTTGTAATCCAGAAACTTCAAAAAATAGGGCGCGTTACATGATGTTTCCGAATTACATATTCCGGAAACCCCCTAAACACCCTTTTTCAAGGTAAAACAGTTCGGATTATATAATCCGAACTGTATCAACACAAATTCTAAACATGTTTGTAACATGGATAGTCATTTTAGGGACAATATTAATCTTCCTAACTATCATCCTTCTGTTTTGGGTCATTGTTACCTGTTCTTAGTCAAAAATCGGGTTTTCGGGCTACTTGATCGGATTGCTCCGAAACTTCCCCTGAAAATCAGAAAAAATTCAAGGAGCATGACTCCCTTTGAAGGGACTTCTTGCAGGGCTCCGCCCCTCAAAATCCAAAGTTCCATCGTTTAGACCCATTTTTCATTTTTTTTAACTTTTCATATTCTCAGAAAAATCCGAAAAAATTTGCATTAGTTTTATTTGATTTTTAGAACTTTTTGATGCTATTTTTATATTTTTATAAAAAAAATTTGACAGGTTTTTAGCATTTTTTTACTTAGTTTTTTTGTTGTTTTTAAAAGCAAAACTCAAAACTGTTGAAATGTAAGAGAGTCTGATGGCTGATTATACATAAGAATTGTCCGGATTATAAAATCCGAAATAGTAAACATGAATCCGAATTTTAAAATCCGAAATGCACAAGGACATTTTTGAAAATTTTGCAGGGCGCGGGAGAAGGCCATAGGGTGGGAAAAGTAATTCCCTTAAGATTATGAGACATCTGTGTGTGCTTCAATTTATTTTTAGGCTACTACTATTCATTTAGAAAATTTCTTTTTCCACCTCTCATTCCTCCTCGTGCGCCCTTCAAAATCTTCATTGTACTTTATTTGGATTATAGAATTTGAATTCATTAAGAACACATAAAAGAAAGAAGAAAAAAAACCTTCAATTAAATCACAATGTTCCTCAACAACAAAATTCAACCACATCAATTTCAAAAACATAATTCAACAACGTAGCAGAACAACAACATAACTAAACACAAATAAGATCATCGATCAATAAAACTAAATTCTTCATTGTGTTCACCCATGCACGATTTTATTTCTTTGTATGTCATAGGCCAAATCAAACTTGCCCGAATTGCTTAAAAAAATCTCACCAATGTAATGTCTAACTCGATCGGTCCCTTCGAATTATAATGAACAAATATGGAGAATACATTTCTTACATCGTCGTTAGGTTCATATGGGTAAACCTATCACGTCAATCTGACTCGATTGAAGCCTGGCGATAGCTAACATTGTCCATCTTTCTTATTTCTCCATGATTAAGACGACGATATTTGGTCCAGTTGATCCTTAAAGTCATACAGTGTGATATCAACTTGAATCATAAATAGATTGGGTTTTCCCTTGTTGTACTAAACTACAGTTAGATTAGTTTTCATTTATACTGGATAAGTGTTCATGGTTGTGAATTGTGATGTATGGATTGCAAATGAACCAAACACATTAGTATATAGAAGTTTTTTATGCATTGTGGACAACAGAAATTGACAAAATTCATTTTGGACCGCAAAATAAATCTTGTATTTGACTGGTTAGGATTGCATATTCTGAAACTTTCCAAACCCCTTATTGACAAGTTTTTAAACAATATGGGCATCAATATATTGACATGTTTCATATTATATAAACTGAACCTCTAAAATTCTAGTTTGGCTTATGTAATTCAAACCAAGTGTCTGATACGAATCCGCAAGTATACGGTTCTATCGAGTAGTAAAAATATCATTCCACAAAGAGTGATTGTAATTACCGATTTATTTTTCAATGTTAATTAGCTAAAAAGATCAAATTTAGAAATCGAATAGCTTCTTAAAATTCAGATTATAAAAAGCATATGGGGATTATTGGTTCGTCTTAATAACAAATCATAATCAATTCAAGTCTATATTTTTATCTTATATTAAATCAATTTTCTAAAGACAAGTTTCTCTATTGTATTTCATGTTTCCTTTCAGAATACATGAATGTATTTCAATAACAAGCAATCCTATTCTCATGGTTGATTGTCATTAAAACCCATTAAGTGCAAAACTTATGGCCTCATGATGAGCAAAACCGCAAGTGCACGGTTTTACCGAAGTAGTAAAAATAGAGTATCGTTCCGACAAGGAGTTATGAATTTAATTAACTTTTGACAATGATTAGAATGAAAGTTTTAAAAGTAAAAAGGTTTAGTTTTTGTTTTGAAATAAAATAAAAATAATAATAAAAAGGTGTCTTGGGATTATTGGTTCATCATAATAACAAATCCTTCACAAACAAACCCTAAACCATAATTTTATATT